>Ga0126376_10001966_pt1 | contig 11425 bp, 7 predicted proteins | sample PanSoiMetPlot_15_FD_92760 | JGI IMG/M metagenome (GOLD analysis project Ga0126376, IMG submission 92760) | Tropical forest soil microbial communities from Panama - MetaG Plot_15 | ecosystem: Environmental > Terrestrial > Soil > Tropical forest > Bulk soil | place: Panama | collected 2016-02-17
ACTTCCGCGATCACAATCGTGTGATCCCCGGCAACGTGCACTCCCGAAAGGCGGCAGGAGAGCTGGCACAAAACGTTTTCGAGCAGCGGAATTTTCTCCGCTGTCCAGTGGAAAGAGATGCCAAGCCGCTCGGTCGCAGCATGCGGCTGTTCCGGCTTCGCGAAATATTCGGAAATTCCCTGTTGATCCTGCCGCAAGACGCTCACTCCGAAGTGCCGCTTCTCTTTCAGCATCGGCAGGATCCGCGCCCGCTCATCCACGCAAATGGAAATCAGCGGCGGCTCGAGCGAAACAGCCGCGAACGAATTCGCCGTCATTCCGTGGACGTGGCCGCGGTCTCGCTCCACAGTCACTACGGTCACGCCGGTGGCAAAATGCCCGAGGGCGCGGCGAAATTCCAGCGATGGAAGCGGACCAGCGGCCATAAATGTTTTTTCAAGATATCACACGCGCCGCGCGAAGCAGAACTGCGTGCGCGGAAAAACGTGTGCGCGTTTCGCAAAGCAAAAAGAGAGCGCTCTGAAGTTCAAAGCGCTCTCTTTTGCTGATGCCTAATCGCCTACCGGTGCGGCGGTTTGTCGTTGTTGTTTTTGGGCTTATCTTTTGATTCTTTTGGTGGTTTATTCTCTCCGCGCGACTTCTGCTCCTCGCGCTGCTGTTTCTGTTCCAATTTCTGTTGCTCTTGCTGGTGCTTTTGCTCCAGTTGTTCCAGCTGTCGCTGCTGCTGTTGCTGCTGTTGTTGCTGGCGCTGGTCGATCTGCTGGCGATTGCGATCGGCATTCTGCTGATCGCGCGCGTTGTTCTGCTGCTTGCGTTGGTCGGCCTGCTGTTGTTCAATTTTCTGCTGCTGCTGTTGTTCAATTTTCTGCTGCTGCTGTTGCACTTTTTGTTGCTGCTGCGCTTGCTGTTGCTCGACGCGCTGGCGCTCGCGATCCTGCTGTTGCCGCAAGCTTTCCAGCTCCTGTTGGTGCTTCTGGTCAAGCTGCGGATTCGGCGGAGGCACGGAATTCGCATTCGGCCGCGCGGTCGGCGGACGGTCGTTGTGCTTGTCACGATTGCCGCGATCTTCGCGCCCCGGCATGTTGTCGTTCGTGATGGTTGGCCGGCTCGGATTGTTGCCCGGTTGTGGCGGGCGATTCTGCTGAGTGTTAGGGTTTTGTTGGACGGGCGGATTTTGCTGGTTTTGCGGATTGCCCGGATTCGGCCGTTCCACCACTGGGGGTTGGTTTGGCCGGTTCGCATTGGCGTTCTGCGGCGGCACCTGCCGTGCAGGCGGTGCGATGCGAATGTTCGGGCGAGCCGCTTCCGGCTGAATTTGACGCTGCTGAGTGACACTGATCGGGCGGCCACCGTTCGCTTGAATTGCCTGTTGCTGCTTCACGAACGGAACCGGCGGCGGAGGCGGAGTCGTCTTGGCCACTACGGGCCGCGAAACAACCGGGGCAGGTGGACGGACACGCGCTTCGGCGCCTGCGCCAAGGACGCTGCGCTGTTGCGGAACAACGGCCGGACCAGTCGGCGCGACCGGCGCGGCAGTAACTTCGCGCTCATTCACGTGAATGATGTTGTTGTGCACCGGCTGCGCTGACGTAAAGGTCGCCTGCGACGTTGCCGTGACTGCGTTGTTGATGTGCTGGTTCTGGTAAGTAATGTTGGTCACGTTCACGGTCTTGTTTACATAGACATTGTTGTAGACGTTCGTGACCTGCGTACGATTGATGATGGTCGTGTTCGAAACGTTCACGTTTTCCACGTAACGCGGGCTGACGTGATACGACGGGCAATAGACGTCCCGCGGACCAAGCGGGAACCAGGCCACGCCAACCGCCGGCGGTCCACCAACGGAAACGCCGACTCCCCAATGCGCGCCGCCAACCCAAGCAACGAGCGCAGGCGCGTATACCGGACGAACATACGCAACGCTCACAACGGCAGGTCGCGGCCGCACAGGCACCCAGCCCCAGTAGCCTCCGACGAATACCCAGCGGCCATAGTGGAATGGCGCGAAGCCCCAAGGCGCGTCGTCAACCCAAGTCCAGCCCCACGGAGCGATGTATGCCCAGTGGCCGTACCGATACGGCGCCCAGCCTACGACTGTGGTGTGGGGGAACCAGACATCACCATAATCCGGAACGCTGCGCCAGCCGCCGTATTCATCGAGGTCTTCGTAGCCAACGACGTCATCGGAAACGTAGCGGGCGGATGCAGAGCGGTCCCAGCGGCGATCGCGATCATTGCACCAATGATCGAAATCGTCGTCATCGTAGTAGCCCTGAATGTCGGCGCTGAGCTGATCAGTTCCAACGAATGTGGCGGTCTGATTTGCATGTACAGCGTACGCCGCGCCGCCGCCGGTGACTTCGCCTTCACCGCCGCGTACTTTAACGAAAGTTGTGTCGCCCGCTTCGTTGACGCTGATGCGATAACTGCCAGGGCGAAGAACACTGAAAGCGAGATTCGGCGTGTCAATTTCTATCGTTTCATCGTCATCGAGGCGCTTCACGCGGATGTATACGGTACCTTCTGTGAGGCGAATTTGTGCGGTGCGGTCATCGAGATTGAGAAAAGAAAAGCCCGTTTCGGAGCCAAGGCGAACCGCGGTGAGACCGAAGCGGAGTTCGGCGCGGCCATCGCGGTCGACCCAGAGCTTATCGCCGGTGGTGATAGGACGGTTAGCGCCGATGGTCACCCAATCGTCGGTTCCACCGGGCTCGAAGGAAACAGCACCTGAAGTGTAGCTAAGGCGTGCGACACGCGAGGGAGGGTCATCGTCGTCGCGGTCACCTTGAGCCGCGGAAAATTGCGGAATCGCTAAGGCGGCAATCAGGGCGATTGCCAGAAAACCCAGAGACTTTCTGAGCCTCGATATCATTTGCGTCTCTCCTGAAGCTCGCGAGCGCTCTAGCCGGGACCTTCTCGCGAACTTTCTCTGTCCTTTTCAAAGTAGCACTGCCATTGGTGCTTGGGGCCGCCGGGCCGCTTGCCAGTTTCCAAAACGAAATGACCCGGAACGATCGTTAGTCACGTTGTTAAACACGTTCTGGGCTGAAGAGTTGCTGGGCCGAGAAGCGGGCGGGGCGACGAAAAAACCCACGTTCGAGGATGTCGAACGTGGGCTGGATTACCTATTATATGCGCTCGCGCGCAAAAGTTCATGTCGTCAGTGGCGAGTGTGCGAAGAGCCTCCGCCTCCGCTGCTGTGGCTGGAGCTACCACCGCCGCCGCCGTGATAGGAACCACCGCCGCCGGAGCTGTGGCTCGGCGCGGAGTAGCCTCCTCCTCTTGGAGCGGAATAGCCGCCACCGCGAGGCGCTGAGTAGCCGCCAGAATAGCCGCCGCGGCTTGGCGCGGAATAACCACCACGACCCGGTGAAGGATAGCTACCACGAGGCTCAGAGTAAGAATGCGGAGCAGCGTAACGGGGCTCCGGAGGATTGTACGAGCGCGGTTGCGAGGCGCCGCGGTTCGAACCGCCTGCGCCCGGATTGTAGCGATAATCCGTGGGCGGACGATTGGTGCGCTGCGGCGGTTCGTACGAACGCGAGCTGTTGGCGCCACGATCGAAGGACCCGGAATTAGAAGGCCGATTGGAGTTGCCGCTGTTGACGCGACCTTCATTGCCACGATCGAACGTGCTGCGTGGCGCGTTGCCGTTGCCAGCCCAGGGTGGACGATCACTTCGCGTCATGTTTGTTCCGCGCGGTGCGTTGCCGAGATTGCCGCTGTTCGACGGGCGATTCGCATTGTTGTCGAAGCCTGCCTGGGCCCGGCCATGATTCGTGGCACTGCCCTGCGCTTCCCAAGAGCGACTATTGGACGGTAGATTGCCGCCCCGGACGGAATTGTTGAAACCGCCGCGATTGCCGTTCATTTCCGCGTTGGTGCGCATGTTGGAGTTGGGCTTGTCGCTGGACAACTCGCGTTGCCGACCGGACATACCACCGTTCATCGGCGAGTTGTTGAAGCGGCCGGAACTCATCGGTTGTCCGACCTGGCCACGATTTCCACAGCTTTCAAAACCGCGAGCGGTGTCGCCCGGACGTTCCGTAGCAGGCCGCATTGTTCCGGCGCTGAAGGAACGAGTCGGCATATGCGAAGCAGCAGCGGCCGGAGTGTGGCGTGCAACTACGGCACGGTTCTGAATCGCCGCCGAAGGGGCCGCCGCGCGGCCTTCGTTGTGATTCGCTCCAAAGAAGCTTTGCCGCGTCGGCTTAATGTTGCCGATGTTGTTCGAGACCCTGGCATTGCGAAGAGCCCCTTCGTTGACGCGAATCATGTTGCTGCGATTGATGGCCTGCCCATTCGCGAAATTGCTGCGCGACGTGAAGGTTACAGCTCGCGTGTTATGCGCGAACGCAAAATTGTTGAAGTTGCGGTTGTTGATGATGTTTATATTCGTGATACGCGTGTTGAAAACGTTGATGTTGCGAACGAAAGTATGGCTGCAGCCGAACCACGGGAAGAAAGGCTCACCGAAGCCGAGCGGGAACCATCCAACGTTGGCGCCGAAGCCAAAGCCCCAGCCTCCACCACCGTAGAAGCCGACAAATGCCGGGCCCCAATACGGACGCGCATAATATGGTCCCGGGCACCAGCCCCAACGGCTACCAATGAAAGCCCAACGGCCATAGTGAAATGGCGCATAGCCCCAAGGCGCATAGTCCACCCAAGTCCAGCCCCACGGGCCGACCCAGCTCCAATAGCCATAGCTGTACGGCGCCCAGCCAGCGTCTACCACGCTCGGATACCAAACGTGGCCGTATTCGGGAACTTCGTCCCAGGTGCCGTAATCGTCGAGGTCGCTGTAACCAACGGTGTCGCGCGAAACATAACGCGCTGAAACGGAGTTGTCTTCCTTTTCGTCGCGGCTTTGCGCCCAGCGATCGAAACCATCTGGACCCGGAGCAGCCGCGATGCTGTAGCGCACATCCTGCGTGCCGTTGAATTCACCACGTTCCCCGGGCCGGACGGGATACGTCTGGCCGCCGGCGGAAACTTCACCTGAACCACGGATTGCGGTCACGCGAGTGGATTCGCCGTCTTCGGAAACGTCAATGCGAAATGCACCGGCTTCGCGCACAGTGAACGCCAGATTCGGTGTGTCTACCTCGTAGACTTCGCCCTCGCGCAATTCGCGAACGCGGAAATTGATGGAACCTTCAGCGACGCGCATCTGGATCGTGTTGTCATCGAGATTCAAAAACGAGAGAGCGGTCATGCTTGCCACGTGGATGGAAGCTTCGCCGGCTTGCAATTCCGCGCGCGCATCTTTATCCGCCCAAATTTTGTCGCCGATGGTTACCGTGCCGTTGCGCTGCGCGGTACCCCAATCTCCCTGCCCGCCAGGCTGGAAGGATACGGCGCCGTCGGTATAGCTAATACGGGCAACGCGAGTCGGCGGATCGCCTGTGTCCGCTCGAGCGGTCTGTGCCGTGAAACCGAGAAGACCGAGAAGCGACAGCGCTAGAAACGCGCCGCTCATCGTGCTGAGTTTGGTCTTCATCACTTCTCCCCTGTCCGCGACCGGCCGATTGGCCAACTCCGCCGGTCTCCGGGAGCATACACTCGGCTCCCATTGGATGGAACACGGGAATGGGAAAGAAGTTGCCCTTATTCTTCGCCACGCTCGACGGGCAAGACTGTACTAGTACTTTCATAAAAGTACTGGGACTGTAACTATTTGCCCGTATTCTGTCCCAAAGGACAGGCGACCCTCTCGTTTTGCTTCCCTACACTCCGGTCTTGTGGGCGCACCTGCGCTCTGGGAGAATCGCATGTATATGAAGGGCAAGTGGATTGGGGTGCTGGCTATCGGGTTGGCAGCGGCTGTTGTCGTGCCGGCGCAGACTTGGCGGCAAGTAGGCCCCCCGGGCGGAACAGTCATTTCCCTCGAAGCCGACCCGAAGGATTCGAAGAAGCTGTACCTCGGCACGTCCGACGGCCACGTATTCTCTTCGAGCGATGAAGGGCAGCACTGGCAGCTCTTGAGCCGAATTGGCACTGGGCAGGATGATGTCGTAACCCACATCATCGTGGACTCCCGCAATTCGAATCACCTCTACGCCAGTACGTGGACACTCTATTCGGGTGGCGGCGGCGTGTACCGCAGCGATGACGCAGGCCGTAGTTGGCGCGTCGTCGGATTGCAGAAAGAAACGGTTCGCGCGCTCGCGCAGTCTCCCACAAATCCCAAAACTTGGGTGGCCGGTTCCCTGACTGGCGTATATCGTTCCAAAGACGACGGCAATTCCTGGGAACGCATCTCCCCGCCGAACCATCCGGACTTGAAGAATTTTGACTCGGTGGCGTTCGATCCGAAGGACGAAAACATTATTTACGCGGGCACCTATCACCTGCCGTGGAAGACGGCGGATGGCGGCGCGAACTGGACTTCGATTAAGACGGGAATGATCGACGACTCCGACGTCATGACCATGATCGTCGACCCCGCAAACCCTTCGAATGTGCACGCCACTGCCTGCTCGGGTATCTATCACAGCGTGAATGCGGGCGAGACCTGGAAGCGCTACGGCGGCATTCCTTTTGTTTATCGGCGGACGCAACTCATCCGGCAAGACCCGCAGCATCCGGACGTTTTGTACGCGGGAACGACGAGCGGGCTCTGGAAGACGACGAACGAGGGTGCGGATAACTGGAAGCGCCTGACGCCGCTCGAATGGGTCGTGAACGCGGTGGTGATCAATCCGCAAAATCCGAACCGCATCATCATCGGAACTGAACGCCAGGGCGTGCAGATTTCCGAAGACGCCGGCGCGACGTTTACGGCAGCGAACAACGGATTCCATCACCAGCACATTCTGGACGTGGCCATGGACCAAAACCGTCCGGAACGCGCGCTCGTCGTGCTCACGTTCGACACAAACGCATTCCTGGCCACAAAAGATGGCGGCTCGACTTGGAATACGCTTGGCCCAGGATTGAAGCGGACCGACCTTCGCCACGTGTACGCGGCGCCGACAGGTTGGATTGCTTCGATTTCGGCGGGTGGTCTGATGAAGTACGACGAAGCGACGAATAAGTGGGTCAAGTCCGGCCTGTATGTCGCGGATGCCGCGACGAAGTCCGTAGCGCAGTCCGCAACCAAAAGCAAGAAGGGCGCACCAGCACCTAAGCGGCCGGCTGCAACGGCGAAGGCCACGCAGGCGCTGGCATTCCAGGTAAACGATCTGCTCTTCACGGATAACGCGTGGTTCGCGGCGACCACGGGCGGCGTTCTGATTTCGCTCGACAAAGGCGCGACGTGGCGCTCCGCGAGCAACGATCCCTTCGCCAAGCAGCCGGCGCAATCGTTGCAAGCTTCGCTCGATGGTTCACAACTGTGGGCCATTGCGCAGAAGAATCTGCTCTATTCCTCCGACAACGGCAAACACTGGGATGCGAAGGAGTTGAACTTCGCTTCAGCGGGCAATCTACACATCCATCGCGTAGACGATTCGACGCTATTCATCACGACGAACATGGGCCTTTATCTGTCCCATGACGCGGGCCGCAACTGGAACCGCCAGGATATGCGCGATCTGCAATTCCAGGATCTCGCGGGTACCGGCAAAGCGATGGTTGCTGCCCTGCAGAAGCACGGCCTGATCGCGTCGTATGACGCGGGCAAGTCATGGCAGCGCGTGAATGATCCCGTCGCCGAAGGCTACTTCCCCGTTTTGCAGGCACGTCACAACGGCGCACTCGTTGCCGCGTCCGCGACGGAAGGAATCCTGACAATGGAATCGGGCGCGCGTTCGGCGGAAGGCGTGGGCAGCTCCGCGCTGGCGCCGGGTGGGAATACGCAGAAGCCGCGCTAGAAGAAGTTTTCACAAAAGAAAAACGGCGCTTCAAGAATTCTCGAAGCGCCGTTTTTCTTTGGAATGGAAATCAGTGAGCGGCGTTTCCTTGGGCGCGCGATTCTGGTGTCGCCGCGCTGATTTGGTAGCCGACTCCACGTGGCCACGACCTATCAGTCACCCGCAAAGCGCCTAGTGTCGCAGTACCTCAAACCGCGCAATCGAGTACCCTAGCACCCCACCCACGAAGATATCCGAAGGAAAATGCGACTGCGTTGTGACACGCGAGAGACTGATCGCCGTCGCCGCTCCATACGCCGCCCAGGGCACCCACCGGTGATGGCCGTAGCGACGCGCCACGACGGTTGCGAGAGAAAACGCACTCACAGCGTGTCCTGATGGAAAGCTACTTCCGAAAACAGATGATTTTCCGCGATTGAAGAACGTGTCTTCGAACGCCGCGCCCGCCGGAACGTCGCGCGGTCTCTTCCGCTGCGTCACCGCCTTTAGTGCAAAATCGACAACCGTGCCGTCGGCAAAAGCTTCTCCGGAAAGCAGCCCGGTTCTGATCGCGTAATCATCGTGCCGCACTTTTCCCACAGCCAGCAGAGTCAGCGGCACGAGCCCCATCCCAGCGCTGGTGATCGGCCCATCCAATGCATCGTTGAAGTCGTCCCAACTGCCTGCGTGTCGCCGGAAGTAAGGCATTGCGTGAGCGTCTGCGACCATCAAACCCGCCGTTCCCCCGGCGACGACGAGCGTAGGTGGCCAATAACGCCCCCGCGTCAGTTGTACTGGAAACAGCCAAATCTCTTTCTGATCGAGGAGAATCCGTCGCGGCAAGTTCTTAATCGAAATCGTATGGGCGCCTTTTGCGCCATAGTCATCGTCGGCTTTTGGCGTGGGCGCTTCTGGCAAATCTGCTGTTCCGGTTTGGCCCGCGCAAGCCTTCACCCAACACGTGGACACAAATGCCAGCGCAATAACCCTTGCTGCAGCTCTCCAGCGATTTTTCAGCACAAACCTTCTTAATAGGCTGGGCTCTTCTCAACACCATATTCTTGCTCAGACTGTGCGCTCGCGTCATCTCCGTTTCGCATAAATCCCCGGATCGTGCTCAAGTCCAAATAAAAAACCCGCCCTGACCCTGCTCACTCCCCCTTTCTATGGCCGTCTGAACTTCCGTGCTAAAGTTTTGCCCGGAGGGAGTCCCATGCGAAAGCCGTTAGCTATAACTGGAGTTGCCGTTTGTTTGGTCGTTGCCGCGATGGTGGTTCGCGCCCAAGCCCAACAGGATAAATCCAAGCGTCCGAGCCCGCCGGCGACCGCCAAATGCGAATTGGCCGGGGGCAAGTCCATCACCGTCGATTATTCGAGCCCGCGCAAGAAAGGCCGCGTCATTTTTGGTGAATTGGTTCCCTATGGCGAAATCTGGCGTGCCGGTGCGAACGAAGCGACAACGTTCGTGACCACCGCTGACTTAATGGTCGGCGGAACCCACGTGCCCGCGGGCAGCTACACCATCTTCACCATCCCAAACAGAGACAAGTGGACGCTGGTCATCAGCAAAAAAACGGGCGAGTGGGGGACTGCTTATCCCGGAGAAAAAGAAGACCTCGCCCGCATTGACATGAAAGTCTCGAGCGGAGCGGCCATGGAGAACTTCACGATTTCCTTCGACAAGGGAGCGAAGGGCTGCACTCTAAAAATGGCCTGGGACACCACCGTCGCCTCGGTCGACACTTCTAGCATGTGAGCGCAGTTTTTGCAGTTAGCTTTTAGCTTCAAGACGCGCCATGCCGCGGTCCACAAGAAATACCGCCACGATGACCAGGGCCGCGGCGATGGCGACATTGCGCGTCACTTTTTCTCCCGCCAGCCACCACCCAAGGAATACCGCAATGACCGGATTGATGTACGTGTGCGTCGCAACGAACGTCGGCGGATAGTGCTCCATCAACCAGTTGTAGGCCGTGAACGCAACCACCGAACCGAAGAGAATCAAGTACGCCAGCGCGAGCCACGAGCGTAGCGTAACTTGTGCGAACGAAAATCCGCGCGCTTCGCCGGCGATCGTTCCCGTCATCAACAGCAGCACCGCTCCGGACAGCAGCGACAGCGCGGAGAGCAGTAGCGGATTCCCGGACAGGTGCGAGCGTCTCGAATAAACGATTCCGATTGACCAAGAAATAGCGCCGATCAGCACCGCTACCGCTCCGACGAAAACACTGGCGTTCGAAGTGACCGCGCCGTGCCCAAGCAGCAGCGCCACGCCTGCCAGGCCCAGAACGACGCCGCCGAGCAACGGCGCATTCATTCGCCACTTCTTTTCCGCAATCGAAGCGCCCAGAAAAACCCAGATCGGCTCGGACGCAATGATGAGCGAGGCGTATCCCGACGACACACGTGTCTCCGCCCAGTGCAGAGTGCCATGGCCAATCAAAAAGAAAAATACGCCGATGACGAAGCTCGCTTGGATCTGCTTCGTCGTCGGCCGCAAGCCTTTGGCCAGCGCCCAAATCAAGAGGATCGAGCCCGCCGTTAGGTGGCGCATTCCCGCCGTGTACAGCGGCGGAATGGTTTCGATGGCGTAGCGAATGCCCAGGTACGTCGAGCCCCAGATGAAGTAGATGCTGAAGAACGCGAAGAAAGTCAGTGCAGGCGACTTGGCCGCAACCAGATTTTGTCTCGATTGCGATGCGTCAGTGCGCGCAGGGGCGGCAGCAGATCCGGTTGCCATGGTTTACCGTAGCAAGGAAGCCAAGCAACGCTACTGCCAATTTGGCGCAACTGAATTCGTTTCCGGCAAAGTTCGCGGTTAGAATCAGCCGCCTCGAATTATCTCTTCGACTTCACAAGCGCGAGAAACTCGTCGCGAGTTTGCTTGTTGTGCCGGAACGCACCCAGCATCGCGCTCGTCACGGCTTGGCCGTGTTGTTTCTCCACGCCACGCATTTGCATGCACAGATGACGCGCCTCGATAATCACGCCGACGCCCTGTGGCGCGATCTTTTCTTCGATGGCCAGGGCGATCTGGCTCGTCATGCGCTCCTGAATCTGCAGCCGCCGCGCAAACATATTCACCAGCCGCGCGACTTTGCTCAGTCCGAGCACTTTCTTTGTCGGCAGATACGCGACGTGCGCCTTGCCGAAGAATGGCAGCACATGATGCTCGCACAAGCTGAAAAATTCGATGTCTTTCACGATCACCATCTCGTCGTAAGCCACGCTGAACGTCGCGCCATTCAGAACACAGTCGAGGTTCTGGTGATAACCGCTCGTCAGAAACTTCAGCGCCTTTTCAAAGCGCTCCGGCGTCTTGCGAAGTCCTTCGCGGTTCGTATCTTCGCCCACTAGCTTGATGATCTCGCGCATGTGGTACGCGATACTTTTGGCATCCGCCAGCCTTTCTTCGCCAAGAATGATTTCTTCCGTAGGTTTCGTCACGATAGTGCCCCTTGCTTATTCTCCCGCGTACTCAAAGCTGTTGTTCTACGTTTCTACAATACGCACAGCTTCCAGCTTGGCGTCCGGGAAAGATTTCAGGCGTTGAAAGATTTCCATACACAAAATCTCCGTCGTCGGCACCAAGTTGCGAAATGCCGCTACTTCTTCGTCCAAAGACCGAT
>Ga0126376_10001967_pt1 | contig 11423 bp, 6 predicted proteins | sample PanSoiMetPlot_15_FD_92760 | JGI IMG/M metagenome (GOLD analysis project Ga0126376, IMG submission 92760) | Tropical forest soil microbial communities from Panama - MetaG Plot_15 | ecosystem: Environmental > Terrestrial > Soil > Tropical forest > Bulk soil | place: Panama | collected 2016-02-17
CGCGCCAAGCTGGAGAAGGGCGAGTTTGCGGCCGCGCTGGCGGCCGCGGCCGAGTCGCCGCCCGACGGGCGCATCCCGACCGCAACCGCGCAGGCGCTGGCGCGGGATCCCTTTCTCAACGCGCTCATCCGGACGACCTGCGTGGCCACCATGCTGCAGGCGGGCATCAAGGACAACGCGCTGCCGTTCGAGGCCCAGGCCACCGTGAACTGCCGCATCATGCCCGACGAATCGGCGGCCGAGACCCAGAAGACCCTGGCCCGCCTGATCGGCGACAGCGGGCTCGAGATCAAGCCCATCGACAACTTCGATACCGGCCCGCCGGTTCCGGTGACCGGTGAGGTCCCGGACGCCATTCGACACGCAGCCGGCGAGCTGTTCCCGGGCGTGCCCGTGTTCGCCATCATGGGCACCGGGGCCTCCGACTCGCGCTTTCTGCGCAAGGTCGGCATCCTGGCCTACGGCCTGGGGGTGGCGCCCAAGACCGAGTCCGACGGGCGGCGCGCGCACGGCAACGACGAGCGCATCCCCATCGCCTGGCTCAAGGTCGGCTACCAGTTTTTCGACCGGGTGGTGCGCACTTTGGTTCAGTGATCCCGGCGTCAATCACGCTTGACGCCCTGGGAGCGGTTCGAGTACGGTCCGGGTGGCTAGCGGGTCGAGCCGAGGGGGCCCGGCTGGCTTGCTTGACCGGAGGGCTTGCTTGCATCTTTTTTGCCGCGCCACGTGCCCCCTCGCCATAGCCCTGTCGTTCTGCCTGACCGCTTGCGGCGACGACAACCACCCGACGCAACCACCGCCACCCGGCAGCGGCGGCACCGCGCTGCCGCCGGATGCGGGGCCGCCCGACGCGCCGCCGCCCGACGCGCCCACGCTGCCGCAGGGAAGCCCCTGCAGCTTCGACGGGGGCCTCGCGTGCGGCGCCGGCCTCCTATGCTGTCAGACCTGCTGCACGCCGGGCGCGCCCGTGTGCAAGGCGCCGCCGTCCAATGACGCCGGCATCGGCATTCACGAGTGCCCGCTGCCCGACCTGGCGCTGGATCAGGATCGGCTGCGCGCCGAGCTCGGGATCGGCACCGCCACCTTCTCGGCGCAGGGCTGCAGCGTCCAGGAAGGCTGCGTGGCTGCCGCCGGCATGCGGCGCCTGCTTCACTTCAGCGTGGTCACGCCCAACGTGGGGACGGCCGATCTCTATCTGGGCGACCCCTCGCGCAACCCGGCCCTCTTCGTCTACTCGGCGTGCCACATGCATTATCACTTCCAGGGCTACGCGTTGTATCGGCTGCTCGATCAGCAGGGCACCGAGGTCTTGACTGGCCGCAAGCGCGCCTTCTGCCTGGAAGACTTCGAGCGCCAGCGGAACCCGCCGCTGGGGGGGCCCCGGAACGCTCAGTATGACTGCAGCAACCAGGGCATCTCGATGGGCTGGGCCGATACCTACTACAACGGCCTGCAGTGCCAGTTCCTCGACGTCACCGACGTCCCGCCGGGCACCTACACCCTCGAAGTGACCATCAATCCCGACCACATCCTGCCCGAGCTGCGCTACGACAACAACGTGGGCACCGCGACCTTCACTCTGCCGGCCGCGACCACCCTGCAGACCGATCCCTGCACGGGATCGGTCACGGGCCCCAGCCGCGAATGCGGGTGGAGCAGCGGCGGCACGTTTGCCTGCACGGCCGGACAGAGCGTCCGGGTGGGCTGCGGCTGCGGCCTCGGCAGCTGCACCGGCGACACCATGATTCGGATCTGCAGCGGCACCGGACTCTGCACCGCGCTCGACGCGCTGGGGCAGAACGACGATTGCGGCGGTGGCAGCACCTGCTCGCTCGCCAGCTTCACCTGCCCGGCGTCGGGCCAGTACACGGTGCTGTACGGCCCCTACACGACCGGGGACAGCGCAACCTGCACGCTCGCGCACAGTCCATAGCAAGACAATCTCGCGCAGTAGAATTAGAATGCCGCTCATGCGATGGCTTGCATGCGCTTTCTTACTGACTGCCTGCGGCGATGACACCTCTGGTCACCCGCCGCCCCAGCCCGGGCCCCACGTCATCTTCATCGACATCGATGACCACGGCCTGGCCGCGCTGTGGGACTCGAGCTCGCCCAACCTCCAGCGCATGGCGCGCGAGGGAGCATTTGCCTACAGCCGGGTCGACCTGCCGACCCACTCCAACCAGAGCAACCTCACCCTTTTGACCGGCGCCTGGCCCGAGGTCACCGACGTGCCGCACAACTCGTGGCTCGATCGGATGCGTGGCTACCAGCAGCCGTTCAACATCGGTGCGGTCTCGGCCGGCTCGTACATCTACTACGACCAGAACCCGCTGGCCGGGCGCGTGCAGTCGATCTACACGGCGGCGCACGCGGCCGGGCTGCGCTCGACCTACGTGGGGCTTTTGCCGCCGTTTGAGCGCGGCGCCGACGAGGTGCACTTCACGGTCTACCAGGCCAAGCTGTTTGGCCTTTTGACCATCACGCAGCAGGTGGCGCAGGCCATCCTGATGCAGCTGCACTACCCGCCCGACGTGGTCGCGGGCTTCAAGCTCGACGGACCGCCCATGGACGGGGAGGCGCTCAACCAGTTTACGCTGCGCGACGCGGCCAAGCTGTTCCAGCAGGCGGCCATGGGCGGCCCGCCGCCGCCCCACTTCCTGTTCGTGTGGGACTTCGTCGCGCTCGACGGCGATCCCACCTCCACCGACGGCGGCTCCGGCCCCGCGGTCAAGAAGATCGTCGAGGACATCGACGCGGGCATAGGCCAGCTCATGGCGGCCGTGCGCGCGGCCGGCTACGAGGATCGCACGAGCTACGTGGTCACGCTCGACCACGGCAAGGTCGACGCAACCAATCAGGTCGCATTCGAGGAGCAGCTCAAGCCGTTGGCGGCTGCGCGCTCGCTGGTCGAGGGCACCGACTACAAGACCCTGAACGAGGACGGCGACGTTCTGGTCTACGCGATGACCAGCGGCGCCGGCACGCCGGCGGGCGCCACGCGCCAGATGCAGATCGCGCACACGCTGGGCGACATCGTGCAATCGGGAATGCTGATGGGCGTCGACACCACGCGCACCGTCACCTGGGACGGCTACCTGGGCACGCGGCGCTTCTACGACTTGAAGTCGAGCGGGCCCAACAACCCCGATCTCATCGCTTTTCCGCTCGACGCCTGGACGCTCAACGACGTGGCCGGCAACAAGATGCCGGGCCCGATCGGGCGGCCCAACCCGTTCGGACGTCACGGCGGCTTCTCGATCGACGAGCTCTACGTGCCGGCCATCTTCTACGGGCCCGCGTTCCAAAAAGGGATCCTTCTGCCGACACCGATCGATCATGCCGACATCGCGCCGACGGTGGCGGTGGCGCTGGGTGCCAAACCGCCCGAGACCGCGCAGGGAGGGCCGCTTTTGGCGGTGCTGGCGGGCGACATGAGCCACAGCGAGACCTTGCCGTTCCCAACCGACCCCCACCCGACGCGCGACGCGGTGCTGGCCAAAGCCGGCTACACGGGCGCGGCGCCCCACCTGAGCCCGGGCCCACCGGCAGAGGGGGTGGTGCTGATCGACGTGTCGGGGCTGTACGAGGACGCGTTCCCGAGCGGCGGCAACGTGAGCGCGCTCGTGCAGGCGGGGGTGCGCTTCACCGGCATGCATACCCGCTTCCGCGACTGGCCGGTGACCGAGTACCAGATGCTGACCGGCACCTATCCGCTGGGAGCGAGCGCGGCCTACGTCCCCTTTGCCGAGGATGATCCGATGCTGCAGGCGCCGCCGGGGCAGGGCGAGTTCGCGATGCCGCCCGCGCCCAACCACATCTCGGACATGGCCGGTTACATGGGCTGGCACCAGGGCGCGGACAAGTATCAGGACCAGACCGTATTCGAGGCCGCCAAGGCGATGGGGCTCCGGACCGCCGTTCTGGGCGCGCCCGACGCCCACCTGGCGCACATCCGGCCCACGGGGCTCGATGTGGCGGGCGGATCGACGACGATCGATCAATTCCTGGCCGGGCTGCCCGCATCCAAGCGCGCCTTCATCGTGCTGGCGGTCGACGGCGGCGCCAATCCGGCCGCGGCCGCCGACGACGCGGTCGGGATGGTCAAGCAGGCGCTGACGGCGGTCGGCTTGAAGGACAGCTACGTCATCGCGCTGACCTCGCGCGGCGGCGCACCCATCGACTCGCCCACCGCCGACGCCCAGGGGCCCGGGAGCGCGCGCCACGTCCCGCTGGTCATGGCCGGCCCCAACCTGCGCGCGGGCGTGGTGGTGGGCGGCCCGGCCACGCCGGCCGATCTGGCGCCCACGCTGCTGTTTGCGCTCGGGGCGGCGGCGCGCGGGCCCGATCTGGCGTTTGGCGTGCAGCTCGATGGCGGCACGACGACCGGCCCCATGCCGGTGCCGCTGCCGCTTCCGCATGGGGACCGCGACGGGCGTGTGCTGCTGCAGGCTTTCATGCCATGAGAGGGAGGAGCCTGGTTTGCGTGCTCGTGCTTGCGGCCTGCGGTGACGATGCCCCGCCCGGTGGCGTGAGCTCGGACGCGGTAGCGACCGCGCGGCCGCCGGATGCGGGGCCGCCCGACGCGCCGCCGCCCGACGCGCCCACGCTGCCGCAGGGAAGCCCGTGCAGCCTCGACGGGGGCCTCGCCTGCGCAGCCGGGCTCCTCTGCTGCGCGCCCTGCTGTCAGGGCGAGCCGAGCCAGTGCGGGGGTCCGGCCGAAAACGACGCCGGCATCGGCATCCACCAGTGCCCGCTGCCCGATCTGACCATCGATCGCGATCGGCTGCTGCGCGACGTGCAGCTGAGCGACGAGAGCTACAGCCCCAGCTCGTGCGAGATCCAGGAAGGCTGCATCCTTGCCCCGGGCAACCGGCGCGTGCTGCGCTTCTCGGTGCAGACGCCCAATTTCGGCACCGCCGACCTGGCGCTCGGCGACCCTTCGCAAAATCCGCTGTTCGTGTGGTCGAGCTGCCACAACCATTACCACTTCTCGGGCTATGCCCTCTACCAGCTCCTCGACCGGGCCGGCAACGAGGTCACGCGTGGGCGCAAGCAGGCGTTCTGCCTGGTCGACGTGGCGCACTACGCCAGCTTCCCGTGGGGTCCCGCAAGCTCCGTGCATGACTGCGGCAACCAGGGCATCTCGATGGGCTGGTCCGACATCTACAGCTCCGACCTGCCGTGCCAGTTCATCGACGTCACCGGCGTGGCGCCCGGCACCTACACGCTCCAGGTGACCATCAATCCCGAGCGCCAGCTCCCCGAGCTGCGCTATGACAACAACACGGTCAGCGTCCCCGTCACGATTCCGTGAGGTACACCTTCGCGGCGCTCCTGTTCGCGCTGGCCGGTTGGGGCGAGGACGGGCATCGCATCATCGCGCAGGCGGCCTGGCCTCACCTGGCGGCCCGGCTTCGGCACGCATTTGCAGACGATGCGGCCGCTTTCGTGCGAGCCTGCAACGAGCCCGACGCACGCAAGCACCGGGAGCCGGCCGAGGGCGCGCGCCACTACGTCGACATCGAGCGCTGGTCGGATGAGTTCCTGGCGCTGGCGCGGCGCGCGCGCAGCAAGGCCGAGCTTTCTCGGCTGTACCAGCTTTCCTGGCCCCCGGCCGCCGACCAGATCGGGCGCCTCTATTCTGGCGTGCCCACGCGGCTGCAGGACTACGAGCGCTGGCGCGGTGAGGTGTCGGATGACGACCTGGGCACGATCTTCTATGCGGTTTCGGAGCGCACCGGGGCGCTCCAGGCGGCGCTCGCGGCCGGGGACGATGCGGGCGTCGTGCGCGCGGCCGGTGACCTGTGCCATTACGTGGGCGATCTCACGCAGCCACTGCACAACACGGCCAACTACCGCGGACAATTTTCGGGCAACGCGATTTGCCAGCATTCGGTACACGAGCGCTACGAGTCCGAAATGGTCCGACGATTCGCGCGCGAGCTGGCCCGGCGTGTGGGGGCCGAGCTCGCGCACGCACCGCCACCCTCGAGCGAGGGGCCGGCGGAGCCGACAGGCCGCGCGATTGCAGCCAGCCGGCGCGCCTATTCCCGCCTGCCGGCTCTTTTGGCCGCCGACCGGGAGGTTTTGCCCGACCAGACCGCATGCGAGCGCATGCGACCGGCCGACTGGGCCGCCGGCCTGTACCGCGCGCTGGGCCAGCTGACCGCGCTCGAGCTCGCGGACGCGGTGCGCCTGTTGGCCGAGCTGGCCGCTCCTCGAGCCTCACCTCGCCCTCGCCCAGCACCAGCTCGCGGCGATTGACCGCCTGCGGCGGCTTTTTTCGGCTCGGCCAAACAGGCGGCCCGGTCACGGATTGATGTACAATTTGCCTCATGCGCAAGTTGGCTTTTCGCTTTAGCTTTGTCTTTTTCATCATCGCCTGCGGCGACGACAGCGGCCGCGGCCGCCCCAGCATCGACAACTTCCTGCCCACCGTTCCAGCCCCCACCGGGGCCGCGCAGTCCGTGTTCGCCGGCCGCGTGACCGCCGACAACGCGGCCAGCGAGCTGTTTCCGGGCACGGCGGCCGCCGGCCGGGTCGGCGACTGGTTCCTGCGCAACGACAAAGTCCGCTTCATCTTGCAGCACGAGGGCGATCGCACGATCAGCCCGGCCCCGTATGGGGGCAACATCATCGACGCCGACTTCGTGGGCAGCGCGGCGCGCGGAGACCGCTGGGGCGAGCTGTCGCTCATCTATTCGCTCGGGCGCACCTTCAACTTCGACCGCGCCGAGCTCCTGGCCGATGGCTCGCGCGGCGGCGTGGCCGCCCTCCGCTTTCGCGGCGTCGACGCGCTGAACGACTACATCAACCTGAAGGGGCTGTTCGGCCTGTTGCCGCCCGGCCGAGACCCCAACGATCCGCTCCCGCTCGACGGCGCGGTGACCTACATCCTGGAGCCGGGCGCGACCGAGCTGCGCGTGCTCTACACCCTGTTCAATCACTCGGGCGCGCGCGTCAGCCAGCCGCTCGGCACGCTGTGCGACGCCGGCAGCGAGACCGAGCTTTTGCGGCCCGGCCTCGGCTACGGCAGCCTTTCGTTCACGCAGATCCTGACCGCGCCCAGCTCCAACGTGCCCTACCAGGTGGTCGCAGGCAGCGACATCGCGTACGGCATGGTGCCCCTGATCCCGGATTACAACCAGTACGGCCTCTACGGCGTGCAGGGTGTGCCGGTCATGCTGTTCAACATGATCTCGGCGCAGGACATCTTCGACACCAGCAAGTCGGGCGTGACGCTCGAATCCTACCAGGGCAAAACCTACGAGCTGGCGTTCGTGGTGGCGTCCGATGCGGCTGGCATCGACGCGGTGGCGGCCCAGCTGCGCGGGCAGCCCACGCAGCCCATCTCGGGCCGCGTCACCGACGCCGACGGGATGCCGGTCGTGGGCGCGCACGTGACCCTGTACCAGGGCGGCTCGCCCGGGCCCGCCCTCGATGCCAGCGCGCTGCCGTGGACTTTCTTCAAGAGCGGCGCCGATGGCAGCTTCGCAGGCGCGGTCGCGCAGGGCGCGTTGGTGGCGCAGGCGCGCCTGACCATCGATCGCCCCTCGGCTGTCATCGCCGCCAGCACCCAGATGAGCCTCCAGATCCCGGGCACCGCGCACTGGGACTGGACGGTGCTCGACGCCGACACCATGCACCCGATGCCGGCCCGTCTGACCGTGATCGGGCGCTCGGACGCGGGGCTGGGCGACGGGCGCCTGGGCGAGCCCAGGGAGGCGCAGCTCGGCATCGTGCGCACGCTGCTGTCGCGCTTCGGCACCTCGACCACGCGCGCCGATGCGGACGGCGCCGATCCGAGGCTCGAGCTTCTGGCCGGTCGCAGCTACCGCATCGTGGCCAGCCGCGGGCCCGAGTGGTCGCTCGCCATGGTGACCGTCCCCAACGTGGCCGCGGGCGCGCAGGCGCCGCTCACCTTCACGCTCAAGCGCGTGGTGGATACCACCGGCTATGTGTCGACCGACTTCCACCAGCATTCGTCGAACAGCCCCGACAGCTTCATCGCGCGCGAAGACCGCATCCGCTCGTATCTGGCCGAGGGGCTCGAGCTCTTCGCATCGAGCGATCACGATTTCCTGACCGATTACACGCCCGAGATCCGCGCGCTGCGCGCCCAGGCATTGCTCGCCCAGGTGGTGGGCGTCGAGTGTACGCCGTTCGATTATGGCCATTTTGGCGCCTATCCGCTCGCGGTCGATCCGATGTCGACCACCGGCGGCGCGTTCGACTGGGGCGGCGAGGGCACCAACGTGGCGCCGGGCGACCTCTTCGCGGCCTATCGGGCCGCGGGGGCGCGGGTCACGCAAGTCAACCACCCGCGCATCACCATCGGCGAGAGCCTCGACTTCATGCAAAACTTCGACCGGGCCGCTCTGACCTTCGACTTTGCCGGCCACACCTTCTTCGGCGACAAGATGGCGCAGCGCTTCTCGAACGCTGACCTGCGCATCCCCGAGGAGAGGTCGCTCTTCTCCGACCGCTTCGACGTGCTCGAGCTGTGGAACGGCTTCGACGTGGCCGATAGCAACAGGGACGGTCTGCGCGAGCAGCGGCGGGTCGACATCGAGCTGCGCGATTGGTTCAATTTCCTGTCGTTCGGGTTTCGGCCGACCGCAGTCGGCAACTCGGACACCCACACCGCTTTCCGCGACCCCCCGTATCCGCGCTCGTACGTGCGCGTGCGCGACGACTCGCCGGGCGCGATCTCGAGCGGCGCGGTGGCCGACGACGTGCTGGCGACGCTGACCGGCGCGGGCGGGGTGCCCAAGGACGTCATCGTCAGCAACGGGCCCATCGTGCGCGTGACCTCGGCCGACGACCCGCGGAAAGGCATCGGCGCGCTGGTGCGGCCGGACGCGACCGGCAAGGTACGGCTTTCGATCGAGGTGCAGAGCGCCGAGTGGGCGCCTTTCGACATGATCGAGGTGTTCGTGAACCAGACCTTCGACGTGGTGGGTGCGCCCGCCATCGGCGCGCTGCCCGATCCGTCGACCGCGCTTGTACCGACGTTGTGCTTCACCGCGCGCGTAGGGGGCCTGGGCCGCAACGACACCTGCAACCATGCCCCCGGCGGCGCGCAGGGGATGACGGTCATGCGGGTGCCCGTGGGCGCCGGCTACACGCGCCTGCGCGCACAGGTCACGGCCCAGATCGATCCGGCGGCCATCCCGCAGCGGGCGGGCGCGCGCTCCCCGGATCTGTGGATCGTGGTGCGCGCGTCGGGCCAGCAGGGCCTGTTCCCGATCCTGCCCTATGGAGCCGCCACCGACGCCAACATCGACATGCTGACCAGCGTCAACGACTCCGAGTTCTTCGCCCGGCTCGGCGGAATCGGCGTGCCCGCCATGGCCATCACCAATCCCATCTACGTGGACGTCGACGGCAACGGCTGGGTGGCGCCGTTCGCGCCGTAGAGCGCGTCCAGGCCTTGAGGTCCCCACAGGTCCTTCTTTTGAGGTGTCGCGCGCCTGCGGAACTGCGCGCGGGCGCGGGGGGCCTGCGCGGCGTCACCCGCCGCAACCGCCGGCCCCGGGCACTGTGCTCATGAACGATGCCGGCTCGATCGAGCTGCTTCCGCCGCTCACTCCCGCTCGTCGTCGTCTTCCAGGTGCGTCGCGCGCCGGAGGGCGCCGGCTCCGAATCGATCGCTGATCGCGTCGAGGGTCTGGCCCAGCACTTCCCCGCGCGGCGGCGGATCCAGCAGCGACAGCTGATGGGGCGCGTCGGCAAGCTCGATGCCGGCCGCCGCAACGCCGATCAGGCGCAGCTTGAGGCGTCCACCGAGCTCCACGCGCGCAAGCAGGGAGCGCGCGGTCGCGGCCAGTACCTGGCCGTCGGCAGTCGCCTGGGGCAGGGTGACGCGCCGTGTGCGCAGCGTGAAGTCGGCATACTTGACCTTGAGCACCACGACGCGCGCGCGGTAGCCGTGCTGGCGCAACCGCGCTGCCACCCGGTCCGAATGGTCCAGGATGCGCGCCTCCAAAAGCACCCGATCCGCGCTGTCGGCTTCCAGCGTCTCCTCGGAGCCCACGGTCACGGCCTCGCGGCCCGCCACCACGGCGCGGGGATCGTCGCCCCGTGCGAGGCTCTGCAGGTGCTCGGCCAGACGGGCTCCGACCGCGCGCCTGAGCGTGGCCGGCGGGCACGCAGCCACCTGCGCGACCGTGTCCAGCCCGGCGCGCCGCAACAGCTCCTCGGTTTTCCTGCCCACGCCGTACAGGCGACCGATCGGCAGAGGAGCCAGAAAGGCCGCCTCCTGACCGGCCTCCACCACCATGAGGCCATCGGGCTTGCTGAGATCGCTGGCCACCTTGGCCACGTACTTGCTGGGCGCGACACCGACCGACGCCGTCAGGGCCAGCTCGTCGCGCAGGGTCTGTTTGATCTTGCGCGCAATCGAAGGACCGCCGCCGAGCAGCCGCTCCTCGCCGCTCACGTCGAGGAAAGCCTCGTCGAGCGAGAGTGGCTCGACCAGCGGCGAGAAGCGCCGCAGGATCGCCATGATGCGCGCGCTCACGTCGGCGTAGTGACCCATGCGCGGCCGGATCACGATCGCCTGCGGGCACAGCCTGAGCGCGCGCGCCATCGGCATGGCCGAGTGCACGCCAAACGGGCGCGCCTCGTAGGAGGCGGTCAGCACCACACCGCGCTGCCGGCTGCCGCCCACGATGACGGGCCGACCACGCAGCGAGGGGTCATCGCGCTGCTCGACCGCCGCGTAAAACGCGTCCATGTCGACGTGCAGGACCGTGCGCGGCCAGGCTTCCATCCAGGCCAGTCTAGATCGAGTATCATGCGCAGATGCGCTCGATTCGAGGCTACGCTCTCGTGGTCCTGCTTTTCGGCTGCCACACCGAGGAGGTTCGGGAGCAGCCCCACCCGGCGCTCGCGCAGGCCCCGAAGGCGGTGCCGGAAGAAACCCCGCAGCCGGGCGACCCGGAGGTGCGCCTGCTGGAGGCGGGCGCCGAGCCCCGGCGTCCCTTGCGCTTCCACGCGCCGGTCGGAATGAAGCGCAGCGTGGTCATGACCATGCGCATGGGCATGGAGATGGATTTTTCGGGCATGAAGCTGCCCCAGACCAAGCTGCCGGCCATGAAGGTGACCATGGACCTGACGGTGAGCGAGGTCTCGCCGTTGGGCGAGATGCGCTACCAGTTCGTGCTCACCAAGACCGAGCTGGTCTCGGATCCGGACGTGCAGCCGCAGGTGGCGGCGGCCGTGCGCGACGCGCTGCGCGGAATGGAGGGCCTGCGCGGGCGCGCGCTGGTCACACCGCGCGGCTTCACGCGCGAGGCCGACATCTTCGTGCCCGAGACCGCGGATCCCCAGATGCGTCAGCTCCTCGAGGGCACGCGCGAGTCGCTCAAGCAGATGACGGCGCCGCTGCCGGCCGAGCCCGTGGGCAAGGGCGCGCG
>Ga0126376_10001968_pt1 | contig 11422 bp, 8 predicted proteins | sample PanSoiMetPlot_15_FD_92760 | JGI IMG/M metagenome (GOLD analysis project Ga0126376, IMG submission 92760) | Tropical forest soil microbial communities from Panama - MetaG Plot_15 | ecosystem: Environmental > Terrestrial > Soil > Tropical forest > Bulk soil | place: Panama | collected 2016-02-17
CCATCAAACACCCGCGTACGATCCGGTCGCCACGTTGATCTTCGCGTCATCAGGCCGCGACGTGATTTTGACGGTGATCGATGGGCGTGAAGTTTATCGAAACGGGCGCGTGACGACCGTGGATGAAGATCGTTTACGCGCCCGCATGAAAGAAATACTTAGCCACAGATAACGCGGAAAAAAATCCGGATTTTTATCCGTGAAATCCGCGGCTTATATTGATGCCGCAATCGCCTCGTCGAAGATCTCGAGCGCGACGTCCACGTTCTCTTTTGTGAGTATCAACGGCGGTGACCAGCGAATCGTACTGGCCCCTGCCCCGAGAATGATCAATCCACGCTCGAAACACGCCACCTCGATCCGATCGCGCAACTCCGGCGTGTCAAACTCGACACCGATCATCAAACCCATGCCGCGCACGTCGACGATACAGTCATACTTCTCCTTCAACTTCTCGAGCCCGGCTTTGAGGTAAGCACCAACCTCCGCCGCATTTCCGACTAATCCACCCTCAAGCAGCTCGATCGTCTTCAACGCCGCCGCGATGCAAACCGGGTTGCCACCAAACGTTGACGCATGCGCGCCGGGTTGCCAATTCATCAGATCCGCGCGCGCAACACACGCGCCGATCGGCAATCCCGATCCGATGCCTTTCGCGATGCACACGATATCCGGCTCGACGTCGTAATACTCACACGCAAACATCTTCCCGGTGCGACCCATTCCCGATTGCACTTCATCGACGATCAGCAGAATCCCGTGCTGGTCACAAATGCGACGTAGTCCCTTGAGGAAGTCTTTCGGCGCCGGCACGTAACCACCTTCACCCTGCACTGCTTCAACCACAATCGCCGCAACTTCCTCGGGCGGCGTGGTGGTCTTGAATAGTCGTTCTTCTATCCAGTTGAGCGCGCCCTGCGAAGCGCCGCCGTCACCACAATCCGCAGCGTTGAATGGATTGCGAAACTCATTCGGATACGGCACGTGAACCACGTCGAGCGCCTGGCGCTTGAAGCCTTTGCGCTGTGCGGCCTTCGACGAAGTCAACGAGAGCGAACCGAGTGTGCGCCCATGAAAGCTGTTGAAGAAGCCGATGAACTTTTCACGACCAGTCGCGTGCATCGCGAGTTTCAGAGCAGTTTCGACGGCTTCAGTGCCGCTGTTTGCGAAGTGCGTCCGCGTTGGAGATTTGATCGGAACGATCGCGTCGAGCTTCTCGGCGAGCTGCGGCATGTGGCGGTAGTAGTAATCGGTGCCGCACATGTGAATCAGTTGTTCGGCTTGTTGCTGGATTGCTTTGACGACTTCGGGGTGGCAATGGCCGGTCGAACAGACCGCGACGCCCGCGTTGCAGTCGAGAAAAATATTCCCGTCGACGTCTTCAACCCAAACGCCGCTGGCACGTTCAGCGACGAGTTTAAAGGATGGTCGCGGGTAGGAGGGGTTCACAAACTTTGCATCCGCTTCAATGATCTTCTTGCCGATAGGACCTGGCAGCGCCGTCTTGATCTCAGGGCGCTTTGGTGTTGCGAGTACGGTGGTAGACATTTTCAACTCCCTTGTCAGAATGGCCAAAAACAAAATTGGGAATCAGAGCGCTAAAGACAGAAGAGAGCTAGTCGGCGAAGAGGTTCGCGCGAGATTCAAGCGGGCGATAATGTAAGGGCTGCGGGTTAAACATCGCGACTCAATTCTAGCATCGTGCTTGAAACCGTGACAATTGGTTCACGCAAAGGCGCAAAGGCAGACGCAAAGACGCAAAGAAGACAAGAAAAATAGCGCTGCGGCTTGGCGTCTGCCTTTGCGACTTTGCGTGAAATAGCCTAAATTATTCCTTCAAAATCCCGCCTTCGGAGTAAAAACATGAAGAAGAATCATCGCAGTCTGTTTGCCTTTTTGTTTGTCGCGGCACTGTTGACGGCTGCTGCGGTCGCGCCCTTGCTGCAACACACCGCCGCACAGAGTATGACCGCGCCCAGCGGCTCGGCGGGTGGTAGCGACGGACGCTCCGATCCGAAAATCGTCTACCCCGTAACGAAGAAAGTCGAGCAGTTTGACGACTACTTCGGCACGAAAGTGGTCGACCCTTATCGCTGGCTCGAAGATGAAACCTCGCCCGAAACAAAGGCCTGGGTTGACGAGCAGAACAAGGTGACCTTCGGCTATCTCGACAAGATCCCGTATCGCGAAAAACTCAAAGCGCGCCTGACGCAACTCTATAACTACCCGCGCATCTCGGCGCCGTTCCATCGCGGTGATACTTACTTTTTCACCAAGAACGACGGCTTGCAGAACCAGAGCGTTTACTACATCCAAAAAGGTGTGAACGGTAAGCCGGAAGTTTTTCTCGATCCGAACAAGTTCTCTTCCGACGGCACGTCGACCCTCAGCCACTTTTCACTATCAAAAGACGGCAAGTACCTCGCGTACGGCATCTCGCAAGGCGGCTCTGACTGGGTAACCCTCAGCGTCATGGAAGTCGCTTCGCGCAAGAAGCTCGACGACGAGATCAAGTGGGTGAAAAGCTCAGGCGTGTCATGGCAGGGCGACGGTTTCTACTATAGCCGCTATCCCGAACCGGAGAAGGGCAGGGAACTCAGCAGCAAGAACGAATTCCAGGCGGTCTATTTTCACAAAGTCGGGACGCCGCAGTCCGGCGACGTTCTGGTCTACGACGACAAAGAGCATCCGCAACGTTTTCAGAACGTGGACACTACGGAAGATGAGCGCTTCGCGATCCTCAGCGTCTCTGAACGAGGCAAAGGCAAAAAAGGAAACGCGATCTTCGTCAAAGATCTCTCGAAGGACGAAGACAAGTTCACGCCGATTGTTGCCGATATTGGCGACGACAGCTTCGGCGTTATCGACAACGTCGGCGACAAGCTCCTCGTTCGCACCAGCAAGAATGCTCCGAATGGTCGCGTGGTCCTGATCGATCCGAAGAATCCGGATCAGAGCAACTGGAAAGATATTCTGCCGGAGCGATCCGAGCCGTTGCAGGGCGCTGGTACTGCCGGCGGCAAGCTCTTCGCGTCATGGCGCAAAGACGTTGCTACACGTGCATACGTCTTCAGTCTCGACGGCAAACTCGAAAACGAAGTCGTGTTGCCGGGCGTCGGAACGGCAGGTGGCTTTGGTGGTCTGAGTGACGACAAGTATGTGTTCTACAGTTTCACATCCTTCAACTTCCCGCCGACGATTTACAAGTACGACATCGCCACGAAGAAATCGAGTGTCTTTCGCACCGTAGACATTCCCGGGTTCAAGCCGGACGCCTACGAAACGAAACAGGTCTTCTACAACAGCAAAGACGGCACGCGCGTGCCGATGTTCCTCGTCTACAAGAAAGGACTGAAGCTCGACGGCAATAATCCGACCTTGCTCTACGGCTACGGCGGTTTCAACATCGTCACCGCGCCCGCGTTCAGCTCACTGCGCATGGCGCTGCTCGAACAGGGCGTGGTCTATGCTTCCGCGAACATGCGTGGCGGCGGTGAGTATGGCGAGAAGTGGCACGAGGCGGGCACGAAGCTGAAGAAGCAAAACGTCTTCGACGACTTCATCGCCGCGGCCGAGTGGCTGATTGCGAACAAGTACACATCGCCGAGCAAGCTCGCGATTCAGGGTGGTTCGAACGGCGGGCTCCTGGTCGGTGCGGTTTCGAATCAACGGCCGGAGTTGTTCCGCGCGGTCGTTGAACAGGCAGGCGTGATGGACATGTTGCGGTTCCAGAAGTTCACGATTGGCTGGAACTGGATTGCTGACTACGGTTCGGCCGAGGCCAACGAGGCTGAGTTCAAAGCGCTGTATGCGTACTCGCCGTATCACAACGTGAGAGCGGGCGCGAAGTATCCGGCGACCTTGATCACCACCGCGGACCACGACGATCGCGTCGTGCCGGCGCACAACTACAAGTACGCGGCGGCGTTGCAGGCGGCCCAGGGTGGACCAAATCCGATCCTCATTCGGGTGGATACGAACTCGGCCCACGGCGCGAGCAACACGACCAAGGCGATCGAGCAGACGCGCGATATTTACGCGTTCCTGTTCGAGAATCTGGGTGTCGACTACAAGTAAACCAGGCCGCGGATAACACGGAAAAAATCCGGATTTCAAATCCGTATTATCCGCGGCTAAATTTCTTTATCGGATGCGCTTCGGTGTTGAAGATCACGTTATTAAAGTCGAGCGTGTCCGGTGGTGCGAAGAGCAGATAGAAATATTTGAAAGTCTCCGCGAAGAGAAAGCTCTGCATCGAGTCTGCCTTTTCCTTCGTCTCCACGCTCTTCAGCGCCGCGTAGCCATCGTCCGTGCGACAGTACTTCACAAAGTCGCGCCAGAGCTTCTCGCCCATCAACAGATACTTCTCATCTTTCGTGTAGTGATACAAGTAGTATGTCGACTCCACGATCTCCGGTCGCAATGGATAACCCGGCGAGGTGATTTTTCGTTCACGATAGTCGAACTCTTCCGGCTCGATACCTGCGTGGTACCACATCAGAAACGACGAATCCTGCAATTCCCTCGCATGTCGCAAGTCTCCTGACAACGCCAGCACCGCCGGAAAGAAGGCGTCGAGCGCGCCGTACGTTGTCGCGCGGCGCGCGCCAGTGTTCATGTCGGCGTGGCCATACCAGAGCTCACCTTTGAAATCGTCTTTGAGATATTTGTTGATGGCCGGAATGCTGTCGTTCCACATGCGACGGCAGTCCTGATCGCCGAACAACAGCGAACACTTCAGGAGATACTCATAGTAACTATCGATTCCGCCGCTGATGTGGCTATCAGTGTTGGTCCAACCGCCCGTCTCCACGTTGATCCCTTCGCCAACGAGGCCGATCTTCGAGCGGCGATTGTAAGTTTCAACGAGGGCGCGCTTCGCCTTTTCGTAGAAGATCGGTTTGCCGGTAAGTTTGCTGAGCGTGCCAAACTCGATGAGCAGCGTTCCTGTTTCAGCCGGATTACTGACCGGCTTACTGACTTTACCGGTCTTTAAATTGACGTAGCGATACGGCATGCCGGTCGGTGAATTGAAGACCGGCAGCAGACGATTGCCGAGATCTTCCGCGAGGTCCAACAGACGCTTGTCTCCGGTAAGTTGATAGTTGGCAAGTAAACCGCCGAGCAGCCTGATTGTGATCTCGAAATTTTGGACGTCGATGTCTTTATCGAACGAGAGATTCTCGATTATGTACTGACGAGTCGCTGCTGCCTCGTCGTCGAGTCCCATGATGATCATCGTGTCGAGCGCATCGACCGGGGTCATCAGCAGCGGTTCCGCGTACCAGTCGTGATAAGTCTTCGAGAGCGGTTTCAGATCGTCGTGGCCCCACGCGTATTTTTTGTAACCGCTCCAGGCGTGCAGGAACTCTGCTCTGACTTCAGCAGCGAGTTGCTTGTTTGGCTGCGCGCAGACGCTCGCAGACAGAACGATCAGCAGCGCCAGCGCTATAAATCCGTCACCAATCCGTCTCATCTGTGTACCTGAAATGAATGTCGAATCGTTTCCTTCGGCGGCGGCTCAGGCCAGATCGAGATCCGCTTGGCCCAACGATGGCGCAACACGCAGCCGCGAAAATAATGTTCGTGTTCCCACTCGACTTCCGCCATCGTCAAAAGACAGTCGATCAGATCTGCACGCCCGCAGGCAAGTGCGTGGCGCGCCGCCGTTTCATACTCGACGATGTTTCGACTCTCGAGCCGCCCGGCGCCGTACATCGGCGCAAACCAGCCACTCAAGTGACACATGAGCCCGAGAACACGACCCACCACCGTCGCTCGTATTTCCCGCACTTTGTTTGGACCAGCACCGAGACTCTCGAGCATCTCGCCGACGAGTTTACGGTGGTGCCATTCCTCGTCTTCGATCTGCTTAATGCGCCCGCGCTCTTCGGGATCGCCGACGGAATGCCAGTGGCCGCGGTAGGCATAACCGGCCGCTAATTCTCCGGAATAAGCCATTTGCAGAACTGTGATTAACTGTTCGCGCGGAGTGAGCCGGTTAGTCGCTTCCATTAAGGGATTCCAGGGGCTTCGGAAAGTGGGATTATAGCCGTATTGAGCGTTTTAACTCATACGAAATCGAAAACGCAGGATGCCAGCATGGCGCAGAGTTAAGCTCCAAACTCTGTCTCAGGTTCTTCATGTACAAATTTATCGTTTCGTGCTACTACTGGCCAACCAAAGAAGGTGGCCTACGGCTGCGAGCCTCAATAATTAAGCAAATAACGGCGGACGGTCTTGAGTACGCCCGACCAGGAAGACTGACCAGCTTGGAAAACCTAGCCTCATCAATTGAACGACGCCGGCTGCGCAGGCTCAAAGTGAAATGCGAGGTTGAGCTGGAAGCGAACCTGTCGCTGTTGGACAACGACGTCGACTGTGCCGACTCGTCGCTCATATTCCTCGGTCGCACGCATGATCTCAGCGCCGGTGGGCTCGGAGTGGTCCTTCCTTCCACGATCATCGACGAGCGATTTTGCAGCGGCACGAACCGTTTGAATCTTTCACTGCACGCGCCTGGTGGTGTTATCGGTCTCGAAGTGAGTCCGGTGCGATGTGAGCGGCTGAGTAGTCCGTACGCAGGTAACGGTTATTTGCTGGGCACGAAGATCACGAACGTCACTGACGCGGCACGGTTTGAGAAATATCTGGAGAGTTTATCAAGCCGCAGATTTTCGCAGATGAACACGGACCAGATCTGATCATTCTGCCTGGCTTAGAAAATCTTTTGTCCGGTCGTCTTTGGGTGAATTGATAATTTCCTCTGTTGGTCCATACTCCACCGCAACTCCATTTTCCATGTAAAGAATATTGTCTGAGACTCCACCGAGAAATCCCATCGAGTGCGAGATGATGATCATCGTGTGACCACGATCGACAAACGTGCGCAGCAAAGTGCGGAGACTGTTCATGCGTCGCGGATCGAGTGCGCTGGTCGGTTCGTCGAGCAGCAGCAGCGCCGGGTGCATCGCGAGGGCACGTGCGATCGCGACGCGCTGCTGTTCACCGCCTGACAACGATCCGGGATATCTGCGTGCTGTCTGCCGCAGGCCGACTGACTCGAGCAGCTCATAAGCCTCAGTCTCGGCCTGCTTCTTTGGCGCGTGCAGCACGTGCATGGGGGCTTCGATAATGTTGCCGACTACCGACAGGTGCGGGAACAAATAGAAGTGTTGAAAAACAGTGCCGACTTTGAGTCGCAGATCTTTTACACGTCGCCGGTAATCTGCATGCGACAGTCCGGCTTCGAGCCGCACCTTGTCGACTTCGATCGTGCCGCCGTTGATCGTTTCGAGTCCGTTCAAACAGCGCAGCAACGTTGACTTGCCGCTGCCCGAGGCCCCAATGACGCCGAGCACTGTTTGCGGCGGCACTTCGAAACTGATCCCTTTGAGAATCTCGCTGCCGCCGAAACTCTTGCGCAGGTCAGTGACGCGAATCATGCAGCCGCCTCCTCAATCGCGCGTTCCGTCGCCCGATTGCTCAGGCGTCTCTCGAGCATGCGCGCAAGGTGGGCCATCGGCAGACTCATCGCCAGGTAAAACGCCGACACCGCGATGCCGAGCAGCAGGAACTGTCCCGACGCGTTGGCGAGCTCGCGATAAGCGGTTGCCAGTTCCCAAACCGAGATCGCAAACGCGACTGACGTGTCTTTGAAAAGCGAGACGAAGTCGTTCGTCATGGGTGGCAAAGCGATGCGAAACGCTTGTGGCATGATGATGCGGCGGAAGGCGAGCAGCGGACCCATGCCGAGTGAGTAAGCTGCTTCCCATTGACCGGTCGGAATCGCTTCGAGCGAGGCGCGATACACCTGCGATTCGTAAGCAGCGTAATTTAGTCCGAGGCCGACAAGGGCCGTCAGCCAGCCGGGCATGGCAATGCCGATCACGGGCAAGCCAAAGTAGAGAAACAGCAGTTGGACCAGCACGGGCGTGCCGCGAAAGAACTCCACGTATAGCGTGCAGAACCCACGCACCCACGACGGCCCTTTCCACTGACCGACTGCGAGCGGCAGTCCTAAAATGACGGCGATAATCATCGAGCCGAGCGCGATCAGCACCGTCACTACGGCGGCGCGCGTCAAGCGCCAGAGCGCTTCACGCCAATTAAAGATCGTCGTCGTGTTGGTGTATTCCTCGACTTTGGTTGGTTTTGTTCCTGTGCGAATCGGCTGCTCGTACTGAACCTGCGCGTCGTTCCAAAGATTCCATTTCTTAAGAATCGTCTCGAGCGTGCCGTCGATGATGATCTTGTCGATGGCGGCATCGACCTGTGCCTTCAACGCGTCGTCGCCTTTGCGCAGTCCGATGACGTATTGACCGCGTGTAAACGGGGGTCCGGCAGGTCGCAGCTTTGGATTCGTACGCGCATAGAACGCTTCGGCCGGAACGTCCATCACCACTGCATCGATGCGTTTCAATTCAAGGTCCTGGTAGGCGCCGGGCGGATCCTGGTAACTGCGAAACGGAATGCCTTGCTGTTCCAACAGTCGTGACGCGGCGGTGTTGGCAAGTGTTCCCACGACGCGGTTTTTGCAATCGTCGATCGAGTTGATGCGATTGTCGTCACGGCGGACGGTGAGTTGAAGCTGAAAGATGTAATAAGGCTTGCTGAAGAGAATCTGTTTCGCGCGATCGCCCGTTGGCTCGAGCCCGTTGACGATCACGTCGAACGAGTGACGCTGCAATGCAGAGACGAGTGTTTCCCAATCGCTCGGCACAAACTCCGGACGCCGGCCCATCGCCTGAGCCAGAGCGTCGACCATCTCCTTCTCGTAGCCGATGTAGCGATCGGGATTAGCGGGGTCGGTAAAAACGTACGGCGCGCCGCCGCTCGGATCTGCGCCCCATCGCAAAACCTCCTGCCCGCTCACACTTGGACCAGCAAATAGCCACAAAAAGGCACAAAGGGAACTCAAAAGAAAAATTAATAGTTTTGTGCCTTTTGTGCTTTTTCGTGGCAAAGTTTGGGGATTCTAGCCGCTGATGGCCTTGAGATCCAATTTAGTAGCGGTTAAATTTACGAAGTCCACGGCACTACGATCAATACAAACACCAAAACGAGGCCCCTGAACAATGTGTACAGATCGCAGAGATTTTCTACGTTTGTCCGCAGGTATCACCGGCGCCGCCCTGCTTGGCGGTTCGCTGGTCCACGCGCAACAAGGCTCGCAGCCCGAACCCATTCGACGCCTGCGCCGCATGACTGACAATGTCGTGCCGATCACGACCGAGGAACGAAATGGCCGCATCGAGAAGGCGCAGAAGTTGATGCACGATCATCGTATCGATGCGATCTACATCGAACCCGGCAGCAGCATGTTCTATTACACCGGCATGCGTTGGGGGACCAGCGAACGAATGTTCGCGATGGTGATTCCGGCGCGCGGCGAGATCGCGTGGGTGTGTCCGAAGTTTGAAGAGGAACGCGCGCGCGAGTTGATCACCATGGGGAAAGACATTCGCACCTGGGAAGAAGACGAGAGCCCCTATCAACGCGTCGCTGAGATACTGAAAGATCGCGGCGTGCGCACGGGCACTGTCGGCATTGAAGAGCGTGTGCGGTTCTTTCTTTACGATGGTATTCGACAAGCTATGCCGCCCGCGGTGAAGTTTGTGAGCGCGACTCCGATCACCGCCGGTGGCCGCATGTTCAAGTCACCCGCCGAGCTCGCGTTGATGCAACTCGCGAACGACATCACGATTGTTGCTTACAAAGCCACGCGCGACAGCATGACCGAAGGCATGACGCAAGGTGAGTTCGCGGGCAATTGCGCTGCGGCGTTTCGCGCGCTCGGAACGTCAGGCGGGATCTTTGTCAGTTTCGGGAAGTACACTGCGTTTCCACACGGCAGCAGTACGCCACAACGTTTGAAGGAAGGAGACGTGGTGCTGATGGACGGCGGTTGCGGCATCGAAGGTTATCAATCGGATATCACCCGTACGTTTGTCTTCGGTAAGCCGACAGATCGACAACGACAAATCTGGGATCTGGAGAAGAAGTCGCAAGATGCTGCAATTGCGGCGGCCAAAGTTGGGTCGCCGTGTGAAGTGGTGGATGCGGCAGCGCGCAAGGTGATCGCGGATGCGGGCTTTGGTCCCGACTACAAAGTGCCGGGTTTGACGCACCGCACCGGGCACGGCATCGGTCTCGATGGACACGAATGGACCAACTTCGTGCGTGGCAACAAGACGCCGATCCAGCCGGGGATGTGTTTCAGTGATGAACCGACGATCGTGATCTATGGCGAGTTCGGCATCCGTCTCGAAGACTGTTTATACATCACGCCGGATGGTCCAAAGTTTTTCACGAAGCAGAGCGAGTCGATTGACGAACCGTTTTAGCCGAGGATGAACACGGATTTACGCGGACGATGGGTTTTAGCAGCGACGATTCTGGCCTCGAGCATGGCTTTTATCGATGGCACGGTCGTCAATGTTGCCCTGCCTTTTCTGCAAACAGACCTCAACGCAACCGCGATCGGAATTCAGTGGGTTGTTGAAGCCTACTCGCTCTTTCTTTCCGCGCTTCTGCTCGTTGGGGGTTCGCTCGGCGATCGTTTTGGCCGTCGTCGCATCTTCGATATCGGCGTCGTGATCTTTGCGATCGCATCCGCGCTCTGCGGGTTTGCCGGCAACATCGAACAACTGATCATCGCTCGCGCAGTGCAGGGAATCGGCGGCGCCCTGCTGGTGCCGGGAAGTCTGGCGCTCATCAGTTCTTCCTTTGACGAAAACAAGCGTGGGAAAGCGATCGGCACGTGGTCGGGATTCTCCGCCATTACTACGGCAATTGGGCCAGTGCTCGGCGGGTGGCTCGTCGAACATTTGAGCTGGCGTGCGGCGTTCTTTTTGAATCTGCCGCTTGCGGTCGCAGTGCTCGTCATCTCGCTGTGGAAAGTGCCTGAGAGTAGTGAGAAGGAACATCATGGTGGACTCGACTGGCCCGGCGCAGCACTGGCGACGGTTGGACTCGGCGGCCTGGTCTACGGTCTCATCGAATCGCCGCGACTCGGTTTCTCAAACCCGCTGGTGTTGCTGACCTTGCTCGGCGGCGTGGTGTTGCTGGCGCTCTTCATCTTCAACGAAGCGCGCAGAAGAAATCCGATGGTGCCACTGCACTTGTTCGACAGTCGCGACTTTTCGGGCGCCAATCTGCTCACACTGTTCCTGTATGCAGCGCTCGGCGGCACGTTTTTCTTCTTCGCACTCAATCTGATCCAGATTCAGGGCTACTCCGCGACAGCCGCAGGCGCATCGTTGCTGCCGTTCGTCGCGTTAATGTTTTCGCTCTCACGCTGGTCGGGCGGATTGATCGATCGCTTCGGCGGTCGTTTGCCGTTGACCATCGGCCCGATCGTCGCCGCGGCTGGTTTTGCGCTCTTCGCGGTTCCGTCGATCAGCGGAAACTACTGGACCAG
>Ga0126376_10001969_pt1 | contig 11417 bp, 9 predicted proteins | sample PanSoiMetPlot_15_FD_92760 | JGI IMG/M metagenome (GOLD analysis project Ga0126376, IMG submission 92760) | Tropical forest soil microbial communities from Panama - MetaG Plot_15 | ecosystem: Environmental > Terrestrial > Soil > Tropical forest > Bulk soil | place: Panama | collected 2016-02-17
GAAGCCGTTGGCGGCCGAGGCGACCATGAACCCGCTCTGCCCGGTCGTGAGGTCGCTGACCGTGACCTTGAACGCGTGCTGCCCGTTCCCGATGCTCGCGTCGAACATGTGGGTGCGTATCACGTCACCTGGGTTCATCATCAGCGTCTGCCGGTTGGGGGTGAACGTCGCGCCGGTGGAGGTGTTCGGGCCGGGCGGCCCGGCAGGCACGCCGTTGCGCTGGATGAAGGCGAAGTTCACCGGCTCGATGCAGCCGAGGTTGATGTTCCCGGCCGCGCTGGCCTCCAGCGAGTCGATGTTGAGCGCCGCGCACCACTGGTGATTGGAGTTGCAGCTGATCCCGCCGGCGAACGGGGAGAAGCCAGGCGGGTAGAACTGCATCTCCATGAACGCGCCGCCGCCGCCGGGGAAGGCGCCGTGCGGCGCGTTGGTGTCGCTGTTGGGCCGGCAGTTCCGCTGCGGGTACGAGCGCGGGTCGCAGATGCTCATCCCGAACCACGGGGCCACGGAAAGCTCGAACCAGTGGGTGACGTCGTGGCCGGGGTGGTTGACCGTCGGCATCGCCGCCGGATCCCGCGGGAGGGTCTCGGTGAAGGTCACGTTGCCGCCGGAGCCCGGCCGGTTGGACAGGAACCGGATGGATGGCTCGTCATGGCCGACGTAGTGGCCGTTGTCGTAGAAGCGGTGGTAGTGGCCGAGAATGCCACGGATGTCGGTACAGGACAGCCTGCGGGTGACCGGCCGCTGGATCGTGCTGTGGCCGTTGCAGTCGAGTTCGCCGACGCGATGAGGGCGTACGGAGTGCGCGGCTGTCCGCGCCACGCTGGCCGTCGCGCCGAACACAGTTTGGCCCGCGACCAGCACGACCACCATGGGGAGGCCCACCACCCCCACCGACCACGTCCGCCAGTGATTTCGAAGGCGTCCAACCATGGGACACCGCTCCCTTCGCTGGGACCCCGGCGTCTGACGTCAGGATCGCTTGAACCTGGCATCATCGGCGGCATATGCGCAGGTCCACCGATGGGGCAGGTCCGCTGACACCTACTCGTCACGCATGGCGCATGAGCGCCTAATGTTGGCCGCCGGGTGTCAGTCTCCTCCGAGGGTTAGCGCAAGTCCACCCTCTGAGACGGCCAACAGCCCACCCTCTGCGACGGCGAACGGCGATTCAGATCCCTGCGGCCCGGCCCGGGTCAAGGCGGCTCTCGTCACCGGGCACGGCTACCTCGCCGCTGGTTTCTTCGGTGCGTTCCGGCAGCAGCAGCACGGCGCCGGCGAAGAAGCACACCGCGCCCACCAGGGTCCACAAGTTCGCCCCACTGGCGTTATACACCTGGCCCGTGACCGGGTTGATGTAGCCGGCCACCGCCGAAATGCCGAAGGCGACGGATCCGACGAGGTTGGCCAGTGTTATCCACCATGACCACGAGCGTGGGCGCCAGGCGACCGGGCCGTGGCAAACCTCGAACCAGGCCAGCACGCTCGAGACCAGGAAACAGACCGAGCCGATGGCGTCAGGCCGCCATACGTGCTGATGTGCCGCCTGCGCGGCCAGGTCGGCCTGGGTGGCGACGCCGGTGCTGACGTTGAAGTAGAGGGTTCCGGCAAGCTGCACCGCCGTTGCCCACCAATCGATCCGCCGTGGCTGGTACACGAAGAAGCGCCGATGGCCTGGGTTCTGCGCGGCGGGAGCCGCGTCGACCGCCTCGCGGTAGGTGAGGAACGCGGCCGAGGTAAAGAACAGCGAGCCGACGAAGTAGGTCACCGTGTCCCAGCGGGCCCCGGCAGCGCTCACGTACCCGGGCAGCGACCCGACCGCGAAAAGCAGCGATCCGACGGCGAACAGGACGGCAATCCACCATCCCCGGGCCCTGGGTGCCCACCAGGTCGAGCCGGCCGCGCTCGTCAGGTGCTTGCGGTGGTGCCGGGACTCCCAGCGAACTATCCGGCCGTCGGGACGCATGTGGTCAACGAACGTCAGGGCGGAACCGAAGCCGCCCTCCCGGATGCCGCGGTCCCGCTCAGCCATAAAATGCGCCTATCCGCTCGGCTCAATCGCCCTAGCTATCTGGACAGTAGTATGAGGCCTGCGGGCCGGGTGTGGCTATGATGGACCGCTGGGATTTCAGTATCACCTGGACGAATACGCGATTGGGGCCCGTTAGTGGAAGAGCTCAAAATTGGCGGAGCGTGGCTGTACACGCCCCGGGTATGGCAAGATCAGCGCGGCAGGTTCTCCGAAATGTTCCGCGGCCAGGAGTTTGCCCAGGACCTTGGTTACCGGCTTGCGGTGGCACAGGTCAACTGCTCGGTTTCCCACGGGGGTGTCATCAGGGGGATTCATTTCGCGGATGTGCCTCCTGGCCAGGCCAAATATGTGTGCTGCGTCAGCGGCACCATCATGGATGTTGTCGTTGATCTGCGGGTGGGCTCGCCGAGCTTCAAGGCCTGGGAGTCGGTAGAGCTGGATGCGGCGAGCGGGCAGGCGCTGTTCCTTTCCGAGGGGCTTGGCCATGCCTTCACGGCGCTGAGCGCCGAGGCTACCGTCGTCTATCTGTGCTCCTCGCCGTATAACCCCAGCGCGGAGCACGGAGTCCATCCACTGGATTCCGATATTGGTATCACCTGGCCGGAATTCGGCGACGTTATTCTGTCAGATAAGGATGCCGCCGCTCCCGGGCTGGAGCAGGCGCAGGCCGCGGGGCTGCTGCCCAGCTATGAGACCTGCCTGGCCCACGCCCGCTCACTGCGGCAGTAAGCCAGCAGTGCCCGGTCCGATCCTTGGTTACGTTGAGGCCATGCGCGCTATCACCGTGATCCCCGGGCAGCAGGGCTCCGTCGAGCTCACCGACATGCCAGAGCCGCCGCTCGACGACGGGCCCGTCCTGGTGGAGACCCAGGCGATCGGCATCTGCGGCACCGACGTGGAGATCATCGACGGCGCCTACGGCTGGGCACCCCCCGGGCAGGAACGGCTCATCCTCGGGCACGAATCGCTGGGCCGGGTGATCGAGGCACCGGCACAGGCCGGGTTCAGCGCCGGAGACCTCGTGGTCGGCATCGTGCGGCGGCCCGATCCCGTTCCGTGCCCGGCGTGCGCCGCGGGGGACTGGGACATGTGCACCAACGGCAGATACACCGAGCGGGGGATCAAGGCCCGCCACGGCTATGCCAGCGAGCGGTACCGCATCCGCCCGGAATACCTGGTCGCGGTGGATCCCGCCCTCGGAACCCTCGGGGTGCTGCTCGAACCGGCCACCGTTGTGGCCAAGGCCTGGGATCACATCGAAAAGATCGGCCGCCGGGCCACCTGGGCGCCGGACACGGTGCTGATCACCGGCGCCGGGCCCATCGGGCTGCTGGCCGCGCTGCTGGCCGCTCAGCGCGGCTACGCCACGTTGGTGCTCGATCTGGTCACCGAAGGTCCCAAGCCGGACATGGTCCGCCGGCTCGGGGCAACCTATGTCCACCGCGGCGACATCGGCGACGCGGCCGCCGAAGCGGACGTCATCATCGAATGCACCGGTCACGTTCAGATGTTGCTGGAGGTAGGCCCGCAGCACGTCCGGCAGCGGATCATCTGCCTCACCGGCGTATCCGCGGCCGGGGCAGCGCACACCGTAGACCCTGGGCTGCTCAACCGCAATATGGTCCTGCAGAACTCGGTCTTGTTCGGCTCGGTCAACGCCAACCGGTCTCATTACGAGCTCGCCGCCAGCGCTCTGGCCAAGGCCGATCCCGGCTGGCTGGCCGGTCTCATCACCCGCCGGGTGCCTCTTGGCCAATGGGCCGGCGCCTACAGCCGCAGGCCCGATGACATCAAGACCATCCTGACCTTCCCCGGCCAATCACCGTAGCCGCCCTTTTGCGCATCCCGGGCTCTGGGCAGGAATGGTTTTGGTGGATGCCGACGTGGTGGTAATCGGGGCGGGTGCGCTTGGTTTGAGCACCGCCTTGCACTGTGCGCTGGCCGGGCAGTCGGTGATCGTGGTGGAGCGGCACACGGCCGGGTCGCAGGCGTCGGGGCGGGCGGCGGGGCTGTTCAAGTCCGTGCAGGCCGACGAGTTGCGCACCCGGCTGGCCCGGCGCAGCATCGCCCTGGCGGCCAGCTTTGCCGACTGGGCGGGCGTGCCGTTGAAGGTGGCCCGCTCGGGCGGCTTTCTGATCGCCCGGACCGCCGAGCACCGAAAGCTTCTGGCCCGCGAACTGGCCCAGTCGCGGAGCTGGGGCGCCGACGTCCGCGAGGCAGACCCGGCCCACCCCGGCCGGCGGCTCAGCTACTACCAAGCGGCGGGGGAGCAGTTCGCCCTGTGGTGCCCGGAGGACATCTACATCGAGGAACCGGTCAGCCTCATCCTGGCTTACCTGGCCGCTTGCCGGCTGCACGGGGTCGTGGTGGCCGAGGACGAACCGGTCATGGGCATACCGGTCGGGCGCGGGCGGGTGGCCGGGGTCCAGACCGATAGCCGGGTCATCACGGCGCCGGAGGTGGTGGACGCGGCCGGCGGCTGGGTCCGGCAGGTCGCCGAACTGGCCGGTGCGTGGGTACCGCTCGCCCCCGTTCGCCACCAGCTACTGATCACCGGGCCAGCGATCGATATCGACCCGGCCGATCCAATCGTCAGGGTTGTCGATGCCGCGGTCTACCTGCGGCCGGCCCGCGGCGGGCTGATGGTCGGCGGCTTCGAGGCAGACCCGCTGCCGGTCGACCCGCGCCAGCAGCCGGCCACCTTCACCACTGACGACGTGCCACTGGACCTGACCGTGCTGCGGCGGCTGGCGGCCCAGGTCGGCGCCGAGGCCCCCGCCGCAGCCGCGCCGGTCGCCGAGCACCGGGGCGGGATGTTCACGATGAGCCCCGACGGCCGGTTCGTCGCCGGGCCGGTGCCGGGCCTGGCCGGTCTGTGGGTGGCCAGCGGCTGCAACGGATCGGGGTTTTCCTCCTCCCTCGCGATCGGCGAGGCCCTGGCCACCTGGATCGCCAGGGGCATCGTGGCGCCAGGCATGGACGCGCTGGCACCAGCCCGGTTCGGCTCGCTGCCTGACAGCACCCTGATCAGTCAAGGTCTATGGCAGTACGCCCACTACTACGACCCTGGCACCGACGCATCCACGCAGTGCGCTACCGCGTGATGCGCAGCGCCACCCTGCGATTTCCGCCGTTGTGCTTGACCAGTGCGAACCACAGGCCCAGCAGGGCATCCACCGTCCGCCGCTACCTCCAGCTACGGCCGGGCCCGGCACGGCAAGCAAGACGGCCTCGGTGCCGGTGAGCGCCTCGCCGACCGTCATCGCCGGTGCGTCACCCGGACCCGTCCCCGAGCCCGTCCGGGAGCCGTACACCACCTCGTGCCCGGCGGCACGCCACTGTTGGCCTAGCGTGCTGCCGATGCGCCCCGTCCCGATGACTGCGATCTTCACGCTGGGCCTCCAAGGATCTCTAGCCCGACGGCTCTGTTCGCCGGTCACGACGATGCAGGGGCTACGCTATTGCCCCGTAACGCCGATCCGGGGAAGGTGCCGTGGCGGAGGACTGGCTGAAGGGATGGGCCGAGGACCTCGAGGTCACGGCCGCGATCGACACCACCGTTGCCCACCAGGCACGGATCTATGACCACTGGCTGGGCGGTAAGGACAACTTCGCGGCCGACCGGGAGGCCGCCGAGCAGGCGATTGCCGCCTACCCGGCGATCTTGCGCGGCGTGCGCGCACAGCGAGCGTTCCTGGCCCGTGTGGTGCGTTATCTGGCCGGCGAGGCGGGCATCCGCCAGTTTCTCGACATCGGCACCGGCATCCCCACCGCGAACAACACTCACGAGGTTGCCCAGGCGGTCGCCAAGGACGCCCGGGTCGTCTACGTGGACAACGACCCCATGGTGCTGGCGCACGCCCGGGCGCTGCTGACCGGCGTGCCAGAGGACTCGACCGCCTATCTGGACGCCGACCTGCGCGAGCCGGGCAAGATCCTCGCCGGGGCCGCCGGGTTGCTCGACTTCAGGCAGCCCGTCGCTGTGCTGCTGATCGGCATCCTGCAACTGATCCCCGATGCCGCTGACCCGCACGCGATCGTCGCACGCCTGGTCGAGGCGGTACCGTCGGGAAGCTGGCTTGCGGTCTACCACCCGGCCAGTGACATCGACCAGGACCGGGTCGCCGAGGCCGTCCGCCGGGTCAATGCCCGGACCGCTGGGACGACAACGCTGCGCACGCACGCCGAGATCGCCCGGTTCTTCGGTGGCCTGCAGTTGCTGGAACCCGGCCTGGTGCAGGTGCAGCGGTGGCAGCCCGGCTCGGCCGCGCCCGATGACGGTGAGCAGATCGCCGCCTATGCCGGTCTGGCCCGTAAGTCCTGACAGCGGGCGATGGCAATCATTCGCCGGCTCTCCACGGCGAGCGGGTCGCCGTCCCCGTCGTAGCCCTGCACGCTCGTAAAACCCGCGTCGAGCAGCCAGTCCCGCAGTTCGGTGAAGGTGAACGCGCGGACGAAGTAGGGAATGCGGCGGACGTGGCCGTCGCGAACCACCGTCCGCTCCGCCACCATCCGGCCGGTCAGCGGCTCGAACTGACGCCGCTCGGTGATCAGGTTGCCATCCCGCTCCTCCACGCCTGCGGGCTCAAAGTGCCGGATTATCCAGTCGCGATTGCTCATTTCAAGTGCGAACCGGCCGCCGGGCTTGAGCGCACGGGCCACCTCGGTGAGCACCCGCCGATTGCCCGCATCGTCGAAGTAGCCGAAGGCGGTGAACCAGTTGATCACCCGATCGAACCGGCCGGTCCAGGGCAGGTCCCGCATGTCACCGTCAACATAGGTAACTGCGACCCCGCGGGCGGCCGCGTCCAGGCGGGCCTGGTCAAGGAACAGCGGCGTCGCGTCCAGGCCCGTCACGCGGCAACCGCGCTCGGCCAGGGCGTTAGCGATCCGGCCGTGCCCGCAGGCCAGATCGAGCACCTCCATGCCTGGCTCTAGCTCCAGCAGATGCCAGATCAGTCCGGCATCGGCGGCACTGCGCGCGTCGAGCGGCCCAGCGTAGAAGTACAGGTAATCCTCATCGAACAACCCCTCGGCATCGAATACGGGCTCAGTCACGGCGACCCTCCGACGGCAATCCCGGCTATGTCCGATGTGGAGCGTAACGTCGAGAGTATGACCGTTCTCGCCGGGCCTGCGCGGGTGCGACACGCATCTGGCGGCCGCAGGGCGGGGGAGCGGGATCAGCTCGGCCGGATCCCGCTGGACCTGTGGCAGGCGCTGGCGGGAGACACCGAGGCACGGGCGAGGTATTACAGCAAGGTCTACTGGCGCGGCCCGGGGCAGTGTGCGTTCTTCCTTGGTGCATTGTCCTCGGGCGGGCACGGGCGGTTCCGGGCGGGCACCCGCCGTGCCGTGGCGGACCGGCCCGCAAGCCTGGTCGTCCCGGCGCACGTCTACGGCTATGTGCTCAGCAGGGGCATACCCGGACCGGATCCGGCTACGGGCTTGCTGCCGGTGATCCGGCACCGCTGCGACGAGCCCAGTTGCCAGGCCGCTGGGCACCTGGCCGCCGGGTCGCCTGCGGAGAACATTAACGACTACCTCGCACGGCGCCGCGATCCGTACTCACCGCTGAACGATCGCCGCGGCCCGCGCGGCCGGTCGGTGGCGATAAGAAACGCGATCTTGGCAGCGCTTGCTGAGGACGCCTCCGCAGGCCAGATCGAGGCGGCCATCGAAAGGGTGTCCGCGGCCGGCATCCCAGGCGCCCAGCAGATGCTGTTCTGAGCTCGTGTTCCCGACAGCGGCCATCTCGATATGGATCGGCCCGGCGCCGCGTTCTGCTAGCTGATCAGCGTCTTGGTGAACCGCACGCGATCGAGCCCATCGCCGTCGTAGCCCACCGCCACCGGAATGCCGTCGATCTCCGCATCGCCTGGTTCGATGTCGAAGCCCATGCGCTGGTGGAACCTTATCGAGTTGCGGTTGATGGGAGCCGTCACCGCCCGGACCAGCCGGCAATCCCGTGCCCGCACCGCGGCAAAGAAGCGCTCGTAGAGCTGCCGCCCCAGCCCGTGGCCCCGCTCGCCGGGATGGACGCCCACGAAATGGATATACGCCTCAGCCGGGCGTGACTGTGAAAGGAAACCGACAAGGAACCCGACCAGCTCGCCATCGCGCTCGGCCGCGAAGCAGGTGTCCGTGAAGTGATCGAAGAACAGCCGGGGGAGCATGGCCGCCATCTGGCGCCCGCCCCACCAGTCATCGATGACCGAGATCACAGTCAGGTGGTCCGACGGGCGGAGCGGGCGGATCTCCACGGCCGTAAGCCTAGAGTGCCGCGAAGTCGAGGTAGCGGCGGAGGTACTTCAGCCCTTCATCGGTGACAGTTTCAGGGATGTCGCTGGCGCGGATGCTGCTGACGATCTCGATGCGGTGGCGAGCCCGGGTGGCGGCCACGTTGAGCCTGCGCCATCCGTCCGGCCCGCCGAGAGGGCCAAGGTCCGACGTAACCTGGCCCTTCTCGTCTGGCCCATAGCCGATAGACGTGATCAGCACGTCCCGTTCGTCACCTTGCGCGGCCGCTACGCCCTTGACGAAGAACCCGCGCAGCCGGTCGGTGCCGAAGAACCGGTCCAAGTCGGGGCGCCGTTTGCGCGCCTCGCCGAGGGCCGCCTCAATGGCGACAGCCTGGGCCTCGCTGAAGGTCACCACGCCCAGGGTGAGAGCCGGGCGGGTGTCGTAGTGGTGAATGACTCGCTGCGCCACCCGTGCGGCCTCGCTGGGGTTGTCCCGCGTGGTTTGGCCCTGGTACGTCCCTTCGCCATAAAACAGCTCTATTCCGGCTTCGGGTTCGCCATCTATTCCGGCTTCGGGCCCGCCTCCAGGCACGGGTAGCAGGCGGCCGCCGTAGAACGCTGCGTTGGAAAACGCGATCAGGGCCTCATGCCGGGATCGGTAATGCCAGCGCAGAGCCAGGTTGCTGAACGCCCCGGACCCCCTTGCAAGGTCGAGGACCGACTCGGGAATGGCGGCCCCTTCGAATTCGGCCGGCCGCGGCTCCCCATCGTCCAGAGCGCTGCTGGCGAAGCTGGCCGGCGGCAGCTGCCTATGGTCCCCGGCCAGGATCACCGAACCGCCGCGGTAGCTGCAATTGACCGCATCAGCGGGGCTGATCTGGCTGGCCTCGTCGAAAATGACGGCATCGAAGTGCATGTCTGCGGGCAAGTACTGACTGACCGCCAGGGGAGAGGTCAGGATGCACGGCTTGATCGCCTGAGTGAGATGGCCGGCCTGGTCAAGAAGTTCCCGCACCGGCATGTGCCCGCTCTCCTTGGCTGCCTCCAGGCGGATGACCGCGGACTCGCCGGTGTCGCCGCGCGGGCGCCGGGCATTGCAGGCGCGGATGATGTCCGCGATGGCCGCTGTGGCCAGTTCCCGCTCCAGCTGCTGGTACCTATCGACGAGCGCGTCACGGCCAGCAGCCCGCAGGGGAGCGAGGGCCGGGTCGGTCCGCAGCTGTTGGTCAGCCCATTCCCGCAGGAGTGCGCGCTCGATCACCTGGGGTACCTGGGCTGGCTCAATTCGCTCGTCGATGCAGAAGCCGACCGCTGCATCCATGCCGTGCGCGGCCAGAGCGGCGCGGGCTGCCTGGTAGGCATGCCATTCGCCACGCCCCCCCGTGTCCTCGAACATGGCTTCGAGCAGGTGGTAGCCGCCGGAGTAGTCGTCGAGTTCGGCCGCCAGTTCCGGGCGGTACTGCGGGCTGAAAGCTGCCAGCAGAGCCGAACAAGCGTCGTGCCACGCGTCGGCGGCCTTGACCAGCCGGTCGGTCGGAACGGCGCTTTCGGCCGCGGCGAGGTGTGCGGGGGTGAGCGGTCCCGATCCCCCGGTGATCATCGCGCGCAGGCGGCGTGTCCACTCCAGCGCCTCCCGCAGCGCCATGACGTCGGTCGCGGCCGCCGCGTAGAGCTGCCCGCACAGGTCCTGGAAGACCGCATCGCGCGCGGCCAGCCGGGCGTGCGCGGCGTCGGCCGCCTCGCGCAAGGCGATCACCTGCCGGGCCTGGCCGAGAGTGAGGGGCCTGCCCACAACCTCGCCGACCGCACGGGTGAACTCGCTCGCGGCGTGCAGTGGCCGCAGGTGGGCCCGCAGCCACCCGATCGCCTCCATGATGGTGCCGTTCAGCAGTTCCGGGCGCGGGGCTATTGCGGGTTCTGGCGCCAGAGCCGCTTGCCAGGCAGACAGGTACTGGCGCGCCTCCGCCACCATGCCGCTGACCGCTCCGTTCGGCGCCGCGTCCCGGGCGATGTAATCGGCGGCCCGGGAAAGATCCTGCCCGCGGGCGCAGCGTATGGCGTTGGCGGCATGGGTGAGCGCCCGCTCCAGCCGGGTGAAGTCCGTGGCCTGGCCGGCGTAGTGGGGGCCGAGCAGCGCGGCGTGCTGCAACTCGGCAGCGGCAAGCGCTTCCGCCGCCTGCTTCCAGGTGACGGCGAGCCCCAGGTGCTGTTGCGCCGTGTCTTCGGCGATCCCCTCCCTGGTGATGGCCCCGACGACTTTCTTATCAGCCCGGCAGGCCGCAGAGAGCCGGCCAAGGCCCTGGTAGTCGTTCGCGAACCGCTTCGCCAGGCCGCTGACGTCCTGGCGCAACGCATCCGGGGTGAAGTAGCTGCGAGCGGCAGCCTCCGCTTCGGCCAGGGTCCAGTGGGCATCGTAGAGGACCTGCGCCGCGTGGCCCGCGGCGCGGTAACCGGGATCCGACAGCCAGGCACGTTCGGGGCGGTCGGGTTCGCCACCCAGCCGGGCGACGGTCAGCAGATCATCGGCGGCGGAGAAGGTCACCGGAGGTTGCAGGCCGAGGATGGCGGCCAGCCCGGACAGCGCGCTAAGCCACCTTTCCAGGCTGTCTGCGGTGGCCGAGAAGTCCCGGGCAAGCTCGATGATCTGCCCGGAGCCCAGGCTGCTGGCATCGGCACACGCCGGGTTCAGCCCGGCCAGCGGCGCACCGTCGGCCGCGGGCAGCGCGTTCCGCTGCGGTATCGCCGACCACGGGATTCCCGCCGCCCGTGCGGCCTGGGCTTCGCGGGCGGCGATCTCGGTGAGCGCCGCGGTGAGCTGGGCGACCGCCGCCTCCACCACATCGAGTGTGTCCACCGTCAGCCATTCGTCCGGCACGCCCTCCGGCCACGCCAGCAGATGATCCAGCAGCCGGGCGAGGGTTTGTGCGTCAGACGGGCGGGTCAGCCCCGTGGCGTCGGCCAGTATCTGGTTGCCCCGGATCACCCTGGCGAGCGTTTCCAGGGCGGATGCCGCCTCGTAGAGCGGGCCGTCCAGTCCGTCTCGCTGGGCCACGCCACGCCAGGCGAACGACCGCCCCTGCGCGGCCGGCCGCCAGGCGGCCGCCAGGGCCGCTGCGGCGCGGCGGATCTCGCCAAGCACCTCC
>Ga0126376_10001970_pt1 | contig 11407 bp, 7 predicted proteins | sample PanSoiMetPlot_15_FD_92760 | JGI IMG/M metagenome (GOLD analysis project Ga0126376, IMG submission 92760) | Tropical forest soil microbial communities from Panama - MetaG Plot_15 | ecosystem: Environmental > Terrestrial > Soil > Tropical forest > Bulk soil | place: Panama | collected 2016-02-17
CGGCCGTCTTGGCGCAACGCCGCCGCGTGCGGCGCGCAACGCCACTGTGGTGCCGGGCATCGCTCAGCGCCTGCCGGAGAGGCCGTCAGCGCAGCCGCGACAAGGCGAGCAACGCCAGACCGCCGGACCGCCAGCGGGCCGCGGAGCCGATCAGCACCGGAGCACGGTCGCGCCGCCGAATGCACCACCGCCGACCGCGCAGGCGCCGGCGGGGCGGCGTGAGGGCCGCGTCGAGCAGCGCGCCGGTGGTCGTAATCAGCCGTCAAGTGCGATCGAGCAGCGGCGCTTGAGGGAACGAGCGCCGGTTGCCCGTACGCCCTCGGGGAATCAAGGTATCGTACAACGCGGGCCGACAGCCCGGCCGCTCGCGAACCGCCCCCCTGCCGCTGCGAGGCCGCCGCAGCTGAGCCGGCCACCGGCCGTCGCGGCACGACCACAGATGAACCGGCCGCCGCCCGCGGCACGGCCGCCCGTTCGTCAACCGCCCGCCTTTGCCACGCGACCGCCGCCGCGTCCAATTGCTCCGCGCGCGGCCGCGCCGCCTGCGGCAGCTTTCGCACGTCCGGCACCGGCAGCACGTCCGGCGCCGCCTCCGGCGGCTTTCGCACGTCCGGCGCCGGCAGCGCGTCCGGCGCCGGCAGCGCGTCCGGCTCCGCCACCCCGCGGCGGCCCGGGTCAGAGAAGACCTCAATGAGTCTTACGAGCGCCTGAACCGTGAAAATTGCGAACGGGCGGCCACAGCGCCGCCCGTTCTATTCAACGCGTCCCTTGCGAAATTCGCTGCGATCCCTTGATGCGTTCTATGCGGCGCCCTCGAGCTTGGCGCGTTCGCGGACAAAATTCGTCAACGCGATGTTGTCGATCTTGCCCGAGCCAAGCAGCGGGAGCTTGTCCAGGGTCAACACGTCGCTCGGCACCATCATTTCGGCAGCGCCGCTGGCGCGGGCAAAGGCGGCAAGGTCTGCGCGCTTGGCGCCGGCCTTGTTCGTCACCAGCACGAGGCGCTCCCCCTTGCGGGCGTCCGGCACCGTGGCCGCGCCCGACAGGGCGTCGGGCCACAGATCTGCGGCGAGCGCCTCCACGGCAGCGAGCGAAATCATTTCGCCGCCGATCTTGGCGAAGCGTTTTGCGCGGCCCTTGATGGCGATGAATCCCTCGACGTCGATCGTCACGATGTCGCCGGTGTCGTGCCAGCCTTCGGGCGGGCGCTCGATGGCGCCGGGGTCGTCGGGACGAAGGTAGCCGAGCATCACGTTGGGGCCGCTTACATGAAGGCGCCCGCCTTCGTCGACGCCGGGCACCGGCTCAAGCCGCGCCGCCATTCCCGGCATGAGTCGCCCGACGGTGCCGAACTTGTTGAACATCGGGGTGTTGAGCGCAAGCACCGGGGCGGTCTCGGTGACGCCATAGCCTTCCAGGATGCGCAGGCCGAATTTTTCCATGTAGGTGCGCCGCGTTGCCTCCTTCACCGGCTCGGCGCCTGCGAGGATGTAGCGCAGCGAGCGGAAATCGTAGGCGTGAGCACTGCGGGCGTAGCCCGCCAGAAACGTGTCGGTGCCGAACAAGATGGTCGCGTTCACGCCATAGATCATCTCCGGCACGATGCGATAATGCAGCGGCGAAGGATAGAGAAAGATCGGCACGCCACTCACCAGCGGCAGCATGAGACCGACCGTCAGACCAAAGGAATGGAACACGGGCAGGACGTTGAATACCTTGTCGGTGCGGCCGAAATCGATGCGCGCCTCCGCCTGCGCGGCATTGGCGAGCATATTACGGTGAGAGAGCACGACACCCTTAGGCGTGCCCTCGGAACCCGAGGTGAATAGAATGGCCGCCGGATCGTCAGCAGCCCGTTTCACCAGCGGGCGCCCGGCGGCGAGGAGGCCGCGCAACCTGTCACCCAATGTGATCTCGCCGCGCACGTCCTCCAGGAAGATGATGTCGACATCGCGCGCCAGCGCGTCGACGATCTTGTCGAGATGCGCCCTGTCGACGAATGTCCTCGACGTCACGATGTACTTGATGTTCGCTGCCCGGCAGCCACTGCGGATATTCGTCACGCCGGCAGTGAAATTGATCATCGCCGGCACCAGCCCGGCGGACATCGCGGCGAGGATCGTGACCGCCGCGCCGTTGGCGTTAGGCAGCATGACCCCGATCGCGTCGCCGGTCTGGCCGAGCCTCATCAGTTTGCGGCCGAGGACCGCAGTGCCGACCAGCAGGCGCCTGTAGGTGAGGGCGCCGGAGACCGCATCCTCCACGGCCACGCGATTGCGGCCGCTGTCGGCGGCCGCCTCGATAACCGCCTCCACGATGGTGCGGTTGGTCGAGGTGGTGCGATAGATGAGGTCCGACATGATGGTGTAGAGCATGGCGCCGGCTGCCATGCGCCGCTTCTTGCCCCGCAACGCCGGGTCCACGACCAGCCGAACCGGCTCCAGGATCGTCACGGTGACTTTTGGCGCTAGGCGACGGCGCACCTGGCTGCGGGCGAGGCGTGTGAAATAAGTTTTTTCGAGGCCCTTGATACGCACCGGCAGCAGCATGGCATCCGACTTGTCGGCGATCATGGCGGCGCCGTCATACACCTTCATCAGGCTGCCGGTGACCGTAATGCGACCTTCGGGGAAGATGATGAGCGGATCGCCGCCGGTGACGACGTGGATCAGCGTGCGGATCGCCAGGGGCTTGGTCGGGTCGAGCGGCATCGCCCGCGTGAATTTCAGGAACGGCTTCACCCACCAGCGCTGCGCAATGGTGCTGTCGATGGCAAAGACCGGCTCGCGTTCGAGCAGTGACAGCGCCACCGCGGCATCAAGAAAGCTGACGTGGTTGAGCGCAATGATGGCGTTCGGCCCCGCCTTGGCGATATTGTCGACGCCCTTGACTTCGAGCCGGAAGAAGGCCCGCAGGATCACCGACAGCAGGTCGCGCATCGGATTGGCCGGCATGGTGCGCAGGATCACGACCGCGGCCACAAGGTTGAGGAGGCCAAGACCGATCAGAATCGTGGGGGCGGCGACGTTTGCGACCTCCAGGAGCGCAGCGACGATCAGCGCGGCGGCGGTCATGAACAGGGCATTGAGCACGTTGACCGCAGCCACTACGCGGGCGCGGCGGTCGACCCCCGCCCAGGCTTGCACGGCCGCGAAGGACGGCACGATGAACAGCCCGCCCCCGATCGCGATGCCGGCAAGGTCGAGCGCGACGTGAACCCCCGCCGCGCCGTCGAAGACTTCGGCGATGCCGCGGCCGTGCTGCCCCGCCACCAGGCCGGTCGTGATCCAGCCGAGATCGATGGCAAACACTGCCAACAGAACCGCGCCGAAAACCGTCGGAATCAGCACGATGCGCCCTGAGGCAAGCCAGGCCGCAAGGCCGGATCCGACAGCGACCGCAACCGAGAAAACCGCCAGATAGGCGTTAATCACCCCCTCATCGCCGCCGAGGGCGGTCTGGATGAGCGGTGCGAGCAGCGTCGTCACCACGACACCGTCGAGCCAGAACCAGCTCACCACCATGCCGCCCCACCACAACCGGGATTCACGGCGGAGGTCGCGCAACAGGGTCCATGTCGATCGCGCGATATTGAAGTCGATCACGAGATGAGGTGCGGCTTCGCCAGTGCGGGGGATGAAAAGCGCCGAAATCCAGCAAGCCAGCGCGAATGCCATCATCAGGCCCGCAAACGAGGCTGGACCACCGTTCTTGGAGGTGATGCCGGCGACGATCGTGCCGGTCAGGATGGCGATGAAGGTGGCGCCTTCGACAAGCGCGTTGGCGCGCGGCAACTCGGCTTCTGCAAGATGGTCGGGCAGAATGCCGTATTTGATCGGCCCGAATAGAGCCGCGATGACGCCGATCAAAAACAGGGCCGTGAACAGCAGCGCCGGGGAATCGTACAAGAAGCCTGCCATCGCAATGGCAGCCACCGCAATTTCCACGAGCTTGAGTCTGCTGGCAACCACCGACTTGTCAAAGCGGTCGGCAACCTCGCCGCCGATCGCCGACAGAATGAAAAACGGGAAAATGAGGACGGCCGGTGCAAGTGCGATGAGCGCCGCGGAATTTGGCCCGGCCCATTTGAAGAGGATCAGGAAGACGAGCGCGTTCTTCAGGAAATTGTCGTTGAAGGCACTAAAGAACTGGCACCAGAACAGGGGCGCAAATCGCCTTGTGGCCAGCAGGCTGGATGTCATTGGCAGTGTCCTGGCGCTGATTCGAGGTTAAAGCGTGACGGCCAGCGAGCTAAGCATTCTGCGCCCGTGCCGCCAGCCTCTTGCACCACCGGCGCGGCGACGTCTTTGATGCGTCGACGGGCTAGGATGCCGAAGCCCCACTGCCGAGGATCACTTCGCCTCGCAGAACCTGACGACCGTACCCGCTTTCTCGGCTTCGTCGACGAGAACTGCCGAACTCCTTCGGCCTCATCGGCGTCGACGCGCCGCCCCAGGTTGGCAATGTGCGCCTTCATCCTGGCTTCTGCAAGAGCGCATCGACGATCCATCGCAGGCTGCTCGACGACGCCGTTTGCCGATCGCACGTCCTCGTCTATTGTCGCCGCCCCGGGGCGACCCAGGCCGGCGGCGCTGAGGGAGCAGAAATTGCGACAGGAGGGCAGATGGCTTGGACACGCGCGGCCGCGGTGGCCGAGGTCAAAGCGCGCGGCGTCATGGATGCCGATGTCGGAGGCGCGGAGATTGCGCTCTACTGGGTCGATGATGCCGTCTATGCGACCCACAATGTTTGCACACACGCCTTTGCGCGCTTGTCCGAAGGCTTCCTGGAGGGCGACTGCATCGAATGCCCGATTCATCAGGCGGTGTTCAACGTGAAGACCGGAGAAGCGGTGGCGCCGCCGGCCTACACGGCGGTGAAAACCTATCCATGTCGGGTCGAAGGTGAGGACGTGCTCGTCGACATTTGAGCCGGCAAAATTCCATCCAGGCAAGGTTCGTAGGATGGGTCGAGCGAAAGCGCTGCCCGTGGCGGCTGTTGTGCATCGCACCTGTTACGATGGGTTTCGCCAGCGCTTCGACCGGTCTAACAAGATCTTGGGCCTCGCAGCGATTGCGGCCGGTTTCATGAGAGGCGCACGCTTTGAACCGGCGCCGACTGCAACCGCACCGCGGTTCGAAACTCGTGACCGCAAGCTTCGCAGGTCCACCAATGCCAAACCTCATTTGCGCTCACGTGCTGCGATTTCGTTGCGGCAATGATCAAATCTTCACACTGCGGACAGAACACACGCGAAATGTAGGAGGGCGGCATCGAAAACTTCGGCGCTATCCCGTGGTGTCTCATGCGACCGCCCTTCCATGTCGCCCCCGTCCCCTACGAAAGAACCCCGGCCGGGACCATGCAGAGAATATTTGGCGTCAACGTGGCGCAACGAAGAAAGTTGAATGAAGTGTGACGCGCGCGCGTCATTGCAATACATGTTGTCACCGCGGCGTCCCAAAGCATAGCTTGTTGTTTCCTATTGCGCCGCAAATTCGCAAGCGCGCTGTTTTCTAGCGTGCGCGTGTATGAGTGGTCCCAGCTTGGAACGCACCTCACCACCGATGCTGGATCGCCCGAGCTTGCCGCAAAAGCGCGCCACGCGCGGCTCTCTTCGCAGAACGGCGTAGCTGAGGCGACGCCCGGGCGTCGCCATCAACGATAACGGCTTTCGAGCTGGCAGAGCGATTCGATGAAATCCGGACTCGCCATCTTGTCGTCGAATTGACGGGGCGCGGTTTTGCTGTAACGATCAGCCAGGGGTTGTCGGGCAGGGAAAACAAGTGCCGGGCGACAGCAACTCACGGTTGCGTAACGCTGGTATTGCGGTGGACGTGGGCGCGCGCGAGGGGGACGGTTAGCCTTTGATTTGCTCCTGAAACAACATCGTTCCGAACATGGCCTGACCTGCGCGTGGCGTGTTCATGGCGCGACTCCGACGGCTGGCGTCGCGTGAAATACGATGCAGTAAATCAAAACGTTCAGAGGAAAGCCCATGGTGACCAGACCGCTCGAACAGGTGCGTGCCAAGACCTCGGAACCTGCAAACGTCATCGAGGAATTGCGCCGACGCTATGATCTGCTCACCCATTCGCAGAAGCGCATAGCCGAATATATCGTCGAGCAGTCCCAGGCGGTGGCGTTTTCGACCGTCGACCAGATGGCCGCGCAACTCGCTGTTAATCCTTCAACGATCGTGCGCTTCTGCTATCGCCTCGGGCTGAACGGATTTCCCGATTTGCAGGAGCGCATGCGCCAGGTCGTTCGCGGCCAATTGTCGCGCGCGGACGAACAGGTCGAGGCCGGCGCGAGCGGTGCGCATCTGCAGGGCACCACCTTCGGGGATTCTCTTGCCCATGATTTGCGCAACCTGCAGCGCACCATTATGGGTCTCACGGTAGATGACCTCAACCGCGCGGTCGATCAACTCGTCGAGGCACGCCGTGTCTATGTGATCGCCGGTTTTTCGGCGTTTTCGCTGTCGCATTATTTCGGCATGGTGCTCAGCCGCCTTCGTCCCGATGTTCACATCCTTACGGCCGACGAGGGCGTATCCAAGGTGCGGCTTGCCGAAATGGGGGCGGCGGACTGCCTCGCGGCGTTCACTTTTCCGCGCTATGCGCAGTTCACGCTACGGGCCGCGCTGTGGGCGCGCCAACAGAGGTCCACTATCATCGTGATCACCGATACGCCGATTTCGGCCGTCGGCCAGATCGCCGATACTGTATTGGTGGCGGCGCCGACAGGAACCGGGATGCAAAATTCCATGGTCGCCCCGATGGCTGTCGCCAATGCGCTCCTCAACGGGGTCATCGCTGCCAAGGGCACGGTAGCGCTCGATCGCTACAGCAGCAGCGACAGCCTGTTCGAAAGTCTGAACTCATTCCTGCTCAAGCTCGATCAAGCGGACTGAGGGCCCATCGGACCTTGCTCTTCCCCAGCTAGGCGCGAAGAGTAGGGAAGGGAGCCGGTCCGGGAGGGACTGCCATGAACGACGCGTCGACTGCAAGAGCCATAGGAATGGGAATCGCCGGCGGCGCAATCGTAACGGCACTGATCGATCTCTTGATTGAAAAGGGGATGGTTGACCACGAGGAAGCGCGCCGCGTGCTCGAGAGCGCCATGTATCGCGCCGCGATGTACACCGGCACGCTCGAGGGCCTCGAAGCCACCAACATCATCGGCAAGTTGCTGGAATCCGGGATTGCGGAAAATGACGGCTTGAGGCAACCCGAGCCCTAAGCGTGGTGGGACTTTAAACTTCGACTCATATGCTCGTCCCCGGCGCTCGACTTGGCGGCGGTGCGAATGACTTAAACTCCGTCCGGAGGGACCATGCGCTCGCGCGGGCATTCACCGCAAGCGCACCGACAACCGCCGCGAGTCCATTGATGAGCATGCCGAAAAGGTGCATCCTGCCTTGATGCGGCACTGCCGCAGCGATCGACGGTCGAGACCTGTGTCCAGATGCGGTGCCGAGAAGACCATAGGCCGAATACGGAGGTACCACACGATCACGAGCGGGAGAATTTGAAATGGCTTGTTCCCGCGGTCGCCACCTTCGTGCCGTCCTAGCAGGTGTTATCGTCTGCTGGGCCGTGGCCGAGGGGATCGTGGTTGCGCAGGACGCGAGTGAGGTCGCGGAGGACCTTGGCAATTCGTATGTTCTGGCGCGCCGAACCACCGGTCAGGGTTCGATCATCGAGACGTTGCTCTTCGCCGGTCGGCCTATCGTCACCGACATCGCGATGCCGGCGACCGATATGGGAACCACCGCAGCAAGCGCACGGACGCCTTCGGGCAGCGCTGATGCGCCGCCGGGCGATACCACGGCGCTGCCGGCTGGCTTCGGCTCCGGATTCGGCGGCACCTGGCTGACCGGCGAAACCGTTGGCGATTATCTCGTGCTCCATCGCATCCGCGCGGGCGACCCGGTCACGCACGATATTTTCCATGACGGCCGAAAAGTCGGGTCCGTGAGCGAGGTCGGGCCCCCGGTCCGCACCGGTAGGTTGGCGGGTCGAAATTCGTTTGCATTCGAGTCCACCGACGATCGCTTTGTCGTGCGCCTGACGCAGCCTGATGGAACGAGGATCCTCGCTGCGACGGAGCATGGCCACTCCCTGGGTCAAGTGGTCGTCGACCGGTCAGCAGCTCTCGCGGCGCCGTGGCGCTCCGGGGTCGGCGTTGCTACGCCGTCGGAGCCGTCACTTGAAGCCGTCGGGTCGTCCATCGACCGTTCTCCGCAACCGCAACGACTCGTCCGGCCTCAGGAACCGGCAGGTTCGATCATGCGGGAGGAACCCGCACCGCAGGTCATTCCACTGCAGCCAGAGACGGCGCCGCTTCCCCGACCGTCTCCGCTGCCTCGGACAAGGCCTGCCAAGGGCGAAACGCCGGTGCGGGCGGTGGGCCCGGCCGGAAATAATTTATCTGGAAGCACGCCGCAACCGATGAGCATCGCGGCTCCGGGCGCAGCGGCAGCGCCGCGACCGGTCGCTCCGGCGTCGGCAATAACTGCACCCGCGGCTGGGCCGAAACCGGCGGCGGCGGTTGCCACGCCGCGCCCGGCCGCGACGCCTGCAAAGCCGATCGTGCCTGCGCCCGCAACAACCGCGTCCGCCGCCAGTGCGAAACCGGTCGCGGCGACCGAAAATAGCCGGCCCCCTCGCCGCGGCGCGGCAAAGCCTGCCACACCGGCCGCAAGGCCGATACGGGCGCAGCCTTCGGATTCGTGGCTGCAAGAGCTAGAACGTGCCACTCGCCCCAGCAGAACGGAAACCCCGTAGCCCGGCGGTCTATTCTACTCTGCTGAGAACAGGCGATCGAGCTCAGCATCCAACTCGTCGTCGTCCGGGTCGTCGCGGTCGCTTGGGTGGTTGCTGAGATATTCCCTGAACATATCCGCCGCCGCGGGTTTTCGCTCGATCAACCGGCCGGCACGCCAGCATTCGCGCGCAGCGACGCGTATGCTTTCGGCTTCCTCCAGAAGCCCTGCTCCACGCAGCTGACGGCGAATACGATTGAGAGCGTGCCCGAAACGGATGAGCCGCTCGCCGGTTTCCATAAGAGCGCTTTCAGCCATGACCTATTCCCCCAATGCAGCCTCTTTTGGACCCGTTGCCAGAAATTGGCGCATGCGATGCGGACCTTAATCCCTACTGACGATTGCCATTAGTAATGATTGTGGAGTGTGGTCAGGCGACCGCACTCGCAGCGACCGCAACTCTCGACCCAGTGCACCTTTCACGCCTGTGTTTGCGCTATTCGATAGTCACATTGGCGGCGCGGATGACGGCGCCCCAGCGCTGCGTGTCCGCCTTGACGATTTCCACCATCCGCTGCGGCGTGCCGCCTACCCCTTTGAGGTGCATCAGGCTCAGGTGGGCCTGCGTCTCAGGTGCCCTCAATACCTCGTTGATGGCGGCATTAAGCTTGGCGACTATGGGCGGCGGCGTCTTTGGCGGCGCCGAAATCGCGTTCCAGGTGTCCGACACGAAACCGGCGAGCCCGGCTTCCTGCATGGTCGGGACATCGGGCAGTTCCGCCACACGCGTTGGCGTCGTCACCGCGAGAATTCTGGCTTTACCGGCTTTGTGCATCTCCATCGATGTCGCGAACTCGTTGAAGAAGATGTCCACATGACCGCCTATCAGATCGTTGATCGCGGGCGCAGTGCCTCGATAAGGCACGTGGAGGAGCTTGCTGCCAGTCGCTTGCTCGAACATCACCGCGGTGAGGTGAGACGTCGTGCCATTGCCCTGGGAGGCGTAACTCACCTTTCCGGGATTGGCTTTGACGTAGGCGATGAACTCCTGAACATTTTTAGCTGGGAAATCAGCCCGCACCGTAAGTGTATTGGGAATTGTGGTCATCACCGCAATCGGCGTGAACCGCGTAGGATCGAACGATAAATTCTTATAGAGCAGCGGGTTGGTGGTGATCGGGGCGGGCTGGGACGCGAGCAGCGTGTAGCCGTCGGGCTCCGCAGCGAAGACTGCTTCCGCGCCGAGATTGCCGGCCTGACCGCCCTTGTTCTCGATCACGATCGCCTGGCCCAGACGGCGCTGCAGCCCGTCGGCGAGGATGCGGGTGACCGTATCGACGCCTCCCCCGGGCGGCAGGCAGACGATGACCTTGATCGGCCGGTTGGGATAATTCACCTGTTGCGCCGCGGCGGGCGCCACGGCAAGCAATACGCCCGTCGCGGCAATCAGCGTACGATATTTCGATATCATGCGTCCTCACCGATTCCGTCTGTGCCAGCGGCCCTCCGATCCGAGTGCAACACCGGCAAGAAATCGAACCTGTGACCTTCAGCTTGGAAGCCTCCGGTTCGCAACAAATATTGTAGCATATTCTTGCAGCTTCGCGACTTCGCTTCGCTGCGGCAGTTTTTCCTGGATTTTCGTTCGCCCAGGGCGCTTACGCGGCCTATCGCCTTGCCCCCAGCGCTGATTTGCCGGTAACGTGATTTACGCCGACCCTGTGACCAAGAACCCGCAAACCGTTCTCCACATTTCCTTCTATCACCACATTCTGCGCTCCTTCTATCACCTGTGCGTCCACTCACCTGTGCGCTGAAGGCGGGCGCACCCGGTGCGTGCCGCGAGATCGCGATGTGAATTGATCAAATACAGAGCGGCAGGGCATGATGCTGGTTTAGTTCCCACCAGTCCACCAGCAAACCGGGAGGGGGTAACATGAGTGGCACGCGTCGGGACTTCTTGCGGCAGGTCGGCAGCGTCGGGGGATACCGGGCGACCTACCTCACGATGCAGGCCCTGGGCTTGGTGAGCACCGCCGCGATGGCGGAGCCGCTGATGCTCCAAGAAGGCGCGGCGCACGGCACCAAGGTCGTCATTCTCGGTGCCGGGGTAGCGGGGCTGTCGGCTGCCTACGAACTCGGCAAGGCCGGCTACGATTGCGTTATCCTGGAGGCGCGTGACCGCGTCGGCGGCCGCAACTGGAGCATAAGGCGCGGCACCCGGTTGGAGATGAACGACGGCACACGCCAGCTCTGCGAGTTCGATGCCGGGATGTATTGGAACGCGGGCCCGGCACGTATCCCGAGCGCTCATCAGGCGGTCCTCGGCTATTGCAAGGAACTCGGCGTCACGCTCGAGGTCGAGATCAACACCAGCCGCGGGGCGCGCCTCTACAATCCGGCCGCCAATGGCGGTAAGGCGATCGAGATGCGCCAGGCCCATAACGACGTGCGCGGGGAAATTTCCGAGCTGCTCGGCAAGGCGATCAATCGCGGCGCGCTCGATGGGGAGCTGACCGCGCAGGACAAAGAGCGCACGATCGCGTTCCTGCAGACCTACGGGGATCTCACGCCGGACCTCGTGTTCAAGGGAGCGACGCGATCCGGCTACAGGAGCCTTCCGGACGCCGGCGATCA
>Ga0126376_10001971_pt1 | contig 11406 bp, 8 predicted proteins | sample PanSoiMetPlot_15_FD_92760 | JGI IMG/M metagenome (GOLD analysis project Ga0126376, IMG submission 92760) | Tropical forest soil microbial communities from Panama - MetaG Plot_15 | ecosystem: Environmental > Terrestrial > Soil > Tropical forest > Bulk soil | place: Panama | collected 2016-02-17
CGGCGTCGACTTAACTAGATCCTTGCGAAACAAATGGCGCATGAGAGCCAAAAGAGACGCGGTCGGAACATTGGTTCTGGGCATCGGACCCCTCTTGTCCGCTGCGAGCTTCCTTGCTTATCTGGTGCTGCATTTCTGGATTCCCGCTCCTCCAAGCTAGTTGGCCCGAATGACGATTTATAGATTGTGCTTGGTCCCGATAGGCTTTTTGCTAGGGGCCTTATGGCCTTCTCCAAGGCACCAACGCCATAAATCGTGAACCGCAGTCGAGCTCACGCTTCCAAAGTATTCAAACTTTCGGCATCTGTTACAATTTGTGTTTGCGCAGCGCTGCGCGCAAACGACTATGTTCTCCCTGTTTGGCAAAAAGGATAAGACGGAGAAGGCCGAGCCATCGCTGCTCGAGCGGCTGAAAGCGTCCGTTACAAAGACGAAAGCAGCGCTCGCGGAAACCGTCGACGCCATTTTCCTGGGCGAGCGCGCGATCGACCCCTCGATTTTGAAGCAGCTCGAAACGGCGCTGATTTCTGCTGACGTTGGCGTCAAAACGACGCGCGAAGTGCTCGATTCGGTGAAAGAAAAACTGGACCGCAATGCACTTTCTAATTCGGCGCAGCTCAAACAGGAAATCAAATCGCAAATTGCGCGCATTTTGAAACCAGCGACAGAGTTGGATCTCGGGGCTGCTTCAAATAACGGCTCGGGGCCTCGCGTCGTTTTCATCGTTGGCGTGAATGGCGTGGGGAAGACGACCAGCATCGGAAAACTTGCAAATCGCCTTCGCCAGCAAGGCTTGAACGTGGTGCTCTGTGCGGCAGACACGTTCCGCGCGGCGGCGATCGAGCAGCTGGAAATCTGGGCGCAGCGAAATGGCGTGGAAGTTGTGAAACAAAAATCCGGTGCTGATCCGGCCGCAGTCGTATTCGACGCAGTAGCAGCCGCAAAATCGCGCAACGCCGACGCGGTTATTGTGGACACGGCTGGCCGCCTGCACACGAAATCCAATCTGATGGCAGAGCTCGAAAAAATGAAGCGCACTGCGGCGAAAGTCATTCCGGGCGCGCCGCATGATGTGCTTCTTGTTATGGACGCAACAACAGGGCAGAACGGTCTTTCGCAAGCTCGCGAATTTACTTCCGCGGTTGGCGTAACGGGAATTATTTTGACGAAGCTTGACGGCACCGCGAAGGGCGGCATCGTCGTAGCCATTTCGCGCGAACTGGGTTTGCCCATCCGCTTCGTCGGCACTGGCGAACAGATTGACGACCTTGTTCCCTTCGACGCCGAGACTTACGTTAATTCCCTCTTCGACTGACGCCTGTGAACGAACACGACATTCGCTTCCTGCAGCACGCACTTTCTCTTGCTCGCAAAGGTGTTGGACTCGCCAGCCCAAATCCAGTGGTTGGTTGCGTAATTGTCCGCAATGGCGAAATCGTTGGCGAAGGTTTCCATCAATACGACTCGCACGATCACGCGGAAATCGTCGCGCTGAAAGCGGCGGGCGGAAAAGCGCAAGGAGCGACGCTGTACGTCAGCCTCGAGCCATGCAATCACACCGGGCGCACTGGCCCATGCACGGAAGCAATCATTAAAACAGGCGTGGCGCGCGCTGTGATGGCTACGCGCGACAAAAATCCGAAAGTGACCGCCGGAGGACTGGAGCGCCTTCAAAACTCTGGAATTGCAGCCGAAGTTGGTCCGAACGAGCTAGAGCTCGACGCAAATGAATTGAACGAAGCGTTTTTTCGCTGGTCCGCCACAAGCAAACCGTTCGTTACGCTGAAATCCGCGCTCACTCTCGATGGTCAACTCGCATTGCCGAAGCAGGGCAAAGGAAAACACCGCGAATGGATCAGTTCGGAAGAGTCGCGCGCGGAGGTTCAGCGAATCCGTCATGCGTCCGACGCGTTGCTCACGGGAATCGGCACGATTCTCGCAGACGATCCACTTTTAACCGACCGCAGCGGCCTGCCGCGTAGACGGCGGTTGTTGCGAGTTGTGCTGGATGCGCATTTGCGCCTCTCCCCGGAATCGCGAATCGTGAAGACCCTGGATGATGACTTGCTCGTTTTCACCACCATGTCTTTAAAATCGCCGGGAGCAAAAAAGCTGCAGAATTTAGGAGCTGAACTCGTCGCGGCGCGCTCTAAGGGTGGCCGGTTGGACTTGAAGGCTGTATTGAAAGAACTCGGGCGCAGAGAAATCTTGAGTGTTTTGCTCGAAGCAGGCCCCACGCTGAACGGCGCAGCGCTGGCGGCAAAAGTCGTGGACAAGCTTTTTTTGTTTTATGCGCCAAAGATTGCCGGACGGCCTACGGTTCCTTTTGTGCGCGGGCCGATTCCCGCGCTGCAAATCCACGCTCTGCATTATCGCGAGCGCGATTTCGGCGGAGACTTTGCCATTGAAGCGTGGCTTCGTCAACCTTAAGCACAAAGCTGGTGCGCGATTTCGCCGGACGGCGATTTCCTGTAAACTTTTCCTGTCAACATCCGGGCTTTGAGCCTTAGTCTTCGCGATTGCCGAGGTACTTCCCATGTGCGCCACAGCCGTTTCTGAACTTCAAATTCCTCATTACATTGGCGGCCAATGGACCGCTTCCAAATCCGCCCATTGGCAGGATGTGATCAATCCTGCGACGGGCGCGTCGCTTGGAAAAGTCCCGCTCGCCGAAGCGAGCGAAGTGAACGCGGCCATCGAAGCAGCTGCAGCTGCCTTCCCTGATTGGCGCCGCACGCCGCCGGAGGATCGCATCCAGCCGCTTTTCAAATTGAAGATGTTGCTCGAAGAGCACATCGGCGAACTTGCACGGCTTATCACGATCGAAAACGGAAAAACTCTGACCGAAGCGAAGGCGGAATTGCGCCGCGCCATTGAAAACGTGGAAGTCGCCTGTGGCATTCCGATGATGATGCAAGGCTACAACCTAGAAGACGTCGCGCGCGGAATTGACGAAACGATGATTCGCCAGCCGATGGGCGTCGTCGCAGCGATTACAGCGTTCAATTTTCCCGCGATGATTCCTTTCTGGTTTTTGCCATATGCCATCGCGACCGGAAACACATTTGTGTTGAAAGGTTCCGAGCGTGTGCCGCTCACAATGCACCGCGCGTTTGAATTGCTTGAACAAGTTGGCCTGCCGAAGGGGGTCGTCAACCTGGTGAACGGCGGCAAGACTGCAGTGGACACGATTCTCGATCACCCGAAAGTGCGCGCGGTTAGTTTTGTCGGCTCGACTCCCGTCGCAAAGTACATTTATGCACGCGCGGCCGCGAGCGGCAAGCGCGCGCAGTGCCAGGGCGGCGCAAAGAATCCGGTCATTGTATTGCCTGACGCTGACATGGACATGGCCACGCAAATTATTGGCGATAGCGCTTTCGGTTGTGCGGGTCAGCGCTGCCTTGCCGTTTCCGTAGCGGTGGCTATCGGCGATGCGCAAAAAGCGTTTCGCGACGCGATCGCGGATGCGGCGGGCAAAATCAAGGTCGGCAACGGCCTTGAGGAAGGCACGCAGATGGGCCCAGTCATCACGCCGCAGAGCAAGGCGCGAGTGGAATCGCTCATCGGCGAAGGCGAAAAGCGCGGGGCGAAGGTTCTGGTGGACGGCCGCAACGCAAAAATCCCTGGCGGTGAGAACGGTAATTTCGTAAAACCGACGATTCTGGATGGCATTGCCGTGGAGAGCGAACTGGCGCACACGGAAATTTTTGGGCCGGTGCTCAGTCTGATTCATGCGAAAGACTTGGACGACGCGCTCTCGATCATGAACAAGAATCCGTTCGGCAATCAGGCGTCGCTCTTCACTTCGAGCGGCTCTGCCGCGCGGCGTTTCCGCTACGAAGCGCCTGCAGGAAACATCGGCATCAACATCGGCGTTGCTGCGCCCATGGCTTACTTCCCCTTCAGCGGATGGAAAGACAGCTTCTTCGGCGATATGCACGGCCAGGGCCGCGACGCGATCGAGTTTTACACGGACAAGAAAGTTGTCGTCGAGCGCTGGGCCAAAGAACATTCGCGCAAGTTTTAGCATGTTTCTAAATGGCGTTGCGCGTGCGCGTTAAAGCACGTACCATCCGTCCACTGAATTTTCATTTCCTGTGGCCGACAACACTTCCACGCTGAAATCCACGGCAAGAAAAGCGGGCATTTTCTCCTTCGTGTTCGTCATGTTTTCGTACACGACAGGCGGTCCGTTTGGCCTCGAAGAAATGGTCACGACATCCGGCCCCGGTATGACGCTGCTCTATCACCTGCTCATTCCTTTCTTCTGGTGCATTCCGATTTCGCTGGTCGCGGCAGAACTCTCGACCGCAATGCCCGTACAAGGCGGCTTTTATCGCTGGGTGCGCGCGGGCTACGGCGATTTCTTGGGATTTCTCAGCGGCTGGTGGAATTGGACTTCGTCTTTTTTGCTCGGCAGCGCGTATGCTGTGCTTTTTGCGGACTACATCAAAGCTTTTTTCCCTTCGATCACACGGTGGGAACACTATGCAATTTGTCTCGCTTTAATAGCGATCGTCGCTTACATCAACATTCGTGGCATCAGTCTGGTGGGACGCGTTTCAACAATTCTGGAGATTGCGGTGCTCGCGCCTGTTCTTGTCATGACAGTGATTGCACTTGCTCACGCTCATCACAATCCATTTGTACCGCTGACGCCTCCACAGAAGCCTTTCACGCAGGTCTTCGGCGTGGGCCTCGCTTTGGGCGTGTGGCTCTATTCCGGTTACGAGCAACTCTCGACCGTTGCGCAAGAAGTGTGCGACCCGCGGCGCAATTATCCGCTTGCGCTTGCGATCGTCGTGCCTATGTCCATCGCAGCGTATTTCTTGCCGACGGCTGCCTTGCTCGCCGCGCTGAACAACTGGCAGGACTGGGGATCCGGCTATTTTTCGGAAGCCGCTCGACTGATTGGTGGGCCGTCGCTTGCACTTGCGATGACGCTTGCAGCCACGATCGCAAATGTTTGTCTTTTGAACAGCACGGTGCTCGCCACGACCCGCATGCCATTTGCGCTTGCCGAAGATGGATTCTTCCCGCGCCAGCTTACTCGGCTGCATCCGCGCTTCGGCACGCCAGTCGCAAGCATTCTTATTTCAGCCGTGGTTTATGCGTTGCTTGCGATTCACAGCCTCACCCAACTCATCACCATCTACGCGTGGCTTCGCGTGGCCACAACGCTTATGACTGCGCTTTCCGGCTGGCGATTGCGCAAAACGCACCCTGACCTCGAACGAACATCCAGAATTCCCGGCGGCAAGGCGGGACTTTTTTACTCCGTCGCGGCGCCGGTTCTGATGGGCATTGTCGCCTCAGCAGGAAGTATTCTCAGCGCAGACCGATTTGCATTGTTGTGGGGGCCTGTTGCGCTGGTTCTCGGCCCCGTGGCTTATCTATTTTTGAGGCGCAAGAATTTTGCTGCAGGAACACCGCTAGCTAACTAGATCCAAGAACCTAAACCATATTCCTGCGAGCGGCAGGAACCATGGCTTCCGGCGATAGAGCCCGAGCGGCGCCCCTTTGAACGGAATCTCCGCAAACGGATTGTCGAACTTCGCGCCGTCGCCAGCAGTAATCTGTTCCGCCATTTTCTTGCCAAGTAGCGTTGCCATCGCAACGCCGTGCCCTGCATAGCCTACGGAATAGTAAAGTCCGTCCATTCTTCCGGCGTGCGGCATCATGTCGAATGCAAAGTCGAGCGTTCCGCCCCAGACGTATTCCACTTTTGCATCGCGCAGCTGCGGAAAAATCGCGACCATGTCTTGTTGAAGAATCGTCTGGCTCTCGCGCACGGTATTTTCGTTTTCCGGAAAAAACGCGGCACGGCCGCCAAAGAGCATGCGGCGATCCGGCGTGAGGCGGTAGTAGTGCGTGAAATAGAGCGAGTTATAGATCATGCGATTGCGGGGACTGACTTCCGCGGCAACGGCTTCCGGCAAAACTTCCGTAACGATGATGTACGAGCCGATCGGAATAATTTTTCGGCGCAAAGACGGAGTTGTGTCGCCGGTGTATCCGCTCGTAGCAATCAGGACGTCCCGCGCCCAGAGTGTGCCGCGTGAAGTGAAAATCCTCCAGCCTCGTGAACCATTGCCTGAAGCGGACTGAATGTTTTCGGCTCTTGTTTGTTCATGAATCTCCGCTCCGGCGCGCGCCGCGGCAGCGCCTAGCCCCGCGACATATTGGGCTGGGTTCACGCCCGCGCTCAGTTCATCTACGAGTCCGCCGAAATAGATATTTGAGCCGATCTCTGCGAACAAATTCTCGCGCGGAACCATTCGCACGCTGTGTCCTAATTCTTGCTCCATCGTCTCCGCACTGCGCTGAAACGCATCGAAATGTCCTGGCTTGTTTGCGACTTCCAAATGGCCACAGCGCGAGAAATCGCAATCGATCTTTTCATCTGCCACAATCTGCTCAACCGTAGAGATCGCTTCGAGCGAAGCCGTGAACATGCGCTGGGTCGCTGCTTTACCGTAACGTGAGAGCAAATCCGTTACACCGAGCTTTAGTCCCGTAAGCACCATGCCACCGTTGCGCGAACTTGCTCCCCAGCCGAGGGTGTGTGATTCGAGGACGGCGACTCGCGCTCCGCCTTTTGCCAGCGTGCGGGCTGCAGAGAGACCGGTGAATCCAGCGCCGAGAATCGCAACATCCACACGCTCCGGCAGCGGCCGCCGCTCAATATGCGTCATTTCCGCGGTCGTCAGCCAAAAATTCTTTTCTTGGACCACTTCTCGGCTCTCTTCTCCTGGAGATTGCCACTACCTTGGGAGTTCGCTCACCGCGCGATAGGCTTCATCGATCGCCGCGTCTGTGTAAGCCCGTGCCGCCGAATCGGAGTTCGCAACGGTGATGCGCCCAAACGGCGAGCGGCCAATGACATTTGGTTTTGGCCCCGGAGGCAAATCACGGTCGGCATAGGAATCGTATTCATAGGCGTAGCCGTGTCCCCAACGATTCACCGTAATCGCCGCAATATCGCGCGCGGCGTCAAACCCGGCAAGGCCAAGCATTCGTTGCAATTGGTCGCGCGTGTTGCGCTCGATTTTTTCAAACGGAGTTGCTAGCAGTTCGTAACGTCCCGCGCGGTATTGTTCGCGGCGCGGCGCGCCCGGACTGCATGGCGTCCGCAGCAGAAACAAGACCGCCGGCTCTTCCGGCTTACTTGGAAATTTGTACTCCCCGATGCTCACCGGAAAATCGAGTGCGACAAACGAGTGATAACTTCCGGGCGCAATAATCTGGTGAATTCCCAATTGTGCAAAAGGCTTCCAGTTCCGCAAGGCCACGCGAGTGTAAAGAAACGGCGCTTTTACGCAGTAGGAAAGGGCTTCTTTTTGTTTCTGTGGCAAGTCGGGACACAAATACGGGACCACGGCGTTGTAACACGCCATGACGCAATGTTTCGCAGTTACCAAAATTAGTTTGCTGTCCCGCGCGTAAACAATTTCAACGTCGCCATTTGACGGCTTTCCTTGTTTCGCATGAACGACAGTTGCATTCAGGCGAATCCGAACGGAATGACCTTCGTCATCAAGCCGGCTGTAATCGGCTCGCGCGGTCACGACGTCTTCCATCGTGTGGCCCGGCATTGCTTCCGGAATGAGCGCGCGCACCAGCAACCGCGCCACAGAGGCGTTTCCGTCGGGAAAATGAAAAATGTACGGCTCCTCTTTGCCCTGCACTTCGAGCCCCAATCCATCAAATCCGGGATAGATAAATGAGCCATAGTCGTCGCCGTTGCTATAGCAACTGTGTGCGGAAATCGCATCGATGCCTACTGCATACAAATCGTGAGGAAATTTTTGAAAAAACGGCAAAGATTGAGGCGCGACGTTGCAGTGCTTGGTCAAAAACTCGGTCATGCTGATTCTCTTCAGCAGCGCGACTTTCTGCTGCCGCGTCATTCCGTGCAGGTAGTCTTTTTTCTCTGTATAAACTCTGCTGATGTCTTTTTTGACCGCCTCGGAAAGCGGCGTTTTGGCCAAAAATTCGGGCCAGGGCGTCTTTCCTATCCCAGCTATCAACGCATCCGAGCCAAACGTTTCTTTGTCAAAGAAACAACCTGTGCCCAACTTCTCGTAGAGCTTCGCGTCATAGTCTTTGTAAAACTTCTGCACATCAATCCCGAGCTCGGCAAACAATTGTTTCGCAACTTTGCTGTAAGCGCCCGGATTGTCGATCGATTGCGTTCCACCGTTCGCCAGAAGCAATCGCCCGTCGACCTGAAATTCGTCGCGACGTGCGTGGCCGCCAAAATCGTCGTGACTATCAAGCAAGAGTATTCGCGATCCCCTTCCATATTTCTTTTGATAGAAATACGAAGCGGCTAGTCCGCTGATTCCAGCGCCAACAACTATGAGATCGTACGTCTCCCCTGATTTTTCGGAAGTTCCAAGTGAATCCCACGCTTTACCGTCGCGCAATTTGTGCGCGTATTTGAAAACCTGGTCTTGATCGCCGCGGAGTCCTGTTACAGCCGGAGGATAACTGGGAGTCTTCATCTCTTGCGCGCCCGCCATTGGCAGATGCATGGCAACGGCCGTGCTCCCTATCGTAACAGCCACGCCGTCCAGAAAATCCCGGCGGGAAATGACGCCATTCATTCCCAATTCACGATCTCGCTGATTGTTTTTCATAACGAGTCCGAGCGCACCAATCTTACACAATTTTAGTAAGGTTTGCTCCTGGCATTCTCCTCGACACATTTTGCTTCCGCATTCGAATCCGCTATCTTGTTTGTGGGTGACTAGACTTGTTTACCGGCATCATCGAACATCTCGGCACGATTGAAGCGCTCTCGATCGATAACAAGGGCGGCCGTTTGAAGATTCATGCACCAATGCTTGCCGTGGGCCTTGCGGTCTCGGGCAGCGTGGCCGTCAACGGCTGCTGCCTAACCGTCGTCGTGTGCGACAAGAAATCCTTCTCCGCCGATTTGTCTGTGGAAACGCTGAACAAAACCTCTTTCCCTGTGCTCAAGAAAGGTGATCGCGTCAATCTTGAACAGCCGCTGACGGCTGGCAAAGAGTTGGGCGGTCATTTCGTTCTCGGTCATGTGGACGGCACGGGCGCAGTTGTCAAGCTCGAACCGGAAGGCGATGGCTGGCGTTATTCAGTGAAAATGCCGCCCGAAATCGCAAAATATGTTGTCCCCAAAGGCTCAATCACCATCGACGGAGTCAGCCTCACCGTCGCGCATTGGGAAAACGATATCGCTGAAATCGCCGTCATCCCCTTCACATACGAGCACACCAATATCCGCGACCGCCATTTTGGTGACGCAGTGAATCTTGAAGCTGATATTTTGGGGAAGTTTGTCGAACAACGGATGAGTGCTGGCGGTGAGAAGACCGTTCCTAAACCTCTTTCTCTTCAGGCACTGATTTCCCAGGGATTTTAGTGCGTTATCTGCTTTTGCTTCGCGCGCCGTTGAAGTAAAGAATCAAACCAAGCGCAATCATTCCTACCGTCGTAGAAGTAACCTTTACCACGAAAAGCAGCCGGTTTGAGGAATCTCCGGGTGGGAAAACGGAAACAATGATGGAAAGCAGCGTGACCGCCGATGCGAGTCCACACGCGATCCACACTCCCAGCTTGCCTCCCGGAACCAGAACAGCATGTGGATTCGTAAGGCGATCTGAGCGATTGGCGAGCTTGATTGCGGCCGCAAACATGTAAAGAAACGGAATGAAATAAAGAATGATCGTAATGTCGACAACCACCTGATAGGCGCCGCGGGTCGATTCGTTGATCTGGCTAAGCAATAGCACGAGCGCAGAGAAAACCGCTTGGACAATAATCGAAATGTACGGTGTGCGCCATTTCGGGTGTATCTTTCCGAACGCCTTAGGCAAATAACGGTCGATGCCGACCACGAACGGCACTCGCGCAATTCCCGCAACCGTGCTGCCGACTCCACCTGCGTTTCCAACTGTCACAAGCAACGCCGCAAGAATCCCGACAAATCCAATCTTCAACGCCGCAGAGCCAATCGTGATCGCGTGAAACACACCGCTTTTCGGGTCCACATCTGCCGCCGGAATCATCGCGAGCAGCGAAACCGTCCCAATGATGTACATCGCCGCAATCAACGCCGCTGCAGTTAGTGCTGCGCGCGGCAAAGTCTTTTTTGGCTCGTGAATTTCGCCGCTCATCGCGGAGACCAACTCCAGTCCTGTGAAAGCAAACGCAATCTGCGACCAGAAGTTCACCGTGTCCCAATTCCAAGTCGGCTTGATGCTCTGCCAGGTGTAGTGAGTCAGAGATCCGTTTTTCATCCAGAGTACGCACGCGATTCCAACCAAAATCAAAAGCGGAACATAAGTCGCAACGCCGCCGGCATTCTGAAGCCATTTCCCGATGTTCAGCCCAATAATGTTCAGAATCACCGCGACGGCAAGCAATGCCAGGGATCCCGCAAGCAAGAAAGTGCGATCCTGGGAAAGATCGGCTCCTTTGCCACCGAGCACGTACGCGCTCATCGAAGCGCTCGCCAGGAGCAATCCCGGAAAATAAAAAATTGTATAAATCCAGTAAGTCCAGCCCGCGACGAAGCCGTGAAAATCGCCGAATGCTTCCTTTGACCAAACGTAAAGTCCACCCTCTTCCGGAAATCGCGACGACAATTCATTGATTACCAGCGCCATCGGCACAAAAAATAAAACGGCGGCAAGAATCCATAAACTAATCGAAGAAGTTCCGTTGTGGGCGGCGGCCGCGATCCATCGCGGACCGAGCACTGTGGCAATGTTGAAAAGAAGGACGTCCCAGAAACCCATCTCGCGGCAAAGCTGCGTGCGCGGATCGGCCGAGCCGTTCGCCTGGCTCAAAGCGTTACGTCCAGCGCGGGAATCAGTTCATCCTGCATGCGGAAATTGTGAAGGAATGGATCGGGAGAATTTTCAAACTCTTTCCAGGAAGAAAATACCGTCGCCTTACCTTCCTGCAGGAAAACAATATTGTCGGCAAGCTTTCGTGCTAAATGCGTGTCGTGTGTGACGACGATGGACGTGCGGTGAAATTTTTCTTTCAAGCGCAAAATGATGTCCCCCATATGCGTGGCCATAATGGGGTCAACCATCGTGGTTGGTTCATCGTACAAAATCGCTTCCGGATTTTGCGCCAGCGCCCGCGCAATCGCCACGGCTCGCTTCATACCCGTCGACAATTCGCTGGGGATCTTGTCGAGAACTTCTTCGACTTCCAATTCGCGCGCCAGTTTCATGATGTATGCATCCACATCTTCATCCGTAAGCCCTGGTTGCCCTTCGAGCGGATAGGCGATGTTTTCACCCACGGTCAGCGAATCAAAAAGCGCGCCCGACTGAAAAACCATCGTCACTTTGCGCCGGACTTTCTGGAATTCGGCCTCCGAGAAGCGCGTGACGTCTTCGCCGTCGA
>Ga0126376_10001972_pt1 | contig 11406 bp, 10 predicted proteins | sample PanSoiMetPlot_15_FD_92760 | JGI IMG/M metagenome (GOLD analysis project Ga0126376, IMG submission 92760) | Tropical forest soil microbial communities from Panama - MetaG Plot_15 | ecosystem: Environmental > Terrestrial > Soil > Tropical forest > Bulk soil | place: Panama | collected 2016-02-17
CGCGGCTGATGTCGTAGAGGAGTTGCAGGGTTTTAACGTGCTCAGGGTTAGCGAGAAACAGCGGAGGCGTCGCGGGGTCAGTCGCAGCGATAGCAGGAGTGGGCGCGAGTTTGGCGGACTCTTCCATTGGCCTGGAACTCAATGAGCTATTTTGACTTAGATGCGACAGGATGCAAGAAGGAGACAGCGGAGTGGTGGCTGTGGCCGCTGAGCAGTGGCCCTTGGCCAGCGAACGGTGCAGGGCGGGAGAGAAGCCAACTGTGCCTAACAAGGGGCCCGGGACCTTCGAGGGCAGGCGAGTGGCCGCTCGCGGAACTTGCCTGGCGTAAACGAGCGGCGAGAGAAAAGGTAGAGGAGAAGCACCGAGATTTGCGCGGAAGTGGCGGCCTTTCTTTGCAGATACCTCGATCAAGGGCGCCGCTCCAGGAGGCGAGAAGGTGATTGTGGTCGACACCGCGCCAGCCCTTCTCCGAGGAAGGCTGTCGCGCAGAGACTCGGTTGGGCATGGGGATGGCGACGTAGCACGCTGAGCCAAGCCTGACGAAGGACGTTGAAGCTGCTGCGAAGCGCATGAAACTCAGCTTAAGTCCCGATCCGATGCCGGAAGAAGTGGTATTTGCAGTGCCGGGATTCAAATCGAGCGATCCGAAGATCAATCCGGCGGAAATCTTTAAGTATTGGGAAGCGACGCGGTACCACCATCCGGGCGACGACATGAACCAGCCGGGATTGCAGTGGGACGAGGCGGCGAAGTACGCGCGATTCGTGTTTTTGTGCGGATACGACGTAGCGGAAGATCGCAAGAAGCCGACGTGGAACAAAGGAGATTTTTTTGGTGAACATTATGGGAAGCACTGAAGCGAACAGACTTAAGGAGAAAGGCTTAACACAGAGGGAACAGAAACCGGAGCACAGAGAACAAAGAGGAAGAAGAAGAAAGCAGCTTCAAACCTTCTTTTGTTTTATTACTTCTTTGTGGGCTGCTTCTACTGAACCGGGCGGCAGCTCTGAAAGCGGTAGTTGTTTGCCCGGTCTATTCACGTCATGTACTTTTGTGGCGTACTCGAGGAATCTGTGGGCACACGGTTGAGCAAGCGCGAGAAGAACGAGCATAGATTGGTCTTCACTGCCGCCTTCACCGAGAGTGGCTTCCGAGTTCCAACCAATTGAATCAGTCAGAATGACTTCGCGCTGTGGCCAGAATTTCCTGCGATCAAAACTGGAAACCAACAGCCAGATCTTCAATCCATCGCTGGGACGAGCCATTCCAGTTCCGGACAACAGATATGCATTCCGAGGTTTTTCGAATAGGGACGAGGTAGCGATAGTCAGGCCACACCTTTTTTTCTCTTCCTCTAGAGGTATCTCCTTTGGAGGTATCCCCTTCTGAAACTTTCTTGCGCTCAAAGCAATGCCGATGGCGAATACGAAAGCCATGAATGGGAGCACGATCCACAGATTAACTCTCACCGTGCGATTAAGGAACTCTGACATTGGCGGGAGGGCAAGTACAGCAGCCGCGGTGCCAATAGCTGTGACAACAAACGTACGGTCCTTCCAGAAAGGTGGTTCCACGGGTTCTCCTACAAGGACGGATCGACAGCGTTGCCGGGCATTATGCTACAAATTGTTAATGCCATGGCATAAGGAATCAGTTTGTATGACCAACGGGTATGGAAAGGGCCAAAATCATGAATTACTCCCTGAAGGCAGTGGGGTGGGTGTGTTCTGAGTTAAAGAAAAGGAAGAATGCGCCGCGGCAGGGGTATTTCGGGGCGCCGGAAGCGTGGGTGGAAATTTTGCCGAAGTACGCAAGGTGTTTGCACTTGGTTGATGAGGGACAGGAAGTAATTCTGGTGACTTGGCTACATGAAGCGAAGCGCAACGTGATGAAGGTGCATCCGGGGCGGGACAAAACGAATCCGCTGACAGGAGTTTTCGGGACAAGGTCACCGGATCGTCCGAATCCGGTGGGATTGCACCGCGTGAAAATTGTGAAGCGAGATGGATTGCGATTACGAGTGGGGCCGCTCGAGGCCATTGACGGGACGCCAGTGGTGGATATGAAACCGGTGCTGGCAAAGAGCGGCGATTCGTGAAGGGGCATATGCTAGGCTGAGGGCGAATGTAGGTCCGCGAAGGTGGCGGCTGGCCGCCCAAGCGGTGCGGACCATAAAAGAGATCGAGGAGCGACCAAATGAAAGCGAAATCGATATGGCGATCCTTGGGAGTAGCGCTGGCGATGTTTGCGATACCGGCGATGGCGTCGGCGCAACGAACGGTGAAGTGCGAATCGAATGATGGGAAGCGGAATTACTGCTTCGAGGTGTACGAACGGGAACGCGTGACGATGCAGCAGCAGATCAGCGGATCGCCGTGCGAGGCGGGACGGACGTGGGGAGTGGACGGCCGCGGGTTGTGGGTGGACCGCGGATGCCGGGCGATTTTTGTAATCGGACGGCGCGAAGGCGTTGGAGAACCGGAAGGCGGCTGGTGGCGGAGAGATCAAAATGACTCGTGGCCGCCTCGCGGCGACTGGCACGGTGGACGTTGGGAACGCGGCGGCGCTTGTTTCTATAAGGATAGAGACTTCGGAGGAGATTTTTTCTGCTTGCGGCGCGGAGAGAGCCGTGAGTCGCTAGGGGGCTATGGCGACGACATTTCCTCGATTCGCGTGTTTGGCGGAGCGCGGGTGATGTTCTATGACGACCGCAACTTCCGCGGACGACGCGGAGGAACGGGCGGAGACATTTCCGATTTGCGAGGGCTGCCGGTGCAGGGGAAGCCGGGACATACGTGGAACAACCGGATTTCGTCGGTGGCTGTGCAATAGATTTTCGAAACTTGAGCGAGAAGCCCCGTTCGCCGAAAGACGAGCGGGGCGTTTTCATTTTTGGGAAGGATGGAATTCAAGATCGTGCGCCGCGATGTGTGCGCGGGCGGTAGGCAAAGCGTCGGGATAATTCTGTTGCAGAAAGGCGATGAGCCGCTCACGGACGAGGCAGCGAAGATCGAAAACGGCTGAGGCGTTGTTGGCGCTCATGATAGCGCGAAGCTGCATGGCGCGGTCCGTAGACTCGGTGACTTGGAGAGCGGCGGTGCGGCCGTTCCAGAGCTCGCATTCTTTTACGATGCGAAGAAATTCTTCGCGGACGGGCGCGACGGGGAGGGTGTAATCCACGTAGAAGAAAACAGTGCCGATGATTTCGGAAGTCGTGCGGGTCCAGTTTTGGAATGGATGTTCGATGAAATAGGTGAGCGGGACGATGAGGCGGCGCAGATCCCAGAGGCGGACGACGACGTAAGTGGTTTCGATTTCCTCGATCCATCCCCATTCGCCTTCGACGACGACGGAATCGTCAATGCGGATGGGCTGCGTGATCGCAACTTGCAGGCCGGCGATTATGCCCGCGAACGTGGAACGAGCAGCCATGCCGACGACGAGGCCGGCGACGCCGGCGGAAGCAAAGATGCTTGTGCCGAGCTGGCGGGCGTTCGGGAAGGTCATAAGCATCGCGGCAAGTGTGACAACAATAACCATGACGATGGCGATGCGGCGAATGACTTGAGTTTGCGTCTGGACGCTACGAGAGTGGAGGTCGTCTTCGACTGCGAGGGAATAACGCAAGGTGAGTAAGCTTGCGACGACTTGAATGCCAATGATAAAGGCCCAGCCAACGGCAGCGATAAGACAGAGATTTAGGCCCCTCTCTATGATCCATGTTGCGCGCTCGGGAAGCGGAGTGAAGGGAACGGCCGCTGAGAGGGCTAACAACGGAAAAATGTAACGGGCAGGGGCTTTTGTGTTTTCCAGCAAAAGGCGAGAAAGGTTGCCAGGTTCGCCGTGAACAATTCGCTGCAACAGCCAATAGAGCAGAAACTGCGCCAGCAGACCGGCGGCGACGGCGCCGGTCAAAGCCGCGGCGCATACCATGGCCACGCGAAAGTCCTGAAAAGCGTACGCGAGCGAGACGAGCATGAGGTGCATCGGATTCATCCGGTAAGGGGACCAGTTGAGGTGAGCGCCTTCAGGATACCCGAATGGCGGGATGGATTGTTACTGAAGAGCGTAGAGGTTGCCGTCAGTGGAAGCGGAGATTATGGTGTCGCCCACGACGAATGGCGAAGAAAGAATGGCTCCTGTGGAAAGCATTTTGTGCACGCCGGAGACCATGTCGTCGTAGAAAAAATCGAAAAAGGCGGCCTCGTATTTTGGGACGCCACCTTCTTTGGTATAGGTGGCGGCATTTTGTTTGCGACCGTCGGTGTCGAAAGACCAGGCAAGCTTTTGCGATTTGAGGCCGATAGCCAGAAGGCGACCGTCGTGCGAACCGATGTAGGCAAAATTTCCGGCGATGGCAGGAGAAGAAAACATGGGCCAGTGATTGAAGTCGATGGAGAAGAGTGGGGCGCCGGTTTTTGCGTTGAGCGCGTGGAAGAGGCCGGTGTCGGACGTTGCGAAGTAGACCGCGCCGCCGTCAACGGCCGGCGAGGTGATAACCCAAGAGCCCTTGTTCGGAAACACCCAAAGCTTTTCGCCCGTGGCGGCGTCGAGTGCGTAGAAATTCGAATCGCGGCAGCCGAAGTAGACGACACCGTCAGCGACTGCGGCGGAAGATTGGATGCCTTGTTGATTGTGAATGTCGGGGTCTTCGCCGGTTTTGAAGCGCCATTTTTCGGCGCCAGTGGCGGCATCGAGTGCGTAGAAGTAGCTGTCCCAACTGCCAACGTAGAGGGCGCCGTTTGCTAGCGCGGGAGAAGCATGGACGACATCGCCGGTTTTGAATTTCCATTTGAGTGCTCCGGAGGAAACGTCGAGAGCGTAGATGTTTGTATCGCCGGAGCCGAAATAGACGACGCCGTTTGAGACGACCGGGGAAGAGAGAAAGAAATCGAACGGATCAGGCATTGTTTCGCTTGCTGGCTCGGCGCCGTGAAGGTGTTTCGCGGCGAAGCGGCGCTCCCCTTCGGTTTTGAATTTCCATTTGAGTTGGCCTGTCGCGGCGTCGAGGCAATAAAGATTGCTGTCGTAGCTTACGAAGAAGACGGAGCCGTTCGAAACGGCAGCGGAACTTTGGATGCGACTTCCAGTTTTGAATTCCCATTTTTTTGCGCCGGTGGCAAGGTCGAGGGCGTAAAACTTGTGGTCACCGCTGCCGATGAAGACCGTGTCGCCGGAGACGACTGGAGAAGAGTAGATTGCCGCGTTCGTGTGGAATTGCCACTTCAGCCTGTGCAATTCGGGGGCACCTGGCGCGTTGAAGACGCCAGTGTGAGAGGAGTTCGAATGGAACGTAGCGTCCTGGGCGAGGAGCGATGGGGCGGCGGCAAGAATTGCGGCAACTTTGAACAGTTGGAACGCACGTCCAGCAAAGCGAGAAAAATGCATGGGGCAAACCTCGGTAACTGGAAAGACGGAAGCGGCGACGGTTTGTTTCGTGAAGCTCCAGCTAAATTCCGAAAAATATCACTCAGTTGTAGGGCTTAGCGGGCTTCGACGCGCCAAGTGTCGCCGGCACGAAGCAGTTTGGAGAGGTCGCCAGAGCCGCGCTTTTCGTGGACCTCGTTTAGCTGCTCGTGGATCAGGTCTTCGTAGCGCGGGAGAGCATCCCAAGCGCGCAAAACTCCGATAGGAGTGGGGAAGCCTTCGAGATGCTCCATGTGTGAGAGGAGGAACGCATAAGAAGGACGCGGGTGATGCGCGTCGTGGACGAGGAGGTCGGCTTCGGTAATGCCGTTTCCGAGTTGGACGACTTCGATGTCGCCGTCGGCCCTGCGGCGGATACCTTTGTCGCGGTTCTTGCCGAAGACGAGCGGCTTGCCGTGCTCGAGCTGGAGGATGTGCTCGCTGCGCGCGTCCTTTTCGGTAAGGGAGAACCAGGCGCCGTCGTTGAAGATGTTGCAGTTTTGCAGAATTTCGATGAAGGCGGAGCCTTTGTGAGCGGCGGCTAGCTTGAGCGTGTCTTTAAGGTGAGCTTGAAAAACGTCGACGCTGCGCGCGACGAAAGTGGCTTCGGACCCGATCGCGAGCGATATGGGATTAAAGGGGCGATCGAGCGAGCCGTACGGTGTGGACTTGGTCTTCTTCTGAAACTCCGAAGTCGGAGAGTATTGGCCCTTGGTAAGGCCGTAGATGCGATTGTTGAAGAGAAGCACTTTGATGCCGACATTGCGACGGAGCATGTGAATGGTGTGATTGCCGCCGATAGAAAGGGCGTCACCGTCGCCTGTTGCGACCCAGACCTCGAGGTCGGGGCGAACTGTTTTGAGGCCCGTAGCAACGGCAGGAGCTCGGCCGTGAATGGTGTGAAAGCCGAAAGTGTTCATGTAATAAGGAAAACGCGAAGAGCAACCGATGCCGGAGATGACGACGAAGTTTTCGCGCTTGATGCCGAGTTCGGGGAAGACCGACTGGACCGCGGAGAGAATGGCGTAGTCGCCGCAGCCAGGGCACCAGCGAACTTCCTGGTCGGTTTGGAAGTCTTTTTTCGTGAGGACGGGCAGGGTAGCGGTAGTCATTTACACACCTAGGATTTCTTCGATCTTTTGTTCGAGCTCAGACTGCTTGAACGGGCGGCCTTGGATCTTGTTGAGGCCAACTGTGTCGACAAGGAACTTTGCGCGCAGGACCCAGCTAAGCTGACCCATGTTGAGCTCCGGCACGAGAACTTTCTTGTAGCGCTTGAGGATGTCACCGACGTTCGGGGGAAGAGGGTTCAGGTAGCGCAAATGCAGATGGCCGATGCGTTTGCGTCCAGCGAGTTTCTGGCGCTGTGCTTTCACGGCGGCGGTGATGGAGCCATGCGTCGAGCCCCAAGCGACGATCAGGAGATCGCCGTCGGGATCGCCCTCTGGTTCTACCATCGGAATATCTTGCGTGATGGCTTCGACTTTTGCAGCGCGCAGGCGAACCATTTTTTCATGGTTGAGCGGTTCGTAGTTGATATTGCCCGAGACGTCCTGCTTTTCGAGGCCGCCGATGCGGTGTTCGAGACCGGGTGTGCCGGGAACGGCCCAAGGACGTGCGAGCGTCAGCGGGTCGCGGCGGTAGGGTTTGAAGTCGACAGGATTGGTTTCGAACTTAACCTTGATTTCGGGAAGCTCGCTGATCTCCGGAATGCGCCAGGGTTCGGCGCCGTTCGCGAGATAACCGTCGGACAGGATGATGACAGGAACCATGTACTTGACCGCGATGCGGGAAGCTTCGATCGCGGTCCAGAAACAGTCGCTTGGCGTGGCCGCCGCGATGACGGGGATCGGCGCTTCGGAGTTACGGCCGAACAGAGCTTGTAGCAGGTCAGCCTGTTCGGTCTTTGTAGGAAGACCCGTAGAGGGGCCGCCGCGCTGAATGTCGCAAATGACGAGAGGGATTTCGACGGCGACGGCAAGGCCCATAGCTTCTGTTTTGAGAGCCATGCCAGGGCCGGAGGTCGTCGTGATGGCGAGCGCGCCAGCATAAGCGGCGCCAATCGCGCTAGTGATGGCGGCGATTTCATCTTCCGCTTGGAAGGTAATGACACCGAAATCTTTGTACTGCGAGAGTTCGTGAAGGATGTCGGAAGCAGGCGTAATCGGATAACTGCCCTGGAAGAGGCGCAAGCCGGATTTTTGCGAAGCCGCCACGAAGCCAAGAGCCAGCGCCTGATTGCCGCTCAGATTGCGATAGAGGCCGGGAGCGAGTTTTGCCGGCGGAATTTCGTAGCTGATCTGGAACGCTTCCGTGGCTTCGCAGTAGGCGTAGCCGGCCTTCATCGCGAGCTTATTGGCTTCAACGAGAAGCGGCTTCTTAGAGAACTTTGCCTCTATCCAACGGACGGTAGAGTCCATCGAGCGGTTGTAGAGCCAATAGCACATGCCGAGTGCGAAGAAATTCTTGCAACGGCTGATGGACTTGGCGTCCATGCCGAGATGCTCGAGAGAGGTCTTGGTAAGGCGTTCGAGTTCGACGGAGAAGAGGCGGTACTTATCGAGGGAATGGTCCTCGAGGGGATTCGAGATCATTTGCGCTTTGCGGAGATCGCTTTCCGCGAAAGCGTCGGAATTGACGATCAGAATGCCGTTGGCTTTGAGGTCGGCGATGTTGGTCTTGAGCGCCGCGGGGTTCATGGCGATGAGAACGTCCACCGCGTCGCCGGGGGTGAAGATTTCATTAGAAGAGAAGTGGAGCTGGTAGCCGCTGACGCCGGGAAGCGTACCAGCAGGGGCACGAATTTCAGCAGGGAAGTCCGGGAAAGTGGCAATGTCGTTGCCGTAGAGTGCGACGGTGTTGGTGAATTGGCTGCCGGTGACCTGCATGCCGTCGCCGGAGTCTCCCGCAAAGCGGATTACGGCGCGTTCGATGACTTCGCGCTTGGTGCTCTTAGGCAGAGGTATATCTGTAGTGGTAGCCATCCCGGTTAAGAACTCTCCCAAACCGAAAGGATAACACAAAGAAACGACAAGGGATGCGAGGCGGAGGCTACGTCGTTAACCGGATTTCCCGTTCACGAATTTGAGAAAAACAGCCGAAACGGCCGTTAGGATGTCGGCTCGTCAGCTGCCTTGAGGAAGGCCGAGCGGTAGTAAAAGAGGCCGGCGATAAGGAGGGCCGTGGGGATGGCAGTGGCAAAGGCCGAGGCAAATGAGGAAAGGGCGAAATGGATGAAGTAAGTTGCGGACTGATCCGCTTGTAATGCGGCGAAGCAGAGGCCCAAATAGCGTGGGTAAGCGGGACTGACCTGACTTACGAAAAGGCTGACGAGCCAGAAGACATGAAGGGCAATCGTGCCCGTGTAGCTCCAACGCTGGAGCCGGAGTAATCCAACGCCGCAAGCGAGAAACAGGACGATGTTAACAGTCCAGATCCATTTGCTGGCTGCAGGCGAATAAATGCGTGTGAAGAGCATGGCTGGGATTTTGCCCAGAATAAGCGGCCAAGACGCGGCGCAAAGCGCGGCGGAGCCAATCATCAACCAAGCGAGCAGCGCTATAGGCGGCGGACAAGAGGCTTTCTTCTGCGTCAAGCGTGACGCAGGCGACTGCGATTCGGCGAATTGAGCGGCGACAAAACGCCGAGAAAAGAGATAGATCCACCAGAGCGCAAGGCAGAAGATGAAAAGATAGAGAAGGTCCAAGCCGATGAGATAACGCCTGCTCTCAGCGGCGAGTTCGATTCCGAGAGTTGCCGCCGTGCTTTCCAACAGAATCAGCGATGCGACTAGAATTCCGAAAGCGCAGAAAGCGGCGGCGAGCGCGGCGAGCACAAGAGCGGCCAGGCGGGCCCAATTGCGAACGCGGAAAAGTCCAACACCGACGAAAATTCCAAATAATCCGAGCGTGGAAAATACACAGGCGAGAGGAAGGAAGAGAGTATATGGGTAAAAGTCGGGCAATTCGCTCGCCGCAACTGCCATGATGGCCCAAAAGAAGATATGAAAAACGCTGGCCAAGAGGATTGACAAGGCAGCAGCTCTGACGGGGAAGGTGAGTCGGGCCATTAGTAAAAACTGTATCGCAGTTAGGGATGGACGGTGAGGGTACAAAGAGAAGAAAAATAGAAAGAAGGGGATTGACATTTCGCTTTGTGTTCGCCTAGAGTGGCTGTGGAAAACCTTTGAGCGAGCCATCTGGAAGGATGGCCGCGCACCAGTTCCCTAGCGCGTTAGCCGAGGAGGCACCCATGGCCCTCACGAAGAGACAAAAGGAAGTGCTCGACTATCTGGTGTCGTTCGAAACGAAACACGGCTATGCGCCGAGCTTTGAAGAGATTGGCAAGGGATTGAAGCTGACGTCGCTCGCGACGGTGCACAAACACATCACGACACTAGAGAAGAAAGGATTCATCCGGCGCGGCTACAACCAAAGCCGATCGATTGAAATTGTTCAGCTGCCGAAGCCGGTAAAAGAGCAGGTGCTTGAGCGGAGAGTGCAGGAGCTGCCGCTCGTTGGACGCATCGCGGCGGGCCAGCCGCTGGAGGCCGTGGAAGATCGCGAGACGCTTTCGCTCGGAGATTTCGCGCGGGGCGGGAATTCGTTCGTGCTGCAGGTGAAAGGCAGCTCCATGATAGAAGACCACATCATGGACGGCGATTTTGTGGTTTGCGAGCAGACGCAGGTGGCAAACGCAGGAGACATTGTGGTTGCGTTGGTGAACGGCGAAGACGCGACGCTAAAGCGGTTCTACCGCGAAGGCGCTGGGAAAATTCGGCTGCAGCCGGCGAATTCGGAAATGTCGCCGATTATGGTGAACGCGGCGGATGTGAAGATCCAAGGCCGCGTGATCGGCGTCCTACGGAAATACTAAGGAATTTCTTCACGGCGAGATTCTCTGAAACCTCGCCATCCCACGATGCATCGAAACTTCGGTAAGATAGCGTCTCAGATGGCCTGTATCGGTCAGCGACAGGCGCCTCGCTGTTCGAGCGTGTCCGTAGCGAAGGAATCTCTTGCCCGAGAAAAAAGAAATCATTGTGATCGTCGAGCCGGACGCGGCCCAGCCGACTGCTTTGGCGGGAATGCTGAATTCTTCTGGGTATGACGCGCGAATCGCGGACTCGCAAGCTGCAGGCTTCCGGTCGGTCCAGGAAGCAAGTGTGGAATTGTTCATATTGCGCGCGGATTTAACGGATTTGCAGTGCTGCAATGCGCTCGCGGAGATCAAAGGCACCGCGGCTACAGCTCACACAAAAGTGCTGCTGATACTAAAGGGCGGACCGGCGGAGCGCGCGCGCGGCTTGGATCTTGGCGCGGACGATGCGATCTCCGAGCCGTGGGATGACACGGAATTGCTGGCGCGAGTGCGAGGTCTGCTGAAAGCGAAGCATTCGGCCGAGGCGCTCGCGCGCCAAGCCGAAATTGCCGATCAAGGACGAGCAATGGCGCAGACGGCGCTGCAAGCGGTGGCCGTCACGGAGAAGATGACGCGAGACGCGTTTTCGCTGGAGCGCACGCTGAAAATCGGGGTCAGCGCGCTTTTCGCGATCGCGCTCGCGATCGCCGGAATTTTTGTTCTGTTTTCGCGCAAAGCAGAAAAAGAAAACAAGCTCGCGCACATGGTCATCGCGCAACTGGAACGCGGGATCAAGACGCAAGACCAGTTGATGGCAGAGACGAAGGCCGCGAGGGAAGACCTGTCCAAAAGCGACCTGGAGCACCAAAAGCAGGAGCTGCAACAAAAATCGGACGAGTTAAAACAGAAAATGTCAGCGGCGAGCGGTGACACCAGTGAACTACAGAGACAGCTCGACGAAACGACAAGCAAACTGGCGCGGGTACAAAGCGATTCGGAGGCGGCGGAGGGAGTGATTCGAACCTACGCGCCAAGCGTGTGCTTGCTGCACGTCGCGGTGACTTTTCGCGATCACGGCAGCGGCCGTTTTTTGCGGTATGGCGGGATTACGCCGGAAGGCGAGCCGCTCAAGGACAGCG
>Ga0126376_10001973_pt1 | contig 11405 bp, 7 predicted proteins | sample PanSoiMetPlot_15_FD_92760 | JGI IMG/M metagenome (GOLD analysis project Ga0126376, IMG submission 92760) | Tropical forest soil microbial communities from Panama - MetaG Plot_15 | ecosystem: Environmental > Terrestrial > Soil > Tropical forest > Bulk soil | place: Panama | collected 2016-02-17
ATCTACCAATGACATGTGTCTCTCGGAACGGGACACGTTGTCAGCCTGCGCGACACGCTACAACAGCGACCGCATTGAGCGTTCAAAGCGCAAGTTCGATTCAAAAAGTCGACTCCGATGATTCGATTGTTGCGTGTCAGCAGGACGCCGCGGACTTTTTCGACAGCATCGGTCATTTGCGACCAAAGCGGACGCTTTATCGTTGCCGTCAATTGGTCTGGTCCTACATAAGCTGGCCTTCCGCAGTTACGCCCGGCGAGCAAGGCCGGCGTCCGCCATGCGTTCGTCCTGAACAACGCGTTTCGAAGGCGATCCGGATTTCGCTACGTTGCCATCGGGCACGTCGAAGTGGAACCCCGGTGGCTCAATCCGGGCTACTTTTCTATTCGGCAGCCGACTTTCGCTGTTCGACTACGTCGCCCATATCTTTGATGATTTCATCGATCGCGGCCTGGCGCTCGTTCCACGGGCAATTAAAGAAGCTGTAGAGATCCATGATGTGGGGTGGACCGCCGTAGAATTTCTCGTACTGCGTGTGCCGGCCGGCAAAATCCGACCCGAGCAAGTCCCAGGCCATCTTGACGAACTTGTAACGCTCGTCAGCCGAAGCCATCGGCAGACGCCAGTATTTCTCGAAGGTCTGCCGCGTTGCGGGATTGTCGAACACCGATCTGTCGGCCGGCAGCAGAAATGGTCCAGCTCCCATCAGCGAGCGCACATCTTCGGCAACTTGCGCGTAGTTGCTCGCGCACCATTGCAGCGCCGCATAGAGAAACCTGCGATTGACGTGAACGTACCCGTTCGCAATTGACTGGAGCTGATCGATCTGCGCCGCCATGAGGCCGAGCAACGATGCCTCCGCCGCGGCAAGTCGTCCAAGCGACTGCTGGATCGCCGGGATATTCGTGACGCCCGCCATCTCGCAGGCCCGGTAGGCAATTCCCACCATCAGCTTGAGCTTCTCGGCAAACCGCCAGTTGGATTGATGATTGCCCATCACATGGGCCGGCGTCTTGAAGTACATATCCCGCATCAGCGGGATGTCGCGATAGCAGAAGACCCGGCTCCAAGGCACGTGCACGTTGTCGAACACCATGACGCCGTCGCTCTCATCGAATTGCGATGAGAAGAAGTGATCGATCTTATTGGGCGCGCGAAGCTCGAAGGACTCCCGCACCCAGATCTCAACGCCGGGATGGTTGATGGGAATCGCGAAGGTCACCGCCTCGCTGGTCTGATCCGGCCCGAGAGGGATCATGCTGCCGATCCATGCCTCGTCGGAAAAAGCAGCCGATGTCCCCAACAGCTTCAGGCCACTGACCACAATGCCCTCGCTGTCCTCGCTCACCACGGACAGCGCCGGATTCGTTGTCCCGGTGTCCTTGTACATCTTCGGATCGCGGGATCCCTGAGGCGTCAGCACGAGATAGCAGGCGAACAAGTCCCCCGACTTCAAGCAGTCGAAGTAGTCGATGACATTCTGGCCAAATCCCTTTCTGTTGGCGTCGAATAATTCCGGCACCATGGCCATGCCGCCAATGAACGCCGGCACGTGATCGGGGGAGCGCCCGAGCAGTCCGTAGGACCATTCGGCGACGCGCCGATGGCATTCCGCTCGTTGTTCGAGGTCTTTGCGCGATCTGGGCAACAGGAACCACGACGTGGATCGTTCACCGTCTTCGACGAAGGACATCGCCGCGAGGTTCTGCGCTTCGCGCTTACGATCATAGATGCGGGCAAATGATCGCGCGGTGTTGCGGAAGGCCGGATGAGCGGTGACGTCGTCAACGAGCTCGCCGCCGTAGTAGACCCGACGGCCGTCACGCAGAGAAGCGAGATACTGATGACCGGTTCGTAGCATTGTCTGTTCTTCGATGCGGTTGATACCTATGGGTGATGACAACACGGCTTGCCATCAATAGCAACGGCGTGGCCCCTTGTGGGACATAGCTCGCGGCGGTTCCTGGTTGATCACAGGCGGTCCGTCCCGGCCCCTTATGGACAACAGAACACAATTCTCAAAAATTTTCGCAGCGTTGAAATCCGACAAATCCGTCGAGGCGAATGACGTTAAGCGGCTTGCGCAGCAATTCTACGGGACGAAGCCACCAAATAAAAAGTCGAAGCGTTTGACAGAATTTGGGAACCTCACGCTCGTTAATTGGATGTGGCGAGCGTGCGAAATCAACGGGTGGTCCGAGGCCGGCACGATCCTGGTCCAGCGCAAACGTTGAAATGATCGCCAGGAATCGCCCGTGACAACGACCAGATAGACCACGAGTCACGCCATGGCTTTGAACGCTCCCTGTACCGCCGCTGCGACTTGCTCCATCGGGATGTCGCGCATGCAGCGGTGATGCCGGAGGCGGCAGGTCGGTTTGTGGCACGGCCGGCAGGGCACGTCGCTCTTGGTCTCGATTACGGCGGCGAGGGGGTTGAGCGGAGCCCAATGCCAAGCGCTGGTTGGCCCGAATATCCCGATCGACGGCGTGCCGAGGGCGGCGGCCACGTGCAGCAGGCCGGAATCGTTTGATACCGCCACGGTCGCTGCCGCGAGCGCCAGGATGGCGTTGCGCAAATCGGTGCCGGTGAGGTCGCGGGTTTGCGGTGCGTTGCGTAGGATCTCGGCCGCGAGAGCCTTCTCGTCGGGACCGCCTACGACCCAGACTGCAAAGCCCAATTCAGCGAGATGCGCCGCAAGCGCGCCGAAGGCAGGCCATCGCTTTGACGCCCCGACAGCGCCCGGAGCGAGCACGGCCACGGGCTGTCCATTTTCCCGCAGATTCGCCCGTGCGCGCCATTGCGGCAGAACTTCGCGCGGCACGATGAGTTGGGGCAATGGCAAATCCTGTGGCGGGGCGGAACCCTTCGGCAGCGCCAGCGCGGCACAGCGATCAACCATGCGAGGCAGCGCCCGTTCGCCTCCGCGCGCGTCATTGACGAGGCCGAACCGCATTTCGCCCACGAAGGCGGTGCGGCGGGGAATTCCGGCGAGAAACGGCGCCAGTGCGGATTTCCAGGTGCGCGGCATGATCAGCGCGTCGCCGTAGCATTCGCGACGTAAGCGCTCGGCCAGGATGCGGTGCTGGGAAAGCGCGAGGCGCTTTCGGGGAAGGTCGAACACAATGCCCCTGCGGACCCCAGGCATGTAGTCGACGAGCGGCGCCACCATGGCCGTGGTCAGCATGTCGATCGGCCGGTCTGGAAAACGCGCGCGTAGCAGACGCACGACCGTATGACAGCGCACGAAGTCGCCGATCCACATATATGGAATGATAAGGATGGGGCTGCCGTCGTTCACGGCCGCTTAAGTGCCAAAACATCCGCTGGCACGCAACCCGGGCGAGGCCTATTCATTGCCGCACCGGGCCAATTGGACGACGCCGATCGATGGACGGGCCGACGGCCACACAGGCTTCCAAGCCGCATCCTGACCATGATGGAGCAATCAGCGGCTTCAGGACGGAAGGTCATGACATTTCAGCCTACGCCGAGCGGCTGTTCCCCGCCCGCGCATCGCGCCTATGTCGCCGACGATCATCGCCATCTCATTGAGGCGGTCCGGGCGTCCACGCCCCGGCGCGCGGTTCGAGCCCGCACAAGCCCTGGGCAATGCCATTGCGGTCGGCCCAGCTCCGAACGGCTCCGGCATAGTCAGGATTCGCCGGGTCGTGGAGCGCCCACCCGCTTGGGAACCAACTCGAATAGCCGTTGACGGTAGGAATTCCCCTGATCTCCGCCAGCAGCATGGCATCGTCCTGATGCTGCGGTCCTGTCCGGTCTGGTGGGCCCGCGTGAGGGCTTACGTAGAAAATCCGGCATCCCTCAGGCGGCGGTGGCACGTCGATCCACGCGAGAGCGACGCGGCGCGACATGACGGCAGGCCAGGCCAGGTTGACTTGCTCGACGATCAAGACGGCACACAATAACTGGGTCCAGACGCGAGCGCTTGCACTAGCCGCCAAGACGCGGGCGACAACAATCGCGACGAATAGGTTCGCGACGAGTTGCGAGCGGAAGGTGTAGCGAATTGCCTGGGCGCCCGGTACTGCAGCCCATATGGCACGCCATGGCCGCACCCCGAAATAGTCCATCTGCAAAAGCCAGAGGATGATGACGGCCGCGCCGAGCAAAACCACGACGCGATCGTCGCCCCCCGCCCGCCTCGCCAACCCTCGCGCGCAAGCGGCGGAAGGAAGGGCGGCGGAACCGGGAAGGCCGGGAGGGTGGCGCATTCGCATCACGAGGAGTGCGAAACCCAGAATGAAGACCGCAAGCACCGCTGGCGTGAACCCGAGTTCCGCTTCCCACACCGGATCGTCCGCCTGCCCGGTGACGCCAAGCCGCTGCAGCGCATTGCCCCATACGGCGTTCTCTGGCGTAACGTTGGCGAGATCGCTCCACTCCGGCATGTTCGAGGCAACCTCGGCGAAGTCGCGGCTATGGCCCGCCAGGAAGACCGGCAGGTAGAGGGTCAGGAACGGCACGATGCCGGCTGCAAAAGCCAAGACCGCTGCAACGATCAGGGAGCGTCGCGAAGTCATCATCTCCCGGACCAGGTCGCGGCTTTTCTCCTGGCCGCATATGGCTGGATGCAACAGCACCAGCAGCAGCAAGAAAAAGCCAAAGAACCATGCGGTCTGAAAAGCGGTGAGAAACAGCGCGGAATACAACAGCCCTGCGGCCCCACCTAGAACGGCGCCGCGATGCTTGCTGTTCCATCCCGACAGAACCAGGTCGCAGAGGCTTGGCAGCAGCATGGCGCCATAGGCCTGGACATGAATGAGTTTCACGGCGTCCATATTGGCAAAGGCGAACAGGAATGCGCCGACAGCCGCGTAGGCCGGCGGGATCGCGAAGTGCCGCGCGGCGAGGCGCCGGAACCCGAAGAAGCCGATGGCGGAGAATCCCGCCATGACAAGCATAAGTGCCGTAAAAGGATCGACGCCCGCGAGGCGCAGCAGCGCATGAGCGACGCCGAACAGAAAAAACGCGTCCGTGTACCCAAGTACGCCGTGGTGCGGAAAAAAGAAGATCGGGTCGGTCCAATGCACCGCACCCGAAAAGACGTGACGCCAATGCTCGATCAAGGCGAGTGCAAGGTAGCCATCCTCGTCGTCGCCAAATGCGGCGTCAAAGCCCGAAAACAACCAGCGGCGAAACACGAGCGCAAAACCCGCGGCGAACAATGCCGCGGCGATCCATTGGCCGGAATGCTTGAAATGCTTTCGCATGACGATAGCGAAGCATGCGCCCCTCAAGAGGGCAATCGCGTCGCTGTGGCGCAGTGCTCCCTCTCACCGCTGGCGGGGAAGAGCATCGGCGTGAGCACGTCTCCACAGGCTCGGACGTGCGGCGACGCCCCTCACCCAGAATTTGCGCGACGAGAGCCCAAATTCCGCCTCTCCCCGAAAGTCAGGAGAGGCGACGGCTGCGGCCAAAGAGAGATTGCACTGCCTCCCCTCAGGGTGCGATTGCTGAATCGATGCGACGCATGTTCAATAGCAGATTGCTCGGCCATCCGCCCAGCGTCACGCTGGAGACCTGGTGCCTGAAAGCCTGATTCGCTGCGGCTGCGCGGGACAGCGCCGGTGCCGTCATCAGATTGAGGTTGCGCTCCTCGGCGAAGAAACCGCGACCCGTGCGGCGCATCACGGCGCGGAAAACCTCCTTTGGGAGCCAGTGCACGACCGGCAACACGGTGTGGAATTCCACCGGAAACCACCGGTTCGGTGTGGTGATAAAGACTGCGCGACGCGCTACCCGGCAGCATTCGGCCACAAATGCGCATTGCCGCGCCCATGAGCCGACATGCTCGATCACAGCGGACGAATGAACCACGTCGAACGCCTCATCGCGAAACGGCAATCGCAAACCGTCTGCCATCACGAATCCCATTCCCGGATATTGGCCGCACAAAAACGATGCATCGTCGATTCCAACCGCCGTGACCATGCTTTTATGCGGATACCAAGCCTCCAAGTAGTTCGACGCCTCGTAGCTGCGATCTGACGTGACGCCGACGTCAAGGACGCGGTCTTTGGCCGTAACCCCCGTATCCAGCATGAACCGTCTGAACATCTTGCGTCGCTGGTGCGCCGCTACGCGGACCGGCAGGCTGCCGGCCGCGGCGACATTGTATTGAGCATTGGGACGAATGCCTGCCATGGCGGTCGCATATCCGTCACAAATCCGACATACGGTTTCTCTCTCTCGCCACCTTTAACGTGCAAATTGCCTGAGTTCCTAGTGCAATGCGCGCCGCGTCGCCACACCCTACCATGACCGACGTATTAAATCGCGATCTCCCGTCCGAGCGATCGATGACGTCTGCGGTCGAGCTGACGATCTTGATGCCATGCCTTAACGAGGCTGAGACGATTTCTGGTTGCATTGCGAAGGCAAAATCGTTCCTCGAGCGCGCCAGCATCGTTGGCGAGGTGCTGATCGCCGATAACGGCTCATCCGATGGATCGGTCGCCCTGGCGCAGCGGGGCGGCGCGACGGTCATCACGGTGGCGGAGCGGGGCTACGGTGCGGCGCTGCGTGCCGGGATCGCGGCGGCGCGCGGGCGTTTCGTCATCATGGGAGACGCGGACGACAGTTATGATTTCTCCAATCTCGATCCGTTCATCGCCAAACTGCGTGCCGGCTGTGACCTCGTGATGGGCAACCGTTTTACCGGCGGGATTGCGCCGGGGGCGATGCCGTTCCTGCACCGTTATCTCGGAAATCCGCTGCTGAGCTTCATCGGGCGCATGTTCTTCCGCGCTAAAATCGGTGACTTTCATTGCGGCTTGCGCGGATTCCGCCGGGACGCCATTCTGGCGCTCGACCTGCGGAGTTCAGGCATGGAACTGGCGAGCGAAATGGTGGTCCGCGCCGCGGTAGGCAATCTCAACATTGTGGAGGTTCCCACTACCCTCGCGGTCGACGGTCGTTCGCGGCGGCCACATCTGCGCACCTGGCATGACGGCTGGCGGCACCTGCGTTTTTTGCTGATGTTCAGCCCGCGCTGGCTGTTTCTTTATCCCGGTCTTGCGCTTGTGGCGCTGGGAGCCCTCGGCGTCGCCGCATTGTTTTCCGGGCCGCTGATGCTGTCGCCCGATTTCGGGCTCGACGATCACACCTTCCTGGTTGCCGCCATCGCCATCCTGGTTGGCGTCCAGGTGGTGGGCTTTGCGGTTATTGCCCGCCATTTTGCCGTCGCGAACGCGCTTCTGCCGCGCTCGCAGCTACTCGCCGCCTTGCTGTCGGTCATCTCGCTCGAACGCGGATTGATGATCGCAGCCGGCATCGTGTGTGGCGGTGTCGCGGGCGTTGGCTGGTCGGTCTGGCAATGGTCGCTTGTCGACTTCGGCCCCCTGACCGCACCCGTGGTGATGCGGGTGCTGACTTTTGCGCTCGTCCTGATCGCCACCGGGATCCAGCTGGCGTTCACGTTTTTCCTTCTCGGTGTCATCGATCTGCCGTTCCGCGGAAAAGATTAGCAATTCATCGGATGGACATCGAACGCGCTTAAGTTCCCGCGCGTTGCACGCAAAGTAAATTGATCGGGTATGGGATGATCGGGGAATTGATAATCGGCGTTGGAACCGTCACAGCCGCGGGAGTTGCCTACGCTCGTCGCCAGCGCATCCGGCTCTATCGGAATCTCCAAAGGGATGTCGCCCGCATCGTGGACGCGCAGGCGCTGGACCTGGGCTACCTGGCGCAGCGCAAGCCGCCGCAGTTTGTTGACCGCTTCGCAGTCCTACCGGATCTGTTGTCGGCTGGGACTTTTGTCGCCCTTAAGGCGGAAGCCGAGCGCCTGGTCGCGCCAGAGCGAAGCTTCGTGCCGGTGCACAAGAAGGGCGGCACCGTCGCCTACGAAACCCTGATCGCATCCGCACCCACCGTCGTCTCCTTCTATCACTGCGCCGACTTCCAGGATTTCATATCGCGCCTTGTCGGCGCCCGCGTTCGGCCGACGCCCATCCACGATCAAAGCTCGCTGTCGGTGCTGTTCTACGACAAACCGGGCGACCACATCGGCTGGCACTACGACCACAACTTCTACCGCGGACAGCATTTCACCATCCTGGTCACGATCGCCAATGTGGGATCGGCCGCCGACGGCTTGAGCCATGCGGAATTAACGGCGCGAATAGTCGGGCAGGAAGTCGCGGTGCGGACACGGCCGAACACCGTCGTGGTGTTCGAGGGCGCGCGCGTTCGCCACAAGGTCACGCCCATACACGCCGGCGAGCAGCGCCTGGTGCTGAGCATGACCTATTGCACCGATCCGAGATCCTTGTGGTGGCAGGGCGTGTCGCGCCGCCTCAAGGACACAGCATATTTCGGGGCGCGTGCGCTTTGGACCTAAGAGCGTGCCAATCATTCGGACCCCATCCTGAGGAGCGGCGCGTCCCTTAGCGGCGCGTCTCGAGGGATGGCAGAAAGTGCGTGCCGTGGTCTTCGAGACGCGGGCGCAAGCGCCGCTCCTCTAGGATGAGCGCTGTGGTTACGGACTCTCGCGTCACGCACTCTCGGCCGCCGTCAGTGCCAGCACCTGCCGCTCGAACAACCGCCGGTAGATGCCGTTGCGCTGGGCCAGCAGACGGCTGTGATCGCCCTCTTCGACCACCCGACCGCGATCGAACACGAGGATACGATCGAGCGCGCGCACCGTCGACAGCCGATGAGCGATCACCATTGCCGTTCGCCCCACCAGCAGGCGCTCGATCGCCTCCTGGATCAGCGCCTCTGACTCCGAATCGAGGCTTGATGTCGCTTCGTCAAGGATCAGGATCGGAGCATCCGCCAGAAACGCGCGGGCCAATGCCACGCGCTGCCGCTCGCCGCCGGACAGCTTGACGCCGCGCTCACCCACCAGCGTCGCGTAGCGGCACGGCAGACGGGCAATGAAATCATGAGCATTGGCCATGCGCGCGGCGCGCTCGATCTCTGCTGCCGACGCGTCTGGGCATGCATAGGCGATGTTTTCCGCGAGCGACCGGTGGAACAGCACCGGCTCCTGGGGCACGATGGCGATCTGGGCCCGCAACGAGGCCTGAGCAACGGCCGCGATATCCTGCCCGTCGATTAGGATGCGACCACCGGTCACGTCGTAGAGTCGCTGCACCAGCCGCACGAATGTCGTCTTGCCGGACCCGGAGTGGCCGACCAGCCCGACCCGCTCGCCGGAGGGGATCGCGACCGACAGCTCGTGGAACAGCGGGTGCGCATGCGCGCCATAGCGGAAGGTGACGCGATCGAACACGACCGCGCCGTGGCTGATCCGTATCGCCGGCGCATCGCTGCGATCATGCACACCGAGCGGCTCAGCCTGCATCTCCACCAGCTCTTCCATCTCGTTCACCGAGCGCTGCAGATTGCCGATGTGAAATCCAGCGTCGCGCAGATACCCATGGATGACGAAATAGCTCGTCAGCACGTAAGCGACGTCGCCCGGCGTCGCATGACCGTACCAACACAGAACCAGAACGGTCAGGATTACCGCGCCGCGCAGGACCAGCAGCGTCGCCAACTGGGCGCTGCCGTTGTTGGTGGCGCGGTTCCAAGTGCGCTGGGTGCGCCGTGACCACTTCGCCAACACGCGGGTCAGTGCCGCATCCTCGCGGGTTTCGGCGCCGAACGCCTTTACCACCACATTGCACGTGACCGCGTCGGCCAAGGCGGCGCCGATCCGGGTATCGTGCCGATTCGATAGCCGCGCCGCCGGCGCGACATAGAGCAGCACGCCGGTCGTCGACAGGCCCAAATACGTGAGCGATCCGGCTGCGACGACCAACCCCATTGCCGGCCAGCGCAGGCTGAGCAGCACGGAGAAACCGAGCAGCACCACGGCCGATGGCATCAACGCGACCAGCAGCGTGTCGTTGAGCAGATCCATCGCCCACATGCCGCGCGTGATCCTGCGCACGACGGAGCCGCCGAACGTATTGGCATGCCATTCGGTGGAGAAGCGCTGAACGCGCCAGAATGCCTCCTGCGCGATCGCCGCCATGATCCGCAGCGTCAGCCTGATGATCCAGCGGAAGGTCAAGTGGCGCAGCGCGATCATTGCCAGGCCTAGCGCCAGGATCGCCGCCAGCGCGCCAAACGCCGCCCGGCGGGCCGCCTCGCGGTCGGCATCGATGAGCCCGACAGCATCGACCAAGCGACCGGCAAAGATCGGCATGAGCACATCTGCGATGGTTGCGCCGATCATAGCCGCTGCGACACCGGCAATCAGCCATGGCTGGCGCCGCCAATGCCGCCAGGTAAAACCCAGCACGTCGTGGAAAGTGCGCGTGCCTTTATGCGTCCGATTGGCAGACATTGGTTCGACACGGCTCGTCGCTGAAGCAACGGCCGCTCCTCTGCACAGATGGAATGAAATGGCGACGAATCCAAAACGATCCGTCGGCTGGCCTCGATGATCAGTCGGTGGAGGTCAGGAGGTGCGCGGGCCTGCGCCGCGACTCAGCGCGTTCGGCGCGCCGGAGTGTCGGGTACGGCGAGCAGCGCGACAATATTCATGCAAGCCTCCCGACTTCAGAGTTGACCCATAAAAATCGATAGCAGAGAAGCTCGCCACATGCAACGGTCAACTTAAGTCCCGCCCAGAATAGCCGCTTCAAGGGACACCATCGATCGCGAAGAGCCTGCGAAAAAGCAGGCCCTACCCGAGGCAGGCGCGAAGCTTTGCCACTTGTCGCAGCGCTTGAGCCGCAACTGAACCCGTGCGTTACCGAAATGTTGGCTTTCGCCTTCTGTCGTCGCGATCACAGCTGAAGCCGTCCCCGCGGGCGCGTACGCGCGGGTCTGCGGCCGGATTCCATCTGTCCAAAGTCGCCGCCGGCCGGCGACGCTTGGCGTTCTTCACATTGATCGCACCTTGCGGGAGGCCCGGTGGGGTTGCCGAAGGAGCCTCGCTGGTCGTCAACGTCTCCCAAACCTTCGCCCTGCTGCCGCCGCGCTCAACACATTGTGCCTTGAATCATGTTTGATCCTGTGTCGAGGGATGCAGACGGTGTCGCGGCAGCCGTGGACATCGAACGCCTGGTCACCAGAGCGCGTTGACAACCGCCTGCCGCGCCCGTTAAGTGTTCGGCGCTAGCCCAGATGGCGGAATTGGTAGACGCGCTGGTTTCAGGTACCAGTGGTGAAAGCCGTGGAGGTTCGAGTCCTCTTCTGGGCACCACTTAAAATCTAGCTATCTGAAATTTAACGCTAATTTTCGCTCGCTCCCGCACCGGACTCAAGGCGTCGGTGAACAGGACTGTCTCGATGTGGTTGGTGACGCTTGCGCCGCCGCTGAGCTGGGGGTCCAGCAGAGTATCGATATGGCTGGTCTTCGCCGACGGGATCGGCAGTGGCGGCGCCGGCGGCGTCACAGGCGGCGGCGGGACGAGGGTGTC
>Ga0126376_10001974_pt1 | contig 11399 bp, 9 predicted proteins | sample PanSoiMetPlot_15_FD_92760 | JGI IMG/M metagenome (GOLD analysis project Ga0126376, IMG submission 92760) | Tropical forest soil microbial communities from Panama - MetaG Plot_15 | ecosystem: Environmental > Terrestrial > Soil > Tropical forest > Bulk soil | place: Panama | collected 2016-02-17
AAAACCTATCGCTTAAGCAATGGCGTTCAACCGCCGTCACCGCTCTTCTTGCCTGCCTTGGCCTGTGACGAAGTTTCGTCGGGAAGACCTTCCTTGAGCTTCTCCTCAATTTTCGGAAGCTCTTCCGCATCCGGTTTGAGATCGCGCGCATGGGCCCATTGGAATCTAGCCTCCAGCACGCGGCCTATGCGCCAATACGCATCGCCGAGATGGTCGTTGATCGTTGGGTCTTCAGGCTTGAGCTCGATCGCGCGCTCTAGCTGTTTCGCCGCTTCCTCGTAATTACCAAGTCGGTAGTAGGCCCAGCCCAGTGAGTCGACGATGTAGCCATCGTCAGGACGCTGCTGGACCGCTTTCTTGATCATCTCCATGCCTTCGTCCAGTTTGATTCCCTGGTCGATCCATGAATAACCAAGATAGTTGAGGACGTGTGGCTGATCGGGGAACAACTCGAGCGCTTTCATAAGATCCGCTTCAGCCTTCGCCCACTGCTTCGAGCGCTCGTAGCAAATGCCGCGGAAATAATAGACCACCCAGTTCGCTTTTTCGGGCTTTTGTATCGTGGATACACCCTTCGAATAAACGTTGGTGCATTCGGCAAACTTCTTGTGCCCGCGCAACACATTGCCAAGCGCCATGATCGCTTCGAGATCATCCGGATTCTGTTTGATCAACCCTTCCAGATGCTTCTGCGCCTCGTCGGCCCGGTCCAGGCTATCGAGATTGGCCGCCATCTGGATGGCGGCGTTGCGGTGCAACGGGGAACTCGGAGGAACGCGATCATAGATCTTGATCGCAAGCTCCGGTTTCTTGAGAGATTCGTAGAGATCGGCGAGCGACAGCAACGCAAGTGGATGATTGGGGCTGAGGAAGAGCGAAAGCTGCAGATAAACCAAGCCCAGGTCCTCTCCGCCTCGCCGGCCAAGAGATGCGCCGAGGCCATAAAGTGCCTCAGCGGCACCCGCCTGAACGTTGGCAACCAGAGGCGGCAATTTCTCGCCTGCCTTGAGCTTGTCCATCGCCTCGACCACGAGCGGATGGCGTGGCAGCGTTTTGTCGAAGGTCTCAAAAACCGTCATGGCCTCTTGAGGCGAGCGGTTGCGCGAAACCCAACTGCCGTAGGCCTGCACGACGCGCAGGGCCGTAGAGTCTAACTTGTAGGCACGCTCAAGACGCTTGCCGGCTTCCTTTTGATTGCCGGCCACGTCGTAGATCAGGCCTGCATGGAGATCTTTGAAAATCGCATACCACTCCGGTCCCGCGAGATGGTCGATCGCCGCGATCGCGCCCTTGCTGTCATTGGCGCCAAGGCTGCTCCATGCGGAAAGCAACGTTGCCGTCAGATCGGTAATCGGTCCACGGATCGATTGAGCAAGGTCGCGCCGCGCAGGCGCATACTGCTTGCGCTTGAGCGAGTTCACTCCAAGCACCAGGCGGGCGACGCGATCATTCTTGTCGGCCTGCGCCACGCGCTCGGCAAATTTCACGGCCTCATCGACATCTCCGTCGACCAGGAATGCGAGGAAGACGCGGTCAAGCAATTCGCCATTGTTCGGATCACGCTTGAGTGCCGCCCGGTAATAGGCGGCGGCAGCAGCGGCGTCGCGCTGCTGACCGGCATGGCGCGCAGCCAGGTAGCTTCCCGAGGCGCTGATGGCGCTGGATTGCAAGGCGCTTGTCTGTTGCGCGGCAAGAGGGGTGGCTGCTGCCGCCAGAAAGGCAGCCAGCGCGCTGCCGGCAATGCAGCGGCCGAAACTCGAAAGGGTCACGGGCAGTGCTCCAATGAAGCGGTTGCGGCGGATTCGCACGCGAACCACCAATGTTACGCCGAGAATGGCCTTTTTGCGCCGCCCCCGCAAGAACGTCCCGCACGGCGCGACATCGGCCAGCTTGACGGGGCCGGTGTGGCAGTATCGTGACCGGATTGGCTTGAAGTTCACATATTCGGATAGTTGGGCCCCCCGCCGCCCTCGGGGGGAACCCAATTTATGTTTTGGTTTGGGTCCTTGATGTCACACGTTTTGCAGTGGACGCAATTTTGGGCGTTGATCACATATTTTTCAGAACCCGCCTGTTCCACCCATTCGTAGACTCCTGCGGGACAGTAGCGAGCCGAAGGCCCTGCAAAGACGTCGTGCTCGGATTGCTTTTGGAGGCCGAGATCACGAACCTCAAGGTGAACCGGCTGGTCTTCTTCGTGATTGGTATTGGACAGGAAGACCGATGAAAGTCGGTCGAAGGTAATTTTACCGTCGGGCTTCGGATACGACACGGGCGTGCATTCAACTGCTGGTTTTAGGGAGGCGTAATCAGGCGTATCGTGCTGAACTGTTCCGAATAGCGAGAAGCCGAGCGTATTTGTCCACATATCGAGCCCCCCGAGCGTGATGCCCACAAGGGTCCCGAATTTCGACCACAGCGGCTTTGCATTGCGCACCTTCCAAAGGTCTTTGCCGATGGGCGAGTTGCGCCAACCCGCATCATAATCCGACAACTCATCGTGGCTGCGCCCGGAAGACAGTGCCGCCGCGACGGATTCGGCGGCCGCTATTCCGGAAAGAATGGCGTTGTGACTGCCCTTGATGCGCGGCACGTTCATGAAGCCCGCATCGCAACCAATCAGCGCGCCGCCCGGAAATGAAAGCTTCGGCACCGATTGATATCCGCCCTCGGTGAGAGCGCGTGCGCCGTAGGCGAGTCTTTTGCCGCCATCGAAGGTATCGCGCACCAGCGGATGTGTCTTGAACCGTTGGAATTCCTCGAATGGCGACAGATAAGGATTTGAATAGTTGAGATGCAGAACGAATCCGACTGACACCAGGTTGTCGTCGAGATGATACAGAAATGAGCCGCCGCCGGTCGAATTGTCGAGCGGCCACCCGAAGGTGTGCTGTACCAGCCCTTTGCGGTGTTTGTCCGATCCAACCTGCCAAAGCTCTTTCAGGCCGAGCCCGAATTTCTGCGACGAGCGGTCGTTCGCAAGGCCAAACGTCGGGATCAATTGCTTGGCGAGATTCCCGCGCGCCCCTTCGGCGAACAGTGTGTACTTCGCCCGCAGTTCCATACCGCGGGTAAAATTGTCCTTGGGCTGCCCGTTTTTGCTCACGCCCATATCGCCCGTAGCGACACCCGTAACTGCGCCATTCGCGTCATAAAGAACTTCCGTGGCGGCAAACCCGGGATAGATCTCGACCCCAAGCGCTTCCGCCTTTGTCGCCAGCCAACGACAGACGTTGCCGAGCGAAACGATGTAGTTGCCATGATTGTTCATCAACGGCGGCATTATGAAATTTGGCAGCCGGATCGCTCCGGATTCTGAAAGATAATAAAAGCGATCGTCTGTGACGGAGGTCTTGATGGGCGTGTCTTCCGAACGCCAGTCAGGCATCAGGCGGTCGAGCCCGATCGGGTCGATCACGGCGCCCGAGAGAATATGCGCGCCGACCTCTGAACCCTTCTCCATGACCACAACGGAAACATCGGCGTTGATCTGCTTGAGGCGGATCGCTGCGGCAAGCCCGGCGGGCCCGGCGCCAACAACGACCACATCGAATTCCATTGCCTCGCGGGCTGATAGCTCGGCCATGAATGTCTCCTCGGCCAATTGTCCACTTTTGCATAGAGGGCGGCAATCGGGCTCACCGTGTGCTAGGATGAATAAGTGATCCCCTCTCGCGACACTCCCGCACGTGACCTTCTCGATTTCTACGCCGAGACGGGCGTCGATGCACTCCTAGTAGAAAGTCCTGTCGATCGTTTTGCTTCGACTGAGCCGGCGGCACCCGCCGCCCACGCGACGCGACCGACAGCACCACCTGCCGACTTCGACTCTGTGAGCCGGCCCACGCTTCCTGCGCCGCCTGCCCCGGATCAGGCCGTCATGCAAGCGCGTTCGGCGGCAAAAAACGCAAAGACACTCGACGAGTTGCGCACCATTCTCGATAACTTTGAAGGCTGCGCGCTGAAATCTACGGCGAGCCAGCTTGTATTCGCCGACGGCAATCCTGAAGCACGGTTGATGCTCGTGGGGGAAGCACCGGGTCGCGACGAAGACATCGAAGGTCTGCCTTTCGTCGGCCGATCCGGCAAATTGCTTGACCGCATGCTGGCGGCGATTGGGTTCGACCGAACGTCTGTGTACATCGCCAACATCGTACCCTGGCGTCCACCGGGAAACCGCACGCCTACCCCGCAGGAATCGCAGATCTGCCTTCCCTTCATCTTGCGGCAGATCGAGCTTGCCAACCCTGACATCCTGGTTTGCCTCGGCGGTCCGTCCGCACAGACGCTTCTCGGCATCAAAGAGGGCATCACCAAAACGCGGGGGAGGTGGTTCGCCTTTGAAACAGGCAAGCGCGAAATTCGCGCCATGCCGACGTTTCATCCGGCCTTCCTGCTCCGTAGTCCTCTGCAAAAACGGTTGGAGTGGCGCGATTTTCTGGCGATCAAGAAGGCGCTCGATCACCGATAAGCGACCAGAATTGCGCCGGCAGCGATTAGCGCCACTCCGAGCCAATTCGGCGCAGTCAAGCGCTCCCCGAGAAACATAACTCCGAAAAGCGCCACCAACACTACAGAGAGCTTATCGATGGGAGTGACCTTGGCGGCTTCGCCGATCTTCAGAGCGCGGAAATAACAGATCCAGGATGCGCCGGTGGCCAGTCCCGACAGCAACAGAAACAAATAACTGCGTGACGAGATCGCGCTAGGCGACTGAAACTGGCCGGTCGCCAGAAGAATGAAGGCGAGGGTCACTAGAATAACGATCGTGCGGACGAAGGTCGCAAAATCGGCATTCACGTTTTCGACGCCGACCTTGGCAAATATTGCCGTTAGGGCCGCAAAAATCGCCGACAGAACCGCCCACAGTTGCCAGGTTGAGGTCAAAGTTCACCCCGTTACAGCGAATTTGGTTGCAAACAGAACGGCAAGTACGATCACCGCCGGCGAAGCTTCCCTCACCTTGCCAGAGATAATTTTGGCGAGCGCGTAGGTGATGAAGCCAAGGCCGATGCCGGTCGCAATCGAATAGGTCAGCGGCATTGTAATCGCGGTGATCACGGCGGGCGCATATTCGGTCATGTCCTCCCAGTCTATCTCCGCGAGACCGCGCGTCATCACGCAAGCGACATAGAGCAAAGCCGCTGCCGAAGCGTAAGCGGGCACCATCCCCGCGAGCGGCGCAAAGAATAGCGCCAACACGAAGAACAGGCCGACGAACAGGGCAGTCAGACCAGTGCGACCACCCGCCGAAACACCGGCAGCGCTCTCGATGTAGCTGGTGGTGGTCGATGTACCGATCAGCGCGCCAAACATTGCAGCAAAGCTATCGGAAATCAGCGCCTGTTTCATGCGCGCGAGCTTGCCGTTTTTCATCAGTCCGGTGCGATGCGTGACGCCGATCAGCGTCCCTGCATTGTCGAATACATCCACAAAAAGAATCGAGAACACAACGATCAGGAATGTAAGTTCACTAATGCGGGAAAAATCGAGCTGCAGAAATGTCGGCGAGAGCGAAGGCGGCACCGAAACGACTCCATTGAACCGAGAAAGACCAAATGGCAGACCGATGGCCGTAACGATGAGGATGCCGATCAGCGTGCCGCCGAGGATGCGCCTATAGTTCAGCCCGGCTATCAAGACAAAGCCGAATAGCATCAGGACTGGGAACGGCTTGGTCAGGTCGCCGAGCGTCACAAGCGTTGCGGGATGGTCAACGATGACCTTGGCTTCTTCGAGCGCGATAATGCCGAGGAACAGGCCGACACCCGCCGAAACAGCAAGCTTCAAATTCTGCGGAATTGCGTCGATGACATATTGCCGTATCGGAAATACTGAAATCAGAAAAAACAGGACACCGGAGCAGAACACCGCCGCGAGCGCCTGTTGCCAAGTGTAATTGTAAGTCAGCACGACGGTGAAGGCGAAGAACGCATTGATGCCCATGCCCGGTGCGAGCGCGATCGGATAGTTCGCGTAGCAGGCCATGACCAGAGTGCTGACCGCGGCTGCGACGCACGTTGCAACGAAAACCGCCCCCTGATCCATTCCGGTTTTGCCAAGAATGATGGGATTGACGAACACGATGTAGACCATCGTCAGAAACGTGGTCACGCCGGCGATGAATTCCGTACGGACGTCGGTGCCCTGCTCGGCGAGCCCGAAATACCGATCAAGGAAAGCTGAGAAACCGGTGTTGGCTTTACGACTTACTGGAGCGCGCTTTGGCTGCTTGCCCATATCATTCCCGCCAATTGCGATTTCCCGATCCTAACGCGGTTGCATCCACTCGCCAGAACTGATCCGCACGCTGTGGATACCATCCGACGTCTGCGCTTGCCGCTTCTATTTATCGCAACCGGCCGAACACAAATATCTCCCAGGCTTTGTACACACCGACTATAATTCGGTTCAGGACGTTCGATCGGAGCTCGTCATGGATTTTGATCCTGTCCTGCTGGCCCGTTTACAGTTTGCCTTCACGATCGTTTTTCACATCATCTTTCCGAGCTTCACGATCGGGCTATCCGCTTACCTGGCGACACTCGGCGCGATCTGGCTGCGTACCGGCAACGACCGATATCACCATCTCATGCAATTCTGGACGCGGATCTTTGCGGTCTCTTTTGCGATGGGAGTCGTGTCCGGAATCGTTCTGTCTTACCAGTTCGGCACCAACTGGAGCCGTTTCTCTGTCGTCGTCGGCAATGTCGTCGGGCCCTTGATTGGCTACGAAGTCTTGAGCGCATTCTTTCTGGAAGCGACCTTCCTCGGTGTGCTGCTGTTCGGTTTTAATCGCGTGCCGCCCTGGCTTTACGTGCTTTCAGCCGCGATTGTCGCCGTCGGAACGGCGGTTTCCGCCTTCTGGATTCTCTCGGCGAACAGCTGGATGCAAACACCAACCGGCCACCAGATGAGTGGCGGTGTCGCGCACCCGGCAGACTGGCTCGCCATTGTCTTCAATCCGAGTTTTCCGTATCGCTTCGCCCATATGCTCAACGCAGCATACCTCACGACCGGTTTCGTCGTGCTCGCGGTTGGCGCGCGCTACATCGTTGCCGGCCGCCACCTCGAAGAGGGGCGGACGATGCTCAGGATGGCAATCGGACTTACCGCAATCCTGGCTCCCCTCCAGTTGTTCATCGGCGATCAGCACGGACTTAACACGCTGCAACATCAGCCGATCAAAATTGCAGCCATGGAAGCGCATTGGGACGGAAGCAAGCCAGGTGACTTTCACATCTTTGCCTGGCCGGACGAAGTGACGGGAGTGAACCGTTTCGAATTGTCGATTCCGAAAGCGGCGTCACTGGTCTTGACCCATCGCATGAACGGATTGTTTCCTGGCCTCAACAGCGTACCTGCATCCGATCGGCCTCCGGTCAAGACTGTGTTTTTCGCTTTCCGCATCATGCTCGCAATCGGCTTCTTCATGATTGCGTCTGCGCTTTTCGGCGCCTTCCTGTGGTGGCGCGGAACACTGTTCGAGACGCGCTGGTATTTGCGCGTGATGTCTCATTGCTGGTGGCTGGGCTTTGTCGCGGTGATAGCAGGCTGGGTCGTGACCGAAAGCGGGCGACAGCCCTGGGTCGCGCAAGGCATATTGCGCACCGCCGACGCCACATCCCCTGTGCCCAGCGCGACTATCGCTGGCACGTTGGCGCTATTCGTTCTGGCCTACGGCGTCGTGTTCTGGTTTGGCATCTATTACATCAACCGTCTGATTGCGCAGGGTCCGCACAAACCTTCGGCGGAGCCGGTCCCATTTTCACCGAGCCCGATTTCCGCCGCACAGGATGCCGGGCGCGAAGCAATGCAGCGTTGAAAGGCACGATGTCATGGAATGGTACCTCCCGCTGATCTGGGCTGCCCTGATCGGAACCGCCGTATTCATGTACGTACTTCTCGACGGCTTCGATTTGGGCATCGGCATACTTTTTCCGACCGCGCGCACCGAGAGCGAGCGCGATCAGATGACCCGCACTATTGCGCCATACTGGGACGGCAACGAGACCTGGCTCGTATTGGGCGGCGCTGGCCTGTTCGTCGCGTTTCCAAAGGCGTACTCGATCATCATGCCGGCGTTCTACCTGCCCGTCATCGTGATGCTTCTGTCGTTGGTTTTTCGCGGTGTCGCATTCGAATTTCGCCACGTTTCGTACAGCAAGACCGGCTGGAACATTGCCTTTAATGTAGGTTCGACTCTTGCGAGCTTCTGTCAGGGTGTGATTCTTGGCGGCCTGATCCAGGGAGTTGCCGTGCGCGATGGCGCTTTCAGCGGAGGGTCGTTCGACTGGGCAACACCTTTTGCGTTCCTCTGCGGACTGTCCCTGATCGCCGGTTACGCACTGCTGGGTGTCACGTGGCTCGCGATGAAAACGGAAGGGCCGGTGGCGCAACGCGCCCGCGGCCAGGCAAAAGTTCTGCTGCTGGCGGTGCTCGTGTGCATGGCCGCGGTGAGCTTATGGACGCCACTCAGCCAGTCACGTATCGCAGACCGGTGGTTCACTTTGCCCAATTTCTATTTTCTTTGGCCGGTGCCTCTGGTTACGGCACTCACCGCCTATCTCGCGTGGCGATGGATCGAAAACGGGCGCGAGGTGCCGCCATTCCTGGCAACCATGGCGCTTTTCCTTCTTGGCTTTCTTGGGCTCGTAATTTCCAACTTTCCCTACCTGGTCCCGCCATCTCTCACCGTTTGGGATACAGCGGCGGCGCCGGCGAGCCAGATTTTTATGCTGCTGGGCACGCTTCTGCTGTTGCCAATCATTCTCGGCTACGTCGCCTTTATCTATTGGCTCTTCCGCGGGAAGGTGCGAGAGGGTGAAAGCTATCACTAGCTATTGTGGCCGCTGCATCGACCATCCGATGCGGATCAACGGCAACATTCCCTGCACCGCGCGTGGGAAAGAGCGCGGCACCTCGGGTACCATTTCCGGAAATTGCACCTTCAGCGTCTCGGGAGCGGTGCCACTATTGTCGGCAGCCGGCCAAACCAGAATGCCGCCCTGTGTGCGCATGTCGGTCAAAGTCACCCAGGGGCTCCGCTCCGGCGCCCAGGCAAAATAGAGGTGAGGTCGACTCGGCGCGGCGAGCGCGACGAGTGGCGCAACTCGCGGATCACCGCTCAAATAGGCTAGCGGCTTGCCGGTGCGGCGCTGAAAGATGTCCGCATAGAAGCGACCCTCGGCGTTCGCCGGTTGTGCGATCTTGAGATCGGAACCCAACGCCCAGGGGAAAATCGCGATCGAAAGCGCGACCAGCACAGGCGGTGCAACCAGCAGACCAAGCCAGGTTGAAGAAACCAACCGTTCTCGGTAAAGCAGAATTTTGTCGCCGGCAGCGACTATGACCGCAAGCCCCGAAAGCACGACAAGCGGCGCGATACTGCCGAGCGGCCCAAGTCGGCCGCTTGCAAAAGCGAGCATGACCGCCATAAGCGCAGGCGCCAACGCGAAGACAAACACAAAGGTGCGAGCGAAAGGGTCGACAGGGTTACGATCGATTTCCGGCGCGCGTTCTCGAGGATGGCGTGGCCACCCGCTTGTCAACGCCACCAATAATGCGAGCCCAAGATGTGTGAGAAGCAGCGCGAAGATCAACCAAAGCGCCGGTGATAGTCGTCCAGTTGCCGCGAAGCTTTCGTCAATTCCTTCCAATATCAGCGAACGACCGCTCCTGAACCACATGACGTGCGGAAAAACGACGATACACAGGAGCAGAACGGCGATCCATGGCTCGGGCCGTTGCGCGGCGCTTCTCCCGCGAGCGGATGCCGCGGTAAAGACGATCATGAGGACAAGCAGGATCACGCCGACATAGCTGGCCAGAAGTAGTAAGCCAAGATCAAGCGCAAGCAGAAACCAATAGCCACGCCTCCCCTCGCCGACCGCGCGCCAATAGAAAAGCAGACCTAGCGCCCATAATGGCGCCGCCAGGACCGCTGGACCAAAATTCGGGCTGGGCACTGCGTAGGCCGCAATTCCAACCATCAGCAGTACGGCAAGGATCGCATGGCGGGTACCGACAATACCGCGCCCGAGAACGAATACCGCCCAGTAGGTCAGGACGATGCAGGCCTGCGCCAATGCATACAGACCGAAGCTGCCGGCGATCCTGAAAGCCACCTCCCCCAGCCAAAAGGCCAGTGGTGGTCCGAGATAGCTGCCGAGCACAAATTCGCGGCCGACTGCGAGCAGCAGCGGCACTTCGCCAGGAGGAGCGCCGTAAAAGATCGCGGGTATCAGGGTCCAAAGCGCGGCTTGCGTCAGCGCAGCGGTCCAGAATACCACGGCCGGGCGTCCACGCAGGAATTCAACAAGCAGGGAAACGTAATGCATTGGCCCGCGCGGGGTTATGAAGGTGGTACCCAGGCAGGCATAGAGAAGCCGCGCTAAAGAGGCAACAACTCGACGACAGCTTCATCGGAGGCACCGCCGAGAGCGGCCAATTTAGCCGCCACCGGCGCAAAGGATTTCCGGTGATGAATGGTCGGCCCAAGGCGTGCCAGTGCGGCAAAATGCTCGGGTACGCTGTATCCCATGTGCCGCTCGAACCCATATCCTGGATGAGCCCGCCCTAACTGGGTCATAAGGCGATCGCGGGTCACTTTGGCCACAATCGACGCCGCGGCGACCGACACGACCAGCGCATCGCCGGATACGACCGCCTCGCAATCACAGCCGCAGTCGATCTTCTGGTTTCCGTCGACAAACACGAGCTTTGGTCGCACTGGCAACGCTTTGACCGCCCGGGCAAGTGCCCACAGTGACGCGCGCAATATGTTGTCGCGATCGATGCGATCGACAGCGCCGAACGCCACCGCCACCTGAGCTGTCGCACAGATTTTTGCGTACAGTTTCTCGCGCGCCTCAGCGTCAAGCTTCTTCGAATCATTGAGACCACGGGGAATGCGTTGAGGATCAAGCACAACTGCCGCGGCTACAACCGGGCCCGCAAGCGGGCCCCTTCCCGCCTCGTCGCACCCAGCCACCGGGTAGATGCCTTTGTTGAGCGCGCGACGCTCGCGCCGAAACGTAGGACGCAAGATCGGCTCATTGAGCGGCAATCGCAGGCTAGTTTTTGGTTTTTTGGCCATTGCCGCGATGAGTGCGCGGAAGAGAGGCCAAGTCAATGCAAAGCCTGAGTGGGATGTGGATGGCGGGGACTGCTCGGCGAAGTTCTAGAGCAGGCTCAATTGTTCGGCACCAGGCCTTGGCTTTTGGAAATGCTCAGTCGTCAGCGCACTTCGCGCTGCGTTGAACCCCAACTTTTCGCAGGCCATTTCGAAGCGGCGTCCTATCATCCAGGCGTAGGGTCCTGTCCCCTTCATTCGGGTTCCCCAGGTGGAATCGTAGTCCTTCCCGCCCCGCATATCGCGGACCAGTTTGAAGACATGG
>Ga0126376_10001976_pt1 | contig 11397 bp, 8 predicted proteins | sample PanSoiMetPlot_15_FD_92760 | JGI IMG/M metagenome (GOLD analysis project Ga0126376, IMG submission 92760) | Tropical forest soil microbial communities from Panama - MetaG Plot_15 | ecosystem: Environmental > Terrestrial > Soil > Tropical forest > Bulk soil | place: Panama | collected 2016-02-17
GACGCAATCGATCCCGGTACCGGGTAGTGTGTCGGAGGCACTACCCGCTACCTCCAAGGGAACCGGCCGGACCGCGTGCGTCTCGCCCGTCCGGAACTCAGCGCACGAGACGCGCGTTTCGACCACGCCCAACACCGGTTTTCATTCGGCCATTGTTGGATTACTGTATCCGGCAGCCCCACTGCGGGAGGAAACAGCATGGCGCAGAAATTTACCCTCAACGTCAACGGCAAAGACCACACCGTCGATGCCGATCCGGACATGCCGCTGCTTTACGCCTTGCGTAACGACATCGGCCTCAACAACCCTCATTTCGGTTGTGGCCTCGCACAATGCGGCGCCTGCACGGTTCATCTCGACGGCCAGGCGATCCGTTCCTGCGTGACGCCAGTTTCGGCGGTGGGCGACGGCAAGGTGGTGACGCTTGCCGGCCTCGGCACGCCTGAGAAGCCGCATCCGCTCCAGATCGCCTATGTGGAAGAGCAGGTGCCGCAGTGCGGCTACTGCATCAATGGCTGGATCATGACGGCCGCCGCCTTTCTCCGCGAAAAGAAAAAGCCGACCGATGTGGAGATCAAGACCGCGCTGGAAGGCCTTAAATGCCGGTGCGGCACCCATATGGGTATCATGCGCGCCGTTAAGCGCGCCGCCACAATGATGGGTTGAGGGAGGATGCCATGACGAAATTTGAAAAACCTGCCGCCTTCTCCCGCCGCGCCATGCTCAAGTCCGGCGGCGCGCTCGTGGTTTCGATCGGTATGCCGATCAGCCTCGACACCGTGCTGGCCGTGGGCGAAGCCAATGCCCAGGGAGCTGGCCATTTCGCCGCGGCCGTCAAGCCGCCGCTCACCCCTGACCAGCTGTCCTCTTACATCGCGGTGAATGCCGACGGCACCGTGGCGGCCTTCTTCGGCAAGATGGACATGGGCCACGGTATCACTGTTGCCATTGCGCAAATGGTCGCCGAGGAACTCGACGTGCCGTTCAAGGCCGTCAAGGTTTATCTGGCCGATACGGCCACCAGCGTGCATCAGGGCGGCGCATCGGGCTCGACCGGCATCCAGTTGGGCGGCAAGCAGATGCGCATGGCGGCGGCTGAAGCCCGCCGCGTGCTGGTCGAGATGGCGGCCGAGAAGCTCGCCGTGCCGTCCGACCAGCTTTCCGTTGTCGACGGTGTCGTCCAGTCGAGGAACGACCCTGCTAAGAGGGCATCTTATGCGGAACTCATCGGAGGCCGCTATTTCAACGTCCCGCTCGAGTGGAACAAGCAGTACGGCAACACGCTCTATGCACCCGGCAAGGCACAGCCGAAGAAGCCGAGTGAATACAAGATCGTCGGCAAGCCGATCAAGCGCGAGGACGTCGCCCCCAAAGTGTTCGCGCAGGAGGATTTCTGCACCGACGTCAAGCTGCCGGGCATGGTCCATGCGCGCATGATCCGGCCTTCGGTCGCCGGCAGCGTCCCGGTGAAGGTCGACGAGAGTTCCATCAAGGACATCCCGGGCGCCCGCGTGGTGTGGCAAAACGCTTTCCTGGGCGTGGTGGCGGACAAGGAATGGGATGCCATCCAGGCCATGCAGAAGCTCAAGGTGGAATGGTCGCAGGTTACGCCGCCGTTCCCGCCCCAGGCGTCGCTGTACGACCACATCCGCAAGTCCACAGCGCGCAAACGTTCTGTGGACAAGGAGAACGGCAACGTCGATGACGCCTTCAAGGCAGCCGCGAATGTGATCGAGGCGGAATACGAGTGGCCGTTCCAATCCCACGCCGGCATGGGGCCGGCCTGCGCGCTGGTCGAGGTCAAGGATGGCTTTGCGACCTGCTTCTCCGGTAGCCAGAAGACGCATTTCGTCCAGGCCGGCATCGGGGCGACGCTCGAGTTGCGGCTGGAAAAGGTCCACGTCATATGGGCGACGGGCCCGGGCAGCTACGGCCGCAACGACGCCGACGACTGCGCCATGGATGCCGCGGTGCTGTCCAAGGCGGTCGGCAAGCCGGTGCGGCTGCAATACATGCGCGAGCAGGGCACCGGCTGGGACCCCAAGGGGCCGGCGTCGGTTCACAAGGCTCGCATGGCCTTCGATGCGGCCGGCAACATCACGGCGTACGAGTTCACCAGCAAGGGCTTCTCGCGCATCGACGTCGATACCAACGGCGGCAAGCCGCAGGACACGCTGGCGGGCCATACCCGTGGCGTCGAACTGAAATCGGGCGACGGCTTTGGCGTGCCCGCGGAGTCCTACGAGTTTGCCAACAAACGGCTCGCTTGGGAGACCATTTCGCCGCTGCTCGACCGTGCCTCGCCGCTCCGCTCGTCGCATCTGCGCGATCCGGTCGGCCCGCAAATCCACTTCGCGAGCGAATCCTTCATGGATGAAGTGGCGGCGGCGCTTAATCTTGATCCCGTGGAGTTCCGGCTCAGGCACCTCAAGGACCCGCGCGACATCGCGGTGGTCAAGACGGCAGCCGAGAAGTTCGGCTGGCAGCCGCGTCCGTCGCCGCAGCGCCAGACCGGCGTCAAGGTCAGCGGTCGCGGCATCGCCTACGCGCAACGCAACGGTACCCGCGTGGCAGTGATCGCCGAGGTGGAGATCGATCGCTCGTCCGGCAAGATCCACGCGCGCCGCTTCGTGGTCGCCCACGACTGCGGCCAGATCATCAATCCGGACGGACTTGCCAAGTGCATCGAGGGCAACATCGTGCAGGGCATCAGCCGCACCTTGTGGGAAGAGGTCAAGTTCAACGACAAGAACGTGACCACGGTGGACTGGATCAGTTACCCGATCCTCGACATCACCGAGACCCCCGAGTCGATCGAAACCGTGCTGATCGACCATCCGGAAATCGCCCCCACAGGGGCGGGCGAACCCTCGATCCGGCCGGTCGCCGCCGCCATCGCCAACGCGATCTTCGACGCCACCGGCGTGCGCATGCGCCGCGTGCCGTTCTCCCCGGACCGCGTCAAGCAAGCGATGGCCTGATCGGCGCGGGCGGTAGAGCAACGAGATGGAGGGCCGGCCCCACGGGGCCGGCTCCTTTTCATTCCCATGCCCTATACGCTCGGCATTGATCGCGACGGCATGGTCTGGTACTCGTCAGCCGGCTTGGAACGCGCATTCTTTGAGCCACTTGGTATGCTTTTTAGGCGCTTGCGCGACCAATGGCTGGGCGAATTTGGACGGATCAATGAGCTTTTTCTCCAGCCTATTGCGAAAACTAAAGGATGTCGCGCCCAGCCGCGTGGTCGAAGTCGGTTGGGCCGTCACCAAGACCGAGGCGTCGGTGATTTGGGACGAGCCCACGTTATTTCGTCGGGACCTCCCCAAACCGGAATCGGCGAAATCGGTCGAGGTGTGTCCCGCAGCGATCGAGTTCGACGCGCGTCATTTCGTCGTACCCTGCCCGGTCGATATTCAGCTGCGCATCGGCATGGATGACGGAAAACGCCCGACGCTCACGAATGCAGCCGGCCTCAAGAGCACGATCCGGTCCAAGCATCTGAACCAGATGGTCGCGCTGGTCAATCGTGCAGAATGGCGACATCCGGATCGACCTATTCTGCAATTTATTACGCCCTATATTTTTCTCGCCGATGACCCTGCGTACATCAACCAACTTCCGCCGTTTCTTCACTATCCGGAGTCCGCGTTGCCTGGCCTTCAGATCTGCGGCCGGTTCCCCATCCACATATGGCCACGACATCTGATGTGGGCGTTCGAATGGCACGATATCGGCAAAGATCTCGTCCTGCGGAGAGGGCAACCATGGTTCTACGTGCGCTTTGAGACGAACGACCCAACTCATCGAGTACGCCTCGTCGAGGCCGAGTTGACACCGGAGGTCCAGCGATACGTCGATAGTATCAGCGGCGTGACGAGCTACACGAACCGAACCTTTTCTTTGTTCGACCGGGCTCGCGCACGACGGCCGAAACAATTGTTGGTCAAGCGTCAAGCATAAATATTGTTCCGGCCCTCAGATAGAACCGCGGTGCAGTAGATGATTTAGACACAGCGGTCGTGAACAGCCCGCGGCCGCGCTCGCGCACCATCCAGCGTGCCACAGCTGGGTCAGGCGACGGCTTCATCGCCTCCGACAGCACATTGGTGTCCAGGACGATCATTGCCGCTCTAATCTAATCGAACTTGTCGTCTGTATTGGGGATCGTGATGCCGGCCATCGGAGGCCTCCGATGTTCGTCGCCTGCAAAGTATACATGGCCATTGTGTCGATCAACAAAGGGGACATCGTTGCTTCAGGCGGGGGCGGCGCGAGCCAAATCGATGTGCCGGCACATGACACGAGCCGGTACGCGTGGTCCGCAGAGGCATCGCGTCAGCCTGCCGCATTTGGCGTACCGCCCTCACTCCGCCTTGATGTTCGCCGCCTTGATGATCGGCCACCATTTCTCGATTTCGGCCTTGTGATAAGCAAGCAGCGCCTCGGGGGTCAGCTGCTCGCGCGGGAAAATATCCTGCGCGATATCGGTGAGGCGCTTACGCACGACCGGATCGGCGAGCGCATTCACGACGGACTCGTTGAGCTTGGCGACGATGTTTTTCGGCGTGCCCTTGGGGACCCAGAACGCATGCCAGAAGGAGAAATAGAAACCCGGCAGCCCGGCTTCGTCGACCGTCGGGATATCCGGCGCGATCACGAGGCGACTCCTGGCCGTGACCGCATAGGCCTTGAGCGTGCCGGCGTTCACCTGCGACATCGAGGTAGCCGGCGTGTCGAGCAGAACGTCGATCTGCCCGGCCACGAGGTCCTGCATCGACAGGCCGGCGCTGCGGTAGGGCACCATCTGGTAGCGGGCCCCGATGAGGTTCTGGAACAGGATGCCCGCAACATGGCTCGGGGTGCCGACGCCGGAGTTGTCCTGGGAGGCCTTGTCGGCGTTGGCCTTCAGCCAGGCAATGAGGTCCGGGAGATTGTTCGCCGGCATGGTCTTGCGGGCGACGATCAGGAACGGCTGGCTGGCGATCAGGGCGACCGGCTCGAAATCCTGCACAAGGTCGTATTGCAACGGGTAGATCGCCCCGTTTGCCATGTTGGTGCCCCAATGGCCGATGCCGATGGTGTAGCCGTCGGGCGCGGAGCGGGCGACCCTGCCGACGCCGATCGAGCCGCCGGCGCCGGTGACGTTCTCCACAATGACCGGCTGACCGAGGAAGCCGCGCATGCCCTCGGCCATGATACGCCCAATCGTATCGGTCGAGCCGCCGGTCGCGAGCGGCACGATCATCATCACCGGACGCGACGGATAGGTTTGTGCTGCGGCATTGCCGGCGCTGCCCAGGATTGCGGCGAATGCGGTGGCGAATATCAGCTCGCGCATGTTCTCCTCGTTTGATTGGTGAAGCCCTGCTCCACCATTAGCGTAGGACCTGGCTGGATGACGGCCGCCACATCATAGTCGAACCGAGGCCGGGGAACGGAATGGGCAAACGGACGCAGATTCGCATGGGCGGTTACGGACCGGCGACCACGGGCTTCAGCCGCGCGTTGAAGCACCTCGGCGATCGGCTGGAAGCCGAATTCGGCGACGGCGTCGAGGTCAAATACGTCTGGAACATCATGGACCTCGGCTATCAGGCCCAGGACATTTTGTGGCTGGTCGAGCACGGGCTGCTTACGCTTGGCTATCAGTCGAGCAGCTATCTCACCGACCGGGTTCCGGAGCTTGGCCTGGTCGATCTGCCGTTCCTGTTCGAGACAACGGAGCGCGCACGCGCCTGCATCGATGGGGCGCTGGGAGAGATGCTGGCGCAGAAAATCGAGGAGCGCGTGGGTTACCGCATTCTCGGCTTCTTCGAGAATGGGTTCCGGCATCTGTCGAACCGCCTGCGGCCGGTTCGCGCACCGTCGGACTTGGCCGGGATGCGGATCAGGGTGCTGCCCAGCAAGGTCCAGGAACGAACCTTCGAGCTGCTCGGCGCGGTCCCGCTGCGCATGGACCTTACCGAAGCGATCGCCATGATTGTCGCGGGCGAACTCGACGCGCAGGAAAATCCGCTGCCGAACACCGTCACCTACGGGGTGCACAAGTTTCACCGTTTTCATACGCTCACCAACCATTTCTACATCTCGCGGCCGATCTTCGTGCAGCGCGCCACGTTCGATGCTTGGCCCGACGATCTGAAGGCCGTCATGCGGAGCGCCGTGACAGAGGCCATCGCGTTTCAGCGTGATCTTCACGTGCGCGAAGAAGAGGATGCGCAAGCCGCTATCACGGCCGCCGGCTGCGAGATCGTCGAGCTGACCGCGGATGAGCACAATGCCTTCGCGGCAGCCGTGAAACCGATCTACGGGGAGGCGCGCCGGCAATACGGCGATGACTTGTTTGCGCTTGCGGAGGCAGATTGACCACCGGCATACGAAACGCGCGGCTTGTAAACGTCTGACACTGTGGGGCTCAATCCAGCGCTCATACAAGGATGAGCTGAGCTTTTGCGAAACCGATCAAGGGAAGTCCCGCATCGACAAAGCCGATGATGGGTTTCGCTTCGCTCAACCTATAGAGCCAATGGCTCAACGGCGAAACCTGCTGGCGGTTCGCCTCTTTTAGAGCGTTCCCACATCTGTGCGTAAGCGGACTCGATGTGACGGGTGAACCGTGCTGTATTAAACAGCGGTCCGCCGTGACGATTGCTTTCAACTCGCTCTCGGAACGAATCCAGCAATGACTGATCTCGTGCGAGCTTCAGCGCCATCGACTCGTAGTCATCCAGCGATGGCGCGATCAGTTCTTTCAATCCGGCTGCAGAGAGCAGGCTTGCCGCCACGCGGCCTGCGAACGTTGTTCCGGCGCATGTGAGGACCGGCAAACCCATCCAGAGCGCATCGCTGGCGGTGGTGTGAGCATTGTACGGCAGCGTATCGAGGAACAGGTCCGCCAGGCGGTGGCGGGCAAGATGGTTGTCGAACGCGATGCGCTTGGCGAAGACCAGGCGGCTCGCCGGCACGCCACGTTCCTCGGCTTCCCGGCGAAGGTTCTGGGGCACGACCTCGTTCCCTTCCAGCAACCAGAGCACGCTGCCGTCGATTTGGCGAAGCAACCTTATCCAAATGTCGAAGATCGCCGGCGTGAGCTTGTAGGCGCTGTTGAAACAACAGAAGACGAACCCTTGCTCCGGCAAGCCTTCGGTGGACCGCGTTGTGGTTGTCAGCGGATGTGCCCGACGATCGTCATTGGCCTGATAGCTGCCGGGTAGGTAAACCACCTTCTCCGAATAGAATTGCTGATCTGCAACCGGGATAACGACGCGATCCGCGATGATATAGTCGATATAAGGCGCGCCCATTGTTCCTGGATAGCCGAGATAATTGACTTGAATCGGCGCGGGGCGCCGCGCAAGAATTCCCGGGCGGCAATGTTCTGTGAAACCTTTCAAATCGACGGCGATGTCGATTTCCAGCTCGCGGATCGTTTCGGCGATTGCATGGTCGCTTTGCAGTCGCACGTCGATGAAACGATCCAATGCACCAGCCAGGCGCTTGCGCATGTCGCTGGCGCTGGGTGGGCCAAACGACACCGCAATGATCTCGAAGTGTGAGCGATCGTGCTGCTCGAACACGCCGGCCATCAGGTTGGCGGTGGCATGGTCATGAAAATCGGCGGAGAGGTAGGCAAGGCGAATTTTATCGTGATCATATATCTTACCGGACCAAAGCGGATTGCCGGCGGCGGGGAATTTTTCCTTCACAAAATCCGCCGCACATTTAAGCTGATCGGCGGCGGAGGACGACAGCGCAACCAGGGAAAATGGTACTGCGACTGACGACGCCTGCGGCACCTTGGAGATCAGCCGGCTGACATCCGTCTCGTAATTGGACCAATCGCAGATGTGCATTTTCGAGTACAGGCGATGTTCGCATACTTGGGGCTGGTCGGGGCGCAGCCTGAGCACGTGGTCGAAGGCCGCAATGGCGTCGACGTGCTTTCCGGTTGATTGAAATGCCTGCGCCCGTCCCATCGCGGCACCAACATTGGTGGGATCGCACGCGAAAGCTCTCTCGTAACTCGCGCGCGCCTCGTCGAACCGCCCCATCTCGATCAGGATGTTGCCGCGGTTATGCCAAGCATCGGCATAGTTCGGCGCCATCGCGACGGCTGCCTGGCTGTGCGAGAGTGCCTCCTCCTTGCGGCCGAGCTTCAGCAGTATTGCGCTGAAATTGCTGTGCGCAAGCGGGAGCCTTGGATTGAGGCGAATGGCGTGACGATAGCTTTCGACCGCTGCATTGTAGTCGCGACATTCCGCCTGCATGCGGCCGAGGTTGATATGGGCTTCCGCGAAGTCCGGATTGACGGCGAGCGCCTTGGAAAGCAGGCGAATTCCTTCGGAGTAATTGCCGCGTTGCGCATTAATGACCGCCAGCATGTGCAGCGCGTCAAACTGCGACGCGTCTTTGGCGAGCACCTTTTTGAAAGAAGCTTCCGCTTCCCGCAAATTGCCGGTTTGAAGGGCCATGAAAGCGCGGCGCAGAGCTTCCGCGATCTTGCCTGATGGCTTTGGAAGGGAGCCGGGAGGCATTTTTTGGCGTCAGTCCAGCGGCTCCAGCTTCACGATCGCTGCGCCGTGGTTGTTGCCGAACCATACCGAGACCGGCGTCGTCTGGTCGTCGATGTAGAGGTTGCGGATATTGGTGTTCGCCGGCAACTGATATTCAACCATGTCGCCGGTCTTGGTATTGATCCGCGCAATGCGGTCCGACGCCATGCCGCCGGTCCAGAGGTCGCCGTTCTTATCGATCTTGGCCTGGTAGGGCAGCGACCACTTGGTCGGCACGGTCCACTCCTGGATCCGGTTGGTCTTGGTATCGAGCATCGCCACGTTATCGACTGCGTATTCGGCGAACCACAGGCGGCCCTCCTTGTCCATCTCGCCGCGGCGCGGCCGCGAACGGTCGGTCGGGGTCTGGATGAACGTGTATTCTCCGGTCTTGGCGTCGATGCGGCCGATGGCGCGGTCGCTGAAGTCGGCGATGTAGAGGTTGTTCTGTGCGTCCGGGAAGATTTCATAGATTGAGTGCGGGCGCCCGGCGAGAGGCGAATCCGGCTTGATGTCCGCATACGGCTTGAAGTTCTCGAACTTGCCGGTCTTGAGGTCGACCCGGTACACCGACGTCGAGGCGACGTCCTGGACCCATAACTTGCCATCCACGTGGGAGGACTGCGGCGCCACGAAAGCCTGCTGCGAGCTTTCGCGATTGAACTCGGGCGCCACCGGCAGCATGGTAAACGACTTGGTCGCCTTGTCGAACTTCGCCCCGCCGGCCTGATACATCAACGAGACCCAGAAATTGCCGTCATGGTCGTGATAGAGGCTGAGCGCCCCCTTGGCGGCCTTCTCCTTCAGGATCGGGATTGGATAGGACGCGACCTCGCCGGTCTTGGGATCAAGCCGGCCGAGCAGCGGATCGCCGAAATAGGTGAAATAGATGCCGCCATCCGGATCGCCCATCACGTCGTGCGGCTGGTCGGTTTGCTTCGGCAGTTTATAAGTGGTGATGATGGCGCGGGTGCCTTTGCCGGAGACGCGCTTGAGCGACTTGAGTGCATAGGGGAAGGTTTCCGAATTGCTCAGATTGACGGAAGCCAGATATTCGGCGAGGCGTTGCAGGCGTTCGGGCTGCTGCACCAGCAGGCCTGTCGACTCGCCCGTCCGCATTTGCGGCGCCAGCGGCGTCGTGTTCTGCGCATAGCGCAGCATGCGCGGGACGATCGTCACCCACTCCTCGGCCGGATGGTTGGAGCGCGCGATGCGCTCCAACGTATGGCAGCTCATGCAGTCGGCAACCAGGCGCTTCTCGGCATCGGTGCCGGGCCAACTCGCGAGCCATTCGGCACTGGTGAGCTGGGCGATGAGGTTGCGCGTCTTCTTGAGCTTGAGGTCGGCAGTGGCGGTCTGCTCCGCAGCGACGTTTGCCGTTGCCTTGCCGTCAAGGTCGTAACCGACCGCCCGGATCGTCAAGCCATACGTCCCCGGAGCAAGGCGGTCGGCCGGGAAGCTGTAGCTGCCCTGGTCGCCCGTGATCGCGGTCACCGAAATCGTCGACTTGTCTCGCGTGGCCGTCACGGTAACGCCGCCCATTGCGCCTTCCTCGGCCGAGCGCACCTCGCCCCTGAGTGCCGGCGCGCTCTGCGCGAACGATGCGGCATGAAAGGCGATGGTCGAAATTCCGGCCAACAGAATGGCGGCGAAATACTTCATGTGCATGACGTTCTCTCCCGTGAGGACTCCTGCGTGCCGAACTCGCGGTATTGCCGCAATGCGGCGCGCAGCGGCGAATTTCTTGCCAGAAAGCGTAGGCTCGGGGATTCCAACGGTCAAGGTCTGGCATCCTTATAACCTCATGAACCTCATCTGAGGAGCATGCTTCAGGACAGCGTCTCGAAGGATGGCAACTTGTTCGGCCGTGTCTCTTGCCATCCTTCGAGACGGCCGCTTCGCGGCCTCTTCAGGATGAGGTAGGATGACGTAAAAAGCTACGTCAAGAGCGGGAGGATTATATGACTTCGCAGCACGAAGGCGCCATCGATCGGCGGTTATTCCTCGGCGCGGCCGGCGCCGTGACCCTGTTAGGACAACCGGCGCTCGCCCAGGAAGCAAAATCCGAAATGAAAACTGAAGTGAAAGTAACCGAGATCAAACGGCTCAGCGACACCATCGCGGATTTCGTCGTCAGCTTCGACGCGACGACTCTGCCGCCGCTCGCCCTTGAGCGGGTGCGGCTCGCCTTCATCGATACGCTTGCCGTGATGCTGGCCGGCAGCCGCGAGGAGGGGACGGGGATCGTCTGCGAAATGGTGCAGCAGGAAGGAGCGGCCCCCAAGGTGTCGGTAGTCGGCCAGTCGTTCAAGACCTCGCCGCAGCTTGCGGCGCTTGCCAACGGGGTCGCAGCCCACATCATGGACTACGACATGTCCTCGCTGCTCGGCCAGCCGACTTCGCCGATCGTCCCGGCGCTGCTGCCGCTCGCCGAGAGCATCGGGGCGACGCCCGCGGAGGTGACGGCGGCGTTCATCGTCGGATTCGAGGTGTGCCTGAAGCTTGCACGCGCCGCGCCCGAGCAATCCTCCGTCGGCGGTTGGCATGCGGTGTCGAGTATCGGCACCATGGGGGCTGCGATGGCGTGCGCGCGCCTTCTCAAGGTGCCGCGCGAGCGCATTGCGGATGTGCTCGGCATCGCGGCATCGCTGTCCGGTGGGCTGTCGGCCAATTTCGGCACCATGACCAAGCCGCTGCACTCCGGCACCAGCGCCCGCAACGCCATCCTGGCCGCCACGCTCGGCCGCAACGGCTTCACCGCGAACGCCGCGGCGCTGGAGCATCCGGTGTCCGGCTATTTCCGCGCGTTCGATCGCGGCATCAAGGTGTCGTTCGAGCCGATTGC
>Ga0126376_10001977_pt1 | contig 11395 bp, 13 predicted proteins | sample PanSoiMetPlot_15_FD_92760 | JGI IMG/M metagenome (GOLD analysis project Ga0126376, IMG submission 92760) | Tropical forest soil microbial communities from Panama - MetaG Plot_15 | ecosystem: Environmental > Terrestrial > Soil > Tropical forest > Bulk soil | place: Panama | collected 2016-02-17
GTTTTGACACCTGAGCAAAAAGCCCAGTTGGAACAGTCGAAAGCGCAGTTCAAAGCACGTCGCGGCGGAATGCGCAATCACGACGAGAAGTAAGCGTTTCCCCCACGGAGTTGGCGGATTCGATTTTTTGAAAGAGTCCGCCATCCGTTACACGGATGAGGATCGCAACTGGCGAGTGGGCTCGAACAGGCCTTGGACTTGGACCTGGCGCGTCAGGCGCAGGAAGGCGACGAGTCTGCTTTTGCGGAGATAGTGAGACGTTACAGCCCGCGCGTGTTCAGCGTGGCGAGCCGGTTCTTTCGGCAGCGAAGTTTGGTTGAGGAAGCGGCGCAGGAAGTTTTTTTGAAAGCGTTTACGCAGCTCGGGAGTTTTGAAGGCCGCGGCTCCATTGAAGGCTGGTTAACACGAATCGCGCACAACACCTGCTTGAATATGATTCGAGGTGCGAAACGGCGACCGGAATCTACGGTTTCCGATCTCACCGACGACGAAGAGCAGTGGTTGGAACATCACTCAGGCGCTGACGGTAAACAACAACCGTCGGTTGAAAACAGTGTAGTGGCGACGGATCTAGCCGATCGATTGTTGTCGGTGTTGTCGCCGGAAGATCAACAGGCGTTGTTGATGATCGATGGTGAAGATGCGTCGATCAAGGAAGTGGCTGAAGCGACTGGATGGTCGGAGTCGAAAGTTAAAGTGAGAGCGTTTCGAGCGCGGAAAAAGGTTCGAGAAGCGATGGAGAAGTTGTTGAATAGAAGGTGACACATGAAAGACAAGCACATCATCGACGTTCTGGATAACACTTCGATCGCGAGTCTGTCTGAGAGCGAGTTGAGCGAGATTTACGCTCATGCGCAGGAGTGTGCGTTGTGTCGTGAGGCTTACGAAGCTGCGCGTCTGTCAGCGATGGTGCTGCAGAGTCGCGCTCGGACAACGATTGAACCGTCACCATTTTTTCAAACCAGGGTAATGGCCGCGTGGCGAGAACAGCAGGCGGCAGAGAACGTGCCGGCACTGCTGCGACTTTGGAGATCGTCGCGAGCGCTCGTGTCGTCGATGGCTGTGACCACTGCTGCACTCGCCGCTTTGACTTTTATGTTGCCCGCGCAGGCACCTTTGACCGATCAAACTGTGTCAGCGTTATCAGCAGATTCGGTGATCATGGGGCAGAGCAGCGACGACCAGGTAACTTACGATCAGGTGCTCAGCACTATCTACCAGGATGACGACGACGCGAGGTAGTAAATGACGAACGTAATTAGAAACAGGTGGCAAGTACGGATTGCGGCGGTGATCATCTTCGTGCTCGGCTTCACGGCCGGCATCCTGGCGCTCAACGTTTATCGGCGCGCGCGTCCGGCTGGCGGCAGCGGGAATCGGTTCGATGAATTGTCGGAGCGCTTGAAGCTGACGCCCGATCAGAAGACGAAGGTGCAGGAGATCTTCAGCGACACGCGCGAGCAGATACGCGGTGTGCGGAGCGAGATGGAGCCGAGGATGAATGAGATCCGTAATCAGGCTGATGGTCGCTTGCAGACGGTGCTGACGCCGGAGCAGTGGCAGCAATTTCAGAAGCTTCGCGACGAACGCCAGCGCCGCGGTCGTGGTCCGAGAGGTCCCGATGGTCCGTGATATATATAAGACCTATACGTCCTATAGGACCTATGGGCGAATCAACGCCTTCAACACGCGCCCTTCTTTCACATCCTTCAGGGCTTCATTCGCTTCTTTCAATCCATACGAATCCAATTTCATGTGCGACCACAGCGCCGGCTTTTGCGACACGAGCTGCGCGGCGCGATAGAAGTGGGAAAACTCAGAACCCCAGCAGCCACGCACGTCCAAGTGTTTCTTGTTCAAATCGAGATGCGGATTGAATGAAGTCTCGCCGTGATCGGTGTATTGCCCGACAACTACAACTACTCCTGCATCGCGAGTGAAACGCATAGCCTGCACGACAGCTTCGGGCGCGCCAGTCGCCTCAATCACGACATCCGCCCCGCGCCCGCCAGTATTTTCCAGCACCCAATCCAAACGCTGCGCTGCATCGTGAGTTTCGAAATTCAGCGTTGCTGACGCGCCGGCGTCAATCGCAGCATCGAGTCGCGCTTGCGGCGCGCCGATGCACAGCACACGCAAAGCACCGCGCAACAGCGCAAGCACGATCGCGTTAATCCCGACTGGTCCGGATCCGAGCACGAGCACCGTGTCGCCGATCTTGATGTCACTGCGTTCAACTGCATGAAGCGAAGTTGGCAACGCGCAACCACCGGCCATAAACGTTTCCGGCGCAGCGTCGAGACGAATGCAGCGTGTGCCCGGCTTGATGTAGAGGTGTGTAGACCAACCGCCGCACAGTCCATCGTCGAGGCCGTAAGTGATTCCGTAAACCTTTCGGTGCGGGCAGCGCGTGCCGGCCTTCGCGACAAGGCAGTACCAGCACGCGTTACAGGTTCGATGAACGTCGAGGAAAGTAATCTGATCGCCTTCGCTGAAGCGCTTGCCCTCGACGTCGAATAACTCGCCGCGAATTTTCTGCAAACGCCCTACTGACACGTGTCCGGGAACGAGCGGATACGGCACGCCTGCAAGCCGTCCTTGTTGAAGATAAACGTCCGTGCCGCAGACTTCCGAGACGTCAACGGCAAGCAGCGCGGAGTCCGGTTCGAGCTCGGGTTCGGCAACTTCACGCACTTCGACCGGTGCGTTGGGTTCGGGGATTACGGCGACAAGTGGCATGACGCGATAGAATACTGTATAAAACTCTCCCGCTGATAACCCTTAGAAAGTAGGTCTACCCTTCGTGCCTCTGAGCCGACATCGCAAAGTAAATCGAGCCCGAAAGATTCCGAGAGTTCAACATGCAACGCCCGCCGCTGTAGCCGCTAAGCCGAGTGGAAATCGAAACCTGCAAATCGGCATCATCATCCTGGTTGCTGTCGCCGTGGTTGCCGGAGTGGCGTATTTCATCACCCGCCGCGGTGGGGCCACGGAGAGCAACGTCCCTGAAGTCACGACCGCTTCAGGTTTGCGGATTCAGGATCTCAGGGTCGGCACCGGCGCGAGCCCCAAGCCGGGCCAGACAGTCGAGGTTCAGTACATCGGTTGGCTGGAGAATGGTAAGGAGTTCAACAACTCTTACAAGTCCGGTGGCCCAGCTCACTTCCGGATCGGGCAGCTGATCAAAGGTTGGGACGAAGGTCTCGCGACGATGAAAGTCGGCGGCAAGCGCCGGCTGTTCGTGCCCAGCAAGCTGGCCTACGGCGCCACGGGAAGCCCGCCTAACATTCCGCCAAATGCGAATTTAAAGTTCGAGATCGAGCTGCTGGGTGTTAAGTAAGTAGATGATTTATTGGTTGCAGTACGGTTTTCTTTTCGTACGTTTCTTCCCTCTGTCGGACCAATGAGGTAGATTAGTTGGGATGATTTACCAGATAAGGGGGCACACCATGAGCAAATTAGCTTTTATTTCTCTACTCGTGTTAACGCTGGCTACCGGTGTATTCGCGCAAGGCAAAGGCCATGGCGGTGGCGTTGGTGGTGGTCGAGGAAGTGGCGGCGGCATGGGAAGCAGCGGCGGGTTGGGTAACGCGTCTGAGCGTTCCGGCGGTCGTTCGGATGATGGCTTGAACAATGCTTCGACGAAATCGCATGGTCGTTCTGATGACGGACTCGATCGTGCGGATCGGGCCAGGTCAAACCTGCATGATGCCGATAATGACCTGCGAGACCATCCGAACCTGCCGAAGGCGTTGCACACGAATGCCAACGATCTTCGGGCCGGTTTCCAGGCAGCCTTGGCGAAGAATCCTAATCTGACGTTTGGACACTTTGTGGCTGCGACGCGTTTGGGACAAAACCTGCACGCAAGGTTCCCAAACATTACCCGCGACGCGATTCTCAACGGACTCGCTTCCGGGAGAAGTCTGGGCCAGACGTTGCAGGATCTCGGTTTGAGCAGCGACGAAGCGAAGGACGCAAAGAAGCAGGCTGAACGAGAGATCAAGGCAGCGCGCAAGAACAACTAAAATACAGATGATCTGTGGCAAAATATCTTCACCATGAGTGAAGAGACCATTACGATCATCGATAATCGCACCGGAAAACAGTATCAAGTACCGATCCATGACGGCACGATCAAAGCCATGGATCTGCGCCAGATCAAAGTCGCCGACGACGATTTCGGCCTCATGACTTACGATCCGGCGTTCATGAATACTGCTTCCTGCAAGAGCCGCATCACGTTCATCGATGGCGACAAGGGTATCCTCGAATACCGGGGCTATCCCATCGATCAACTCGCTGAAAAGAGCACGTATCTCGAGGTCGCCTACCTTTTGCTCAACGGCGAACTGCCGAACAGCACTCAGCTCGCCGAGTGGACCAGGAACATCACCTATCACACTTTCATCAACGAAAGCATCAAGAAGGTGATCGACGGTTTTCACTACAACGCACATCCGATGGGAATGTTCGAAGCCACTCTCGGCGCGTTGTCGACTTTCTACCCGGACGCGAAAGAGATCTTCAACGTCGAGTGTCGCTGGAAACAGATCTACCGCCTGATCGCGAAGGTACCGACAATCGCGGCTTTCGCTTTTCGTCACCGGATCGGCATGCAGTATTCGTATCCCGATAACGACCTGAGTTACGAAGGCAACTTCCTCAACATGATGTTCAAGACGACGGAGCTGAAGTACACGCCGAATCCGGTTCTGGAACGGGCGTTGACGGTGCTTTACATCCTGCACGCAGACCACGAGCAGAATTGCAGCACGAATGCGATGCGGAGTATCGGCAGTGCGCATACTGATCCGTTTTCGTCACTCGCCGGCGCTGCCGCAGCGCTCTATGGTCCTTTGCACGGTGGCGCGAACGAGATGGTGCTGCGTATGTTGAAGGAGATTGGTTCGGTTGCGAACGTGCCTGACTACATCAAGCGCGTGAAGGCGGGCGAGTTTCGTCTCATGGGTTTCGGTCACCGCGTTTACAAGAACTACGATCCGCGTGCTCGCATCATCAAGCAGGTGGCGTACGAAGTCTTTGAAGTGACCGGCAAAGATCCGCTGCTCGACATCGCGCTCGAGTTGGAACGGATCGCTTTGGAAGATGAATATTTCGTGAAGCGCAGGCTCTATCCGAACGTGGACTTCTACTCCGGCATCATCTACCAGGCGATGCGTTTCCCGGTTGATATGTTTCCAGTGATGTTCGCGATCCCAAGAACCTCAGGCTGGTTGGCGCAGTGGGTCGAGTTGCTCGAGGATCCCGATCAGAAGATCGCGCGCCCGCGCCAGATCTACCTGGGCCACCGCACGCGAGACTACGTTCCGATTGAAAGCCGCGGATAAACGCAAATTAACGCCCATCTGCGTTTATTCACGTCCATCCGCGGCAACCTATTCAAGCATTCGAGCCGCGATCTCTTTCATGATCTTCGCGCAAACAGTGCCGGTGACGTGAAGTGGATCCATGCGGGGATTGAATTCGACGATATCCGCGCCCACGACTTTTCCTTTCAACCTCTGAATCAGATCGATCGCCTGCCGCGTCGACAAACCTCCGGGCTCGCGGTGCGACACACCGGGCGCGAACGCCGGATCGAGCGCATCAATATCGAATGAAATGTAGACCGGTGAATCAAACTCGAGTTGCAGTCCCGGAGTTATGTTGCGCATCTCGATCGACTCGACGCCAAACTTTCTCACCTGTTCGCGTTGATCCACAGTAAAGGTTCTGATTCCAACCTGGACCAGTCGCTTCACCAGTTTCTGTTCCATGATGCGTGCGAACGGCGATGCGTGTGAGTTCCGGTTGCCCTGGTAGCTGTCGTAAATGTCAGGATGCGCGTCGAAATGAAGCACGCTCAGGTCGTTATACTTCCGCGCAAACGCTCTCAAGACTGGATGAGTAATCGAGTGATCTCCACCGAGCGAGATCGGCGCCAGCCCGTCCGCGAGCAACGTGTAAACCGAGTTCTCGATCAGGGTATTCATGTCGCTGCCGGTCACGGGCTCGATGTCGCCAGCGTCGAAGAACGTGGAGTCACCAGACAGGTCAGTGCCATTCTCACTCGTCAGGTTCCACGAATCGGAACGCAACGCAGCACGAATCTGCGGCGGCGCATCCGCGGCGCCTTTTGTGAACGAGGAGTTTTCGTCGTAACGAATTCCGATAATGGCAAGCTTGGCGCGTTGTTCGGCAGGTTGTTCAGGCATGGCAGCGCAAATCTACCACGCGATCTCTTTCAGAGCCACTCGCGACCCGAAGGGACGAGTGGCTCTGTTCTGAAATGAAGCTGGTTGGCGACCAATCCTTCTATCCCAACGCCTATGAGGTGTACCACAAAAGGTGAGACGAAATCCGGTCATTCCAACCAAATGGAACGAAAGAAGTTATCCACGAATTTCCAGGAACTGTTAAAGTGTCACTACCGCCAATCAGGTTGATGCCCTCCAAGTCGAAGAACGTCACCAGGTCAGCACTGACTAAGACATCAGCAGACGATACGCGGTTGTCAGCGTTCTTCGCCCACCATAAGATCCCGCACCAAAGGTCGGCATATCTGCCCACGGTGTGATGGTTAGCTTCGGGGACGTGCCACTCACAGCCACCGAAATCTATATGCTCAAAGAGATCAATGTACCCTCCGTCAGGAGGAACTCCGGGTGTAAGCGTCGGTTGGGGAGTAGTTGCCTCCCTCCTGTTCTTCGCAGCCGATGCTGCGGTACTCCGAGCGAATTCGTGGGCGATGTCCTGGCTCGTAAATATCTGGAGCATTTTGCCATCGAATGCGTCGGCATCCAGCACCGTATGCAGTGGTTTACCTAAGAACGATCGGACGTCCATAGGATTGGCTTTGGCCTGGTCAATCATTATGGGCATGCGAGGAACTTTGTGGTTGCTCTGACAACCGCAGTCGCTGTTGCTCGGTATAACCAGGCTCATTGGGTTTGTCGTTGAGTTTGTTGTTGGGTTCATCATATCAATTAACTCCTTAAAAAATATTTCTCAGCCCCGCGGATATCGCTAAGGCTGTTTTTGCTTTCGCTACTTGATAGTGGCGCGTTATTTCAAAGCATCACTTGTCGCAAAAAAAGCGGCAGGCATACAGCCTGCCGCATCGTAAGTATTGCTGGTGCACCCAGCAGGGCTCGAACCTGCGACCTTCTGATCCGAAGTCAGACGCTCTATCCAACTGAGCTACGGGTGCACGCGAAAGATGGTGCCACAAAAAGGCATAAAAGCAAAAAAGACTTAGCCACAAAAAGGCACAAAAAGGCACAAAAGGCACATAAGAGAAAACCAACACCCGTCTGTCAAATTTGTTTTGTGTGCCTTGTGTGCCTTTTTGTGGCCCTATTTTTTCTGAATTTCCTTATGAATGTAGCGCACCATCTCTGAGATTTCCTGTGCAGACATTTTGGTTTTGAATGCCGGCATGTCTTCTTCGCCGTTCGTGATCATCTTCGTGAGCTGCTCGTCGGTGTGCTTAAGGGCGTGGCCCTCTTTCAAGGACGGAACCTTGATCTGTTTCTTTTCGACTTTAACGAGTCCGCCGGTTGCATCAGGACCATGACATGCCTCGCAATTCTTTTTGTAGTTCGCGCGCGCGGTGGCAAACTCGTCTACTGAAGCCGATGGCGACGGCCCGGCAGGCGATGCAGATGACCGCGAGATGTTGGTTGGAGGAGCCGTCTCAGTGCAGGCAACGGCGATCAAAGCGATCGCGACACACGTTAAAGCAAGCGAGATAAGTTTCATCTGACAGTTCTCCGAGTTGGGTTGTTCTTCCAGGGGGCCATGAGTATAGCGGTCACTTCTGCAACTTCACAATCCACTCTGCAATCTCTCGCATCTGTGGTTCCGTTAGTTTGTCTGAAAACGATCGCATCGGCGGTTGCACACCGTAAGCCGTCGGATCTTTCAATAGTCCCACGATGTCATCAACCGTGCGCCGCGGTTTCGCCGCAACACCGAGCAACGGCGGAAAGCTCAAGCGTCCCTGACGCGCTCCTTCGCCATGTGGTCCATGACACTGCACACAGAACTTCACGTACAAGACAGGTGGACCACTCCCGGCTGCCTGTGACGACGTTGCCGCCGCGGTGACTTGCAACGGCGTCGCTTTGAACGGTTCGCTTCGTACCGTTTGCTCCTGCATCGCTTGCAACAAGAGTTGTTTCCGGGTGTGCTGATCTCTGCGGTCGCCGACGTACGAAACAGTCGTCATGATCAGAACCAGGGCCGCGCCCGCACCGAGAATTGTCGCGCCGATCACTTTCTGATTCCTGAGCCACGGCAGGGAGATCAGAATCAGCAGAGCGATACCTGGCAGGATCACACCCGCGACTGAGCCGAGTCCGCCGGGAACGTACTTCAGCGATTCGTAGAGCCAGAGAAACTGTGCGCCGGGCCGAGGCAGATAGTTCTCGGTCATCGCTCCGACCGATGGTCCAAGTGGCGCTGGATGTTTCAAACACCACACTGCGAGCGCTGCGAACACGACACCTCCGAGTATCGCGTGTCGATAACCAAAGATGTTCCCAACACGCGTCCGCCAAACAACGACGGCCACGATCAACGCGGGAATCAAAAGCACGTGCAGCGCGAAGAAACGCGAGAGCGTGAGGGTCGAGATGTCGCTGCCTCCCAACAACCACAGCCGCGCCATCCTTCCTGCGAGTGGCAATCCAGTCATCAATCCTTCCGCAACACGAGTGCTGAAGAACGCGCGCGCGTCCCACGGCAGTGAATAACCGGTGCCGCCTGCGGCCATGATCAGTGCCAGCAAAAAGATCGACGCAATCCATTGCACTCTGCGCTCAAGGTAAGCTTTGGTCGCAAACAGTTGAACGACGTGCAGAAAAAGCAAGACTGCGAGCCACTGAGATCCGTAGTGATGCACCGCGCGCAGCCACGATCCCGATGACACGACTTTCTCGATGTAAGAAACGGTCTGGTAGGCGTGATCGACTGACGGTACGTAATAAAACGCCAGCAACACGCCGGTGAAGAATTGAGTCAGCAGCAGAACAACGACGATACCGCCGGTCGCTTGTAACCATGCGCGAATGCCGTTCTCGTGAGCGAGCGTCATGCTTGAATTGCTCGCTCCTTCGCGATGTATTGGACTTGCAGTTTGCCGTCCTGAACTCGCATCGGTAACGAGTCGAGCCCGCGTGTAGCTGGTCCACTGATTCGCGCGCCGTCAGCCGCGAAGTAACTCTCATGACACGGACACGAAAAGCGATTTCCCGCCTGGTCCCACGCGACCTCACAACCTTCGTGCGGACAGATTGCCGACAGCACTTGATTGTTCTTCTCGGGCAGTACGAAAACGTTGTGCTCTTCAGTCGTGATGGCCCAGCCTGCAACGTTTTCAGCGAGGACTTTGCGAGCAAGCGGATGCGGTCCTTTTAGTTCGGAGAGCAAGGCCACGTCGAGCCACGCATCACTGACAGCGCTGATCCGCGGCCGCAGGAAACGAAACGCAACTCCTCCGATGGACGCAACCACGCCGGCCAGGACGCCGAGTGGCAGGAGTTTCAAAAATGACCGGCGCGACCTCGCCTCGTTCATCTGTGTCATCTCGTTCATGGTTAACCTTTGACGCGGAAGCGCTTCACTTTCTTCCATACCAGAAAGCTTATTGCCAATTGCCGATTTCCAATCGCCAATTTATTAATGCCATTCGCCGTAAATTGGCAATCGGCAATTGACAATTGGCAATGGCAGGGTTGCATTCAGCCCGCAGACTCGGCAGAATAACTTTGCGTCGCTGAGTCAATCCGGGTCAGTCATCGTTATCCGAAACAGAGGTAAACGAAATGAGTAGCGATAAGGAGTCTAACAGCGCCACACGCGGTTCCCTTCGACTCGCCCCTGCTTACGCGGAGGTCGAAAAAGAGAAGGCAAAACTTCCTCGCCAGTTCGTCAACTTCACTTTTTATCATGCGCGCCCCGAATGGCGTCTGCTGTCGAACGACGACAAGCAGCGGTGTCGCGACCAGTTTGTCAAAACGGTCGATGATTTTCGCTCCTCTTTGCTGATTCATTCTTACTCTACTATCGGACTACGGACCAACGTTGATTTCATGATCTGGCGCATCGGCTACGAGCTCGAGCCGATCCAGCAGATGACCGCGCACCTCAATAAGACCGAGATGGCGAAGTACATCGAACCGACGCAATCGTTTCTCTCGATGACCAAGCGCTCGATGTACATCGACAAAGATAACCCGGAACACGTCGAGGATCGCCTGCACATCGTTCCCGGCAAGTCGCAGTATCTCTTTGTTTATCCGTTTGTGAAAACACGCGAGTGGTATTCGCGGCCCGCCGAGCAGCGGCCGGAGATGATGGACGAGCACATCCGCATCGGCATGAAGTATCGATCCGTGAAACTGCACACGACGTATTCTTTCGGACTGGACGATCAGGAGTTTGTCGTTGCGTTTGAGACAGACTATCCGGCCGACTTCCTCGACCTGGTCCAGGAGCTGCGCGAGACCAAGGCCAGCTCGTACACATTGCGCGACACGCCGATGTTCACTTGTCGCCAGCGCGCGTTGAGCGAGTGTTTGGAAGCCTTAGGGTAAGCGACCTCTGAAAAGGCATTTCACGCAAAGGCGCAGAGGAAGACGCAAAGACGCCAAGGTCTTTCTTTGCGCCTTTGCGTATTTTCATTTGCGCCTTTGCGTGAAACTCTTCTTAGTGAGCTTTTGGATCGTACTCCTCACCACCTCTCTTCATTCGCAAAACAACACTTCAGAGTATCTCTGGTATGAAGCCGAGAACATGCGCGGGTTTACTATCGGCAAGCTCGGCGAACCGCTGCAAAATCCCTCGTACCTGAATCTCTCGCGTGACAAGGCGCCCGGCTGGGGAATGAATGGACCAGGCGTTTCCGCAGAGTGGACGCAAGGTGGCGAGAGCGAGTGGAACTCAGCCGCCGCTGCCGCGGACGAAACACGCGCGACGCTCTACCAGGATCTCGAAATACCACGCGGTGGCCAGTACGTAGTCTGGATTCGCTATGCCGATTGGGCCAACAAGAGTGAAAACTTCACTGTCACGATCGCACAGGACGGCGCTGAAGTCTTTCGACATGAGTTCGGGACCAAAGACATCATCGATCCTCACGACGAAGTCAGCATGTACTGGGGCTGGGCCTTCGCATGGGACAGCGCAAACACGACTCTGAAAAAAGGCCCGGCACGGTTGTCGATCCAGATCGAGAAAGCCGCCGAGGCACGCCGCCACATCGACTGTTTTCTACTCACGAACGATCTCGCATTCAAACCAACCGGCAGGCAAAAGCCAGACTTTCCAGCGATGCGTTACTTGCGCAACTGGTCCAGCACGCGCAAGCCACTCACCTCGTTACTGAAGA
>Ga0126376_10001978_pt1 | contig 11391 bp, 9 predicted proteins | sample PanSoiMetPlot_15_FD_92760 | JGI IMG/M metagenome (GOLD analysis project Ga0126376, IMG submission 92760) | Tropical forest soil microbial communities from Panama - MetaG Plot_15 | ecosystem: Environmental > Terrestrial > Soil > Tropical forest > Bulk soil | place: Panama | collected 2016-02-17
ACGACATCGGGTTTGAGCGCGATCAGCGCAATAACGGCATTACGCACACGATCGACCCGAGCATTGACGCAGAGCGGGACTATGTCGAGAAAACTCTTTCGAGTACAGGGCTTGTTTCGCAGGTCACGCACTTTCTTCCGGCAAATCCGATGAAGGAAGCGAAAACGGCGACGGGCGGATCGTTTCACTCCAACGGAGAGGTTCTGATTCTGAAACTTGGCGAAACCGGAAAGGATCTTTCCGCTTCGTTCGCGACAACATTTTGCGGCATATTGCAGGGTGAGAATCCGGATGGTGGTGCATGGGGGCAATGTTCGAACTACATGCAGATACCGGATTCGGCCGCTATTGCCGGCTGCGGGCAGTGTCCTGTTATCCGAGGGGCGAACACGGACGTCCAAAGGTTTCGCGTGCTGGTGATTCCAGGCGTTCTGTCTTCTTGCCAGGCAAACACGGCAGCGTTTCAGGATGGGCAGAAGCATTTGCGCGATAAACACGGAATGACGGTCGAGTTCGTTCAAACGGCAAATGATACGAGCACAAACAACGGCGCGAAGATCGCCGCCTACTTGCGGAAAAAACTGTCGGCTGGAGATTCGCGGAAGTACATCGTTGTTTCGTACAGCAAAGGTTCGCCGGACGTACAAGAAGCTCTAGCGAACGATCCGCAAGCGCGCGACGCTGTTGCGGCTCACGTGACGATCGCGGGGGCCGTCGGCGGATCGCCCATCGCGGAAACCATGCCGGCCATCGCAGAACGTTACGCGGGAATGCTGAAGCTGGGTACATGCGATGGGAACCTTGCCGACGCCTTCAAGAGTCTACGGCAGGACATACGCAGACAGTTTTTGCAAGACCATCCGGATCCTCTCGTGCCTTCGTTTTCCGTCGTCGCGGTTTCGGACGCCACAACCACTTCGAAAATGTTGCTGGAAGCGTGGAAGCTGCTGACCGCTTATGATCCGCGGACAGACAGCCAGCTTCTGCAGTCCGACGCTCTCATTCCGGGCGGGAATTTCTTGGGCGTTCTGCACGCGGATCATCTTGCGGTCGCGCTCAACTATGAGAACTTGACCGAAGCGAGCATCAAATCAGCTGCGGACCACAATCATTATCCGCGCGTTGCGCTCTTCGAAGCCGCGGTCCGCTTCGCCATCGACAACCTCAATTCAGCGGGCCCGCCCTCCAATTAGTTTGCCCATGCGGAAATCCCCATCACGAAACGCAACGCAGATTGGCTTGATTTCTGATACGCATGGCTTGCTACGCCCCGAGGCCATCGAGGCGTTGCGCGGTAGCGAGCTCATCCTCCATGCGGGCGACGTCGGCAAACTCGAAATTCTGAGGGAACTGCAAAAGGTTGCACCGGTCGTCGCGATTCGCGGAAATGTAGATACCGCGCCCTGGTGCTCGCAGCTGAACGAAACGGAATTAGTCGAAACGGACGCGGCGACCTTCTACCTCATCCATAACATCAACGATCTTGACCTGAATCCGCAAAGCGCTGGAATTGACATCGTCCTGTTCGGCCACTCGCACCAGCCGACGCGGCATGAGAAGAACGGGGTTCTTTATTTGAATCCAGGCAGCGCCGGCCCACGCCGATTCAGCCTTCCCATCTCTCTCGCGCGACTTGACGTCGGCCAAACGCCGTGGCGATTTGACTTGGTCTCTCTTGCGGGCAAAGCTTGAAATTGCGGCGCCTGGAACCGTCAAGTCTCTCCGCGTAGATTGATACCTTCTCCGAAGTCCAAACGCCCCGGAAGGCTAACGGTTCCGAAAGGTTTTTCTAATACCGTCTTTTCTTCCAACAACAATGTCGCTTTGCCCGTCATCGTTCCCGTCTTTAGCTCCAATATTTTGCCGTCTTGAATTTTTAGGACCACCGCATTCAGCGTCACTTGCGCTTTCAGCGTGAACTCAATCTTTGGAAAATCAATTCCATGATACGAGACGATCAAGGCAGGATGGCGTTCAGCCTCAATGGCGTGATCGGCAAGCGACACCAGAAGCGTTTCGGTCTTCGGGTGCTTTTGCGGATCGGCGAGTTCCCGAATTTCACTGAATTTTGCCCATGCAGGATAGAGAAGGCTCAGTACCGGAATATCCAGCGTTTCGACCAGTTTGTCCTGCAACACATCGGCAACGGCATCCCATTGAATCAGCTTCGATCGTTCCGCGATTTTCTCTTTTAACTCCTCGGAGCTTTTGGCGGAGCTCAGATTGCTTCTTTGGAAAGCGGGATCCTTCCCGCTCTTCAAATCGATCAACTCGTTCACTTTAATTCCGCCCTCGCTCATCTCAGCACCCTCACCTCTTTTACGATCGAACCCGCACATTTTGTTTTGAGCTCTATTAACCCACCTTCCACTCGAAAATGAAAAGCCGCATCCACCGCGGCATTTGGTGGTTTGACGGCGACTCCCCTGGTCAGCCGATCCTTTTCGACTCTATAGCTCAGTCGTTTCATAGCGCCGCGCCGAAGTACTTTCATTCCGGCAAATCCTGCGCCACCGCCAGCCGCCAATACCGACACAATCAGCGCCATAGGCACGTGGCGATCTTCGATCACGACGCGGGCGATGTCGCTCGTGAACGAATGGCCGTCCGCATCCTTCACAACCACGTTCACGAAGTACGGGCGAGCCTCGTCGAAACTTTCCACAGCGTTCGGTTTCCTGGTCCGAACCGGAATTTTGGAATTGGAGAAATAGAAGAAGTATTCGGGGTCGACGGGCAGGGGGTCGCTTGGCAAGAATCCCACGTGAAAAACGACAGGTTGTCCGATTCGCGCCGTTAAGGGCTCCGGCGTAACCGTGACGGTCCACGCGAATGTATGCACTTGGACTCGAGCCGAGTCTCGAGCCAATTCCGTGTCTCCGTCAAAGGCAACCACTTCAATCGTGTAGGTGCCGTCTTCCGGAAACTGATATGTCGCCACATTGCCGTCCAGCACGGGCTGGATCTCGGAAGCCGGCACTTTCGCGTCCTTTTGCGGCTCTCTTTGCAGTCGGAATTCATAGCGCGCACTCTCAAGCGGCGGGGCCAGGTTCGCCTTTATTGTGCGTTGCTGTCCGACACTCAGCTCCGAAGGCCCCGCGTCCAGTTTTAAGTTGTAGGCGACTGCCTCATTCGGTGGATTAGTCGGCGGCGGGCTGCTGGCCTGTGGTACGACGAACCGATACACCGTCTCGTATTCTTCGACTTGTTTCCCTGCCTGGGGAAATTGATAAACGGTCCCCGGGGCGTTGCTTCCCCATTCTCTTAAAGAGGATCCCCCGTAAATCAGCCTGCGTTCTCGCAAAAACACATAGAGCTGTTCCTCTGGCACCGTCGTAATGTCCGGCACAATGACTGGCACTTTTAGTTTTTGTGTGTCCGGAGGAGGTGCTTGTACTGTGAGCTCTACGGACGTGCCATACGGATGCCAAGTGCCGGGCTTAGGGAATTGATCTTCGACTGTACCGGTCGCGCCTTCCGGATCGATCTTGCCAACGGAGAGCCCTGGCGTCCGTTCAATCCTTTCCTTCGCAGCCGCGACGGTCAACCCGATGAGCCGGGGTACGCAGACCACCGCCAGGTTTGCCTTCGCCATCGCCTTGCTCTGCGGAACCAGCACCATCTGGGCTCGCTTGCCGGCTTTAGACTCCGGTGGGGCAGCTGCCGGGGACGCACCCGGACTGCAATCCGCTTGCGCACGGACATGGGGACACACTGCGGCCAACGAAAATGCGCCGACAAGAATTGCCGCGGCGAGTGAGGATAGACGAACCTGTCGCTCGAAGGCCGGCATCGCGATCCACTGGGGAGAGCCTGCGGTCAAAGACCTGGCCGCAGCATGAATACGACTCGTGAGCCACACTCTGCTCGCAAATGCCGGTCCGAGTCAAGTCCTCTGCTTTGTACAGGTCGATCGTCGCGGGTCTTCACCGGTCAGCCCGTGAATCAGGTCACCCGACGAACGGCAGCTTTCGGCGACCGTTCGTCGAGCCGCTGGAGTGAAATCTATGCCGTGGCTTGACCTACTTGTGCGTCATGGTCGTGACTTTGGCCAGCGTATCACGGTGGCCGCCTTCGGAGAGCAAGGACCGAAACGCGGCGAGAGCGGTTGGGTTGTTCTTTCCCATGTCATCCACAGCCGCGCTGAACTTGTCGAGGCCCTCGGGGCCATTCGTCACCAAAACAACAAAGAAAGCGTTCGCGTCCATCGTGTGGATGACTTCCCGTTCGATCGAGTAAGAATGCAACGCTCCGTCGGCCATCAACTTTTCGCACAACGCCACCATACTGGCCTTTTCGATCTTGCCGCCGGGATCGCTCGCGTCTGGCTTTTCCATCCAGGTCGCGACGCGAAGGTAGCCATTTGCAAAAGTTCCGGAGTGCGCCGCATAGTCGCGGCTGGAAACGAGGTAGTCCCAATGCTTGGATGCGGAGACAACCGGCGACGTGGACGCAGGCGATGCGCGCAGCACGTCCAGCACCTTCATCAAATTAGCGACGGAACTCGCACTGATCCAGGTCCCATGGTTCGCAGCGCCATCAGCGTGCGCGACGGTGGCAAACATTCCATAGCCAAGGAGTGTTCCGTCATCGACGGCCTTCTTCAGCGTATCGCCGGTGGTGGCCATCTGCTTTTCGTAATCGCTCCACATGGCGCGTGGCACGTCCCATTCCATAACAAAGGTATAAACCGCCGGTTTTTCCGCGGTCGCCGCTTGTGCCGAAGCTCTTTGTTCACTGAAACCAATCACCGCTGCAACGCAAAAGCACACAACCACACAAATACTCAGAATCTTATTGCGCATGCTTTCTCCTTAAAACACAAGATTCCCCGACTGGCGGGGGAAAATTTCAACTTGGCCCACATGCAACGAAGGAGTAGGGACAACTAACTTGGCGAGAGACTATTTCTGCAGAGTACGAGTGTCAAGAGCCAAACTGCAACGCGCGTTGTAACATCTCGCGCGGCACATTCGCTCCGGTGACGAGTGTCACGACTTGTTCCTCATCAAACACCTTTTGTTTCAAGACCGCCGCAGTCGCTGCGGCACCCGCCGGCTCTGCCACGAGGTGCTCTTCCAAAAGCAGCAACGCCATTGCACGCAGCATGTCCTCGTCGCTGACAAGGACAACGTTATCCACCAACTCGCGAATCGCCGCAACGTTGCCGGCGTCGGGCGTGCGTGTAGAAAGCCCATCGGCGATCGTGCTGCACGTTTCGGTTTCTGTAGCTACGCCGCTCTTCCAGGACAAGAAATACGAAGGCGCGGTCTCCGCCTGCACGCCAATTACTGTCACACTTGGCTTTGTCTGCTTGATCGCCGCAGCCACGCCACGAATCAAAGCCGTGTCGCCCATTGGGGCGTAGACTGTTTGAGTTTCTGGCATCTGTTCCAAGATTTCCAAGCCGATTGTTCCCGGTCCAGCGGGCAAAACGGGGTCCGTCGCATCATTTAGAAAGTACGCGCCGGTATTCCGCGAATACTCTTCCGCCGCTTTCCAAGCAGCGGCCAAATCTTCATTTCCCTTTTCAACGATTGACGCGCCCGATCCGGCGATGCGAGCGCGTTTCACCGGATTGTTCTTTTCGGGAAGAAAAATCGTCGCCTTCACGCCCAGTTTTTGCGCTGCGTACGCAACAGCCGCCCCGTGGTTGCCGGTACTCGAAGCGACGACTTCCTTCACCGGCGCCGTTCGCAACTTCTCCGAAAGCGCCCACAGCGCGCCCCGCACTTTGAACGATGCCGTCGGTAGCTCCATCTCTAGTTTCAAATGGACGTGCTGACGGACCGCACGGCTTAGCGCCGGTGCTTCGACCAATCGCGTTGGCGCTAAATGACCGGCCAGAAAAGTCCGTGCGGCACCAATGTGTGCCAAAGTGGGGCAAATTCTAGCCAAGTCAGTTTGCAGCCGCTGCAATGTGCTGCCGCGTTCCCTTCCATAACTCAACGTAGGGCTTTAGCTCCTTCATCATTTTCTCGAACTGCGCCAGGTCGAGCGATTGCGCGCCATCACTGATGGCCTTTTCGGGCGCAGGATGCACTTCCACAATTAATCCGTCGGCTCCGATCGCGACACCAGCGCGTGCCACCGCCGGAACGAGCGATCGTTTCCCCGTCGCGTGGCTCGGGTCCAAAATCACGGGAAGGTGCGTCAATTCATTCAACGCCGGAATCGCTGCGATATCACACGTATTTCGCGTGACCGTTTCAAATGTACGAATGCCGCGCTCGCAGAGCATCACTTCCGAATTTCCGTGCGCCACGATGTATTCCGCGCTCATGAGCAGCTCCTTCACCGTGCTGCTCAATCCGCGCTTCAGCAGAATTGGTCGTTCGCACTTGCCGAGCGCCTTTAGCAGCATGAAGTTCTGCATGTTCCGCGCGCCAATTTGCAGCACGTCCGCGTATTCCGCCACCAACGGCACGTCGCGGTCGCTCATCACTTCCGTAACGATTGCCAGCCCCGTCGCCTTTTTCGCCTTCTGCAGCAGCTTCAGCCCTTCTTCTTCCATACCCTGAAAATCGTATGGAGAAGTCCTCGGCTTAAATGCGCCGCCGCGCAACAATTTCGCTCCCGCCTTCGCTACGCCTTCGGCCGCTCGCATGATCTGGTCTTCGCTCTCGACCGAGCACGGCCCCGCCATCACGACAAATTCACTGCCGCCGATCTCCATTCCGTTCACGCGGATCCGCGTTTTTTCTTTGCGAAACTCCCTGCTGACGAATTTGTACGGTGCCGTAATCCGCGTTACCGCCTCGACCTGCGGCATCGCCTCAACACTCTCCAAGCACGCCGTCACGTCGCCTACGCCGACCACGCCGATCACGACACGCTCTTCGCCCTCAATCGAGTGCACCTTGTAGCCGAATCGCTTCACCTGGTCCGTCACTTCGTCTATCTCCTGCCGCGTCGCGCGCAACTTCATCGAGATGATCATTGCCACTCCCTCTTTTCGTATCTAAATGGCCATCGATAACCAAAACTTTTCATTGCCGTTCCTCGCCTCTCCGTGTTTCTCTGTGCTCTGGGTAATCTTCCTCTTCCGTCTTCGCCCCAAAACAAAAAGGCCCACTCTGTGCGAGTGGGCCAAAACTTTTCTCGTTGTGCTTCTGTTTACAGAGATGCCCCTCGCCACGTTTGTGAGTGGTCCGTAAATCGCCACCAATACGAAGCAGCGAGGAACTTAATGATGCTGGAATCCTACACCGAAACCACAGAAAAAAACAACTCGACCCTTCCCGCACTTCCCTTACAACCGGGAACTAATCCTTCGTCCGATCTCTGCGCCTTTCGCTCTTGCATTCGGAATGTACATCGTCTCCATCGTGATCAGCACGTTGCCCTTAAGCACCAGAAATGTGTGTCCAAACGAGCCAATCATGGCGTGGTCCCCTGCGCCTTCCACCTCCTCAAACCCGGGAATCGCCGACATCGTTGCGCGCAACGTAACCCAGTTCCCACTGCCAAAATCGCGATCCACGGTAAATGCGAACAGACGCCCGTCTTTGTCCGGCTGACTCAATCCGAAGCCTTTCACCACACCTTCCAACTTGTTTGTATCCTTCAACAACTCCAGCGGATTGTCCGTCTTTGGCCCAGGCTGTTTGGAGGCTTCCGCGGAATCTCTCTTCGCCTGTTCGATGGCTGCCTTCTGCAATTCCGTGAACGCTGCCGGATTCGTGTAGTAGGCGCAACCAGGTTTCTCGCCTTCGCGAACCTCCTGCGACCGCTCCACCGTCACACCAGCCACTTGCGCAAGCTCTTCTTTTGACAGCAGAGAGCAGGTATCACCGTTCGCTACGGCAACCGTCTCGCTCCCGCCAACCTCGCCGCCGGTATAGACCGCCGCTTTCTCTTTCATCTTTTTCTTGAGCAAGTGCACTCCGTAAATCGTTCCGCCGATGGCGAACACGCAAACGGCCATGAAGATTCCGCCGACTATCAGCAGTACTTTGCCAGCGCCCGATTTCTTTGCTGCGGGCACAGGCGTCTGCGTCGACGGCGCGTTTGGCGCCTGTTGTAACGACGGCGCAGCCGGTTCTGGCGCCGCGCTTGGCGCATCCGCTTTCGCGCCGCATTTGCCGCAAAACGCACCCGTCAGTTGACTTCCGCAGTTCCCACAAAACCCTGGCATAGCAACCTCCTTGCTTCGAATCGGACCCAACTCTACCTTCCTAATTTCCGATCAAAAAACCTCGCCATGAGATTCAGGCACTCCATCGTTTCCGGCAATTCAAAGTGATACCAAAACGCGTGCGGGAGCACCTCAAAGACGACGAGATCCGCATCATCACCCGCAGCCAATAGCGCGCGATGAAAAATCGTCGTGCCGCTCAATAGAAGGTCGCGCGTGCTAGTCACCAAAAGGACGACTGGCCAACCTTTCAAATCCGAGAACAACGGAGAAAGCACTGGATCTTTCGGATCAATCTTTCCCACGTACGCATCCAGCGGCGGATGCGCCGGGTCAACCGCGTCGAATTCGCCCGGCAAGCCGGTGAGCGAGTACATCAAATGCGAATCGCCCGCGCGGCTATAGTCCGCAAGCCCCGAGAAAATTCCCAAAGCGCCCGGCAACGGCAACGCGAGTTGCCTGAATCTTGAAGTCGCTTCCGCCGTCAAGATCGCACCCGCCGAAGTCCCAAATATTCCAATGTTCTTCGGCTTGTAAGTCTTGAGCAGCTCCTTGTAAACCGCCACCACATCGTCCACGGCCGCCGGGAATGGGTTCTCCGGCGCCACCCGATAATAGACTGATACTACTTTGATCTTCGCCAGGTTCGCGATCGGATCTCCTTCGATCAGCGAACCAGAGTCCGAATTGAATCCGCCGCCATGCAAATTGATCAGCACGCGGTTCTTATTTGCGGCCGGCGTTTCGAGCGGCGTAATCACGTCGCAGCGCACGCCGCCAATCATCTGCTCCTGAATATTTACAGGAAACAGCTCCTTAGCCACTGCAGACTGCCGCGCGCGCCATTCATCCGTTCTCCTGCGCCGTTCCTTTAAAGTGCTGTCGTGCGCGACGTTTTTGCGCAGCGAGTCCATCCACTTCTGCGCTTCGGGACTTATCGTTGCTGGCGGATGAATCAGGCGCGTCACGTGCGCTGTCCCGTCCTCATCGAACGTCGCAGTGTTCTTCTCCTGCGCAACTGCCTGTCCCACAAATGCGAGTCCCGCAAAAAACGAGGCGGCCGCAAATCCAACTAGAAATCGCCCAAATTTCACAAGCATCCCCCGCGCGCTTAGTTTTGGTTTTTTTGCGCTTTCGAACACTAAGTTCATGACATCAGAACGCCCCGATTGTAGACTACCGCCGTTTTCCGAGGAGGAACTTTTGCGCATCACATCTCTGCGATTCCCGGCCATCTCTTTTTTGCTCATCGCCTCACTCGCGCTCGCAATTCCCGCACTCGAGCAGGAATTTCCCTCGACGAAGCCCGAATCGGTGGGCCTTTCCTCGGAGCGGCTCGATCGCATCTCCACAGCAGTTCAGCACGGCATTGACAACAAGCGCATCGCAGGCGCAGTCACCCTCGTCGTGCGCCATGGCCAAGTCGCTTACTACAAAGCGCAAGGCATGGCCGACCGCGAAGCCGGCAAGCCCATGCAGCGCGACGCAATTTTCCGCATCTGCTCAATGACTAAGCCCATAACCAGCGTAGCTGCGATGATTCTCTACGAAGAGGGCAAGTTTCTGCTGGACGATCCCGTCTCAAAATACCTACCCGAATTCGAGAAGCCCAAAGTTCTCGTCAAGCCCTCGAACGGCAAACCGTATACCATTCCCGCCGCGCATGAAATCACTGTTCGCGATCTAATGCGTCACACTTCCGGTATCACTTACAACTGGAACGAAAACCTCGGTCAGATGTACACCGATTCCAAAGTCGCGCACGGAATCCTGCAATACGACGGCACGATCGCCGAGAGCGTCAAGAATCTCGCTGCGCAGCCGCTACTGTTCAATCCGGGCGAGAAATGGGAGTACAGTCTGGGCATCGATGTTCTTGGCCGCCTCGTTGAAGTCTGGTCTGGGAAGCCACTCGACGAGTTTTTCCGCTTACGTATCTTTGAACCACTCGGCATGAGCGATACCTATTTCTTCGTGCCAGATTCGAAAGTTCCTCGCCTAGCGACCGCGTACACCTACTACGATGGCAAGGGGCTCAATCGCTTTCCGGATGCGCCCATTGTCGAAGGGTCGATGATTTATTCGGCAGACTATCCCTATCGCGGTCCGAAAAAGCTGTTTGCCGGCGGTGCAGGTCTAACTTCGACAGCCATGGATTATGCGCGTTTCGCGCAGATGATCTTAAACGGCGGAAAACTCGGCAATTCACGCATCCTTAGCCGCAAGACCGTCGAACTCATGGCCCGCGACCAACTCGGCAAAATCGATCCCGATCAGGGCTTTGGCCTCGGTTTTGGCATCAGCGGAATGAAAGCGCCGCTCGATGAACTCGGCTCCGTCGGCGATCTTGGCTGGGGTGGATTCTTTTACACTACGTTTTCTATAGACAAGAAAGAAGACATGATCGTCGTCTTCATGGCGCAGCTTCATCCCACTGGCGGTCTTCGCCTCGATCGTGAAGTCGAGGTGCTTGCCGAGCAAGCAATTAATGACTGAGTTCTCTCAGAAGAGCTAGTTTGACGATCGCATTCGTCACCGAAATATCCACAAACTACTCGTACCGTAGGCAATTAATTGGGTCCAGGTTTGCCGCCATCGTTGCCGGATAGTATCCGAAGAACAGCCCAACGCCCACCGAAATGAAAAACCCTATGGAAACCCACCAATACGAGAGCGTCGCCGGAATCGAAGGCACCAGAGTCCGAACCGCTGTGGAGACACCCGCACCAATCAAAATGCCGATCGTGCCCCCCACTAGAGTCAGCACTACCGCTTCAAACAGGAATTGCAGACGCACATCGGCTTTGCGAGCGCCAATGGCTTTGCGCACTCCAATTTCTTGCGTCCGTTCCGTCACCGAAATAAGCATGATGTTCATCACTCCGATCCCACCCACCAGCAAGCCAATCGAGCTGATCACGGAAGTGAGAATCACCAACGCTCCGGTGAGCTGGTTCCACAGATTACTTAGAAAGTCCGGCGAGCTCAGTTCAAAATCGTTTTCCTTGTCGGCCGGGAGTTTGCGGATCCGGCGCATCGCCTGAATAACTTCCGCTTGAGCGGTTTCTACATTTACGTTCTTGGGCACAGTGAATAGCATGATCAGTTCTTTTGCTTCGGGATAGTGCTTCTTGAAATTGCTCAGCGGTATGATGGTAAAAATGTCCACACCCGGGCCCAGAAATAGCCCTTGATCGTGAGAAAAAATGCCGACGACTTCGTAAGTCGAACCGTTGAGGCGTACGGTTTTGCCG
>Ga0126376_10001979_pt1 | contig 11390 bp, 7 predicted proteins | sample PanSoiMetPlot_15_FD_92760 | JGI IMG/M metagenome (GOLD analysis project Ga0126376, IMG submission 92760) | Tropical forest soil microbial communities from Panama - MetaG Plot_15 | ecosystem: Environmental > Terrestrial > Soil > Tropical forest > Bulk soil | place: Panama | collected 2016-02-17
ATGGGGTCGAAGGCAATATCGGATGTTGCCGTCAGGAAGGAATCTATAAAGTGCATTATAATCATATGGCACTTCATGTCGGGGCGTAGCGCAGCCTGGTAGCGCGCCTGCCTTGGGCGCAGGAGGTCCCCGGTTCAAATCCGGGCGCCCCGACCACTAACTCACTGAAGTAGTTGAGGTTCTTCCTGCGTAGTATTTCCACTTTCGTCGAACTTGGGAACATTTGGGAACTATTGGTCTTCGAGAAGGTATTCCGTCGAGTGTTTCCGCCGGAAGCGGACGTTATCCTTGCCAATAACCTCGTAGAGATTGCGCGCGAACAGGTGATAGACCTTGCCATTCCGAAGATATGGGCGGGCTGAGGCGTGACCATGTTCGAGGAGCTTTCGAACGAAATTCAGGCTGCGCTTGCCAGGCTTTCCGTTGATAAATCTGAGGAATTGCCGGCAAGTGAAATAGCCCGAATGGGCCGCGACAATGTAAAGGAAACGAGCCTCGTCTTCGGTGTAGCCGAAAGCCCCGAGAGCGATGGTATACATGCGTGCGCTGTTCATAGAGCAAAAATCTCCGCAGTGATTTCGTGGGTGTCGAGGACGCGGCGCAGCTTAGGATGGTCTTGCGGCCTCGCGAACAGATGGAATCCGGCCTTCACCTTCTCGGCCCGACCCTCGGGCCGGTAATCACGCGTGGCGATTTCGAGGTCCAGGCGCTGGATATCCCTGCACTGGTCCTCGTACTCGACGCGAAGGTCCGGTACAACAATCTTGCGGTTTACAACCTTGAGGTCGTATTCGCTTGCAAGCCTGATTCGCTCGTAGACTGGGTCCTTGTCCGGACGGACTCGAGATAGCTTCTTGTAGAGCTCCCGCTTGAGTTCATAGTCGAGGACGACACGGCGGACCTTCCCGCCCACGTGGTCAATTTCCTTGGCCACCTTGTGGTAAAGGCGATAGAGGTCGGCATCATGCCGGGCTTCTTTGGCCTTGACGAGGCCGTGGTAGATGGCTTGACGATCTGGAATCAAATTCTTTTCTGAAAGAAGTCTGGGTCCTTCTTTCGTGAGGGTAAAGACTTGCTTCGAGTAAGACTCGTGCCCCTCGATGCTGCGCTGCTCGATGAGCCCCTGTCGGCGAAGATTTTGAACATCGCTCTCCATCCGCGAGCGGTCACCTCGATAACCCAGACGCCCAAGGTCGTCGGCTGGAATCACACGAAACTTGCCCACCTCGATTAGGGTTTTGACTTCTGACTCGCGGAGCGAATACTCGCGATTTCGATGGCGATACGTCGTGCGAAAGCGGTCTGAATTGTCCCCGTGAACGTTGGTTCGGTCCCGGCTCTGGCGCCCAATTGGCGACCTTTCGCGGGAGCCGCGATCCAATTGAAGACGGTCCGCGTGGTCAGATTGTCGAGACGGAGATGCTTCGGAGTGGTTTCGAAGAAATGCCTCAAAATCGGAAAACCGATAACCTCGGGACATGCGGGAGTGCTCCTATGCCAGACAAAGTGAGAGTGCTTGACCCAGGGGACAATTCGACGAAACTCCCCCTACTTACTCAGAGGCCTCCAAAAAGAAAAACCTCAACGGCTTTTTTTAGCGTCAAGGCAATTGGGCCGAAGAAAGCGCCTACCGTGGGTAGGTGGGGCCGTCCAACACAGCCCCTCATAAGCTCAGAGGCCCAAAAAAAGAAAAGGTGAAGAAGATTCTGGTACTAGTACCTTTTTGGAAAAGGGGCGTGACAAACACCCGACAGCAGGACAACGTGAAAATCGTTGGTAGCCGGCCCTCGATCGGGACCTCAGTGATCGCCTTCAAAAGCGGCCAATGAGTATCGCCTCAAAACTGGCTAACGAATCTGTCCACGACAGGGGATGTTTTACTCTGCCACTGACTGAGGACGAAAGCTAATTTCTGCTATTGGACATATGACTTCCGGTTATCCGTGAGTAAGGATATTTGTCCAGGAATCACGGCACGCGCGTTGTCAAAGCAGGACTACAATGGGGTGATGCACCGAGTTGTCGCCATCGCGCTAATGCTCGTCGGCACAGCCGCCTTCGGTTCAACTCCCGACCCATGTTCCATCAAGACGGCGAGATCATTTCGCTGGCGCTGACATTTACCTCTACGGCGGAGAAGCGGTACTGGGCAGACAACCGCAATTATGACCGCAGCGGCCGGCTGGACATAGAGACCTACTGCGTCGAACCTGCGGCGCGCGATCCGCTGGCCAATTATTTCCGCGGTGGCGCCTTTATGGGGGCGGATTAGGCAGCACGCAAGAGCTTTCCGAAAAAGCCGAGTTTGTTAGATTCTTTCTGAGCGTGTGCGTCGATCAGGTCACGTTCATGGAAGGCCTTGTCCAGCCAGATCGGCTTTGTGCGCGAATCGCTCTTTGGACGGAAGAGGAGGTAAGACTCGGAGCTCTGCCACCCAAATCGACCAGCATTCTCGAAGCTGTGCTGTACCGGGGAGAACTGCCCCGCGGTGACGCAGCGGGTGTCGTGGGTGCGAGCGATCGACATGCCCGCCGCATTGTCTCGGCACTGATTGAGCGTGGCGTGTTAACTGCCGACAGCGTGCGCGCGCCGTTGCGTCTTGTTTTTCCGGCGACACTAGCGCCGCGCTGGATGCCAGGTTTGTTCCCCGAAAAACTGAATGAGGACACCAAGTAGCTGTGCCCCGCCGCGTATGAGATTGCCAACAGTAAGACTGTGAGGATAACAGCGGCTTGTAATCTTGCAGCACGGCTCTGTTGTTCTGTTCCTCGTTGCACGGTATTCATTCGGCAAGAAAATTTATTTCAATGGTTGGAGGTGCGTGCCTTTACTTCGAAGTGGGCATGATCAATGTCACTTGTGTGGAATGAACAATGGTGTCCGGCCCTGTTCCCGATTCTGCGCGAATCGTCAGCACCAGTCTTTGGGTAGAACTTCCGGAAGAAGAGGCCGTGCCACATCCGCTTATCAAGCCCAAGGAGCAAACAATCACGAACAATAACAGGCCGCGCGAGCGTCGAGCTAAGCTACCGAGTAGCACCAGCGTAAACAGTCCGAAAGTCAGCCCGTTCGTGGGAGCCTTGCCCGAGTGCCCTTCGCCGATTTCCGCCATGCGTCCAATTTTCAATGTCGAAATTCCTTTGCCATTCAACGTATTTGGTGAGAAGAGGCAGGCGTGTCCCTCGGGCAAACCACCGGCACAGGATAGTTGAACTTGTTGTCCGAAACTGGAAAGAGGCTCAATTCTGACTTGCAGCGATTCAGAACGCACGGGTGTAACACGCAGAGTTCTAGATCCAAGAGTCATTGTGAATCCTGGCCCCGTTTCTGGCCAAAGGTTGTAAAGCGCAGGTGATACACTTGAGGAAAACTCGGGCCCCCCTGAAAAACTTGCAGTGAAGTTGTGAATTCCGCTTCCAAGGGTGCCGACCCGCAGGACTGCATTTGAAGATAGATCTGTCACAGCTGTTCCCAGAATGGTTCCACCATCCAGAAAGGTCACCGTACCCGCTGGCGATCCTTCTAGGGAGCTGACGGTTGCGACCAAAGTTGAGCTGCTGTTCGGCGGATTCATTTCGGGAGCCAACGAAACCAGCGTCGCACGCGCCGTAGCCGGAGCCGCCAGCACGGAAATACTAATGGGCGCAGAAATACTTCCAGCGAAAGGGCCATTCGCGTTGAAAGCAGCCGTGATGGAGTGAGAGCCGGCTACCAAAGACGCCGTGCTAAATGTCGTATTCCCGCCGGCATTGAGGGGAAGCGTGCCTAGCAGGACGGTTCCGTCGTAGAAGGAAACGCCGCCGTACGGAACCCCGGAATTGGAGCTGACCTGCGCGGTAAAGTTCACCACCGCGCCCGCGGTTACCGTAGTTGGGCTGGAAGTAAGTGTCACGCTTGTGGCGATAGCGTTTACCGTCTCTGTGGTGGCCGCCGACGTACTAGGCGAGAAACTCGCCGCCACATAAGAACTTGTTCCTCCATTGAACCCGTTTTCTGTGAACCCTTGGAACGTCGCGGCGAGCGAATGAACCCCAGGCGCCAACAACGCAGTATCGAAATGCGCGGTGTCGGCTGAGTCGATGGTGGCTGAACCAATGCTGGCCGAGCCGTCCAGGAAGGTGACCACACCAGCAGGAACACTAACTGCGCTTGTGACGACGGCCGATAGGCGCACAGTTTGGCTGGCCAGTATGGTCGAAGGCGCCGCTGTCAGGACCGTTTGCGTAGCATACGTCGGAGGACTGACTGTATGCGACACGGAGAAACTGCGCGAGGCATAATTGCTGTCACCGTTGTAGGTTGCTGTGACCGTATGCTGGATGGGTATCAAAGTTCCTGTGAAAGTGTAGCTCGCCGATCCGTTGGCCAACGGTACATCTGCAAGAAATCCTCCATCTACGCTGAAACCCACCGTACCGGTAGGTGTCGTCCCGCCGCTAGTTTGGCTTGCTACCGTAAGAGTGATCGTAAACGGTTGAGCGCCAATGGAAGGCTCCGGAGCGACAGAAAGCGTACCGATTACTGAAGCGCCATAAGGAGAGATTCCGTTAGGCTGGTTCAATAGAACTATGACGGTGGTTCCGGAAAAGTTCGGGCCTTGGACACCGTTATAGCCGTCGCCGTTGGCGACAACAATGTCGGGATACGCGTCGGAATTCACGTCCACAACGTTGAATCCAGAGATGGACCGGCCTGCAACATAATCCACCTCTGCATCAAACTTTCGCCCGCCCAAATTCATCATGACGGCAATGGTGGCGCCATCCGTCATGACCAGATCTGGCAAGTTATCCCGGTTCAGGTCGGCCACGATAATCTGCGAGTAGCCGTGTGTAATGGGTATGAAAACAGGCGATAAAAAGGTTCCATTTCCATTGCCATAGAAAATAACCAATGGGTCCGCGCTGCCTGTCAAATTGGACTCTGGACTCAGAATGATGTCAGCATTGCCGTCGCCATCCGCGTCCTTGACTGTGGCAACTGCAGCACTAGTGAGACTCTGAACGTTGATAGAGCTGGAATAAGTGAAAGTACCATCGCCGTTCCCAAGCCATATTTCCAAATGATCCCGATAGTTGATGACGACATCGGGCTTTCCGTCGTTATTCACGTCACCGACGTTGAATAAGCCCGTGTCAAAAGGTAGATGGAGAGATGTGGTGACGGGGACTAAGGTATTGTTCGATTGGCCCAGAGAGACCACAATCTGCATCCCTGAAACGTTGATGATGTCCATGCGGCTGTCGCGATTAAAGTCGGCCATGATTGGCGAACTGTTCGGTACCGCGACCGGTGTCGAGAAAACGCCATTCCCAAGATTGAAAGCCGCGGATTGCGTTGCCGAGGAAGACGTGTTCGCGAGCATGTCGCCGAGGTTTAAATCTGGCTTACCGTCGCCATTGAAATCCGCCGCCACGACGGTCACAACGGGAGACTGTGAGCCATAACTGGAATTGGGATCGGGGCCCAGCGTGAAATTGCCTTTTCCGTCCCCAAGCAGCAGCCGGGGAAAGGGAGCCGGCAAAGTTACCGCAACGTCCATATTGGCGCTGCCGCTGAACTTGGCAACCGCGATGGAACCCATAGGCTGCTCTATATCGTAGAAATCATCGCTTGCAAATGTCCCATCCCCCTTCCCGAACAGCAGAACGATGCCCCCTTCGACGGCCATGGCAATGTCCATATGCCCGTCGCCATTGAAATCTCCCAAAACCGGTGTTGTCGGCAGCGTCGAGTATGGACTCATCGACCCACCAGAAATCGTGGTGCGCGTGGAGGCGAACGACGGTCCACTTTGTCCCAACGAAACTCCCAAGCCGCTCGGTGTGAGAAAAGTCAGGTCCGGAATGCCGTCAGAGTTGAGATCGCCCGCCGACACCAGCGGGTTACCCTGCGAAGGGGAAACATCCAAACTGATCAAGCTCGAAAATGTGCCGTCAGGATTGCCCTTGAAATAGCCTATTTGTGTGGGGCTGTTCGCAGGATAATAAAGAGCGAGGACGTCAAGGTGCCCGTCTCCATCCACATCCGCTACGAAAAAGGGGCCAGCAGGCGTCCCTGGGGTATAGCGAACATAGTTTGAAAAGGTCCCATCACCTTTGCCAAGAAAAACCTCAAACTGTGCCCCCATGGAATCTGTTGTGAGAATGTCAAGATGGGCGTCTCCGTTGAGGTCAAGCAGATAGACGGCATCGCGCGTAAAGGATTGCACGGCAACGCCTGGGACAAACTTTCCCGTATTGTCGCCGAGGAGGGTATAGATAAATTCGTTTTGGCGATCCATCAATGCCAGATCGGTCTTGCCATCGCCATTGATGTTTCCAACCGCGAAAGCACTCCGAAAAAGTGGATACAAACTGACGTTAGGTTGGAACGACGACTGAATCGCCGTTTGAAACGTGCCATCCCCGTTCCCAACCAAGGTTGTCACGATGACTGTGATTTGGCCGCTGCTTGCGACGCTGAAGCCCGCCATTAAAATATCTGGTTTCCCATCGCCTGTGACGTCCGCAACTGTCAGTGCGCAGCACACGCCCACCGGCAAACCGATATCCTGCCCATGCGTGAAGGTTCCGTCGCCCTTTCCGATTAAGACATGGAGGGCGTATTGCGGCCCGGCGCCATCAATGTAAATGAGATCCAGCTTGCCATCGTTGTTCACGTCGGCCGTAGTGATCTCCGCAACGTCCGTAGTCGTGGGAATGATTGGAGGATTCTTGAAACTAACGGCTTGCGTGGAAACGGACATCACGAATACGAGTCCGAAAACTCGCAAGGCTGGCAGGGCCATCGAAGATCGGAGGGTTTGCATTCCGGAGCCCAAAGGGTTCCAAGTTTGAAAAACAACGAGGGGGTAACTATACCATGACTATGCACGGTCAGTTCAAACAGAGCCCTTCTCCAGGCTGGCCCCGCATTGACTCCCCTTTCTGGCCCGGGCATAATCTCGACTATCCGTCAGAATACTTTAGAACCTCGGGAGTACTTGGGACTGCTGTTTCGCCATGAGAACCCCCTTAGCCCCCCACCGTGTTTTCCGGTCGCGGAAAGCGTTCTCAGTATTACTTTTCTCTTATGTAACTCTATTAGAAGCTTGCGGTGGCGGCGGGGGAAGCGCACCACCCCCTGCTCCGGATTTTTCTCTGGCCGTGAGCCCCGCTTCCGTTTCTATGTTGCAGGGTGGTTCCGCGACCAGTTCGCTGTCGGCCACCGCACAGAATGGGTTCTCATCTCAAATCACGGTTCAGGTTACCGGGCTGCCGGCAGGCGTTTCCGTTTCCCCGGCTAGCATCACACTCACGCCGGGAACTCCCCAGCAAATTTCCATCTCAGCGACAACTGGGGCGGCCGTTACTACCGCAACGGCTGTTTTTACCGGCATATCGGGGGCCCTGAGTCACATCGCAAATCTCGGCGTCTCGGTAACCAAGGGATTCGCGCAAACTTTGAGTACGCGCACGCGATACTTACGCACAGATGCTGTTACAGAGTACTACCTGTGGCTGAACACACACTGGATTGTCTATCACCGGCCGACTTCCCGATTCTTTGTCACTGATCCCTTCTCAAACCAAATACTCGTACTGGACGCAGTTTCGCAAAAGATGATTGCGAGCATTTCAGTTCCCGGAGCGTTCGGGATCGACGACACTCCGGACCACGCGACGCTCTATGTAGGAACCTTGCTTGGCGATGTCTATTCGATCGATCCGGTCGCGATGCAGGTCAAACAGCGCTATATCGCTTCTCAAATTGGCCCCTATGGATATCAGGCTTTTTCGGCCCAGGTTCTTTCCGATGGCCGCGTTGCCTTGCTCGGTGCGCAGGGCGGCATCCCAAGCGTCGATGGCTCCAGCAGCTTCGCAATTTGGAATCCCCCGGACAATTCCATCACCATTTATGGCGGCGTGAGCACTATAGGCGTGCCAACACAACCGCTATGCCCGATGGGAAATATCGGCGGGTTCACGCGAAGCGCGGACCGCACCGCCATATTTGTTGGGAGCATCGATAGCGACGGCACCGTGTGCAAAATCGATGCCAGTACCGGCTTGCGTCTGTCCGCGGCAGTCGGTGGATTTACTACCATGAAGATCATTCCCTCGCCAGATGGTCGCTATCTAGTCTTTCCCAGCGGGACCAACGGCATTAATACCGTTAGCCTGTATGACGCTCAGACTCTCAATCTAGTCGCCACCTTCTCTGTGAATGGCGACGTGTCTTCCGCCAGCGGTTTTGTGTTCACTCCCGATTCCAGAATCCTGTTTGTTCCGGACGCCTCGATTGTGTACGCGTATGACGTGGCAACCCATCAGCAAGTCGGCTGGACGCCAAATATTGTCGTGGAATATACCAGCGGCGGGTTTGCCGTCGGTCCGCCTGTCAATCCTATCTACGAGGCGAGCGATGGCACTGGCCTCCTTTGTGGCCCTTTGGAAGAGGGCTTTGGATGCCTGGACACGACGCAGTTGCAGACAGGTCCCGTAGGCACGATGTTCGCCAATGCTTTCTTAAACCCGCTTTCCGGACCTACGTCGGGAGGAACCGCCGTGCAATGGCAGGAACCGCCGACGGTGAATGGGCCGACCGCAGTCTACTTCGGTAACACGCTGGCTTCGTCTATCTCCGCCGTGAATGGCAATCTCTCGGCGACTTCACCCCCAGGCAATTCGGGACCAGTGAATGTGTACGTTTTCAGCAGCGACGGTGGTATGCAGCTGATCGCTGATGGATTCAGTTATGGCCCGACGATTTTGCAAGTTACTCCGGACTCTTCATCCGCGGAAGGTGGCGGAGTGGGAGTCATCTACGGCTACGGATTCGTTTCGGCGTCAGCAACGACGTTGCCCCCTGGTTTGTCGCTTACCGTGGCAGGCCAGGCAGCCACTATTTTGGGCTTCGACCCCAATGCCTACAACGTTTCGCCGGTGCCTTATCTCGTGCAGGCCCTGTTTTACACAATTCCATCAGGCACCGCCGGTTCTTCCGTTGATGTTGCGGTCACAACGAGCGCGGGCAGCGCCACGACGCACTCCAGTCTCACCTACTTACCTGCTGCTCAGCAGTTTCCGCTCGTCGGCTCCGTATTGGCCCAGGGGATTTACGATCCAGTCCGGGACGTTTATTACTTTACGGACGCCAATCTTGTTCGGGTCTTCTCTCTGACGCTAGGCAAATGGCTAACTCCCATCACTATTCCTGCGCCGGCTGGAAAGACGCAGCGTTTGTGGGGGATCTCGCTCTCGCCGGATGGCAGTAAACTGGCCGTGGCGGATGCCCAGGCCGGCGTAGTTTACCTTATTGATCCGGCGAGTCCTTCCTCTCAGAAAGTGTTCCCCGTTACTCCCCCAAATCTTCCTCAGGGCATTATCGTCGTTCCGGCTGGCGTCGCAGTGAGCGATACGGGAATCGTGTATCTGGCGATGGTCGTAGAAGGGGGGACGGGATTCCATAACTTTTATAAGCTGGACACCAATACCGGGACGCTGACGGATTACGGAATTGACGGACCGGGCTTGGGATCAGACTTTTATCTGCGAACGACGCTTAGCGCAGACGGTACTCGCGTGTTCTTCAATGACGACGGCTATGTCTTTAGCATTGACACGGCGACTGACACGGTTTTTTCGGCAAGCACTGATCCTGGCTGTTGCTACGGTGATTACGATCTGACGCTCTCCAAGAATCAAATACAATTCGAGGCGACCAGCTACTTATACGACTCGGACCTGAATGCCCGATCATTCTTCACACTGAACGACCGCGAAATACAGAACATTTCCTATGTCTATGGCACAAAACTGAGCCCCGATGGCAGTCTGCTCTTTCAGCCTTCAACGAACGGGATCGATGTTTACGACGGGCGGCTGGGGACATTGCACAACCGAATCGCACTGCCGTTTGCGCTTTCTCCCAACTACGATGCGCTGGTGTCGAATGGCAGGGACAACATTTTGCTTGCAATCACCGGCGCCGCCGGAAATGGCGTAGCTGTCCTCGACTTGACCTCTATCGCGGAGCCGCCGCCATTGCCATACGTCGCTGCAGTTTCCTCGCAGAGGCAGGGTGAATCTCGTCATTTCGACTGGACTGCAAGTCTTCAGGTCTCTGGGCAGGCGAACGCGAAGAAGAACCCACCAATGTCTCATCCTCGTGTCATCCCCCACGTTACAAAACATCTCTTCCGTAAGTAGCCCTTCCTTCAGGTGCACGTTCTAGGCAGGTTCCGCACTCTCGGCCGGTTCCAGCGTGAGGGCCAAATGAGCCGCACGCAACCGCTTTGCCAGATCCGTGAGGGGCTCAAGCCCTAAAGGCAACGGAGCAGGCGCGCTGACGTGCCTGTGCCAAAACAGTGCCAGATCCTTAAGGTCTCTTAGGGAGACGCCTGCTGTTAGAGCACTGGAGCGAGTGCGTGTGGAAGTGCCTGTATAAGGGAGGCCGCCCGCTGCAAAAGCACGCGACTTTCCTGTGCCAAAGCTGTGCCAGAATCCAACGTTTTGATGCCATTCAGGTTAGCTTTTGAGCGAAAGCAGACTCCCCGATTTGTTGGAAACATTAGTGGTTAGAAGTAAGCGAAGGAGTTGTTGGAGTCGTCCAGTCCGCGCCCAAGGCATCCGACGCAGGCCTGGGCATTGAGAAGGTGAGGGAAGGGACGGCTTAGGAGGTCGTTTTCCTGACTACATATAATGGAAGACCCAGCGATGGAATCCCACCCACAAGTCAACCCACGATTTGTGATGCCTTGTGCGACTTACGGGTATTTTGGCAGTCCCCGCGGTCTTGTAAGTTATTGTGAAACCTAACCGTGCTGGTCTGATAAGGGCGAGGTCGGTGGTTCAAGTCCACCCAGGCCCACCAAACCTCACAGGAGACCTCATTCACGGTAAGATTGTCTTACCATGTGCATAACAGTTTCAACAAAGGGGCAAGTTGTCGTCCCCAGTAGTATCCGGCGCAAACTCGGACTGCAACCAGGTGATTTGCTGGAGGCGAGAGTCCAAGGACAACATATTGTTCTGACTCCGCGAAAAGTTCGCCCGCGAAACGCACGAATCATTCGAGATCCGGTCACTGGTTTGCCGGTTCTAACCGCCGGTCCAAGGGCTCCGAAGCTGACGAGCGCACAAGTGCGCGAAATCCTTTCCGATTTTCCATGAGATATCTATTGGACGTGAATGCCCTGCTTGCACTCGTCGTATTGGAGCATGAGTTCCATGCGCGGGTTGCAAGTTGGGTGGAACGCCTTGGCGCAAGAGGCGAACTGGCAACGTGTTCCATCATTGCAATTAGGCTGCGTGCGTGTGCTAGGACAGGCTCAACAATACGGTTCTTCGGTCGCGCAGGCGTGCGAACTCTTGCTCAAGGTGAAAAATACTGATGGGGTGCGTTGG
>Ga0126376_10001981_pt1 | contig 11385 bp, 12 predicted proteins | sample PanSoiMetPlot_15_FD_92760 | JGI IMG/M metagenome (GOLD analysis project Ga0126376, IMG submission 92760) | Tropical forest soil microbial communities from Panama - MetaG Plot_15 | ecosystem: Environmental > Terrestrial > Soil > Tropical forest > Bulk soil | place: Panama | collected 2016-02-17
AAACGCGCCGGCACCGGCTGCGGGATAACTGTACCTTAATCTGGAATTCCCTTTGACCGATTCCCTGATGACCAAATGCATGACTTGCGGAGCGGATTTGTCTGCCGGGACGCTGGCGTGTTCGCAATGCCACGCGCTGGTGCATTCGGAAGACCTAGCAGTGCTTTCGAATCGCGCGCAGCAGCAAGAAACCGAAGAAGACTTTCTTGCCGCACGCGAAACGTGGACGAAGGCTCTGACGCTGCTGCCTTATGAATCGACGCAAGCGGAGTGGATCCGGACGCATCTTTATCGGTTGCAGCTTGTACAGAACACGGCCTCTCCCTCGGAAGAAAAACACAAATGGGCGAAGAAGCTGGGGCCGCTTGCGCCGATTGCGATTCTGCTGGCGAAAGCGAAGTGGCTCTTGGCGTTGCTGAAGTTCAAATTCCTGTTCAGCTTCTTCCTGTATTTTTGGATCTACTTAAGACTTTGGGGCTGGAAGTTTGGACTCGGCTTCGCCGTGCTGATTTTCATTCATGAGATGGGACATTACATCGACATAAAACGAAGAGGCCTGCCGGCGGAGCTGCCTGTGTTTGTGCCGTTCTTTGGCGCGTATGTGAAGTGGAACGCGATGGGAATTTCGTTGCGCACGCGGGCGGCGGTGAGCCTCGCGGGGCCGCTGGCCGGGGGCTTAGGCTGTTTAGCTTGTTGGGTGCTTTGGTGGAAAACAGGGCAATCACTCTGGGCGGGACTGGCTTGGATTGGCGCACTAATGAACTTGCTCAATCTGCTGCCGGTTTGGATTCTGGATGGAGCAGGCGCGACGAATGCTCTCGACAAGTCAGATCGATGGTGGTTGCTTGGCGCTTGCGTGCTACTTGCGGTCGGACTTCAAGTCTGGTCGTTCCTTTTACTGGCTGGCGGAGTGGGTTTCCGGCTGGCGACGAAGGATTTTCCGCCAGTGCCGAGCCGAGGCACGCTTGCCTACTACATTGGAGTCCTTATCTTGCTTGGCGGAATCCTTCATTTTGTGCCGATGGGGCTTCCCGCGAATCAAGGTTAAGTTTATGGCGCTAAGTTGTGGGGCTAAGTGTGGAGTCAAGCGCGAGAGTATTGGTCAGTTTGGATTTTTGACTTATTGTGTCACGAATCAAAAAATCCAAACAGACCCACCAGCAGCGCGAGCTAAGTCTTGCGGAGACGGGCATTTGGCATGCTATACTTTTTAGCCTGTCCCTGAGCGCGGCGTTTCTGTGCAACGGGGCATGGGGTGGAATCGGGCTTGGCGCCATCAAGGGTGGTTGCCGGCTTTTGGTGACGCAAGGGGGAGTTATCGCAGATCGGAATTTCCGGCAGCAGCAGAGCGACCGGATCAGAGTAAATGACCGGATCCGGGCACGTGAAGTCCGGGTGATTGATGAGGATGGCGGGCAGTTGGGAGTGATGCAGCCGTTCGAGGCCATAAAGATGGCTCGCGAACGAGGGCTAGACTTGGTGGAGATTTCGCCAACGGCCGATCCGCCAGTCTGCAAGATCACGGATTACGGCAAGTACCTCTATCAGGCGAACAAGAAAGCGCACGAGCAGCGGAAAAGCAGCCGTGGTTCCGCGCTGAAAGAAGTGAAGTTCCGGCCGAATACGGCGGAACACGATTTTCAGGTTCGCAAGAACCAGATTATTCGCTTCCTGGGAGAAGGGCACAAAGTGCGCGCGATGGTGTTTCACCGGGGGCGCGAAATGGCGCACCAAGAAGTAGGACGCGCGAAGATGACGCGGCTCCTTGGCGAAATTGGCGAGCACGGGCAGATTGAAACGATGCCGCGGATGGAAGGAAACGTTCTGGTGGCGCTGCTGGCTCCGAAGAAGGGTGCGAGCGGCGGCGGAGCGGCAAGGGCGTAGAGGTTAGAAAGGATGGCGGCATAGAGCCGCCTCTACACGAGATTGGGACTAGGAGATTTTAGAGTCATGCCACGCAATGCATCGAAACCGAAAAAGAAGTTGAAGACGCACCGGGGAGCGGCGAAGCGGTTTAAGCTAACCGCGACGGGCAAGCTGTTGCGAATGCATTCCGGCAAGCGGCACCTTTTGGGAACGAAGGCCGCGAAGCGGATGCGTAAGCTGAAGAAGCTGACGCAGGTGAATCACGCGGACAAAGCGAAGACGATGCAGATGTTGCCGTACGGGCTGTAAAGCAAAATTGTCTTCAGGGGCTAAAGCCCCAATAACTTTGGGGCGGTTACGTGGGGGCTGAAGTCCTCACCTTCTAAAGAGAGCAGCACGTGGGAGGCCGCCAAACGAGTTTCTGAGTGAACGCGAGATTGAGAAAAGATCCTTCGACTCGCGATGCTCGCTCAGGATTTGCATCCTTAACCGGATGCGAAGAAGTGCGAGACAACGTTTTCGCACAGCACGAGTTAGAAATAACTCGTGCGCATCGAGCCAGGCAGCGCTACACGGGTGCCTGCCGGCCGATGATGGCAGTTGTAAAGTTTGAAAAAAATGGGCAGCGCTATTGTCGCGGCTAAAGCCGCGACCCCCAAACGACGCTTCATTTCAAACGGTGCGACAGCCAAGTAGTACACACCAGAGACAAACCCGTTGTGTTGCACGCGAAGTTTGTGCGTGGGCACGCCCTGTTTGTCTCTGCAATTCAATTAGGAGAAAAACCCATGGCACGCGTAAAACGCGGCACAAAACGCCGGGCACGGCGTAAGAAGTACCTAAAGAGGACAAAGGGATTTTTCCTCACGAAGAGCAAGCTGTACCAGTCGGCGCAGGAAGCGGCGAATCGGGCGGATCGTTATGCGAAGCGCGACCGTCGTGTGAAAAAGCGGGAGTACCGCCGGCTGTGGATTCAGCGCATCGGCGCGGCGGCTCGGTTGAACGGGACGACGTACGGCCAGCTGATTCATGGATTGAAGGCTGCGGGCGTGGAGCTCGACCGTAAAGTGCTGGCGGATATTGCCGTGAAGGACGCGGCGGGATTCACAGCGCTGGCGGAAAAGGCGAAAGCAGCGGCGGCAACGAAGAAGTAAGTTTTGAGTGATAGATTGTAAAGGTTCGAAAGGGGCACGATATATCGTGCCCCTACCTTTATGGCGCGAAGATTCTGGGAAGAATGATGGCGGCAACGGCAGACAAAACGCTGGTGCAACAAGGAGCAACGAGCGCGGAGCAAGTGGCGGCGCTGTTCGAAGGAGTTCGCGCGCAAGCGGAAACGGATTTGAGCAGCGTTTCGAATGAAAAGCAGTTTGAAGAGTTCCGGAATCATTGGCTGGGGCGCAAGGCCGGCGTCATTACGAAGATTACAGATAATTGGTTGAAGCAGGCACCGGGAGATTTGAAGCGCGCGGTTGGACAAGAGTTCAACAACTTCAAGACCGCGCTAGAAACGCTGATTGAAGCAAAGCGCTTGACGATTGAGGCGGGCGCGGAAGCCGCTGCGGACGTGAAGGATCGTGTGGATTTGTCATTGCCGGGAGTGGTGCGGCCGCTGGGTTCGCGGCACTTGATCCGGCAGGTGTTTCAAGAGATTGAAGACATTTTTTTCAGCATTGGATTTTCGGCCGTGGAAGGACCGGAGATCGAGACTCCTTATTACAACTTCGAAGCGCTGAACATTCCCGAGTTTCATCCCGTGCGGGATGACATGGATACGTTTTACATGGAGTTGCCCAAAGGCGCGCCAGGGCCGCTGCTGCTGCGCACCCACACTTCGCCGATGCAGATTCGAACGATGGAAAAGCAGAAGCCGCCGGTGCGGGTGATTGTGCCGGGGCGGGTGTATCGCCGCGACAATCCGGACGCCACGCATTCGTTCGCGTTTCATCAGGTTGAAGGTCTGGCGGTGGACACGGACATTACGTTCTGCGACTTCACCGGAACGATTGAATATTTCGTAAAGCAATTTTTCGGAGCGAATGTGAAGACGCGGTTCCGCCCGAGTTATTTTCCGTTCACGGAGCCGTCTGTAGAGTTCGATGTGTCGTGCGTGTTCTGCGGCGGAAGCGGAACGACTGCCACCGGAACGTGCGGTAAGTGCAAAGGTGCGGGCTGGATTGAGTTGTTCGGCGCAGGAATGGTCGATCCTGCGGTATACGGATTTGTTGGATACGATCCGAAGAAAGTAAGCGGATTTGCGTTTGGCATCGGGATCGACCGATTGGCGATGCTGAAGTACGGTATTGACGATCTGCAGGTGTTTTTTCAGAACGATGTGCGGTTCTTGAAGCAGTTTCCGTGAGCGGTCGGTAGGCAAAAAGAATTTCTTCAGGGGCTAAAGCCCCCTTTCTCTTGCCTCTTAACGTCGGAGCTAAAAGCTCCGACCCCCTAAAGAGGTTTTATGAGAAAGCTTTCAGTGATGGCGTGAGGCTGAAGCGATGAAGGTGGTCTACAACTGGCTGAAGGAGTTCGTCGACGTGCCCGCGTCCGCGGAGGAGCTTGCGTCGCGACTGGCGCTTTCCGGGACAAACATCGGCGGAGTGGAAAAGGGGGTTCTTGGCGGAGTGATTGATGCGGAAGTCACTTCGAACCGGCCGGATTGTTTGGGTTTGCTTGGGATTGCGCGGGAAGTCAGCGCGATTTATGGGAAGCCGTTGAAGACCGTTTCGCCAAAGCCGGCAGAGTCCCCCAAGACAAAGGCGAGCGATGCGGTCAGCGTGAAGATCGAGGCGCCGGAACTTTGTGGGAGATTTACAGCACGAGTGATTCGCGGCGTAAAGATCGCGCCGTCACCAGTGTGGATGCGCGAGCGGCTGGAAGCGGCAGGCGTGGCGAGCATCAGCAACGTGGTAGACGTTTCGAATTACGTGATGCTCGAACTGGGGCATCCGCTGCACACGTTTGATTATGACCTCGTGAAGAATCACTCGATTGTGGTGCGGCGTTCAAAACCGGACGAGAAATTGAAAACGCTGGATGGAATTGAGCGCACAATTCCAGCCGACACTTGCATGATTACTGACGGAGACGGTTCACGCCTCGTGGGAGTCGGTGGAATCATGGGCGGCGCAGAAACAGAAATCTCGTTTTCGACGAAGAACGTGCTGATCGAGTGCGCGTGGTTTGACCCGATTGCGGTTCGGAAAGCGGCGCGGAGTTTGAAGCTGCATACGGAAGCTTCGACGCGGTTCGGGCGCGGGGCCGATCCAGAAATGGCGGAAGTGGCGTCGCGGCGCGCGGCGGAATTGATTTTGCATTTGGCTGGCGGCGAATTGCTCGGCGGGCTCGTGGATCCCTACCCTGGCAAACGCGTGCCGAAGAAAATCACGGTGTCGCGTGCAGAACTTCTACGGGTGATGGGTGCAGACGTTCCAGACAAGGAAGTGGAGCGGATTTTAGGCGCGCTGGGATTTGCGCCGGTGCGCGTAGATCAGAATCGCGGGCAATCCGGCGCGCTGCTTGCTACGTGGGAGTGCACGCAGCCATCGTGGCGGGCGGAAGTCGAGCGCGAGATTGATTTGATTGAAGAAATTGCGCGCGTGTATGGGCTGGACAAGTTTCCGCCTCGGCTGCCAGCGGCGCGGCAGGGCGCGGCGCGTTTGCCGCAGTATGAAGCAGAGACGCGGTTGCGCAAGCGGCTGATTGGTTTGGGCTATCGCGAAATTGTGACGATTCCGCATGTGGATGAGCAACGGGATGAATTGTTCCGCCCGGCCGGAGTGGCGCCGGCGAAGCTCGCGAATCCGCTTTCGGAAGAGGCGAGCGTGCTGCGATCCACAGGCAGCGTGACGATGACGGCGGCGATTGAATGGAATCTGAATCATAGCCAGCGCAGCGTGAAGCTTTTTGAAATTGGGCGGCATTACCGGTTCAACGGGGCAACTCCGGTCGAAACACCGGTGCTTTCCATTGGCGCGACAGGCGAAGTTCGGCCGCAGGGATTGCACGATGCCGCGCGGGACTATTCGTTTGCGGATTTGAAGGGCGATCTGGACGCGATTGGAGCGCTGAGCGGCGGAATTGGTTGGCAAGACGGCGGGCCAGATTGGTTGAATACAGCGAAGCGCGGGAAGATTTTCCTGAAAGAGAATGAACTGGGTGCGGCGGGCCTTGTGGCGAAGCGCGTGGCGGATAAATTCAAGTTTCGCCAGGACGTGTTTCTGGCGGAGATTGCGCTTGGGCCGCTTTACTGCGCGTATTATGGCGCGAAGAATGCGCGACGGTATGAACCGCTGCCGAGATTTCCAGCGGTGGAACGGGATTTCTCGCTGTTGCTGGCGGATGGCGTGAAGTTCGCGGACGTGACGAGGGCGATTCAGTCGCTTGGCATTCAGGAGATTACTTCCATTGAGGCCGCCGATCTCTTCCGCGGGAAGAACGTGCCGACGGGAAAATATTCGTTGATGGTGCGCGTGACGATGCAAAGCAAAACCACGACGCTGACAGATGCGCAGATCGCGGAATTTTCTGGAAAGATTGTGGCGGCGCTGGAAAAGAATCTCGGCGCGCAGTTGCGTGCGAGTTAAGCCAAGAAACTTAAGAGCAGATCCCTCCACTCCGGTCGGGATGGCAAGCTGGTGCAGTGGCGCCCGAAATCTGGCAACATAGGCGCATGGCGGGACCAATAAAAGTACAGATCTTTGGGCAGACGTATTCGATTCAGGGCGACCTGGACGCGGGGTACGTGCAGAAGCTAGCGAAGTACGTCGATGAAAAGATGCACGTGATCGCGAGCGGAACCGCGACTGTGGATACACAAAAAGTGGCGGTGCTGGCGGCACTTTCGATTGCGGATGAGTTGCATTCCTCGCAGCGGGAAATCGGCGAGCGGGAAGAGATGCTCAAAGAGCAAGCGGAGCGTTGCCTGACGCTGGTGGAACGCGCGCTGAAGCAGACAGCCTAGTTTTTTCACGAAAAGCTCTGGTAAGAAATCCACACTACTGGCTCCAGTGTGTGGGTCGGCGGACCCAACGGTGAGGGCGGAGCTTTGCGTGAAGGTCGGCGGGAAGCGGGCCTTTGTCGCTTGCGGCGAGATTGGATTCAACGTGGCGCGTTTTACGCATGCCGGGAATGATGGTGCTGACGTCGGGATTGTTGAGGATGAAGCGCAACGCCATTTCCGGAAGCGATGAAGCAGCGGGAACGAGCGGCTTTAGCGCGTTGGCCCGTTCGACGCTGTTTTTCAAGTTCTCGGGGACGAAGTAGGTGTTGCGCCAGTCGCCTTTGGGCCACGTGGAATCGAGCGTGAGCGTACCAGTGAGCGAGCCTTCGTCAAACGGAACGCGTGCGATGATGGCGACATCCTTTTCGCGGCAAGCGGGGAAAAGTTCGTCCTCGGGATTCTGATCGAAGATGTTGTAGATGACCTGCACAGCGTCAACGAGGCCGGATTTGACGGCTCGAATGCCGTTTTCGGGTTCCCAACGATTTTGGCTGATGCCGATGGCACGCACTTTGCCGGAGGCGCGTAGTTTTTCGATTGTTTGCCGCGTGCGCGGGTCATCGAGCCAGGAATCCATCCAAGTGTGATACTGGATCAGGTCGAGCGAATCGAGGCCAAGATTTTTCAGGCTTTTGTCCACGTATTCGAAGACGTAGTCAGGCGGATAGCAATCGTCGAGCGAAAATTCCTTAAGCGCAGGCCAGCGGCGATTTCTTGGCGGAATTTTTGTTGCGACGTAGAGTTTTCTTGATGGATTCGCGCGGAGCGTTTTGCCGAGCAACTCTTCGCTGTGACCGTCGCCGTAAGCCCAAGCGGTATCGAAGAAATTGCAGCCGAGATCGATGGAGCGCTGCAGGGCGGCGAGAGATTCCGTGTCTTCCGAGCCGGTCCAGCCAGCCATTCCCCACATGCCATAACCAATTTCGCTGATTTGCCAGCCCGTGCGGCCAAAGCGGCGCAATTTCATGATGAGAAAACTCTCCCGAATTAAGTTCGCGCGACATAGTATACGAAATGTCTGACCCGCTGAACCGAAGTCTTGCTTTCTCGGAGGACGGAAATGCGAAGCGCAAAGAAACTCGCGGTGATACTTGCTGGACTCTTGATTTTTGGATGCGCCATGGCGTCAGCGGAAAAAGGCGCACAGCCAGGAATGGCTGTGCCACAAAAGAATGAAAAGCCTGCGCGGTGGAGCGCTGAAAAAGCAAAGGCGTGGTACGCGACGCAGCCGTGGCTTGTAGGGAGCAACTACATTCCGGCGACGGCTTCGAATGAGCTGGAGATGTGGCAAGCGGAGACATTCGACTTAAAGCGAATTGATTTGGAGCTGGGCTGGGCGGAATCGATTGGGCTGAATACGATGCGCGTCTTTCTGCATGACTTGCTTTGTAAGCAGGACGCGGCTGGATTTGCGAAACGACTGGACGAATTTCTTGCCATCTGTGCGAAGCATCACATTCGACCTATTCTGGTGCTGTTTGATTCCGTTTGGGATCCAAATCCGAAGCTTGGGTCGCAAGCGCCGCCGCGTCCGGGTGTGCACAATTCGCGGTGGCTGCAGAGCCCGGGCGCAAAAGCTCTGGAAGATCGCAGCGAATATCCGCGGCTGGAAGCGTATGTGCGCGGCGTGGTTGGAAAGTTCGGGCACGACGAGCGAGTCCTGGCCTGGGACGTCTGGAATGAGCCGGACAACACGAATGGCGGGAATTACGAGGATCCGAAGGACAAGGTAGAACGCGTGAACGAGCTGCTGCCGAAAGTGTTCGCGTGGGCGCGAGAAGCCGGTGCGCAACAGCCGCTGACGAGTGGCGTCTGGACGGATGACTGGACACCGGAAAAGCGCAGCGCAACGGCGGCGATTCAACTAGAAGAATCGGATGTCATCAGTTTTCACAGTTACGATAAACCGGAGCAGTTTGAAAAAAGAATTTTGTCGCTACAGCCCTATGGACGCCCACTGATTTGCACAGAGTACATGGCGCGCGGAAATGGATCGACGTTTGAAGGTTCCTTGCCGATAGCGAAGAAACACAACGTGGCAGCGATCAACTGGGGGTTGGTGGGCGGAAAGACTCAAACCTATTTGCCGTGGGATTCCTGGAAAAAGCCGTATACGGACCGTGAACCGGCGCAATGGTTCCATGAGATTTTCCGGACGGATGGAAAGCCGTACAACGAAGAAGAGGTCGTATTGATTGAGGAATTGACCGGCCGCGCGAAGGTTATTCCTTGAGCTTCAGTTTGCCGGCGGACTTGTTTTCTTCCAGGAATTCTCGGAGTTCTTTAGAAACGTCAAGCAACCGTATCCACTGTTCGTAGTAAAGCGTGACGGGAAAGCGGCCGAGGCCGTAAACGCTGACTCCGCCTTTCTCTCCGACGCGAAAATCGAGCGCGCCACTGCGCTTGGCTCCTTTTTCTTTTTCCAGCTGCGCGAGGCGGGCTTTGAGTTCTTCGTACGTTGGTTCGGCCATGGAACACCTCAGAGATTTGCTAAGTCACAATTATAGCCGCAGTGCGGCTGCGGGCGGAACCAACGCACGCGTCAGCTTCGCTGCGCCGGCGCGGCTTCGTGCTCCAGCTCGTGTTTGGCAGAGGATGCTCCCGCAAGCTGATTGTTCTTGCCGTGATGCACGATCAAATGGAGCAGGAACATAAGAATGAGAATTGCGCCGAAGGTGACGACGATCGTAGCCCCCGTGGGTGTGTCAAGCTGCACGCTGAGGTAGCAGCCGAGGGCGGAGACGAGCGTGCCCATAGTCCAGCCAATGGCGAGCCGCGGGCCAATGCGGTCCGCAAAAAGCATGGCACCGACGCTGGGAACGATCAAGTAGCAGAACACAAGCAAGACGCCAGCGATGGCGACCGACGAGGTAACCACGAAACCGAAAGAAGCATAAAAAAGAAAATCCCAAAAGCGGACGTTCAAGCCGGACTTTTCCGCTTTGCCATGGTTCATGGAAATTGCCAAAAATTTCTTGCGAAAGATGAAATGAAAGATGCCGACGGCGCCGTAAAGCAAAGCCGTTTTTTTCACTTCCGGCCAGGAAACCGCGAGAATGTTGCCGACCAGCATGTCTTTCAGGTGTTCTGTTTCGCCGGTGGCCTTGCTCATCAACAAAATCGCAGTCGCAGAAGCCACTGCGTAGGCAATGCCGATGAACGCCTCTTGCGGAATGTGGCCGCGGGCGCTGCGTGCGAAGGAGAATATGGCTGCACCGAGGAAGGTGAAGCCGAGGCTAATCCAGTAAGCGGCACGGCCGTGAGGGTCCATGCCGGCAACGACCGCGACAGTCGCACCTAGGGCCGCAATTTGCGCGAGGGCCAGGTCAACGAAGATGACGCCGCGTTCGACGACGTGCACGCCAAGATAGGCGTGAATCCCCGTGAGGATGAGGCTTGCGACAAATGGCGCAAGCAGAAATACGAGAATTTCCATTCGGCTGGCTCCTGGTTTCTATTTTGTTTCGTCGAATGCTTGTTTTAGCTTGGCGATATCGTAATCGAACAGCTTGAAATAATCGGTGATCTCTTTTTCGCCGCCGACGCTAGGCATGAGCACGAGGACTTTCCCGCTCGTGTCGCGGGCAACAGCATTGGGAGTTTTCAGGTCGAAATACGGTTCAACACAAATGACCTTGATGCCGTCGCGCTTCATTTGGCCAATGAGTTCCACAGTGTGCTGAGGGCTCGGAGGAATGCCGGGCCGCGGTTCTACATAACCGACGACGTTCAGCCCGAAATGCTCGGCAAAATTTGGCCAGGAGCGATGATAGGTGACAATTTTCCGCCCAGCGTACGGCTTCATCTGCGCCATCCATTGTTGATCTGCTTGTTTTAGCTTCTGCTCAAATGCCGTATAGCGCTGCGCGAAATACGCAGCGTCGCCCGGCCGCATTTGGCTAAGTTTATCGGCGATGCCTTTGGCGATGCGCAGGCCGTTTTCCGGATCGAGCCAGTAGTGAGGATTTCCCTGTGGGTGAACATCCCCTTCGGCGCGGGTGACCGCGCCAGTAGGAATTTCCAGAATTTTGGCAAAACGGGAAGCGTCAAAATAGCCCGGAGCGCCGACTTGAATCTTCGGATTCGTAGACTGTGTGATTAGCGGAGGGAGCCAGCCGATTTCGAGTTCGAGTCCAACGACTATTAGCAAGTCGGCGCGGCGAAGCTTCAGAAGAAAGCTAGGCTTTGCTTCCACGAAATGCGGGTCCTGATATCCACGCGCGATGGATTCCACGTCAACTTTGTCGCCGCCAATTTCCTGAGCAAGCGCCGCAAGATCCGTGGTTGCGGTCATGATTTGAATCTTGCTGTCCGCGCGAGTGACTGGAGCGCAAATTGCGAGCACAAGCGCTAGGCTCAACGCGGCCGCGAGTGATTTTTGTATCAACTTTGTTAGAAACATTTCCTTCCTCTCAAAACGTATGAAGTTCTTCTAAGACAATTAACCCGAATCGCCACAATTCCACTCGGCTAGAAGGGATGGGCACCGTGCGCGCCCATCACGAAAAGGAACTGAA
>Ga0126376_10001983_pt1 | contig 11383 bp, 9 predicted proteins | sample PanSoiMetPlot_15_FD_92760 | JGI IMG/M metagenome (GOLD analysis project Ga0126376, IMG submission 92760) | Tropical forest soil microbial communities from Panama - MetaG Plot_15 | ecosystem: Environmental > Terrestrial > Soil > Tropical forest > Bulk soil | place: Panama | collected 2016-02-17
AGAGCACCAATAAGGCCGAAGACCTCTGGACCACACGTCTTGGCAGAGCATAGTTAAGTCCGATCCCGTTTTCATAGATCGTTGTGACGCCAAAGGCGACATGTAGAACTCATCCCATCTGATAAACCGTCCGCTATGAAAAGAGCCGGAGACAATCAAAGACTTAGAACCACGCCAGGCTATTTTCATGCGTGGTGGTACGCCCGAGGAGCACATGTGTTATCGGAAAGTGCGTACTACCAGCCACTTTTCCTCTCTAGGGAGTAGTCAGCTGCCGGAAGACTGCCGTGACCATCAGGGCTGACAGAGGAACTGTGATGAACAAGCCGACTCCGAGCAAGCCTGCGCCGAGTACGTTGAGGAACAGAAGAACAACGAAGATCCAAAACAGGCGGGTCCTTGAGCCCGCAGTCAGAATCGCGCTCTGTTGAAAGCAGCGTAGTAGATTTTTCTCGCCTGCGGCCATGCAAAAGCCGAACAGGCCGTAACGAACACTCAGGTAGACACCTGGCACTACCAAGAGCAGCAATCCAATCGCAACCATGAACAGATAGAGGATCTGGCCAGCCAGGAACTTGGGACCCAGGGCCAACAGCTTAAACGTGTCGGCGAACGTCGGGTTTCTCTCATCGAAGAAGGCGAGACATATGTGGAGAAAACCGAGTTCGAGACCGGCGAAAAGGGCCAAGAACGCAACGTGCGCGGTAATCCACAACAGAATGCCGCACCGTTGACCAGCAATTACGATGATTTCCAAGACGACCCAAGCACCGAAGCATGTCAGGAGGACTGCGGTAAAGAGCAGAAAACCTTTCTTCAAGATCGGCAAAGCAGAGTCAAAAGCTTCACGAATAGAAATCGGACGCATATCGACAAAGGATGATAGCCGAGCAGTGAACCTCGAACTAGCTGGCAAGCAGCATCTGGCCCTCTTCTGGGCCCCGTAAACGGGCATCTTGCACAAGTGGGTTTTACTGCGAAGATGGAAGGTTGAACTTAGCGGGAGTTGACCGGACGGTTGCCAGTTGGCGTCCGACGGAATTGGTGAGACGATTCGGCAGGCGAACGACTGGAGCGGCGCCATGAGATGCAGAGTCGCTGGATGGGCCTTTCTGGCATTGTTAGTTGCGGCCGGTTGGGAGTGTATTTCAGGCTTGCAAGCAAGGAAATTCCTATCGATCCAATTGTCTCTTTGTTTGCTCGTTTGACATGTCCAATTGCGATTCTCGGCTTGCATTTCGCCATTGGCATGTATTGGGTGCCTATCGCAAATTTCGCTACATATGCGCTAGTTGGTGTGGCCGTGGAAACGCTGAGACGGCAATGGAATCATTCAAAGTAGTTTCGAAAAGCCAGCCACCGGATCCTAATCACGTAACTTTACCGGCAGGACTATACGGGACTTGTCCCGCTGAGCATACAGATACCTTGAGACACGGGCACCAGACCTCTTTGTAGTAGCCGCCACTTTTTTCACTTTCTCCTAGCCAGTTAGAAACGCATTGAACACGCAGCGACGCTTCGCTGTGCTTTTCATGTTATTTGTAACAAGAGAAGAGCTTTATGGACCACAGGACTCGACTGGCTCTCTTCATGCTACTTACAGGCACTTCCGTTTTTTGTGCGTGCCAAAAACCCCCCCGCAGCCGAGGAGAAGCCGTCACGCGAATGGTGCAGTTGCAAAAATCTGGGCACTATGATGATGCGGTCCGCGTCGTGGAGAACTGGATGAACCAGCACCAAGACGACACGTCGCAAAATGACTTCCTCCATCAACAAATTGCGATGGTTTATATCAGCAAGGCGAACCACAGGCAGTCAAACCGAGACCAGTCAATTGACAGTGCAGCATCACACCTTGAGCAAGCGCTCAAGCTCTACGCGGCAAAGAAACCGGAGGACCTAGACCCCTCTCTCTTTGGGATTGGCGGCGCGTACGAGATTCTCGGGGACCTCTCGCAAAAGGATAACTGTCGTTTCTACGAAAAGGCTCGGAGCGCATTCGACGAGCAGCTTCCCCTAATCAAGGGTGATTCCTACACCGCATATGGCAGGACTGTGGCGCTCGAACCTCTACGCGCTGAGATTCGGAAGCACCTTACTTCCGTTGAGGACAAATCCGCGAAAGCGGGTTGCAACAGAACCTTCGATAAACCCAAAGAGTGAAAGGTGGGTTTTTATCGACACCTAGATTTGCTGGTGACCGTCCTGGTGACACTGCTTATTTTTGCTAGCTGCACTTGCAGACCCTGCTCATTCAAGGGGGCTGCGAAGCAAGAAAAATCCAGCCGACGGAGTTGTGTTTTTTCTTAGAGAACAAACCAGGAGTTAGTCCGGTGATACGGTTTATTTGTTGCGAACCTAAATGAATAAACAGCATGGCTCTTCGTGTCGAGAGCATCATTTGGCTTGACTCTGACGCCCTCGCCTAAGGACGTGGGAACAGGAACCGCTCAAGCACAAGAAGAGGTCGATTTCCAGAGGCAAACCGTGATTCGTTGCTGGCCCCTAACTCAGCCTTCGGGAATAATGCTCGCCTAGCTTCCTCGAAGCGTCGAAAATCATCGAAACCGGAATCAATTTTCCTAGCTTGTGCCGGCCAATGGCGGTTAACCCAGCGGACGCCATGCAGCCACATTCCGAGCAAACCGGACGTCCTCCAAACTGACAAGGAGTGATGCGAGTAGTGAGATCCGAGGAAATGCAATTCGTCACCTGCGCGAAGACACACTCCTGTGGAGACGCCGGAGGGCGGTGATAACCTCTAAGGACTGGGTCTGGAAGGTCGACCTTCGGAAACCTACTCCGCAACTCAGTTAGCCTCGCAAGCGCGAACTGACGATCCTCAGGGCCTAGCCGCTCCCGACTTTGCTCTCCGTCTTGAGGGGTAAAAAGACTGAACCAGATATTTTGTACTTCCTCGCGCGCGGACCAAAATCCGGCAAAATCGCATAGGTAATCGGGACGCTGAAGTTGCGGCCGAGTAATAGTGCAATGCACGGTAATTCTGTGACCCGCGATATGTTTGAGGATGCGTTCATAGGTCGCGGGCGAACGGCGCTGATCGTGCTCCGGCTGCAAGCCGTCAACGGAGACAACTAGGTGAAGACCCCGACAGTTTTGCCATTCGAGGGGGATAGGACGAACCGCACTCGTAACAAGCTGCACCTCAATATTCATGTCCGCGAACTTGGGAAGCAATACCCCCAACTCGCGGTAACGAACCAATGGTTCCCCACCCACAATTGACAAGTGAATCGGTCGTAGTCGTCGAACCAAAGCTAGGACCCCGGCGATCAAATCATCACCTTTGTAATCGCCGAGCTCGCGCAAAGAGCCAATGGATTGTAGATGACTCGGTTCATAAGCGTAGCAGCCGGGACAACGGAGGGGACATTCACGCGTAATTTCGAGTGATAAGAGCGGCTTCTGCCCGCGTAAGATTTTGCCCCATGCAGGCCCGATGTCCCGGAGTTTCATGATTGTTTGGATGCTTATGCGCGAACATAAGGCGCAATATCCAAGGGTTCAGTTGAAGGACATTCCCGCAAAACATCCGAACTATCTCCGCTTGGCGAAAGTCTTCTATGTCCCAGGCACTAAGCCGCGCAAGGTGCGCTTAGTCACGCGCCATGGCCAGAACGCTCGACAAAAGGCTTGCAGTCAGCATTGCAGTCAGCGCCAATTGACATCACAAGACGCGCAGCCTAACATGGCCCGCAAAAACAAGCCACCTTGTCTGTTATGGTCCCCCAGGTCATTTCGCACTTTCGCGTCGTCGAGAAACTCGGCGGCGGAGGAATGGGCATCGTCTACAAGGCCGAAGATATCCGCTTGGGACGAGCGGTCGCCTTGAAATTCCTCGCGGAAGAACTTTGCCTCGACCGCCAGGCTGCGGATCGCTTTCGAAGGGAGGCTCGCGCTGCGTCAGCTTTGAATCATTCCAATATCTGCACCATCCACGACATTGGCGAGCACCAGGGTCAGATCTTTATCGTCATGGAACTACTCGAGGGCCGGACGCTCAAGTATTACATCGACCAAAAACCGTGCAAGATTGTTTGGCTGTTGGAGCTGGGGATGCAAATCGCCGACGCCCTCGATGCCGCACACGGGAAGGGCATTGTCCATCGCGATATCAAACCGGCAAATATTTTCGTGACAGTGCGCGGCCAAGCCAAGGTTCTCGATTTTGGCCTAGCCAAATTGTTGGGGCCAATGGCCTCAACGGTAGGGGCCGGCGCCTCCGCAGCAGAAACGGAGACCTTGTCCAGCGCGGGCCTGCTCATCGGCACAGTCGGCTACATGGCCCCGGAACAGCTTGAAGGGGAACCTGTAGACCAGCGCACAGACCTTTACGCGCTCGGCCTTTTGCTCTACGAGATGGCCACCGGACGCAACCCATTTCTTGGCCAGTCGCCAAGTTCGACTATCGCGAACATATTGAAGGAAGAAGTGCCGCCGGTTGTCCTAGGCAATCCGGCGGCCCCGCCTGAGCTGGGACGCATTGTGCAGAAATGCCTGCGGAAACGAAGGGATGACCGCTACGCGTCGGCGCGGGACTTGGCGGTGGACCTCGCGGCTTTGCGTCGAAGTCTCGAAGTAACCAGGACGGACTCGTGGGTCGCACGTCCTGAACGCACGGCACTGATTTCGCTTTCGCGCGGAGCGGTGCGCTGGCTGCTTGAACTCATTCAAGTAGGCTACCTGGCTATGTATGGACTTGCGCTTTATAAGTTTCACGATGTGCTCCGCGTTAGCCGGGAGTTGTATGGATCGGCGGCGTTGGGTGCTGCGCTGGTGATGGCTGCGCTGCTCGGGGTGCCGGTACGGCTATACCAATTTACAGCGGTTGCTTTCGACTACTCTTATCTTGGCCCGAAGTTTCATCGATTATTTCCGGCTGTATTCGTGATCGATGTCATCTGGGCAGCGATGCCCTTGCTTTTCCTCGGGCAACTCCAGGGTCTGGTCCTAGTGTGTGCGGCGGCCCTAGGGTTTCTACCATTTTCGCAACGCATGCTTCTTTACGCTGCCTATTCTCACGAGGGCGGCCGCTCCTCACCCATACAAATGGCTCGGTAGAAAGTAGTCGGTTGAAACGTTGTTGCCGCCTTCAGTGCGCCCAAGCCAGAAGAATTGTGATTTCCTCATAGCGATTGTGGTCAAGTCTGGTAAACCGCCAAAGCGGATCTTCAGCTTCCCGATCGTTCCACAATTTGCGGGTGATCCCGGCCTAGGCCTGGCCTGGCTGGCGCGCATGTACGCCCACATGGGCAAACGGCGTGAGTCCGAGGGGGTCCTGCGTCAAGCCGAGAAGAGCTTCACGAGCAGGGGGCGCCGATTGGGAGCTCGCTGCTGTTTTCTGTGCTCTGGGCGACCGGGATCGCGCCATCTCTGCACTCGAAGGGGGCGTACGCAAGCATTCGCTGGGAGCATTCATCTTCATGGACCCAAAGCTTGATTCCATACGTTCCGACTCGCGCTTCCAACAATTGATGCGTCGCGCTAACCTTCCGTCCTGAAAGCGTTGAGCACTGTTTCTTGGGTGCGCTGCGCCGCGCCGCATGATGGAGACTACACGATTGCCCGATGTCAATTTGAGGGGTTGGTTGGCTGAGTTCGGTGAGGGTGTGGATTTGGGTTTCGAAGCGAATCGCCTATTTCCGCTGTTCCATTGAGCCTGCAGCGGAAACGGGGAGGAGCCAGGATAGCCACGGAACGCTGTTCAAGGAGCCTATGCCCGTTTGCGTGTGTTGACCTCGATGGCTTGGAGGCTGCGGCACACTTCGCCGAGGGCGAAGACGAGCAATCCGACGAAGGCGGCCGCCAAAGCCATCGCCGCAAACACCGCCGAAATCTCAGGCACTGGGTCGTGGTAGCGTTCCGCTATGACATAGCAGAACCACAATATTCCAGCTACAGACAGTATGATTCCCGTTCTCTTAAGAACATTTGCCATGGGCCCCTCCCTTCGAAGGTGCCGCGAGACGTTAGCATGGTTTTGGCTTCCGCGGGCAAGATCACTACGTAGGGCGGGAAGCCGACGGCTTTCTGACCCATCGGAAATCAGACTCTACTTGTGGATGCGCTAGAGATTTCCGGAAGCACCCAAGGGATTTGAACGAGGAACTCGACACATGAACGTTTTGCCAGGACTAATCGGGCCCTTGGATGGTTTCCGAGCTGCGTGAAGGACCAGAGCACCTACTCGTATCTCAGCGCCGCCATGGGGTCGACGCGCGTGGCGCGCCATGCGGGAATTGCGGTGGCGGCGAACGCTACCGCAGCCAACAACGCCGGGACTGCGGCAAACGTTGCCAGGTCCCTTGGATTCACTTCAAACAGGAGGCTCGCCATCACGCGGGTTAACGCGATTGCGCCTAGAAGTCCCACGGCGATGCCAATACCCGCCAGAGCCATTCCCTGCCGCACGACGAGGCCGACAATGTCTCCCGGCCGGGCGCCCAATGTCACTAGCACACCGATATCGTGGGTGGCCTGCGTCACCAAGTGCGACATGACGCCATACAAGCCCACGGCAGCCAAAAGCAGAGCGAATGCCGCGAAAGCTCCCAGCATGACGCTCGAAAAACGCTGGCGGGCCAGCGAATCGTGCAGCCGCTCCTGCATTGTGCCGATATCATAAACTACGACGTCTGGATCGAGGGCATGGATCTGGCTGACCACCGCCGAAAGCAGCCCTGCTTCTGCCGCTGGCGTGCGCACTACCAGAAACGCTGGGCTGCCGGGGTGCTGCTCCAGTGGGAAATAGGTCGCGATCTTGCCCTCCGTCTCCAAGCCGTATTGTTTGACCACGCCCACCACTCCTACAATCGTCATCGGCCTTTTTGGATTGAACCACACATGTTTTCCGATGGCATCGCCGTTCGGCCAGAAGCGCTGCGCGAATTTCTCGTCGATGATCGCCACTTGGGGCTTATCCATCGTGTCATCCTCGTTGAAAAATCGTCCTGTCTTCAGCGGGATTCTCATGGTCCGAAAATAATCTGCGCTTGCGATTCGGATGTCCGCCTGCAACTGCCGCCCCGGCGGCGGCGTGTAACCCTCCACACCGATCCCGCCCCAACCCACCGAACCCGTGAGCGGTAACGCTGAAACCAAACCCTCGGCCACCACTCCTGGCAGGTGAGAAACGCGGCTCTCGATTTCCCGACTGAAATTGATCACCGGCCTATCCTCGCTATACTTCCCGCCAATAGCCGCGACTTCCATCGTTAGGACATGGTCGGTCGTGAATCCCGGCGGCACACTCTGCAGCCTCACAAAGCTGCGAATCAGCAGTCCCGCTCCGATTAAAAGCAACAACGAAAGCGTCAGCTCAGAAACCACCAGGAGCCCGCGCAATCTGTGTCGTCTGACGTGCAACCCACCCTCGCTCTGCCCGCTTCGCCCGCCTGCCTTTAGCGAAGTGTTCAAGTCCACTTTGATCGCACGCCACACCGGTGCCAGTCCAAACAACACTCCGGTGATCAGCGCAACGCCAAAGGTGAACACCAGCACGGTTGCGTTGATCGTGATATCTTCCAGCCTTGGAATATTTCCTGGGTTCATCGTACGCACTGCGTAGAGGCTGAGTTGCGCGATCGACAACCCTGCCGCCCCACCCAGAAGTCCCAAGAGTACGCTCTCTGTGAAAAGTTGTCCTGCCAGCCGTTGCCAGTTGGCTCCCAGGGCCGTGCGGATCGCTACTTCTTTTTCGCGCCCTGCCGCCCGAGTAAGCAGCAGGTTCGCCACGTTCGCACATGCAATCAACAGCACCAGCCCGACGGACCCGAGCAGAACCAGCAACGCGCGGCGCACATCACCGACCACCTGTTCCTGCAACCCGATCAAGTGCATGCCAAAACTGGCATCGCGCTTGTCTTTCTCCCGAATGCGGCTGGCGATGACCTCCAGGTCCGCCTGCGCCTGCTGCACCGAAACTCCCGGCTTCAGGCGCACCATAATGTTGTAATTTTCGTCGCCCCGGTTTTTCTCGGCATCGGCGCCCAAAGGCAGCGGCGCGAAAAAGTCCATCTTGTCCATCGGGAATTCCGATGGCATCACTTCGGCATCGAGCATGAAGCTGCTTTGCAAGACTCCCGCGACGATGAATGGGCTGCTGTTGAGCACGATGGTCTTGCCCACGATTGCCGGGTCGGCGTTAAACAGCCTCCTCCAGGCCCGCTGCGTAAGAATCACCACGTCCGGCCTGCCCGGTTCGTCCTCCTCCGGCAGGAGCAAACGCCCAAGCAACGGTTTTCCGCCGAGCATCCTCAGCAAAGCGGACTGGGTACGCACGCCAAACACTCGCTCTGGCTGCTCGCGGCCTGTTAAGACGAAAACACGGCTCTGCGCCAGGGCCATTTCTTCAAACGAATGGTTCTCCCCCCGGACGTCCAGGTATTCACCCGGAGACGGCCAATCCCGCAGGATTCCAATCGCCGGCGAATGCAGCCACACCGCTGCTAACTGGTCAGGATGCGGGTAAGGAAGGGGACGCAACAACAGTGCATCGACCACGCTGAAAATAGCGGAGTTGGCCCCGATCCCTATCCCTAAGGACACCACGATGACCAGCGCCAGCATACGGTTCTTGCTTAGCATCCGCAGGGCATAGCGCAAATCTTGCAGAAACGTCTGCACCAAGTTCTCTCCTTAAATCGAACGGACTAAGAGAAATTGACCGGCTCGGACCCATGGAATTATAAGACAAGAAAAAAGAACAACTCCATAAACCGCGTTACCGTCTGCTGATTTGGTCACAGGACCTTACCGGTTTCGCGAACAAATCAGGACTTTGCAAATCCCTCTCGAGTGCTTCACAACATCTCGCTCCTAGTCACTCTAGCCGCTGTAACGAAACGCTTGTAACGAAGGCAGCAGAGGTGCTACTCTCGGTTACCGAGGACATAAAGATGAGCAAGCCTTCCGATCTCGTGCAGGGCACCTTGGATATGCTGCTGCTGAAGATTCTTGCGCTTGAGCCGATGAATGGCTTCGCCGTGAGTCAGCGGTTAAAGCAGGTGTCCGGCGACGTGTTGCAAGTGAGCGACGGATCGCTGTACCCGGCTCTGCACAAGCTGGAGCAAGAGGGCTGGATTACAGCAGAATGGAAAACGTCAGAGTATGGCCGGCGCGCGAAATATTATTCGCTGACAAGGCTCGGGCGGCGACAGCTCGAAAAGGAAGCAGATAACTGGGGCAGACTTTCGAGCGCGACTTCGCGGGTTATTAAGCTTAAAGAGGCGTGAGCGTCGCGCGCCGCGAAACGAGGTTGGAATATGCGACCGGAGCATTGGCTATACACGATTCCACTGCGGCTACGGTCCTTGTTGCGTTCGGCGCAGCAGGACCAGGAATTGGATGACGAGTTGCGCGACCACGTGGAACGAAAAACCCAGGAATACGTTGCGCAAGGTATGGCGCAAGCAGAGGCGCGCCGCCGCGCGCGACTCGACTTAGGCGGTATCGAGCAGACCAAAGAGAGATGCCGCGACGCACGCCGCGTGAACTGGATTCAAGACTTCGTACAGGATTTGCACTATGGCGTTCGCACGCTCCGTAAATCCCTTGGCTTCACCGCCATTGCCGTGCTGACGCTGGCGCTCGGCATTGGCGCGAACACGGCCATTTTTTCGGTTGTCAATGCGATTTATCTTTCTCCGCTTCCGTATCCGAATGCCAGCAAGATTTACGTCGTCTCACGAATCGGGAATCAGTACGGTGGAGAATCCATTTCCCCAGCGATCTTTGCGGCGTGGCGCGAGCAGCAGGCGGGAGCGTTTGAGCACTTGGCGCTGCTGCACTGGGCGGGCGCCGCGACGCTGACGGGATTCGGAGATCCGCTGCAAGTTCCTACGTTGGGTATTTCCGTGGATTTTCTGGCCATGCTAGGAGTGCATCCCGCGCTTGGACGCGACTTCGCGCCGGAGGAAGGCGCGGCTGGCGGGCCGAATGTCGTTATGCTCGGCAACAGCTTGTGGCGAATGCAATTTGGCGCCGATCCGAATGTGGTGGGGCGGAGCATCACGCTCGACGACAAGCCATACACAATCATCGCCGTTCTTCCAGCCGGATTTGAGGACCCGAGTTTCAGCTCTCCTCACGCGCAGCTGTGGTTTCCGGTGCGCATTCCGGCGACCACGACGGACGTCGGCAACGGCGGCCTGCTGTGTCTTGGCATGCTCAAACGTGACGTCAGCATAGCGCAGGCGGAAGCGTCGCTCACGCTTTCGCTATCCGCGCTGCGCGATAAGTTTCCGAAGATGTTCATGCCGGGCGAGCGAGCGCATTTGATTCCGTTGCGGCAGCTTCTGAATGCGTGGGCGGGGACGGCGCCGCTGCTGCTCTTCGGCGCGGTGGGGCTCGTGCTGCTGATCGCATGCGCGAACGTCGCAAGCCTGACGCTAGCGCGGTCGGCGACGCGGCAGCGCGAAATGGCCGTGCGCAGGGCGATGGGTGCAGGGCGCGAACGGATCGTGCGGCAACTGCTCACGGAGAGCGTGCTGCTGGCTGTGCTCGGCGGAGCGATCGGCGTCGCGGCGTGCTACGCGAGCTTCCAGTTCATCATCGCGGTTGTTCCGAAGGACTTGACGCATGTCGGCGCGTATCAGATTGACGCGGCGGTTCTCGGATTTGCGTTTGCGCTCAGCATCGTCACCGGCATCGTGTTCGGGCTCGTGCCGGCGCTGGGGACTTCGCGCGTGGACTTGAACAATTCGCTCAAGGAATCGAGCGCGCAGAGCGGCGCGGGCCACAGCGGCCGCATGCGCAGCGCGCTTGCAAGCGGAGAACTGGCAATCTCGCTGGTGTTGATTGTCGGCGCGGCGCTCGCGCTGGAAAGCTTTGCGCGGCTGACGGGAGTCAATCCGGGATTCGATTCGAGCAACGTGCTTACGTTCAGTGTGCAGCTTACCACCGCGCGCTACGCCTCGCCCGTATCACGCGCAGCGTTTTTGGATCAGGCGCTCGCACGGCTCTCTGCACTTCCTGGGACTGAAGAGGCGGCGACCATCAGTATTTTGCCGCTGACAGGCGGGGCCGACATCCTCTTCAGCCTGGTGGGCGGAAATGGCTCCGTGCCGCCCGGAGAACCTCTTGCAGCTAACATTCGCGTAGTCAGCCCGGATTATTTCCACGCGCTGCGGATTCCGCTAGTACGCGGGCGCGTTTTCACCGCTTCGGACAACTCCGCTGGCCCGCCGGTCGTGGTGATTGACGAAACCATGGCCAAGAAATTCTGGCCGGGCAAAGATCCGGTTGGGCAGGAAATCTGGATTGGAAAGCCGATGGGGCCAGAGCATGCAGATCCCACGCCGAGGCAAATCATCGGCGTGGTGGGGGACGTTCGGGAATCGAGTCTCGCGGAGAATGGCGG
>Ga0126376_10001984_pt1 | contig 11381 bp, 10 predicted proteins | sample PanSoiMetPlot_15_FD_92760 | JGI IMG/M metagenome (GOLD analysis project Ga0126376, IMG submission 92760) | Tropical forest soil microbial communities from Panama - MetaG Plot_15 | ecosystem: Environmental > Terrestrial > Soil > Tropical forest > Bulk soil | place: Panama | collected 2016-02-17
CATGACCCGGTAGTCCATGTTCCTCCCAGGAAGATGGACCCGCGGGTGACGAGGACACGGTGTGGATAAACTTTCATCGGGACGTGGTCTAGTTAAGCGGATGCTTTCGGTACTTCCCATACAGCAGCTCTTCGACAAACTCCACGCACTTGAAATCGAGGAGCTGTGCATTCTTTTCCAGGCGCCGGTAGAGCGGCATGCTGATCTTCCATGGGCGGGTAAAGATGTTCGGATCTTCAATCGTTGCCTCGTAGGAGATCACATCCGGGCTGGTGCGCGTGTAACTCTCCACCACGTGGAGCTTGTCGCTGTGGAAATTTCCGGCGCGGTCGAACCAGGTCTGGTCATTGAGGTCGGTGACGTCGATTACCAGGGTTTCACCCTCCCAGCGTCCGACGGATCGGCCCATCCACGAGTCGGCCGGAGCAGGCCCGGGGTCTGTCAGAAAGACGTTCCTCACAGCGCCGGCATACTCGTAGACGAACGTGAGCGCGCTGGCGCTTTGCAGAATCTGAAACGGGTAGGGCAGGTAGGTGGCGCGCGGCACACCGGGGAGATAGCATTTGATCTCAGGATCGAGGCTCAGCCAGTCCTGCTGGTTCTGCTTCCTTCTCGCGAGGGCCTCCGGCTTGTAGGGAATCTCGCCGCCCTCCACGACGCCGAGGCTTGGCGGCACCGCGCCGACGGCGCCCAGCGCCAGCGCCGCGGCCGCCGGCACCGCACCATAAGGCCCGGCGCGAAGCGCCATTGCCGGACGCGCTACGTGAGCCTCAAGATCATAGTTGGCTTCGTTCAGCGCCTGCCAGATTCCATTCAGGTCAGGCTTGCCGTCGGGCCCATGCGGCGCGCGATAGTCCTGCGCGGCCAGCGGCAGGACTCCCATCGCTACTATTGTCGCGACGAAGGATACGCTTTTTAGTGTGCGAATGAGCGTGCAAAGGATTCTTTTCATTGAATGATCCTATTCCCGGCGTCGTTTCATTGCTTGCGGCAGCCCCGCTTTCTTTGGAACAACGCGAAAAGACTCGCGGTTGTCTAGCCAGATCGGATGTAGCGTCTCCTCTCGGGGGGCTCGGCTTGGGCAAATTCGGCACGAACACCCCTCACTCACGGGGCCGCGCCTTTCCTTCGGCGCGTGTCGTCGGAAAACATAGTCCCCGAACCGCCAGCGCGGCAATATGCACGTTGAGTGTCATCGCGCCGAGGCGGATGGGCGCCTGCTCAATACCTCGGACGACACTCTTGTTTGGATCCGGCACTCGGTAGCGTTGCCCGTGCTGACACACTCCGGAGCGATATGGCAACGAGCACGGCTAGCGCTAGTCCAAAAAGCCATGCCGCGACCGTCATGGTCAGTTTTATCAAAGATACGCCGATCACCAGCGTGTCCTGGACGATCGTAATGTCCTTGATCGTCGCCTTGAACACCAATCCCTTGATATCGTCTTTGAAGCGATACACCGGACGCGCGGCCAAATAGGCTTTGATACCGGTGGCGACGACGCTGGCGGCGGCCGCCTCGACGCGCGGCAGGCTCTGCTCTATCTCCTCGCCCAGACGTCCGGCGATGCGCGAGCCGAGCCGTTCCGCTAAGCCACCGCCGCCGAAGTCCTCGAGCTTCACATTCTCAGCATCGAAGAAGACCTCTCCGCGTTCGGCATCGTACCGCGGGATGCCGCGCGCGAATGCGGTCGCCGTAAGCACTTTGCCGAGCACGGTTGCACGCGTTTCGACCCGGAACGAAATCCGGCCGTCCGCCAGGCTGACGGTGGCGCGTTCCACCGTCACGCCGCGGAATGACCGCGGAAGCTCCCGGTTGATCCGCTCCTGCAGCCGCGGTTCGCTCAGCACAATCCGTTCAGGGCCGAATGCGCTCAGCGCAGCACCCACGATCGTAAGCGCGCCGAGTGCAAGGACAGCAATCCGTGTGAACCGTAGTTTCGTCATCCCTTGCCGTCAGGGAATGCGCGCCTGAGGGAACGCGATCTGCGCTTGGCCATCTTAACAAACGCGATCGCTTCAGCAAACTCTGGAGCTGAGTGACGATCGCACCAGACCAAATCATCCTTAGCAAAACACGAAATTAGGTGTTCCCGGCAAAGCGCGTCCCGTTGGCCCCACCCCAGGTCACTTATGAACCACACAGGCACAGCCCGCGGCATGATATCTCCCGTTCGGTTCGACTATGCCGCCTTTGCCATACTGGTCGTGAGGGCGAACCCAATCGCTCAAGCTATGATAAGGCCCGTTTTCGTCGCGTCCTTTGGGCATGATGTCCAGAATGCGGTAGGCCGTGAGAAATTCCTCGCCGCCGCGCGAGAAGGTCGCGTAGGTCAGGTAGATCTGACCGAAGCTATCCCTGAAGAACACGCTGTCTCCGGAGAGATCTTCCAGTCCGGCCGCCCATGCTGGCGCTGGTCGGAAATTGTAAAGAGCGCTGCCGGAGGCAATCTGCCGGGGTGTGAAAGAAACATGGAAATCATAGTTGAAGTCCGAGCGATACGACGAGACCCACGGGAATTTCCAGCCCATCCGCTTGCGAACGACCTCGATTTCCTCGATCGGCGCGCGCGCCACAACCGCGTAGGTGACGTCGTGATTCTGAAGATGCGCCAGTATTCCTTCCACGTGATCGACCTCGAATGAGCAGCCGACGCATTGCGTCGACGCACCCGGCGCCATCATGAAGTGCTTGATGAAGAGCTGGCTGCGCCCTTGGAACAGCTCGGTCAGGGTCACCTCGCCCTGCGGCCCATCGCACACATAGCGTTTCTCTATTTTCACCCACGGCAGTGCGCGACGCTCCTGAGCCAAGCAATCGCGCAGTCGCGTGAACTCCTTTTCCTTGGCGAGCAGAGCGCACCGCGCCTCGATCCATTCCGCCTCAGTGACGATCTGGTGTGGTTGCATGAAACACTCTCGATTGGGTCGTGTCCGCGCTCGCGGTCAACGCCGCGCTTCGCATCAAACGGGCGAGGATCGACGCATCGAGCCTCGCCCAAAGGCTCTGCTTCGCTCACCGGCGCGCGCTAATCATCGCGAACGCCGCGTCTTGCGGGTCGCGAGCCTGCACAATCCAGGCGCCGCCCGGGACCTCGTGCGGCCCCTGAAGCACCTGCCCACCACGCTCTGTTGTGCGTGCGGCCGCCGCCGCTACGCTGTCGACCCCGATGTAATAATTCCAGTGCGGACTCGGTATCTGCGTGCAACCGCTCATCATGCCGCCACAGGGCGCGCCGCCGGCGGCAAACGTCTGGTAGGTGCCCATCGCGCCCATATCGATCGCGCGATCCTTGGTCCAACCGAACAGCCCCGAATAGAACGCAAATTCCCGATCGAGGTTGTCGGCATAAAGCTCGTGCCAGCCGACGTGGCCCGGGGTCATCGGCGCGACCATCGTTCCCTCACCTTCGCCGTTGGGCTTGAAGAGCAGGAACGCCGCGCCACCCGGATCGGACACGACCGCAAACCGGCCGACGCCCGGTATATCTTCGGGGTCGCGTCTAATCGCACCGCCGGCCGCCGCGACGCGCGCCGCATCGCCGTCCACGTCATCGACCGCCACATAGCCAGACCAGCATGGCTTTGCCCCCGCCACGCGCATCGCCTCAGGGATTCCCATGAGGCCGGCCACCATGACCGCCCCCTTGCGGAACACCGTGTAGGTGCGGTCCGCCATCGAATATTCCTGCGCGTCCCAACCGATCACATCGCTGTAGAACGATGCCCCAGCCTTCGGTTCGCTTGTCATGACGTCATACCAGACGAACTTTCCACGTTGTGTCGCCATTGCCGATCACTCCTCTTTGCTGGCGGGGCGGAACAGGTGTTCGAGGTAGAGCCGCAGGTGCGCGAGGCATTCTCGTCCGACTTCGCTTGCGTTCTTCGCCTTGGCCAGGACGAAGGCGCCTTGCAGGACCGCCTGCGTATAAAGCGCCAGGCTCTCCGCGCTCCACGTCGCCTCGGGCGCGTAGAGAGCCTTCGCCGCGGCGATATCCTTGGCGACATCGGCGGTATGCGCGCCGATATGGGCGCCGCAAGCCTCGCGGATCACCGGGTGCGAGTCATAGGCCTCCTGCACCATGGTGCCGAGCAAGCAGGTGAATTCCGGGATCGGTCCCGCCAGAATCGCGCTGCGGAAATCGACGTAGCCAAGCAGGCGCTGGAGCGGATCGGCGAGCTGGCGATAGGGCGCTGCGCCGAACATCCGTTCCGCCATTGCGGAAAAATGGGCCGCCGCCGCGACCGCCAGACCTTCCTTGCTCTTGAAGTGATGGAAAAACGCACCCTTGGTGAGGCCGGCGGCGCGGCAGATGTCGTCGACCGTCGTCGCCGCGTAACCCTGGGCGCGAACCAGATGCAAGGCCGCGTCGAGAAGTCGGGTGCGTGAATCTGGAAGCGATGTCGCCGCGTTCATAAAAATTCAATACCAACCGGTTGGTATATTGTCAACTTTTTATTTTAGGCACGCAAAATCAATCTCTTGCGTCTGACGGCCGTAACGGAGGTCGAAGCTCGCGGTGGCTTCAATCGGTCATGGCCGCGTTTATGCAAACAGCAAGCTCTGTTGGGGTGCGGATTTGTGGCAACGCATTAATTTTGGAATTGCCAACGAAATCAATGCCGTCCGGCTTTCCGTGCCGCAGCGATCCGGGGATCTGGCGGGCACGGCCCGCCCCACCATGCCGCGACTGACCCGTGCGACAGCGCGCGACGGAGCTTTCAGTCGCCCGCCTCATCCTGATCCGTCGAAGAGCATCTTCTGCCGAGCCATCCGAGCCCGGAATACAGGACCCGGTAAAGCGCAACCATGGTCGATGCTTGATCCCCTCGAGAAGGCAAAGCTGATCGAGCGATGTCCTCATCCGACTGACCGAGCGCAGCACAATCGTGGTTCTCTGGCGAGCGGCAACGCGAGAGCCGCCGGTGATTTTTGCGCCGCCGGCCGCAGCGCTGGAGGCGCTCGTTTCGGCTTGCACGGAAACGGAGCTCATGCGGATCGAGCGCCGAGCGGAAGGCGGCTCTCGCGATAGCCGCAAAGGCGAATGAGCCGCAACACTCCGCCGATACGGGACGGTGGAGCGTGGGCCGCTCTAGCTGGAAATCCGCACGCGCCGTTGATTGTCGTGGCCGCGGTCAATATCTAGTAAGACGACGGCATCCCGCGGAGCGCCCTACGCGGCGTGAGCCCGGAATGCCTCCGAACAGATGCCAAGAGGAGCAGATCTATGGCGATCGTGCTCAACCACACCATTGTTCCGGCGAAGGACAAGCGCGCCGCGGCTCGGTTTTTCGCCGACACGTTCGGCCTGTCCCAAGACGCCTCCGACGATCATGGCCACTTCGTCCCGGTTCGCGTCAACGACGCGCTGACGCTGCTGTTCGACAACGCCGATGCGTTCGAGAGCCACCACTATGCCTTTCACGTCAGCGATGCCGAATTTGATGCCATTCTGGGGCGCGTGCAGCGCGCTGGCCTCGCCTACGGCAGCGCGCCCTGGAGCATCGCCGACGGCAGACTCAACGACTGGGGGGGCGGCCGGGGCGTCTATTTCAAGGACCCCGATGGCCACATCCTCGAGCTCATGACCGTGCCGCAGTGAGAACGGGCCGAGCGAAGGGATGGCGCAGCCGTTCTACACCATCGGCCACTCCACCCGTCCGCTCTCTGATTTTGTAAGCCTACTGCAAAGCGCCGGGGTGACGTCGGTCGCTGACGTTCGCAGCGTGCCGCGCTCGCGCACCAATCCACAATACAATCGAGATGTTTTGCCAACGGCGCTTGCCGCATTCGAAATCGGCTATGAGCACTTTGCATCGCTGGGCGGCTTGCGCGGCCGCACGCGCGACGTGTCGCCCGACGTCAATGCGTTCTGGGAGAATGAGAGCTTCCACAATTACGCCGACTACGCCATGGGCGAAGGCTTTCGCAGCGGGCTGGCGACGTTGCGAGAGCGCGGACGCACGCGGCATTGCGCCGTCATGTGCGCAGAAGCCGTGTGGTGGCGGTGCCACCGGCGCATCATCGCGGACTACCTCATTGCAGCGGGCGATGAAGTGTTCCACATTCTTGGCCCAGGCCATATCGAGCGGGCTATTCGGACGAGCGCCGCACGGGCAGGCCCTCAGGGAAGTTTGATCTATCCAGCGAGTGGTTGATCGCAATGTCGCGGGCCGGAGCCAGATTGAGCGCCAGCGACGCCCGGCGTCGGCATTTCCCATGTTATAGGGTGACCGGATTTCGTTGTGCTCAGTCCGGCTACGGGCTATTCCGCGGCCGCTTTCAACGGAGGCCCGGCCGGGGGCCCGATGAGGTCCGTCAGTTCCCTCTCGTCCAGGGTTTCCTTCTCAAGCAAACGTCTGGCGCTGCGCTCGAGTATGTCGCGCTTTTCCTTCAAGATGCCAAGCGCGCGGTCCATGGCGCTCTGCACCAGCAATCGAACCTCGTCATCGATCGCGGCAGCGGTCGTTTCGGCATAGTCCTGCTGGCGGGGCGGCGGCGGCAGGTCGGGACCGGTCAGGAACGTCCTCGGATCGCGATCATAGGCGACGCTGCCGAGCCTCTCCGACATGCCGTATTTCGTCACCATGGAGCGCGCGATGTCGGTGACGCGGCGCAGGTCGTCGGCGGCTCCCGTCGACAAGTGGCCGAACACCACCTGTTCCGAAGCCCGGCCGCCCAGAAGGACCGCCATCTTGTTCTCCAGTTCCTCCCGCGTCATGACAAATCTGTCCTCGGTCGGACGCTGGATGGTGTAGCCGAGCGCGCCTATGCCGCGGGGGATGATCGACACCTTGTGGATCGGATCGCTCCCAGGCAACGATACCCCGACGAGCGCATGCCCCATCTCGTGATACGCAACGATCTCGCGCTCCTGGGGGTTGAGCAGCCGATTGCGTTTTTCGAGCCCCGCCACGATGCGTTCGACGGCATTGCTGAAATCCGCCATCGTTACCGCATCGGCACCGCGCCGGGTCGCGAGCAACGCGGCCTCGTTCACGAGATTGGCGAGATCCGCTCCCGTAAAACCCGGGGTGAGCGCCGCGACTTTCTCGGTGTCGACGTCGGCTGCGAGTTTGGTCTGCTTGAGATGAACATGGATAATGTCGACCCGTCCCTTCTTGTCAGGCCGATCGACCAGGACCTGGCGGTCGAAACGGCCCGCCCGCAGCAGCGCCGGATCGAGAATTTCGGGGCGATTGGTTGCCGCCAGAATGACCAGACCGGTCCGTGAATCGAAGCCGTCCATGTCGACGAGCAGCTGATTGAGGGTCTGCTCCTTCTCGTCGTGGCCGCCGGCGAAGGGGCCCAGTCCTCGCGCCCGGCCGAGCGCATCAAGCTCGTCGATGAAGATGATGGCCGGCGCCTTGGACCTGGCTTGCTCGAACAAGTCGCGCACGCGCGCAGCGCCGACGCCGACGAACATCTCCACGAACTCGGAGCCGGAGATCGAGAAGAACGGTACCTTGGCCTGACCGGCCACCGCCTTGGCGAGCAGCGTCTTACCGGTCCCCGGCGGGCCAACCAGCAGCACGCCCTTCGGCATGCGGCCGCCGAGGCGGCCATAGACTTGCGGGTTCTTCAAGAACTCGACGATCTCGCGCAACTCATCCTTGGCTTCGTCCACGCCAGCCACATCGTCGAATGTCACGCCCGTGTTGGCCTCGACATAAACCTTCGCCTTGCTCTTGCCGATGGACATGAGCCCGCCGCCCAAGCCTTGGCTCATGCGCCGTGCGAGGAAGGTCCAGAGGCCGAAGAACACGACTGCAGGAACGACCCAGGAGAGCAAGTCCTGAAACAGCGTACTCTCGACCTGGCCCGAATAGGTGACGCCGGCCTTCTGCAGCTCGTCGGCGGCTTGCGAGTCGACTCTGGTGGTCACGAACTGCTTCTTTCCCCCCGGCAGCGGCTCCTTCAGGGTGCCCTGTATGTAGCGATCCGACACCGCGACCCGATCGACCTTGCCGTCCTGCAGCAATCGCTGAAATTGGCTGTAGGGAATGGCTTCGATCCTCTGATTGACCGAGTAGAAATATTGGAGAAGCAAGATACCGATGATGGCAGCCAGCCAATAGCCAATATGGAATTGCGTCTGCTTGTTCATGGGTGTCCACCAGGCTCACGAAGCTGCGTCAGGCAGAAGCTGTGTGGTACATATGTGGTCCGCAACGGGTAGAAAAGGGTGGTTGCCGTGCCACCCAGCCTTGAGCGTGCTGGATCGCACGGCTGCGCGGCATGGTCGGCCCTGGCCTTCCGCTTCCTCCCGCAAATTGACGGCCTGCACACCTATAAAACCTGCAGGCACGATTTCGATTGGCTATGCGAGCCGTTGCCGCGGTGATCGTACTGGTCCACGATACCAATGTGCGCAAGCGCGACTTCGCATGCACCCGCCGTGCGCTGACCCGATCGAGCGCTGTCCCATTTGGAATTCGGGTACGGGCACGGCAACGCCGCGCTCTTCACCGATCGCCAAGAGAGCGCTGATTAGTCCAGTCGCATGGGACGAGAAAGCAGCGGAACCGGCGGCCGTTCGCACCGGGTTGGGCATGCGGAAGCCGCCTGCGCGGCCGCGTAATTATTGCCCTGGTGGTTTTATTATTCTAGACGATTACATGCAGTCGCCCTGCCGGGGTCACTGAGGCGGGCTACATTTTCGGCTTCAGCGCCGGGGATCGGGCCATTTTTTGTATTATCAACGTGACAATTGACCGTTACGCCTTGGCTTCCGTCACACATCGGCACGACAGCAGAGGTGGTCCTGCGGGCGAGGGATTTAGGGGTCGAAGAAGAAACCGAACGCATCGATTTGGCGCTTGATGGCAGCAAGCAAGATCAGTATGCGGCGGCATTTGGTGGCATGAATTTCATTGAGTTCGTGTCCAACGATCGTGTAATCGTCGATCCGTTGCGGGTTCCGCCGCTCGATTCTAAACGAGCTTGAGAGTTCGATCGTGGTGTGTTTTTCCGGGCGATCGCGCTCGTGCACGATCTCAAGCGAGATGCGCTCGATATGAAGCAGGCCATAGTAGCTGGCGATATGCGAACTATCGTGGAAATTCTCGACCGTTCGTGGAAAGCCAAGAAGGCTACCTCGAAATCCATCTCCAATCCTTGCCTTGAGGCATTGTCCACAGTGGCACGCGAGAACGGAGCACGCGCCGGCAAAGTGCCGGGCGCAGGTGGCGGTGGCTACATGATGTTTATTGCGGACCCCAACGACAAGCCGCGCCTCATACGAGCGTTGGAAGGTGCTGGGGGCATGCCGGACAAGATCGTTTTCACTCACACTGGGGTCGAGTCGTGGCTTCTGCCGGAATGACTCTCGTACGAGAGTATCTGTCGGCATCGCCTGGAGGAGTCCGGATGGAAATCGAGCCACCCGAGCAGGTCGTCATTTTGGTTGGTGGGCTGGGAACGCGCCTTGGTCCTCTCACCGAAGACAGTCCGAAGCCGTTGTTGGCCGTCGGCGGCCGCCCCTTTCTCGACTATTTGATCGAAAACTGCATCCGGTTCGGATTCCACGAAATCCTGCTTCTCGCTGGCCATCGCGGCGAACGTGTTCGCCGGTATGCAGAGACAGCGCGAGCGTGGCTGCCTGAGCATGTCTCGGTCCAAGTCATTATTGAACCGGAGCCCCTCGGCACTGCGGGCGCCATTCGCTTTGCTGCTGCCCACCTCGCGGCGCGCTTTTTTCTTCTCAATGGCGACAGCTTCCTCGACGCCAATTGGCTGGACCTCATTACCGCCTTTGAACCTTCGGGTTCGCTGGCCGTCCTGGCACTTAAGCTTGTGCCGGAGACACTTCACTCAGGCGTGGCCACTGTAGACGGAGAACGAGTGACCGGTTTTGTTGAGCGTCGTAATGGCTTAGGATTAGCGAATGCCGGCGTCTATTTGATCGACCGCGATATCTTATCGGAATTGCCCGAGAACGGTTCCCTCGAGCGGGAAGTTTTGCCGGACCTTTGTGCGCGAGGCATGGTACGCGGCCGCAAATATGACGGTTTCTTCCTGGACATTGGCGTCCCTGACGCCTTGTCACGTGCCCAAACCGCCATACCGCAAAGACGGCGACGCCGTGCCGTGTTCTTTGACCGCGACGGCACTCTCAATGCGGATCCCGGCTACATCCATCGACCTGACCAATTGCTATTTCTGCCCGGGGCCATCAGGGCAGTAAAGCGAGCGAACGATCTGGGATACTATGCGTTTCTTGTTACGAATCAGGCGGGGGTAGCAAAAGGGCATTTCGAGGAAGCCGATGTGGTTTCCTTTAATGTTAATCTACAGCGGCGGCTGCGCGCTTCAGGGGCGCATCTTGATGACGTCCGCTATTGCCCGGACCATCCGGAGGGGTTGATCGAGCCGTACCGCCGCGATTCGCATTGGCGAAAGCCTGCACCGGGCATGCTGCTAGATCTTATGCATGCCTGGCCAGTTGTGCGCGAGGCAAGTCTGATGGTGGGCGATAAGGAGAGTGACATGCTCGCAGCCGAGGCTGCCGGAGTCCGCGGTCTGCTGTATGCCGGGGGCGACTTGGACGAGTTTCTCGGTCGATATTTGACTGATGGTGCAAACGGGCGAGATGGTCGCTCCTATTAGCACGGCCCTATATGAGGCAAACTACGCATGCGGCCGCAGGCTCTGTCCGCGCGACACGGGGATACCGGGTGCGGCACGGAAGCTCCAACAGCGTCGACTTGCCGGCGCCGTTGCGGCCGATGATGCCGAGGCTCAAGTAAGCTAGCGGACTTAAAGCCGGAACGATTGTCGAGCCCATGCACAGGCGTTATAACAGTTAATTGTAGCAAGTCAGCGTGTGCAACCCCAAAAATATGCAAAGTCAATACCATACAACTGAATTTCGCACAAAATCGCCAAATTATTCACTCACTTCTGCCTGAGCTGACGTGTTTCGTGGGAATTGCTTGGGGGCTCGGAGGGTGTGATGCGACATCGAGTCAATTCATTGGTGTCCGTGGTTTTTGCCAGCTCGCTGGCGTCGGCGATGCTGCCCACTGCCAATTCGCCAGTATCGGCGGCCGACGAATGCATTGGAAAGCCGAATCTTGAAGTGAAGCAGGCCGGCCATTGGTACTACCGCACTGACCGCCTGCGTCACCGACGGTGCTGGTTGTTTGAAACATCGCAGGTGGGGGACAGTGTATCCTCCTCCGCTGATCAGGTGCCGGCCGCAAACGAGGATTCCCAGTCTTGGTTTTCTCATCTCGCCACGGGACTGGCACAAGTTTTTTCCTCCCAACCGAGCCAAACGAGTATATTGGCTTTTTCCGCAGAACAAAAGCAAAGCAATAATATTTCGGCATTCTCGTCCGAACCTCAACAAAGCAGTATGTCGTCCTTTTCATCGGAA
>Ga0126376_10001985_pt1 | contig 11381 bp, 10 predicted proteins | sample PanSoiMetPlot_15_FD_92760 | JGI IMG/M metagenome (GOLD analysis project Ga0126376, IMG submission 92760) | Tropical forest soil microbial communities from Panama - MetaG Plot_15 | ecosystem: Environmental > Terrestrial > Soil > Tropical forest > Bulk soil | place: Panama | collected 2016-02-17
TCGCGACGTTGCTGCGGCTATGGTCGTACACTTTCGTGCCTTCGGTTTCTGGCCCGGTGCGGGCCTTGAGTCGTTAAGCGAGCGGGTCGCCGCCTAGCTCGGCTCAGAAGCCGTCGCCTTCAGGCGACGGTAGTTCACCTTGCGACGAAATGTGTCCCCCATCCCCGTGCAGCCGTCCAAGTGATATGCTACCAGAATTCCATACCAAGGGAGCGAAACCATGAAACGTCCGATTCCGGTAGTAATCGCATTGGCGATGACGGCGATTGCTGTGCCGCATGGCGCACGCGCGGAATTGATCGCGGTTTTCACCAAGAATACGACCAACCCGTTCTCTAAGGCGATCCGGACCGGCAGCGACTTCGCGGCCAAGAGACTGTCGGTGGACGTCTCGCACTATGTGCCGACCACCGGGGACAATCCTGCCGAACAGACCAAGCTGGTTGACGACGCGATTGCAAAGAAGCCGGACATCATCGTATTCGATCCGGTCGACAACCAGAAAATGGTGCCCGCCATCGACAAGATAAATGCCGCCAACATTCCGGCGATCGAGATCACCGACCGCGCCGAGGGCGGCAAGTTCGTGTCCTCAGTGCTGCCGGACGACTATCAGCTCGGCCTCGCGACCGCCCGCCGCCTGCTCAAGGCGCTGGATGGCAAGGGCAATGTGGTCATCCTCGAAGGCATCCCCACGACGACGACCAGCATTGAGCGGGTCAAGGGTTTCAACGATGCGATCAAGGAATCTCCTGCTGTGAAGCTCCTGGCGTCGAAGTCGGGCGGCTACCAGCGCAAGCCGGCCCAAGATGCGATGGAAGGCTGGATCAGGCAGTTTCCCCAGATCGACGGCGTGTTGGCCGCAAACGATTCCATGGCCGCCGCCGCTGTCGATATTCTGGACAAGCGCAACCGCAAGGCCGTGGTCGTGGGCATCAACGGCAGCAAGGAAGCGATCGACCTGATCAAGGCCGACAAGATGCTCGCCACAGGGGAATTCAACGGCTTCGTTATCGGCTGTCTCGGGGTCGAGATTGCAGCGCGAAGCTTGCGCAAGCAAGAGGTTCCGAAAGAGGTGGTCCTGAAGCCCGCCGTCTACGACAAGAGCAATTTTGAGCAATACGCTGCACGCGCCGAGATGCGCGAATGCCCGACCCTGGAAGACGAGCTGAAGAATTGAGAAGGTCGTGACCGGTTGCGCATCGGGTGGGCAACGCGCCGACGGGGTGACGTCCGCCCGGTGAGGTCAAAAGCTGCCTTCGCGACCGCTGGGGCGTAGATCAAAGTCACGCCTCCCCGGTTATGCCGTTATCCACGGCGACCGCCAGGTCGCCTCGATTATCATTAGCACGGACCAGACAAACAGCCGTGAACATGCCGTGCGTCTCATTCTTTTCCTGTGCAGCCGATAGGGTCCGGCGCGGTGGCTGACTCGCTCGTGCAAGCGCCCTAGCAGATGCGTCGCTCTGACATCAATCTCCTTTATGCAGCACGGTGTGTGCGCGGCATAGGCGACGGCTTCGCGGTCGTGATCTTGCCCGCCTATCTGACGGCGATTGGACTCACTCCCACCCAGATCGGATTTGTCGCCACCGCGTCGCTGTTCGGTACCGCGGTGTTCACGCTTTTGGTCGGCCTGATCGCACGGCGCCATGACTTGCGCAATATGCTGGTGCTTGGCGCTGCCCTCATGGCGGTCACCGGAGCCGCGTTGCCGAGCAACGAATATCTGATCTGGCTGGCGACCGTTCTGTTCATCGGGACCATCAACCCTTCGACTGGAGATATCGGCGTGCTGGTGCCGCTTGAGCATGCATTGCTGGCGCGCAGCGTCGCAGACGAGGAGCGGACCCGCGCCTTTGCCCGCTACAGCCTGATCGGCGCGATGTCGATGGCGGCGGGCTCGCTGACAGCCGGCCTCTCGGACGTGCTCATCAGCTCCGGGTTCGGTCAACTGACGGCGTTCCGGATGATGTTCTATCTGTATGCGGTACTCGGCATCGTCGCTGCGTTGCTCTATCTGCGCCTGTCGGCCGCTCACGGCGAACCATCCCGGGCCGTCGCCCCCTTGGGGCCGTCGCGACACGTCGTATACCGCCTTGCCGCGCTATTCAGTCTCGACGCCTTTGCCGGAGGCTTTATCGTGCAGTCGCTGCTCGCGTTATGGCTGTTCGAGAAATTCGATCTTTCCGTATCGGCGGCGAGCGTGTTCTTTTTCTGGTCGGGCCTATTGAGCGCATTTTCTTTTCCGCTGGCGGCACGGATTGCAGGGCGGATAGGGCTCATCAACACCATGGTGTTGACCCACATCCCGTCAAGCATCTGCCTGATCGCCGCAGCATTCTCGTCCGATCTGACGCTTACGCTCGGCCTGCTTCTGGTGCGCTCAGCACTGTCGCAAATGGACGTTCCGACACGGACGTCCTACGTCATGGCGGTTGTGACCCCGTCCGAGCAAACCGCCGCCGCGAGCGTGACCGCGGTGCCGCGCAGTCTCGCATCTTCGATCAGCCCGGCATTTTCCGGCATGCTCCTGACGCTGCCGTTCGCCGGACTGCCTCTCGTGTTGTGCGGCAGCTTGAAGATTGTCTACGACGTCGCCCTATTGTACTCGTTTCGACACATTAAACCGCCGGAAGAAAGGTAGTACGCGGGGGCCCTGCCCGCGCGAATGACCCGACTCAGCAGGCCTGCCCACGCCACGACATGCGACGTGCTGATTCCAATAGTCTGGCGAATATTGCTTCACCGTAATGAACATTTAATTCAAACTTAACTTGTCTTCCGGCACGAGCGGTTGTCTCAATGGTCACCCAGTTCCTGGGCTAGGAGATCGCCATGTTCAAGACCGTCACCGCCGGTGCCACCGCGCTCATACTCATCGCGGGAGTGTCCGCCTATGCACAGCAGCCGCCGACCGGCCCGGACTTTGCGCGGCGTCTGCAGGTCAGCCAGGAAGATCGTGCCGCCTTTGTTGATGCGCGTGTCGCTGGGCTCCATGCCGGATTGCAGCTGACGCCCGAGCAGGAAAAAGCGTGGCCGGCGTTCGAACAGGCTTACCGCGATCTTGCCGCAACGCGCGGCAACCGTGCATTCGGTCCTCGCGGCGAACAGCCGGCAGAAGATCCAGTCCAGCGCGCTCAGCGCGCCGCCGATGCGCTCGCCGCCCGCAGCGCCGGGCTCAAGCACTATGCCGATGCCTTGGCGCCGCTGTATCAGAATCTTGACGACGGCCAGAAGCGGCGTTTCCGGCTCCTGTCGCGGATGGAGCGTCCGCGTTTCTTCGCTTTCCGGCGTAACCAGGATAGCGGCGAGTTTCCCTTCGCGCGCGGCGAGTTTCGCAGCCAGCGCTGAACGTGAAGTCAGGCGCCTTATCTGCCCACCTGCGCCTGGCGACGGGCCGTCGGTGTCACTCCCGGCGGCCCGCTCGCGTTTCCAGACTGCACCCGCCAGACTGCACCCCCCCCTGCCAGACTGCACACCCCGGCAAGGAGGGAGCGTAGGAGGGGTTGAGTGCAAGCGAAACCGATCGTGGATCTCTTCGCGCGGCACGGCCGGTGGTATTTAGCTCCGCCCAACCGTCCTACGAGGGCAGCGATTTTACGAATGATCTTGGTCGGGTAATTCCAAAGCCTTCGGTGCACCCGACGCTTTCGCTGTGAATGCCGCAAGACCTTCCTCTAGGTCGGCGATGAGATCCGAAACATCCTCAAGCCCGATGTGGAAACGAACCGTCGGGCCGCCGGGCGCCCACCGGGTGGCGGAGCGCACTGGCGTGCAGTCGAACGGGATCGCGAGGCTTTCAAACCCGCCCCAGGAAGCGCCGATTCCGAACAGGGTCAGCTTGTTCAGGAAAGCATGAACGGCTGCGACCGGAGCCGGTCTGAAGACGATGCTGAAGAGCCCGCATGCGCCAGTAAAATCTCGTTTCCAGATGGCATGGCCGGGATGGGTCTCAAGGGCCGGATGCAGCACGCGTAGGATTTCTGGGCGTGCTTCCAACCAGCGCGCGACCTTCATTGCGGAGGCGTCATGTTGGGCGAGCCGCACCCCCATGGTGCGCAACCCGCGCAAACCGAGAAACATGTCGTCTGGCCCGACGCACAGACCCATTTCGAATACCGTTTCCTTAAGACGCATCGAGGTCGAATTCTTTGAAGCGACCGCACCAAGCATCACGTCCGAATGCCCGCCAATATATTTGGTGCCGGACTGGATCGAAAGGTCGACGCCTTTTTCAAGCGCCGGGAAATGGATCGGGGTCGCCCAGGTATTGTCCATCAGCACTGCGGCGTTGCGGGCATGCGCGGCGGCGGCAATCGCTGGAACGTCCTGGACTTCGAATGACAGCGATCCCGGGCTTTCGAGGAAGACTGCGACCGTGTTGGGGCGCATGAGCAAGGCGATGTCAGGGCCGACAAGAGGATCGTAGTAGGTCGTCGTCACGCCGTAGCGGGGCAGGATCACGTCACAGAATTTGCGAGTCGGAGCATAAGCGCTGTCGGTCACGAGAATGTGGTCGCCCGCGCGTACAACCGATAACAGCGCCGCCGAGATGGCGGCGAGGCCAGACGGCAGCAGCGCGACCGCCTCGCATTGCGGCCCTTCGATGTCGGCGAGCGCGGTCTCCAGGGCCTCCGACGTCGGCGTGCCGCGCCGGCCGTATCGGTATTGGCCGCGGTGGGCGATGTAGTCCTCCGCGCTCGGGTAGAGCAACGTCGAGGCATGATAGACAGGCGGATTGACGTAGCCGTGATGGGCGAACGGATTGCGCCCCGCGTTGGCGAGCCGCGTCGCCGTCTTGTGGTCACGGTTGCCGTTTTTTTTGCCGGCCATTGCTCAGTCCCTATGCGGCGGGTTTGCGCCTGCTCGCAAGTCTTTGTTGCCACGAACAAAAGTTCTATTGATGGGGTGAACGCTCCGTCGTCAAGCCCGTCCTCCCAAGCCCTTGACCTCAGCGGGCAAAGCGGCTTCTAGATAGCGGCCGGGATTGCAATACCTTAAGGTGCGGCAGCATGCGTGCGTGAAAAGCCGGGTGCAAAATGCTGTATTGCCGAAGCCGCGCTTGCCGGCAATGGTTCTTTCAAGCCCCTCCCTAACCCGCGCCCCAAGCGCGGGAGGGTAAGCCAAGGCCCTTCACCGTTTGCGAGGGAGGGTGAGTATGGGGTTCCGGATCAGTGTGGGGGATCAGGTCAAATCAAGGAGTTTCACCATGAAGCAGATCGCACAGGCGCTGTTTGCGGCCGCCGTGGCATTCGTGGCCGCAGACCCGGCCGTTGCCGGAACGCTCGATACGGTCAAGCAACGGGGTATTCTCAACTGCGGCGCCAACGGCCAGCTGCCGGGCTTCGGCCTGCCGGATTCGCAAGGGAATTGGACCGGCATCGATGTCGATTTCTGCCGCGCCGTCGCGGCCGCGATCTTCAACGACGCCACCAAGGTGAAATTCGTCCCGACGACCGTGGCCAACCGCTTTGCCGCGTTGCAGACCGGCGATATCGATGTTCTGGCCCGCAATACGACGTGGACGCTATCGCGCGATGCGCAAGGGCTCAACCCCACCAGTGTCAACTACTATGACGGCCAGGGCTTTATCGTCCGCAAGGCGTTGAAGGTGAATTCGGCGCTCGAACTCAACGATGCGGCGATCTGCGTACAGACCGGGACCACCACCGAGCTCAATCTGGCGGATTATTTTCGCGCCAACCGCATGCGGCTCAAGACCGTCACTTTTGCCAGCCTCGACGAGGCTTTAAAGGCCTATGAAACCAACCGCTGCGACGCTTTCACGACTGATGCGTCGGGACTCTACGGGTCGCGGCTTAAGCTCGCAAAGCCCGACGACCATGTGGTGCTGCCGGAGATCATCTCCAAGGAGCCGCTCGGGCCGTTCGTTCGCCAGGGCGACGACCAATGGTTCGACATCGTCAAATGGGTGCATTTCGCCATGCTCGATGCCGAAGAGCTTAACGTCACCAAGGCGAATGTGGACGAGCAGCTGAAATCCGAGAATCCCGAGATCCGACGGCTCCTTGGCACCGAGAACAATTTCGGCGAACAACTGGGGCTCACCAAGGACTGGGTCTACCGCGTCGTCAAGCTGGTCGGCAATTATGGTGAAGTCTTCGAGCGCAATGTCGGCCAGGGTTCCCCGCTCAAGATCGTCCGCGGCCTGAACGCGCTGTGGACCAAGGGTGGAATACAGTACGCACCGCCGATTCGCTGATTTTCGCGCCGTCAGGGGCGAGCAATGGCTCGGCCATGGGAGAGCGCCCTTGGCGTCCCCTTCTATCGCGATCCGAAATATCGCGGCATTGCCCTGCAAATTGCCCTTTGCGCCGCGCTCGGTTATTTAGCCTACGCCGCGATCGAGACGGCGGCGGAAAACCTCGCCCGTTCCCATGTCGCTTCGGGCTTCGGTTTTTGGAATGTTATCGCCGGCTTCGACATCAGTCAGACGTTGATCGCCTACTCCCCCCAGAGCTCGACCTATGGTCGGGCGTTCTGGGTGGGCCTTCTCAACACGCTTGTTGTTGCCGCGCTGGGCATCGTGTTGGCAACGATTCTTGGCTTCGTCATCGGCGTCGCCCGCCTGTCGAAGAACTTTCTCGTCGGGCGGCTTGCCACGGGCTACGTCGAATTGATCCGCAACGTGCCGCTGCTGCTGCAACTCCTGTTCTGGTACAATGCGGTTCTCAGGGCGCTGCCGGAATTCGCCGCAAGTCTCGTCCTGCCCGGAGGCGTTCTTCTGAACAATCGCGGCCTGTTCCTGCCGCGGCCGCTGTTCGCCGACGGCGCGCAAATCCTTGCGGTGCCGGCGGCGGCGCTTCTGTTGGCTGTGCTCTTTAATCAGATAACGAAGCGGAGCACGGGCTTTTGGGGAGTGGCTCGCGTTCGAGCAGCATTCACGTTGTTGATCGCGGTGGCGCTCCCGGTTGCCATCTTTGTCGTGTCCGGAGCGCCGCTCGCATTCGACTATCCGCAAGTCGGACGTTTCAATGTGCGCGGCGGCTTGGAAGTGCTTCCTGAATTTGTCGCCTTGCTGCTCGGCCTCGTCATCTACACTGCCGCCTTCATCGCCGAAGTGGTGCGTGCCGGGCTCATGTCGGTTTCGCGCGGGCAGACCGAAGCGGCCCAAGCGCTTGGCCTGACCCGCCTGCAGACGCTGCGCCTCATCGTCATTCCCCAAGCCATGCGCGTCATTATCCCGCCGCTCACCAGTCAATATTTGAATCTCACGAAGAATTCCTCGCTGGCGGTCGCCATCGGCTATCCTGACCTGGTGCAGGTATTCGCTGGGACGGTGGCCAACCAGACCAACCAGCCGGTCGAGGTCATTGCCGTGACCATGCTGGTCTATCTGAGCTTCAGCCTCGTCACGTCGTTGGTGATGAATCTTTACAATGCGCGCTATGCGCTGGTGGAACGGTGATCACGATGGATGTGCCGGTCGCCGCTGCGTCAACGACGAACAGCACTGCGCTTGCCTATGTGCGCGCTGCGCCGGCGGCCGCCGTCTCACCGCCAATGGCCACCGTCGGCGTGCTTGCTTGGATCAGGGAGCGCCTGTTTCCGAACGTCGGCAGTTCGTTGATGACGATATCGATCGCGCTGCTGCTCATCTGGATCGTGCCGCCCCTCATCGATTTCCTTATTGTCAAGGCAACGTGGACGGGCGCCGACCGCGAGGCCTGCCTGCCGACCGCGGAACGACCCGAGGTCGGTGCGTGCTGGGCCTATATCGGCGATCGCTTCGCCTATCTTGTCTACGGGTCCTATCCGGTCGCGGGCCGCTGGCGCGTCGACGTGTTTTTCGCCATGCTGACGTTCGGCACCGCGTGGCTGCTGTGGCTTGAGGCGCCGCGCCGCGATATCGGCGCAGCTTATTTTTTCGTTTTCCTGCCGGTTGCCTCATTCCTGCTGCTGCATGGCTTCGAGCCCATCGGGCTCTCTATCGTCGATACGGCGCTGTGGGGCGGCTTCACGGTGACCATCGTGGTTGCCGCCGTGGGCATTGTCGTATCGCTTCCAATCGGTGTCGTTTTGGCTCTCGGACGGCGCTCGCGACTGCCGGCCATGCGATTGCTGTCGACATTGTTTATCGAGTTTGTTCGCGGCGTCCCATTGATCACGGTGCTGTTCATGGCGAGCGTGATGCTTCCGCTTTTCGTTCCGGATTCCTGGTCGCCGGACAAACTCATGCGTGCGCTGGTCGGGGTGGCGCTGTTCTCGTCCGCCTATATGGCCGAGGTGGTGCGCGCCGGATTGCAGGCGATGCCCAGGGGGCAATATGAGGCCGCCCATGCGCTGGGTCTTTCGTACTGGCAAACGTTGCGTCTCATTGTCTTGCCGCAGGCCCTCAAGGTGACGATTCCCAATATCGTCAACAGCTATATCGCGCTGTTCAAGGATACGACGCTGGTATTCTTTGTCGGCATCTTCGACTTCCTCAAAACCATCGAAGTTGGGCGCGCGGATCCGGCATGGGCGACACCGGTAACGAGCGCGACCGGCTACATATTTGCCGCCCTTGTCTATTTCGTATGTTGTTACGCGATGTCACGTTATGCAAGCAGCATCGAGGAGAGGCTCGCTGCGGGAGAAAGACGATGAACCTTCGTCCCGGTGCCGCAGCCGACATGCCGGCGGTGGAGATCACCGGCCTGCACAAATGGTTCGGCGAGCTTCACGTGCTTGCCGACATCAATCTCAGGGTTGGCCGCGGCGAGCGCATCGTGATCTGTGGACCATCCGGATCCGGGAAGTCCACCCTGTTGCGATGCATCAACCGGCTTGAAGACTTCCAGCGCGGCGACATCGTTGTGGACGGAATGGCGCTCACCCGCGACACGCGGCGCGTTGACGCTATCCGGCGCGAGGTTGGAATGGTGTTTCAGCATTTCAACCTGTTTCCCCATCTGACCGTGCTTGAGAATTGCACGCTCGCGCCCATCCAGGTGCGGGGCATGCCGAAGCGGGAAGCCGAAAAGCGTGCGATGCACTTTCTTGCGCGCGTGAAAATTCCGGAGCAGGCGGGAAAATATCCAAGCCAGCTCTCCGGCGGCCAACAGCAGCGCGTTGCGATCGCGAGGGCGCTTTGCATGAGTCCGAAGCTTATGATGTTCGACGAACCGACCTCGGCGCTTGACCCGGAAATGGTCAAGGAGGTTCTCGATACCATGGTGGCGCTTGCGCTCGACGGCATGACAATGCTCGTCGTCACCCATGAGATGACGTTCGCCCGGCAGGTCGCGAACCGCATCGTGTTCATGGACGCCGGTCAAATTATCGAGATCAACGAGCCAGCGCCGTTTTTCGCCAATCCACAGCACGAGCGCACCAAACTGTTTCTCAGCCAGATCTTACACTAAGTCGTGTGGCCTAAAGCGCGGTCGGCTGGATGCACTCGTAGAATGGAGATGCGCTCTTGCGCGCCGTGCCACCAGGCTGGGGCTTTGGTGGGCACGCTTGGCCTTGCCGGCTGCGCTCCCCATGAGCGGGAGCCGCTATAGGACCGTCACCCCGGTCCGGTCGCAACCCGTAGATCCTCCCGCGTGCCCCATTCCGACCAGGATCCGTCATAGAGGGCCGCCGGTTCCCGGCCAATGGCGTCGAGGGCGAGCCACAGGATTGCGGCGGACACGCCCGAACCGCAAGTCGTTATGGTCGGTTTGTCGAAGTCGACCCCGGCGGCCGCGAAGGCCTGCTTGAGCCGGTCGGGTGGCAGCAATAGGCCGTCTTGCACGACCGAACCGGATGGCACGTTGTAGGAACCGGGAATGTGGCCCGAGCGGACGCCCGGTCGCGGTTCCGGCGCTTCGCCGCGAAAACGCTCGGCGGAACGCGCATCGACGATCTGGGCGTTGTGAGAAGCGAGCGCCTGCTTAACTCGTGTCAGCGAGGCAACGACATCGCCCCGCTTGCGAGCCGCGAATGTCTTGGGCGAATGCGCAGCCTGTCCGCTCTCGAGCGCGCGGCCTTCCGCCTTCCACTTGGGAAGACCGCCTTCAAGGACGAAAACATTGTCGGCACCGAACAGGCGGAACGTGAACCACACCCGCGGCGACGAAAACATGCCGTGGCCGTCATACGCAATGATCGTGTCCCGATCGCCGATGCCGAGCTTGCCGGCCGCAACCGCGAAGTCCGCTTCTGAAGGAAACATATGAGGCAGATCGGTCGAGTGATCGGCGATCTCGTCAATGTCGAAGCGGATGGCGCCGGGAATATGCCCAGCAACAAATTCCGCCGCCGCGTCCCGCTTCATGGCCGGAAGATAAAACGAGCCGTCGAGCACGACGACTCCGGGCGCGCCAAGGTTGGCAGCCAACCAGTCGGTTGTGACGAGCCATTTTGACACCGGATGCGGGGGAGGGACTGCCATCTGTTGCTCCGCCTCGTGCTGCGATTTGGTGAACTGTGCCATGGCCGCTTCGACAACAAGCGTGCTGCCATGTTCGAGCTACCGCGATCGTTCCTGAGCCGATCGCGGTTGCGCGACGTACTCCGCTCCTTCGGATTGGCTGAAGCAAGCGACTATGCTTGCAGTCACCGTGATTCGAGGGGAATTTTGATCGGCGCACAATTGGTTCGCCCCGTCAGTGCGCAGTCCTGGTTGGCACGCAGTTGCGCCATGGTGTTGGCGAGCCAGATCCCGCAATAAACAATCAGACTCAGAACCAGAAAAGCGAGCAGGTTGTTCACCATCCGCTGCCGGTAACTCTCATTCTCGCGCGCTCGTTCGTATTTGCTGAGATCGTCGACTGGCGAACGCAGGGGTCCGGGCCGGCGCACATTGTCGTTGCGGGCACGCGGAATGCGCGGCCGGAACAATAGTATCCGGCCTTTCTCCTCGTCCCGCTGAGGCTCTTGCGATTTCATTTGGGTCTCGCGGCGGCGCAACAACGCCGACCCCGGATAGACAACGCAATAAGTGTTATCATGTTTCGGAGCCCGAGCGGAACTTTTATGTGAACCGGGGTGCCAAGCCTTAAAAAAATCCGGGCCTGGCCCAGGGCCTGCCGGCGGGTGCCGGCGGCGTCGATGGTGCTATGTTCCGGCCGCTGGACCCCCCTCGTTCTTTCGTCGGGTGCTACTTCGGCTCGGCGAAATAAGGCTCTGCCCCGTCCGGGAGAGGGACATTGAAAACGTTGAGGATCATCGAAACGCCAGTGTAATAACCGAGAATTCCGACCAGCTCGACGAGACCCCGGTCGCCGAGGAAGCCCTGTACGCGCTTGTAGCTGCGGTCGCTGACCCGGCGCTTCTTGTAAAGCTCGTGGACGAAATCGAAGATGGCCCGTTCATCCTTGGCAGCTTTTTTCGGGGTGCGGCCGGCCTTGATGTCGCGGATCGCCTCCGCCCTCACGCCGGCCTTCTCA
>Ga0126376_10001986_pt1 | contig 11380 bp, 10 predicted proteins | sample PanSoiMetPlot_15_FD_92760 | JGI IMG/M metagenome (GOLD analysis project Ga0126376, IMG submission 92760) | Tropical forest soil microbial communities from Panama - MetaG Plot_15 | ecosystem: Environmental > Terrestrial > Soil > Tropical forest > Bulk soil | place: Panama | collected 2016-02-17
CGGGTCGTCATGGTGTCGCCGTCGCTTCTGATGCTGGCGATCCAGGTGATGCAGCAAATTCTGAAGGACGCGCGCATGCGGGAAGCCGTTCACCTCATTCATGCCGAAGTCGGCCGCATGATGGACGATGTTGGCCGGTTACAGGAGCGCGTCCTCAAGCTACAGCAGCATTACGGGCAGGCGGGCGAAGACATGCGCCAGATACTGATCTCGACCGAGAAGATCGGTGCACGGGCTGGCCGCATCGACCAGCTCGATTTCGGTGATCTCAAGGCGGCAGAGCGAAGCCCCGCCATTGTGCCTGCGACCTTGAAACTGGAGGCAGGCGAGTGATGCCATGCGCCGACGGACGCTGCCGGTGACTTCCGTTCCGCAATCGGCACCGGCGGAAAAGCCGGGCGTGGCGGAAGCGCTCGCCGTCTATCTGCGCCGCCGCGTGCTTGTTATCCTTTTCCTTGGCTTCTCGGCCGGCCTGCCGTTGGCGTTGTCCGGCTCGACGCTGTTGCGGTGGATGGCCGAAGCCGGGGTTGATCTCCGCACCATTGGTTTATTCGCATTGGTCGGCACGCCCTACACGGTGAAATTTCTATGGGCGCCGCTCGTCGATGCGCTAGACCTGCCTTTGCTGTCGCGCACGTTGGGGCGCCGGCGCGCCTGGCTGGTGCTGACCCAACTCATCCTGATGGCGGCGATTGTACTTTTAGGACTTTGCGATCCGGCTGCCGATCCGTGGTTGGTGGCGTTGGGCTCGCTGATGGTCGCGACCGCATCGGCCACCCAGGACATCGTCATCGACGCCTTTCGGGTGGAAAGCCTCGACGAAAACGAGCAGGCGGCCGGCATGGCGTCCTACGTGGCCGGCTATCGCATCGGCATGCTGGCGTCGATGGCGGGCGCGCTGTTCCTCGTCAGCGAGTTCGAGAGGTTGGGGTTAAGCCCGCACGCGGCATGGACGGCGGGTTACTTGGCCATGGCGGCGCTGGTCATCATTGGGCTCGTCACCAGCCTGGTTGCGACCGAGCCGCAGAAGTCGGCACCGGTCGAGAAAGCGCATGCGCGGCAGAACCCGGTGGCGCGCGTGATTGCGGCCGCGATTGGAGCCTTCGCGGACTTCCGGCGTTACGAGCAGGTGATGGCGATCCTCGCCTTTGTGGTGCTGTTCAAGTTCACCGACGCGCTGGCGGGGGCGATGACGGCGCCGTTCGTCTACGAACTTGGATTTTCGCGCGACGTTTACGCCGCGATCATCAAGGGCGTCGGGCTCGCGGCGACCTTGATCGGCGGATTTGCGGGCGGCTTCGTGGCGCGCGCCTATTCGCTGTCCACAAGCATGTGGATCGGCGGCATCGCGCAGGCTGTGGCGAACCTCGCGTTTTCCTGGCAGGCCATGGTCGGCGCCGATGTTGCATGGCTCACCTTTGCGATCGTGGTGGAAAATTTCACGAGCGCCGTCGGTACGGTGATCTTCGTGGCCTACCTGTCGGCGCTGTGCCGGAACCCGCTGCACACCGCGACCCAGTACGCGTTGTTGACGGCGCTCGCTGCAGTCGGACGTACCTATCTGTCGTCCGGAGCCGGCTTCATCGCGGCTGCGGCCGGCTGGGCGGCGTTCTTTGCGATCTGCACGGCAGCTGCAATTCCCGGCCTTGCGCTGCTTGGTTGGCTGCAACGGAGCGGACATTTCACGACGCTTGGAAAACGCGCGGACTAGAACGGCGTCCGGCTGCGCATCGCGGCTGCGAGCGTGCCCTCATCGAGATAATCGAGTTCGCCGCCGACCGGCACCCCGTGGGCAAGCCGCGTCACCTTAACGTTGGCGCCGCCTAGCAGACCGGTGATGTAGTGCGCGGTGGTCTGGCCGTCGACGGTAGCGTTGAGCGCCAGGATGATCTCCTTGACCTCTGGTGCATGGGCGCGCGCCACCAGCGCATCGATTGAAAGGTCCTCCGGGCCGATGCCGTCGAGCGGCGACAGCGTGCCGCCCAGTACGTGGTAGCGGGCGTTGACGACATGGGCGCGTTCCAGCGCCCACAGATCGGCGACATCCTCGACCACCACGATTACTGACGCATCGCGGCGTTCATCGGTGCAAACCGTGCAAGGATTGGAGGTGTCGATGTTTCCGCACACCGTGCAGATCGAGATGCGCTCCATGGCGGTCTGCAAGGCGACCGACAGCGGCGCCATCAACTGTTCGCGCTTCTTGATGAGCGCCAGGGCGGCGCGGCGCGCCGAGCGCGGGCCGAGACCCGGCAGGCGGGCCAAGAGCTGGATCAAGCGCTCGATTTCAGGACCGGCGACGGCGGTGGGCATTTAGCTCAAAACAGCTGCAACCCCGGCGGTAACGGCAGGCCGCCGGTAAGGCTTTTCATTTTTTCCTGCAGCAAGGTTTCGGCCTTGCGCCGTGCGTCCGCATGGGCGGCGACGACGAGATCCTCGGCAATTTCCTTTTCCTCGGGCTTCATCAATGACGGATCGAACTTGACGCTCTTAAGCTCGCCCTTGGCAGTCATCGTGACCCGCACCATGCCGCCGCCAGCCGTGCCTTCGACCTCGATCTGGTCGAGTTCCGCCTGCATGGTCTCCATCTTGGTCTTGAGTTCGGTCGCCTGTTTCATCAGGCCCAGAAAGTCCGCCATATCACGCCTTCCATTAAGCGCGGCCGATCCGCTCTCCCTTGGTTCTCTCCCCCGCAAGCGGGGGAGAGAAAGTTTGCGCGCCCAGTCGCAAGAATCAAAGCGTTTATTTCGCGTATTTCGCGGCGAAGCCGTAATCTCTGTCCAAAAGGACTGCAGCTTTTTCAAAGCTATACGTTAGAAATCCCCATCGACGTCGTGCGTCCGGCCATGGGTCCCGAAGGCCGAGTCGTCATCTTCCGCCTGCATTTCCAGCGGCTCGCCATCGTCAATCGCCATGACCGGCGGCGCGGTTTCCGGTTCCGGTTGCCGCACCGCGACGATCTCGGCGCCCGGAAACCGCGCCAGCACGCTCTGTACCACCGGATCGGCTTGGACGCCGCGCTTGAACTCCTCGCGCCGGGTATCGAGCTGTGACCTGACCGTCGGTGCGCCGGGCTCCGCCGATACTATCACCATCCAGCGTCGCCCCGTGAGCGCCGTGAGCCGCCGGCTGAGATCGCCGATCAGTGCCTTCGCGGCGCTTGGCTCCAGCGCGATCTCCAGCTTGCCGTCCTCGAACCGTACCAGACGCACATCGCGTTCGAGCGCGGTCTTGAGCTGCAAGTCACGCTGCTCGCCGACGAAAGCGATCAGATCGGCGAATCGCGCAAACGCCGGCGACTGCGCGGCAGTCGGGGTCTGGCTGACCGGGTCGCGCGAGGGCGGCATCACAGATGGCGAGAGCGCGTGCCGTCCGGACGCACGCGCCGGCTCGTCATAAGAGGTCGGCCCGGGTGTTGCAGGCGCCGGTGCGCCATTGCCGCGCCCTTGCGCTGCCGGGCGCTGCGGCGCGTCGCCAAGCGAACGGATGACGTCTTCAGGCGACGGCAGATCGGCCGCATAGGCGATGCGCACCAGCACCATTTCCGCCGCCGCGATCGGTCGCGCCGCTTCCTTGACCTCGGCGATGCCCTTGAGCAGCATCTGCCAGGTCCGCGACAGCACCCGCATGGACAGGCCGGCGGCGAAATCGCGCCCGCGCTTGCGTTCGACCTCGGCCAGCGAGCGATCCTCGGCGACAGCCGGCACGATTTTCACGCGGGTAACGAAATGCGTGAATGCGGCAAGCTCCGTGAGCACGATCAGCGGATCGGCGCCGGAATCGTATTGGTCGCGCAGCTCGCTGAGGGCACGGGCGATGTCGCCACGCATGAGTGCATCGAACAGCTCGATAATGCGGCTGTTGTCGGCCAGACCTAGCATCCGCCGCACGTCCTCGGCGCGCACCGATCCGGCCGCGTGGGAAATCGCCTGGTCTAGCAACGACAACGCATCGCGCACCGAGCCTTCGGCTGCACGTGCAATCAGGGCTAAAGCTTCCGGCTCGGCCGCAACGTTCTCCTTGGCGAGAATTCCTTCAAGATGCGTCACCAGCCGGCCGGACTCGACCCGGCGCAGGTCGAAGCGTTGGCAGCGCGACAGCACCGTAATCGGCACCTCGCGGATTTCGGTGGTGGCGAAAATGAATTTGGCGTGGGGTGGCGGCTCTTCGAGCGTCTTGAGCAAAGCGTTGAAGGCCTGGTTCGAGAGCATGTGCACCTCGTCCAGGATGTAGACCTTGTAGCGCGCGTTCACCGGCGCATAGCGCACGGCGTCGTTGATCTGGCGGATGTCGTCGACGCCATTGTGGGAGGCCGCATCCATTTCCAGCACGTCCACATGCCGGCTTTCCATAATGGGGACGCAATGCACACCGAGCACCGGCATCCGAATGGTCGGCGCCTTGACGGAGCCGTCGGGCAATTCGTAGTTCAATCCGCGCGCCAGAATGCGGGCCGTGGTGGTCTTGCCGACGCCGCGTACCCCAGTGAGGATCCAGGCCTGCGGGATGCGCCCGGCCTCGAACGCATTCGAGACCGTCCGCACCATGGCTTCCTGGCCTATCAGATCGTCGAAGGTGGCCGGCCGGTATCTGCGAGCAAGTACCCGATATGCCGCGCTGTGCGGCTCGGGTGTCATTTTGAGATCAAGGCCCGGCTCCGCGAGGCGGCCTGCCGTATCGGCTTCGCTCATCGTGTCTCCGGCCGCCCGTGCTACCTTGTAGGATGGGTTGAGCGAAGCGAAACCCATCGGGCAACATGGGTATTGATGGGTTTCGCTTCGCTCAACCCATCCTACGCTCGGCATCCGAATTCAGTAGGAGGTTGACGAGCGACCCGAACCGGAGCTCGTTAGGGCTGCTTCCTTCCGGACCTGACCCGGTTGGCGAGTGGCTCGTCCACCGCCAACCTCCCGGGCCTTATATCGGCGGAACCGGACGGGATTGCAAGCGCCGGAATAATCGTGGACGCCCTCATGAACAATGCAAATTCACCGCCGGCATGGTCGCTGCATCCCCGGCTCGAACAAAACTCCATCACGATTGCAGACCTGCCGCTGTCGCGGCTGCTGCTAAACCGCGATGCCAATTACCCGTGTTTGCTGCTGGCGCCGCGGCGCCCCGGCGCCAGTGAGATCATCGACCTCGACATGGCGGAGCAGGCACAGCTCATGACCGAGATCGACACGGTGTCGCGTGGCCTCAAGGCTGTGACGGCATACGATAAGCTCAATGTCGCGGCGATCGGCAATGTGGTGCTGCAGGTTCACGTCCATATCGTCGCGCGGCGGCGCGACGATCCAGCTTGGCCGAAGCCGGTATGGGGCACGGTGCCGGCGCGCCCATATGATCTCGCCGAATGCGAACGCTTCATCGCGGCATTGCGCCGCAAGATCGGGCTTTCGTAGCGTCGGGGACATCTCGCTACGCCCGATGAAACTCGCTAAGCTTACGAACGATAATTGCGGTCAGGCGCACAAAATTTGCGGACATCGCGCGCTATGATCCGGTTGGATGAGGGAGGAGTTCCATGGTTGATGAAACCATTCCACGCCGTGGCTTTCTCAAAGGTGCCATAGTCGGCACCGCGGCGCTTGCGACCGCCGGACCGGCGCCGGCCGAGGCCCAAACGACGGCTTCCGCCAGTGCAGCCCAGACATCTCCCGACGCGGAGCCGCTTCTCACCCTGACGGCGACGGAGCATGCTTTCATCGTGGCGGCCGTCGACACCATCATCCCGGCCGACGAATTGTCGCCGTCGGGCAGCGCATGCGGCGTCGCTACCTTCATCGATCGCCAGTTGGCCGGTGCCTACGGCATGGGCGCGCGGCTGTATCGCCAAGGCCCGTTCCCGAAGGCAAAGCCCGAGCTCGGTTATCAGCTCTCCCTCAATCCGCGCGAGTTCTTCCGCGCCGGCATCGAGTCCGCGAACGCCTGGACCCGCAAGACCTACGGCAAGGATTTCGACCGTCTGTCCGTAACGGAACGCGAGACGGCCCTGAGGGCCATAGAGGACGGCAAGGCGCCGTTCCCGGGCTTTTCCAGCCGGATGTTCTTTGACGCCCTTCTACAGATCACCATGGAGGGCTTTTTCGCCGACCCGATCTATGGCGGCAATCGCGACATGGCGGGGTGGAAGATGGTCGGCTATCCAGGGTTGCCGGCGACCTATCGCGAAGACATCAAGACCTACTTCGGCAAGAAGTACGACAAGCCGCCACGCTCGATCGCGGACTTTGCCTGAGGGGAGTGCGCCATGACAACCGTTCTCAAAGAAGTCGATGCGGTATGCATCGGTGTCGGGTTCACGGGCAGCATTCTGGCTCGCGAGCTGACCAAGGCGGGTCTCAAGGTGGCGGGGCTCGAACGCGGCGCCAACCGAACCTCGCGCGAGGATTTCGCGCTGCCGAGCGTGCGCGACGATCTCAGATATGCGGTGCGTCAGGAGCTGTTCCAGGACGCTCAGCTCGAGACCGTGTCGCTGCGCCACACGCCGGGCGAGACGGCGCTGCCGATCCGTCGCCTCGGCTCGTTCCTGCCGGGCACCGGTGTCGGCGGCGCCGGGGCGCACTGGAACGGGGTCACCTGGCGTTTGCTGCCGACCGACCACAATCTGCGCAGCCATGTCGAGAATCGTTACGGCAAGAACGCGATCCCGGCCGAGTTGACCATTGAAGATTTCCCAGTCTCCTACGACGAGCTGGAGCCTTATTACGATCGCTTCGAAAAGCTGCTCGGCGTTTCCGGTAAAGCCGGCAATCTGCGCGGCCAGAAGATCGACGGCGGCAACGTGTTTGAAGGGCCGCGGCAGAACGAATACCCCAACAAGCCGCTGGCCATGAGTATGGCCGGCGCCATCATGGAAAAGGCCGCCCGGGAACTGGGTTATCATCCGTTCCGAGCGCCGGCCGCCAACATGAGCAGCGCCTACACCAATCCGGAGGGCGTGACGCTCGGCGCCTGCGAATATTGCGGTCATTGCGAGCGGTTCGGCTGTGAGGCCAATGCCAAATCCTCGCCGCAGTCCTGCATCCTGCCGGTCCTGTTGGCCGACGATCGCTTCGAGCTACGCGCCCATTCCTACGTGAAGGAGCTGGTCTACGACAGGCAGGGCAAAAAGGTGAAGGCCGTTCGCTATGTCGATACCCGCAGCGGTGAGGAATACGAGCAACCGGCGGGGCGTGTCATTCTCGGCGCCTATGTGTTCAACAATAACCTCTTGATGATGCAGGCCGGCATCGGGGAGCAATACGATCCGGTCACCGGCAAGGGTGCGCTCGGCCGCAACTATTGCTATCAGGTGAGCGGCAACAACGTCACGGTGTTCTTCGAGGACAAGATCATCAATCCGTTTATGGCGGCGGGCGCATCCTTCGGCATGAACATCGACGATTTCAACGGTGACAATTTCGACCACTCGGGTCTCGGCTTCTTCGGTGGAGCCTGGATTTCGGCCGGCACCTCAAACGGCCGTCCGATTCAGACGCGGCCGGTGCCGCCCGGCACGCCGCGCTGGGGTCGCGAATGGAAGAAGGCGACCGCCAGATGGTACAACCACGCTTTCAGCATCGGCGCCTCCGGCTGCAACTATGCCCACCGAGAGAACTATCTCGATCTTGACCCCACTTACCGGGATGCGCTCGGCCGACCGCTGGTGCGGATGACCTACAATTTCCATGAGAATGACTACAAGCTCGCGGATTACATCGGCGGTGTCCTGGGCAAGATCGCGCGCGCGATGAACCCGACCGCGATGAGTTCGCCGGCGGTGCGGCGCGGCAACTACAATGTCGTGCCGTATCAATCGACCCACAACACCGGCGGCACCATGACGGGTGCCAACCCGAAGACCAGCGTGGTCAACCGCTATCTGCAGGCCTGGGAAGCCGACAATCTGTTCGTCATGGGCGCTTCGGTGTTCCCGCAGAATGCGTCATACAATCCGACGGGCCTCGTTGGCGCGCTTGCCTATTACGCGGCCGAGGCGATCACGACCCGGTACATCAAGAACCCGGGTCCGCTGGTGCGGGGCTGACAACAGTAAATCATGACGGTCCGTTTCGATCTCGGGATCAAGCCGCATCTGGGCTACACTGACAGTGTCGTCGAACGCGCAGCCGAACTGCGGCACGACCCGGCGGCCGTCGCGGCGCTCGAGGTCGATGCGCGCGCCCGTGCCTTCATTATCGGCGGCGAGCGCGTGGTGATGCGCAAGGGTGAGCCTTACGGCGATCCCACCTTCACTCTGGGGGCAGCCGCAACCGTTTCCCCGAGGCAGGAGCAGGTGTTCCTCGGCCGTTATAACGGCGCGCCGCTGTTCGGAATCGCGATTGATCCGGAAGCCGCTGAGGCGCTGAAAAGCCATAGCGATCTGATTGTCACGGACCTGCGCAGCATCGCAACCGGCGCCCTGGTGACGCCCGAGCATTTGCCACCGCTCGCACAGGCCAAAGCTCTACTTGCTTGGCACAGGCGGCACCGCTTTTGCTCGAATTGTGGCGCACCGACCCGACCCGTGGAGGCCGGCTGGCGACGTGATTGCGCGGCGTGTGGCGCCGAGCATTTTCCGCGCACCGACCCGGTCGTCATCATGCTGGCGATCCATGGCGAGCGCTGCCTCCTTGGCCGGCAATCCCGCTTTGCCAAGGGCATGTGGTCGTGCCTTGCGGGATTCGTCGAGCCGGGCGAAACCATCGAGGATGCGGTACGACGGGAGACCCTGGAGGAGGCCGGTATCAAATGCGGACGCGTTGCCTACTTCGCATCGCAGCCGTGGCCCTTCCCGATGTCGCTGATGATCGGATGCCATGCCCAGGCTTTGACCTCGGAACTCAAGATTGATCGTTCTGAGTTGGAGGATGCCCGCTGGTTCGAGCGCGAGGAGGTTGCCGCCATGATGCTGCGTCGGCACCCCGACGGCTTGACGGCGACTCCTCCGATCGCGATCGCCCATCACATTATCCGGGCGTGGCTTGAGGCCGACCGGAGCCTTGTCTGACATGGCAAACATTCTTTGCGCCGGTGTCGCGGTTCTCGACGAAGTGTTTCGCGTCCGGGAATTTCCGACATCGGATGCCAAGGCGGCGGCAAGCGAGTTCATCACCATCGGCGGCGGTTGCGCCGCCAATGCCGCGATTGCGATGGCTCGGCTCGGCGGCAAGGTACGCTTCGCGGCACCGCTCGGCGGTCCGGCCGGCAGCGATGTGATCGGGGATCGTCTCGTTGAAGGCTTGGCGCGCGAGGGGGTGGATTGCATCGGCTGCGTGCGTGTTCCGGGAGCGCACACACCGGTATCGGCAATTTTCATCGATGCACGGGGCGACCGCACCATCGCGACCTATCGGGATCATCGCCTCGATGCCTCGATGCCAGACGATCCTAACCGCCTGGTTGCCGGCATGGACGCCGTGCTGGTCGACAACTGCTTTCCGGATTTCGTCGCGCCGATCTGTCGCGCCGCGCTGGCCCACCGAATTCCGGTGGTGCTCGACGCCGACAGGCCGACCGATGACCGCCACGCGCTGTTCGGCGCCGCCACCCATGTAATCTTTTCCACCGAATGCCTGCGGGCCACCGCACGAACGGACGATCTTGCGGCCGGTCTCGCACACATGGGGAAATTCACCAATGCGTTTCTCGCCGTTACCAATGGGCCTCATCCGGTGCTGTGGCGCGACTGTGGCCGCGGGACGATCCGCGAGACGCCGGTATTCGCAATCGAGACCGTGGACACGCTCGCCGCCGGCGATGTGTTCCACGGCGCGTTCGCTCTCGCTTTAGTCGAGGGCCGGGAGGTCGAGGATGCACTGCGGTTCGCGGCGTCCGCAGCCGGGCTCAAATGCTCCCGCTTCGGCGGCAGCACCGCGGCGCCACGACGCAGCGAGGTCGATGCGCTGCTGGCGCAGTCTTGAACCGACTTAAAATATTATTCTATTTTTTGCGATTTTACGTGAGATCGAGAAAAAATCATCTATGTTGACATGCGTGGCCTGGCCCCCATCTGTCGCAAGAGAATTTTGAAATGGACGCCGTCGACCGCAAGATACTCCACGAATTGCAGCAAGATGCCTCGCTTTCCGTCGCCGAGATCGGGCACCGGGTCGGCCTGTCCTCGACGCCTTGCTGGAAGCGAATCCAGAAGCTCGAAGCCGACGGCGTGATCGAGAAGCGGGTCGCGTTGGTTGACCAGGACAAGGTCGGGCTCGGTGTCACCGTGTTTGTGTCGATCGAAACCGGAGATCACTCCGAGGCATGGCTGAAGGACTTCGCCGAACGGGTCGGCGCGATGCCGGAGGTGATGGAATTCTACCGGATGGCGGGCGACGTCGACTACATGCTGAGGGTCGTGGTGCCGGACATTCACGGCTATGATCGGTTCTACAAACAGCTGATCGCGGCCATTCCGCTGAAGAACGTTACCTCCCGCTTTGCCATGGAAAAGATCAAGTCAACGACGGCATTGCCGTTGCCGTAAGCGCCGGGCACGCTCCGGCAAAGTCTATCTGGGTCTGCTTTTTCCTGTCAGCACGTTCTTCAACTCCGCGGAACGGCGTGGTAGCAGGGGCGAGATCACTTGCGGACCCCGTTTATGCATCCCGCCTTTCTGACGCCAGGCAGCGTCGCTACGGTTCCGATCTGGTTCGTCAATACCTCAAGCTGGCGCGAAGTCCGCGCCGGGCTTGATCGTAATGCCTGTGCGTTTACGGAAGCGGCGGGTTTCGAGCCGGTGGCCGGTCGCCACGCCTTCTTACCGGGGCCGGACGGAACGTTGGCCGGCGTTCTGTTCGGTCAGGAGGATGACGCCAAACCGAAGGACCCGTTCCTTGCCGGCAAGCTCGCCGGAGCATTGCCCCGCGGTACCTACCGGTTCGCTAATGCACCCCATGACGCGCGTCTTGCCGCACTGGGATTCGCGTTCGGCGCCTACCGGTTCGCCCGCTATGGAAAATCCCGCACCGAGCTGCGCCTGGAACCGCCCGCATCAGTGGACATCGCAGAGCTGTCGCGCATCGTCGAGGCGGTTTATCTCGCGCGCGACCTCATCAATACGCCGGCAAACGACATGGGGCCGGATGAACTGGCGGCTGCGGCGACAACACTCGCGGCGCTCCACGGCGCCGAGGTGCGCACCATAGCGGGGGAGGATCTCCTCGCGCAGAATTTTCCCTTGATCCACGCAGTCGGCCGTGCGGCCGCCCGGGCGCCGCGCCTAATCGACCTGAGTTGGGGCGATCCGGCCGCTCGCAAGGTCACGTTGGTCGGCAAGGGCGTGTGCTTCGACAGCGGTGGGCTCGACATTAAACCTGACACCGCCATGCTGTTGATGAAAAAAGACATGGGCGGTGCAGCGAGCGTATTGGCTCTCGCCCACATGATCATGGAC
>Ga0126376_10001988_pt1 | contig 11376 bp, 9 predicted proteins | sample PanSoiMetPlot_15_FD_92760 | JGI IMG/M metagenome (GOLD analysis project Ga0126376, IMG submission 92760) | Tropical forest soil microbial communities from Panama - MetaG Plot_15 | ecosystem: Environmental > Terrestrial > Soil > Tropical forest > Bulk soil | place: Panama | collected 2016-02-17
CGCCGCGAACGCGCAGAAGAAGGCGAAAAAGGCCAAAACCTCGGGTACGACGAGCACGGAAAAGACCAAGGACACCGCGAAGGACATCACCGGCAAATAGCCTTCGCGATCGCGCCAGTGCGACGCCTCTCAAATGGGGTCGCCTGAGTTCTTTTCATCCTCCGCGCGCTGTTGCGCTCGGGCTCGAGCACAGGCGCGCGAAACCGGTGCTCGGTTTGAGCGACCGCCCCAAAGCGGCAGTTGCATGCGTGGCGGGTGTTAATCCACCGATGTCTTGTGAGTCGACGGCATTGTCTGCAGAGGTCATTATCTTGCCTCTTAACCGCTCCGGCGGTCTGCTTCTGCGAATAGGCGATGTGGCGCTACCTGAAGGCGCACGAGCGCTTTGTGACCGATTCGCTCGCACGAGCCGATGACGGAACCTCGATGGCCGAGCTCAAAGAGTTTCACGAGCGTCAGCTCCGTTACATGCAGCACGAGCGTTTGATCCACCTGATCGTGACGCTGTTCGTATCCACCTACTTGCTCCTGATCATCGGGTTCATCGCGGTTGATCCGATCTGGCCGGCGTTCGCGTTGGCGGCGCTTCTCTTCGCGCTGGTCTGCGCGTACGTGGTGCACTACTTCCGCCTGGAGAACGGAGTGCAGCGCTGGTACCACCTGACCAACCGGATTGATGAGCGACTGGGTCGGGTGTCCCAGAGGTACGAGCCGCCGACTTGAGGCCTGTAAGTTAGCCCGAGTCCTCATAGACCCGGGGCTTGGGTTTGAGGCTGCTCGCTGGCCTCCGCTTCCGTCTTGAATTGCGCCTGCCCGGCTGCTTTAACGTCGGCGGAGTGTGGGTGTTTCTGGTCTCTCGGGGTTGATCGAACTTTGAAGCGTCCGCTTCTCAGCCGTTTATGTCGCTGCGGGCTCGCAGCCGTAGCTGTGGCAAGCCTGTTGAGCTGCTTTGGGAAGAGCACAGCGACGCAGTTCACCACAGCTCCTCCGACTTCTCCGGAGGATCCGATTCTCCAACGGCCGTTCGAGGCAGCCACGCTCAACATTCGCGCCCTGCTCAGCTGGCAGTATCGAAATGCGGTGCGAGATCTCCTTGGGCCGGCGGCGGCAGAGGTAGTGACTCCGCCGCCGGACACCACCGTGAACGGGTGGGACGCGATCGGCGCTGCGCAGCTGTCGCTCTCCGCGACTTCCGTCGACAAGTACGAGAGCTCCGGTCAGCAAGCCGCCGAGATCGCCATGAACGATGCGGGCGCGCGAGATTCCATCTTAGGGTGCGTCCCTCAATCCAGCTCGGATCCGCAATGCATGAATGCATTCGTGGCGCAATTCGGCCGGCGCGCCTGGCGGCGCCCGCTCTCCGCGGACGAGCAAAACAGCTGGGCGTCCGTCGGCAACGGCGCCGCGGCCGCATACGGGGATTTCTACAAGGGCGCGGCGTTCGTGATCGCCGGCCTGCTGCAGTCTCCGAACTTTCTCTACCAAATCGAAATCGGAGAAGCCGATCCGACGAGCCCGGGGCGGCTGAGGCTGACTGGAAACGAATTGGCGACTCGGCTTTCGTTCTTCCTCACCGGGTCGACGCCGAGCGAAGAGCTGATGTCGGCGGCCGAGCGCGGAGAATTGGAGAGCGCGGAAGGAATCCGCCTTTGGGCGGAGACGCTCGTCAATCAGCCGGGGAGCCGCGAGGCGATGGCGCACTTCTTCGATGAGCTCTTCCAGCTTCGCGACCTTTCCCAGATGTCCAAGGACCCGGTCGCCTTTCCGTCGTTCGGCCCCGCCTTGGCCTCGGCGATGCGGGATGAGACCCAGCATCTGCTCGACAGCCTGGTTTGGGATCAAGATGGCGACTTCCGCCGCTTCTTTGACGCCGACTACACTTTTGTGAACCAAGATCTGGCGGCGCTCTACGGCGTGGCTGTGCCGCCGATGTGCGATGGGTTCGCGCGGGTGACTCTGCCCGCGGACAGTCTGCGGGGCGGCTTCCTGGGGCAGGCCGCATTCCTCGCGCTGATGGCGCATCCGGCCACCAGCTCTCCGACCCTGCGCGGGAAGTTCGTCCGCGAGAAGCTGCTCTGCCAGAACATTCCGCCGCCTCCGCCAAACGTCGATACCAACCTTCCCAACACCGAAGGGATGACCACCCGCCAAAAGCTGTTGGCGCACCGGCAGAATCCCTCCTGCGCTTCGTGCCACGTGCTGATGGACGATATCGGTCTTGGGCTTGAGAACTTCGACGCGATCGGTCAGTTCCGGACCACCGATTCCGGTCAGCCGATCGACGCATCGAGCGCCCTGGACGACCTCGGCTCCTTCACCGGCGCTCGAGAGCTCGGCGCTTTGCTCGCAGCGCAGCCGCAGCTGACCGAGTGCCTCACTCGCAATCTCTTTCGAGCCGCCACCGGCCACGTGGATACGCTCGGCGAATCCGCTCCTCTGAACCAGGTTCACGCCAGCTTTGCCGCGTCCGGATTCAGCTTCAAGAACGCGCTGGTGGAGACGGCGGCGAGCGAGGCGTTTCGCTTCGGCGCTGCTCAGGCAGCGAGCTCCCAATGAAGCGATTCCCGCTCAATCGGAGGACCTTGCTCAAGGGGCTCGGTGCTGCGGTCGCCCTGCCCGCCCTGGACGCAATGCTCAACTCTCACGGAACCGCCTACGCAGACGGCGCACCGGTTCCGAAGCGGTTCGCGACCTTCTTCTTCGGCAACGGCGTCATCTTGAGCCGCTGGCGACCCGCGGCGACCGGGCCGAGCTGGTCGCTCACCGAGGAGCTGGCGCCGTTGGTCAACGTGAAGAGCTACGTGAACGTCGTCTCCGGCTACAAGATCAAGATTCCGAACCTTCGCGGCCATCACACCGGGGCGGCGGGAATCCTCTCGGGGTATCCATTCATCGCCCTGCCGCCGGGAGGCGCGCCATACAACTCGAAGTTCGGCGGGCCGTCCGTGGATCAAATCGCCGCCGACGCGATCGGCACCACCACGACCTTCCCGTCGATTCAAATCGCCGTGTCGAAGCGACTCACCCGCGGCGAGGGGCCGACGCTTCAATTCATCTCTCACCGGGGACCCGATTCCCCGCTGCCGCAAGAGTTCAATCCCGCCGCTCTTTTCTCGCGCCTGTTCGCATCTTTCACGGCGCACGATCCTACCGACCCGCGCGACCGGCTGCGGGCGAGCGTGCTGGATGCGGTGAAGGAAGATACCCGAAGGCTTCAGGCAAAGCTCGGCGCGTCGGATCGCGCGCGCCTCGACGCGCACCTGGAGAGCATCAACGAGGTTCGCTCCCGAATCCTGGCGCTGCCCCCGGTGCTGACCTCTTCCTGCGTCCTGCCCGACCCGCCAACCGAGGACAATCACGACATCGGCGGAATCGAACAGCTGGAGTCGGTCTCGCGCGTGATGTCCGATCTTTTGGCGCTCGCCTGGGCGTGCGACCTGACGCGAGTCGCCAGCTATCAGTTCAGCGGCAGTGTCGGCAGCACGGTCTACTCAGCCATTGGACAAACCGACGGCGAACACTCGCTGACCCACGACGCGCAGAGACAAAATGACGTCCATGCCGCAGTGGTTTACGTGATGAACCGGTTCGCCTATCTGCTCGAGAAGCTGAAGGCATCGCAAGAGGGCAGCGGCAATTTGCTGGACAACAGCTGCATCCTGTTCAGCAGCGACGTCTGCGAGGGCTTGGTGCACTCGATCACCGACTATCCGATTCTCGTCGTCGGTCGCGCCGGCGGCTTCTTCAAGTATCCGGGCATCCATCACCGTTCGATGACCTCGGACAACACCAGCGACGTTTTGCTCACCTGCCTGCGCGCCGTGGGCGCCAACGTCGACTCGGTCGGCAGCGAAGGCGGCTTGAGCACCACGCTGAGCACAGGCATCATCGCCTGACCGGCGCGAGCCTGGACCGGCGCCGGGTGCCGCACCCCCTGGGAGGGTCTCATGATTTTTTGTTGCGCGCTTCGAGCCGGTTCGCGCACAGCGCTGTTGCTCGGTTTTTTGGCCGCCCTCGACGCCGCCGGGGCGGACGAGCGGCGCATTCGCAGCGAGGCGCCGAGCCGGCCCGTGCACACGTACTCGATCGTCGCCCACGATCCGGCGACCGGGGAATTGGGCGTCGCCGTCCAGTCCCACTGGTTTTCGGTGGGCTCGGTCGTCCCGTGGGCCGAGGCGGGCGTCGGTGCGGTCGCGACTCAGTCGTTCGTCGATCCCTCATACGGAAAGCTCGGGCTGGATTTGATGCGCGCCGGGCGCAGTGCACCGGATGCGCTCAAGGGCCTGCTCGCCGCCGACGCCGGGCGCGATGTCCGGCAGGTGGCGATGGTCGACGCGCAGGGGCGCGTTGCCGCCCACACCGGCGCCAAGGACATCCCCGCCGCCGGCCACCACATGGGAGCCAACTACTCGGTTCAGGCCAACCTGATGCTCAACGACAAAGTTTGGCCGGCGATGGCCAAGGCCTTCGAGCAGTCCAAAGGCGATCTCGCCGACAGGATGTTGGCGGCGCTGGACGCGGCGCAGGCGGTCGGCGGCGACATTCGCGGTCGGCAATCCTCGGCGCTGATCGTCGTCTCCGGAAAACCAACCGGCCGCTCTTGGGATGATCGCGTCTTCGATGTGCGGGTGGACGACAGTCCCGAGCCGCTGCAGGAGCTGCGTCGGCTGGTGAAGCTGCAGCGCGCGTACAATCACATGAATGCCGGGGATGTGGCGGTGGAGCACAAGGATGCCGAGGCCGGGCTGCGCGAGTACGCTGCGGCCGAGGCCATGGTGCCCGACAGCGCCGAGATGATCTACTGGCACGCCGTCGCGCTGGTGAACATGAAGCGAGTCGAGGAATCCTTGCCGCTGTTTCGGCGCGTCTTCGCCCTTGATGCCAACTGGCGCACCCTGACGACGCGGCTGCCGCAGGTCGGGCTTTTGCCGGACGACCGGAAGCTGATCGACCGGATCACCAATGTGCAACCCAGTCGGTGATCGACAAACCAGCGGACCGAGCTTTCAGTGGTTGACCGCCCTGGCGAGCGGCGAGCTCTGCGGGCGCGCAGCGATGCTTCGCAGCGCCTCGTAGATCCGGACGCGGGCGGCCGCCCAGGGCAGCACTTCCGGTCGATATCCGTCGAGTGCCGCGACCACTGCATCGCAATGGTGCGCTGCCCCCGGGTGAGCGACCATGACCACCCTAGGACCGGCGGCAGCAGCAGTGCACGTCGAAAGCCAGTGGCGCAGTAGAACCAGTGCGCGCGGCAATCGGTACGGCATCGAGCGCAACCCACCGTAGGCTTCCTTCTGCGCGGCCATCGCTTCGCGGGCGCAGCTTACCGCTCGCGAGAGCGGCTCGACCGGAAGCTTGTCGATGAAAACGAAGCCGACGCCGGTCTCTGCTTCGCTGCGGTGCCAAAGGCTCCGGCCACCGAGCAGCACTCGCCCGGAGGCGTAGTCTGCATTTCGAGCGCCGTTCCGACGCACCTGCGAGGCCCGCACAGCCTCGATTCCGGACCGCTCCAGGTGCGGTCGTAGGCGACCCTCGATCTGCAGCAGGCGAAGATAGGACGAAAAGAGTCCCATCACTCGACCGCCGAGAAATGCAGCGATCCGGCAGATGCGCGGCGCCGCCCAATCCAAGAACTCCTCGTCGAACGGCCGCGGAGCGTCGCTGACGAGGATCAGCAGAGGTTGGCTCTGGCACCGGTCAGCCGACTCAGGTTGGCCATCTCCGACGCGCTGGTGCTCGACGGTCACCCCCAGGCGATTCAAGATCCACGAGCTCGAGCCGCCGACGGAAAGAGCGGAGGAGATCAGCACCACATTTCGCTCGTGCGCCAGGCCGGCGAATCGTTCTTTGACCTCCAGCGGCTCAGATCGCAGCCTCCATGCGCTCGAGCGCCCGTCGATGGAAGCAAAGAGGCACCGATCGGCCTCGCCTGGAGATGCGAATTCGCTCGCGTCTTGAAGCAGCCGCCCCACTTCGCAGACGGCGCCGAAAATGTCTCGCTCGAGTCCTGGATTGCTCGTGGGGAGCCGAGGCAAAGCCCCCAGCTGCGCTGAAAGCCAGCCGGCGAGGTCGGCCAAATGCATCTTCAGCTCCAACAGCGCCGCCTCCACGGCGGTCCACTGGGCGCCGCCTCTCACCTCGGTCAGCAAGACCTCTCGGCGATGAGGGGTAGTCTCGGGCGGAAAGAGCGCGCGAACGGCGCCGCCCATGCGCTCTGAGTCGAGGGAGAGCACCCGAGTTTTGAGCACGCCTTCGCAAACCCTTTCAGCGGCCGCGTTCTGGCCTACGCACGCACGCAGCTCGCCTCCAAGAGCGGACAACAGACCACCGCGTTCATTAACGCCGAGCATGCGATCGCCCAAGCGACCGAGCGCGACGTCTGTCACCTCGCACGCCATGGCCAGCGAGATCGCACTCTCCAGCTGATGCGCTTCGTCGATCACCAGGTGCTGCGATCGGGGATAGTCAGGCGGCGATTCAGCGACGACCGCCTGCTGCATCACCAAAACCTCTGCTCGCTTCGAGCGGGCCAAGGCGGAGTGAAAGAAACACTGACCGTAGTGCGGGCAGCGCGTGGCCAACGTGGTTGCCCGTTCGGACCGCGCAGCGAACGCCAGTCGCTCGAGGAGTGGATATCGACCCCTGAACCAATAGCTGAGCTGGCTCGATTCGCCCGTCGGGCTTCGCCGAAGGAATGCCCGCAGGTATGCGCGCGGAGCGCGTTCCTCGTAGCTCATGCGCTCGTCCGTCTGGGATGCCTCGAGCGCGCGGCGGCGACACAAGTATTGTTGCTGCTGGGCCAAGAACGCGAGCTCGCGCGAACCTCGAGTGCTCGCAGAGTCCAAGGGGCGCCGCGACTCCGCTTCGAGCAATCGCGCCAACCGACCCTGGCTGCTGGCGGCGACGGTGACCGAGCATCCATTCTTCCTGGCGAACGCGGCGGATGCAGCAGCGCACGCTTCGGGCCGCGCTGCCTCGCGACTCGGCTCTATCGCCGAGACGCCGCGGCTCGCCAGCGCACGCGCCATCCAAACCTCCATCTCGCTCTGCGGTCCTTGCTCGACCTCCTCATTCCAGAGGCGCTCCTGGCCGTCCGGCGCGGCCCCATCGAGCGTCGACTCTGTGCGGCGACAATGCTGAGCCAGCTTGTCGAGTAGATGGACGATCGGCGGCGCGGTCTGCTGCGGGTCCTGAGCGCCGTTCGTCGCCAGGCAGTTGAGGACTTCGGCCACGTCTTCGGCTCGGCCGTCCTCGATGCAGCGATCGAGGGAGCGGCAGAGCATCGCCCACGTATCCTCGCAGTCCTTGAGCGCTCGGTGCGCGGCGCGCTCGCCGATCCCGGTCCAGCGAATCATCGATTCCAACGAGTAACTCTGCAGCTCTGGATAGAGGTAGTGGAGCAGCTCGCACGAATCGAGAACCGGGGCGGCGATCTCCGCCAGCAGCTCGGCAAGAAAACCTTGTTCGAAGCTCGCGTTGTGGGCCACCACGGTCCAACCGGACAGCGCGCTTCGCAGCTCGGGGAGGAACGCTTCAAACGGAGGCTGACCGACGAGGTCAACGTCGTCGATTCCGGTCAACCGCCGGATGGAAACCGACAGCGGCGCTGAGGACGCGAACAACTTGGAGATGCGCCCGACGACCTTGCCCTCGTGGACGAAGAGGGCGCCGACTTCGATCACGCGATCGCAGCTCGGATCGAGCCCCGTGGTCTCAAGGTCCACGAAGGCGTGGTGCTGGAAAAGCTCGGCGGCGGTGCCCACGGAGGATGAAATTAGCCTCGTGGTCCGACAGGCCCCTGGGCGTGCTCCTCGCTATCGCCGCTTGGGCGGGCGCGGCCCGAAGTCGACCTCGTCCGGAAGCTCGTTTACGTCCTTGTCCCCCTCGTAGGGGAAGTGGTTGGCCAGTTTCTCCCCGACCTTCCCAATCCCGCGGACGATGCCCTCCGTAAAATCTCCGCGCCGAAAGTGGTCGGACATCGCCGAAGCGATGCTGCTCCAGAACTCGTCGCCGACGTGGCGATGAATTCCCTCGTCGCCCAGGACCACGAAGCGGCGCCGCGACGGAACGATGAAGAACAAAACGCCGTTGCGGCGCTGCGTCGCGGTCATTCCCAGGCGTTCGAACGTTTTCTCCGCCTGGCGCCGGATGTCGCCCCAGAAGAGCGGCGCGATCGAGACGCGGATCTCTCCGGAAGTGCGGTGCTCGGCCGCTCTGATTGCGTCCTCGATGCGCCGAGCGTCGATCGATCTCACGAGTTTTCTAGTTCTCCAGAACATTTCGCTTCGCCCTACCAGGAGCCTGACGCGCCTCCGCCCCCGGAGCTGCCTCCGCCCCCGGAGAAGCCGCCGCCACCTCCTCCCCCGCCGTCGCCCCAGCCTCCACCGCCGCCTCGACCGGAGAACATCGTCGAGAACAGGAACGTTGCCAAGGTTGGGTGCGTGATGAACAAGATGAGCAGTGCCAGCGCGATAAATACGCAGCAAGCGATCTGTAGAGGGCTGGGCTCTTTCGGAGCTGGGGCCCGGCGATAATCGGGCGCAGCAGGCGCTTCGTTGCCCCCGCCGATGATAGAAATCAACCTATCCATGCCCGCGACGATGGCGCCATCGTTGTCTCCGGCGCGAATCCGGGGAACGATGACCTCGCGGATGACCCTGGATGCTGTCGCATCTGGAACTACGCCTTCGAGGCCGTAGCCCACCTCGATACGGAGTTTTCGATCATCGGCGAAAACGAAGAGCGCCAGGCCGTCGTCGATTCCCTTTCGCCCGATGCGCCACGCCTGGAAGGCCGCGTTCGCCCAGTCCTCGATGGGGGTATCGCCCGTCGTTCGGTCGATCCAGACCAGCAGCTGGTGCCCCGTCTGCTTTTCGTAGTTCTCGAGCTTTTGCTCTTCGGCGAGGCGAGTCGCTTGCGAAATGAAATTCGCCTTGTCGGTGACGAATTGAGTCGGCGCGGGAGGAACCCGCACCGAGGCGGCAAACGACGACAACCCAACGAGCAGGCACGCGACGCATGCCCAGCGTACGGCGAGTCGCTCCACGCTTTAGAACTTCACCTTGGGCGCGGTCTCCGCTCCGGCCTGCGCCTTGAAATACGATTTTTCATTGAACCGGCTGCCGAAGAAACTGGCGACGAGAACGGTTGGGAAAGAGTCCCGCTTCGTGTTGAAGGCCTGCGCCGCCTCGTTGTAGCGCTTGCGCTCCACCGCGATCCGGTTCTCCGTTCCTTCGAGCTGAGCTTGGAGGTCGCGAAAGTTCTGGGTCGCTTTCAGGTCCGGGTACTTCTCAACCACCACCAACAGCCGCGACAGAGCCGAGGAGAGCTGGTCCTGCGAGCTCTGGAACTGCTGGAACGCGCCCGGGTCGTTGGGCACCTTGCTCGGGTCCACCATCACCTGTCCTGCCTTGGCCCGGGCTTCGGTCACCGCGGTGAAGGTATCTTTTTCGAAGGCGGCCGCCCCCTTCACCGTCTCCACCAGGTTGGGCACCAGATCGAGCCGGCGCTGGTAGGCGTTTTCCACCTGCCCCCACTGCGACTGAACCGCCTGGTCCAAGGTGACGAGGCTGTTGTACGAGCCGGCGCACGAGAATCCGATCACCACGAGAATCCCGAGCGCGATTATGGCGATCCACTTACCCATGCATTTCCTCCGCGCAATTCACCGACGCAGCCCTGGTTCATGTACCCTAGGCCCCGGAAAAGCAACAGATTGCTCGGCAAGCTTGGAGGTCGCTGCCCAAGTCTGGCAGTGTGAAGCGCCTCGAACGAGGTGCGGTCACATGGCGAACTCGATACCGGTCTTCCAGACGCGCGATGAGATGCCGCAGCGTTACCGGGAGACGCTCGAGCAGATGATGAAGAGTCAGGCCTATCGAGAGCTCGCCGCGGCGAGGATGTTCGGACACGGCCTGCAATTCGTGGATTCGAGCAAATGGCTCAAATTTCTCGTCTGGCACATCGGCGAGGAAACAGAGCACTACCTTGCCGTGGCGCGGATGTACGAGAAGTTCACCGGTGAGTCGGTGGACCCGTGGGTGGCCGAGCGACTGGCGCAAAAGCCGATTCCGTTCGCCCAGTCCTGGTTCGAGCTGGCGATGGCGCAGTTCCTCTACGACCGAGGAGGCTTCTGGCAGCTGCAGGAATACGAGCGCTGCTCCTATCCGCCGTACCGCGAGGTGATCGGCAAAATCATCGACGAAGAGCGCGGACACCAGGGGCTCGGGGAGCGAATCGTCGTTGAGCAGTGCCAGACCGGACGGTATGACGACTGCAAGCAGCCGCTGTTCGAGCGCTGGCTCAAGCTGGGATTGCTTTCCTTCGGCCGCCCGCAGAACGAGGGCAACCGCTACGCGATCGAGGTAGGGCTGAAGAAGCGAGACTCCGGCGCGGTGATGCAGGATTTCATCACCGACATCAAGCCGGCCGTTCGCCAGTGCGGCCTCGCATTTCCGCCGCCGGCCAGGCTCGGCCTGGAGGTGCCCGACTCGCTCGACTGGGAGATTTAATCAGGCTGAATGGCCCTCGGCGCGCCAGCGGACGATCGCGTGGAGCGGCACCAGCAGCTCGGCATTGTCGTGTCCCAAGATGAGATCGAACGGGCCGACGACTCGCAGGGGCTGGCTCAGCTTCACGCCGTTGCGCAGGACCAGCTCGACAGGGTGGCCCAGGTGATCGGCAAACGGTCGGGGATCGGACACTGCTCGCCGTTCGGGTTGCCGGATGATCGGCGCCGGATCCTGCGCCAGCTTCGGATCGCGCTCGAGCGCGGGAAACATCTTCTCCCAGACCTCCTGCTGCGCGAGGAGGACGACCTGAAGTTTCTCGAAACGGCCGCTGCGCTTGAAGGTGAAGGCGACGCGCTCAACGGATTGCAACACGTCGCGCAGGGTCTGCTCCGCGAGCACCACCGCGAGCTCCGCCTCCTGCTCGATAAGCGACTTGAGCAGCGCGTCAATCGCCTCGCCCGGGATCGCGCTGCGCGCCTGCTTCACCGCTACCTTCTTCTGCGCTTTGGCCTTGCGCTCGAGGAACTCATCGGGAGAAAGCCCGCTCTGCAGCACTCCGAACGCGTCCTCGAATCCGAGCGAAGGGTGCCGCTGCATCAAGTCGTAGACCTGGTCGAATCTTTTGGCCTCCTCGGTGTGCAGCTTTCTCCAGATTCGGCACTTCATCTTTCCTTCGAGCTCGCCCCGGGCGATCCGCGCCGGCACGTGCTCTCGCTTGGCGAGCGCGTTGATCTGCTCCGCCGTGGGAGGCGGCCGGGGCGGCCCGGATCTCCGCGGCGGCCGTCCAGCGGACGGCTTTCCCATTGCCGCGGGCGGAGCTGACTGCGGCGGTTTTGGCCCCGGCGATACGGCCGGCCGACGGACC
>Ga0126376_10001989_pt1 | contig 11376 bp, 8 predicted proteins | sample PanSoiMetPlot_15_FD_92760 | JGI IMG/M metagenome (GOLD analysis project Ga0126376, IMG submission 92760) | Tropical forest soil microbial communities from Panama - MetaG Plot_15 | ecosystem: Environmental > Terrestrial > Soil > Tropical forest > Bulk soil | place: Panama | collected 2016-02-17
CCCGATGAGTCGGTGATTCGCGGCAATCATCATGACGCCTGGGTGAACGGAGCCGAAGATCCAATTTCAGGAATGGTTTCGCTCATGGAGGAAGCGCGCGCCATGGGCGAACTGGTGAAACAAGGGTGGAAGCCCAAGCGCACCATGATCTATTGCGCATGGGACGGCGTAGAACCTGGGCTGCTTGGCTCCACGGAATGGGTGGAGACGCATGTCGAAGATCTAAGAAAACACGCCGTTGCCTACATCAATTCGGACAGCAATGGCCGCGGCTATCTCGGTTTCGAAGGCTCACAAACACTGGAAAAATTTCTGAACGACGTAGCCCGCGATGTTCAGGATCCCGAGACGAAACTTTCGCTTTGGAAGCGCGCGCAGCTCAGCGCGATACGCACGGCCAGTTCCGAAGACGACCGGCGCGAAGCACGTAATCGCGCGGACCTGCGTCTCGATATGCTCGGTGGAGGCTCCGATCACGCGCCGTTTAACAATTTTGCCGGAGTCGCGGCACTCGGAATTGGATTCGGCGGAGAAGATGGCGGCGGGATCTACCACTCCATTTACGACGATTTTTATTGGTACACCCACTTCAGCGATACGGATTTCGCTTACGGGAAAGCGCTGTCGCAAACAGGCGGAACGGCCATGATGCGCCTCGCTGATGCGGACCTGCTGCCGTTCGAATTCACGGACTTTGCCGACGATGTGCAGACTTACGTGAAAGGTGTGAAGAAATTTGCCAATGACCAGCGCGAAGAAGCGATGGAGCGGAATCGCGAAATTGAAGAAGGCGCGTACACGGCTGCTGCAGACCCGAAACTAAAGTATGTGCCGCCGGCAAAAGAAGAAGTTCCGCCGTATATCAATTTCGCTCCGCTCGACAACGCCGTAGAAAACCTCAACCACAGCGCTGAGGAGTATCAAAAGGCGCTTACGGCCGCGGCGGCCAATGGCAGCGCCTCGCTTGCAAAAGCTTCATTAAAAGAAATAAACGAAATGCTCATCCAGAGCGAACACAAGTTGACAACGCCCGAAGGATTGCCCGGACGTTTCTGGTACAAGCATGAACTCTACGCACCGGGTGCGTATACAGGGTACGCGGCAAAGGCGATTCCAGCCGTGCGCGAAGCGCTCGAACAGAAAAGATGGAAACAGGCAGAAGAGGCCGCAGCACGAGTCGCTCGAGTGCTGGAAAGCGAATCGGAGCATATTTCTCAAGCCGCCACAAAACTTAACGCCAAAGCACAAGGCAAATAACACAGGTTCGGCATGCCTTCCTACAACCTCGCCATGGTCGGATTCGGCAACGTGGGCCGCGCTCTTTTGCGTCTGCTCATCGCAAAAGAGTCCGAACTGCGCAGAAAATATGACATTCGCTGGCGGCTGACCGGCGTAGCTACCCGCCGTGTCGGTTGGTTTGCGGATGCCGACGGCTTCAATCCCATCGCGCTCTTGAACGGGCATTGGCCCGCGCAGTCGCCAAACGCGCAGCAGCCTCGCAACGTTCGCGAATGGCTCGAACGTGGGAAAGTGGACGTGTTTTTTGAAGCAAGTTCTTTGGAAGTGCAGACGGGACAGCCTGCCACGGAGCATTTGAAAGCCGCGCTCGAAAGCGGCGCGCACGCAATTTCCGCGAATAAAGGGCCTGTCGTTCACGCCTATCGCGAGCTTATTGCACTGGCCAAAGAGAAAAATCGTCGCTTCCTGTTCGAGTCTACGGTTATGGATGGTGTTCCCATTTTTTCGCTCTTTCCGCTTGGATTGCCGCTGACCGATCTCCGCGGATTTCACGGTGTGCTGAACTCAACGACAAACTTGGTGCTCACGGAAATAGAAAAAGGCAGAACGTTTAGCGAAGCCGTATCGCGCGCACAGTCGATGGGAATTGCCGAGACTGATCCGAGCGCGGATTTGGACGGCTGGGACGCCGCGGTGAAGCTTGCTGCGCTGGCTATCGTTCTAATGGGCGCAGACGTCAAAATCGACCAGGTGCAGCGGACGGGCATTCGCGATTTGAGCGACGAAAAAATCCGCTCCGCGCGAGCCGCGGGAATGCGTTACAAGCTGGTTTGTCGAGCGGAGCGCCGCGGCGACGCAGTGCAATGTACTGTTGCACCGGAATTATTGTTGGCGACCGATCCGCTCGCGGGACTCGAAGGAACTAGCTCTGCAATCCGTTTTGATCTAGACATGTTTGGGCTGTCCATCGTCGAACACAATCCAGGCATAGAAGCAACTGCCTATGGAATGCTCGCGGATTTTGTGCGCGTAGCCTCCGCGCAGTAGTCAGCCTGCGCGAGTGCCGTTGGGAACAGGATTCTCAGGCATTGCAAGCACAGGCGTAACTCCGTCGGCGTAGCCGATATCAAAAAGCATTCCCTCGGAGACTTCACCCGCCATTTTGCGCGGTTCGAGGTTCACCATAAACAGTGCCTGTTTGCCTTCGATTTCGCACGGATTTGCTCGCTCTTTCTTCATTCCGACCAGGATCGAGCGCGTGTGATCGCCAAAGTTGACGATGAGCTTGAGAAGCTTTTCGGACTTGGGGGCTTCTTCAACGCGTTCGATCGTGCCAACACGAATGTCAAGAGCTTCCAAAGCGTTGAACGCGACAACTGGTTTGATAGGAGCAGGCTGAAAGTCGGCCATAGTTATCTCCGAAAATTGGTTGCGCATACCGGCATCGGAATCGAAGCATCGCAGCGTTCATCGCGAACGGGAGGATCGGCCACAAGGCGCAGAGGCACGATGCCCGCCCAAACGGGGAGTACGTAGTCCTCGGCATCGTCTTCGACAGGTCCGACGCGCACTTTGGCGGAAACTTCAGTGAGGGGCAGTTTCAAGATACTCGTGGCCTTCAATTCCTTTTCATTTGGCTGTCGTGCATCCTGCCAGCGGCCGGACAGGATTTTTTCCGTGAATGAATGAAGCGCATTGAGTTTTTCGGCGGGCTCGCTGACCAAGCTCGCAATTCCGAACGCAACTACCGAGCGATAGTCCATCGAATGATTGAAAACAGAGCGGGCCAGCACTAGGCCATCGATTAGCGTGACCGTGATGCACACAGAAACGCCGTCAGCTAGATTGCGCAACATGCGGCTCGCCGCAGAGCCGTGAAAATAGAGTGCATCACCGACGCGCGCGTACATCGTCGGAATGACATAGGTTTGCGAATCCACCGTGAACCCGACGTGGCAGACGAATCCCTCGTCGAGAATTTTGTAAATCTCCGTGCAATCGTAAACAGCCCGCTGCGGTTCGCGCACGATTCGCGTGCGCTCCGTGGGTGCAAGGGAATCCGGCATGATGAACACCGTGGATGAAGCCAAGCGCTGAGTTGATAGCCGGCGCTCGCGGCATGAGTGGAAACTACTTGAAACATGCTAACACGAAGGCGGAATACGATAGCGATGCGCAAGTGTGAGAAACTAGCGCACACAATCTCGCAGGGAGAAGCAGATGAGTACGCCGGTGATGCACGAAACGGGAAGCAGACCGCTTGATATCGCATGGGTTCGCGAACAATTTCCTTCGCTGAAGACAGAAGTTAGCGGAAAGCCTGCTGCATTTCTCGACGGCCCCGCGGGCACACAAGTGCCGCGGCAGGTCATGGACGCCATCCAACAATATTTGTTGCAAGCGAACGCCAATACGTATGGCGCTTTCCTGACGAGCCGGCGCACTAACGAAATGATTCTCGACATCCGAGCCGCTATGGCCGATTTTTTCAATTGTTCACCAGAAGAAGTCATTTTTAGCCAAAACATGACGACCGTCACGCTTGGACTGGCTCGCTCAATCGGGCGCGAATTGAAGCCTGGCGACGAAATTGTTGTGACCACCCTCGATCACGACGCAAACGTCGGACCGTGGCGTGCCCTGGAAGAGAAGGGAATCGTCGTCCGCCAAGTGGACATTAGCGAATCCGATTGCACGCTAGATCTCGACGACTTGCGAGCGAAAATCACTAGCAAGACGAAATTAGTCGCTGTTGGCTACGCCTCCAACATGGTTGGCACCATCAATCCCGTCGGGCAAATCACAAAAATGGCGCACGACGCCGGCGCGCTGATGTTCATTGACGCGGTGCACTACGCTCCGCATGGATTGATTGATGTGAAGACGCTCGATTGCGATTTTCTCGTATGCTCTCCATATAAATTCTTCGGGCCTCACATGGGCACTCTCTATGGAAAAAAAGAGCATCTCGAACGATTCAAGCCATACAAAGTTCGCCCCGCCACAAATGTATCTCCCGAATGCTGGGAAACTGGCACGCAGGTGCACGAATTGATCGCGGGGATCGGCGCAGCAGTCGATTACATTGCGGAACTCGGGAAAAGGTGCGATTCAACGGCAACCACTCGCCGCGAAGCACTCGCCGCCGCTTATCGAACCACCGTTCCTTATGAACGCACTTTGCTAATGAGGCTCCTCGATGGCTTGAAATCTTTGCCGGGCGTGATGATCTACGGCATCACCGACCGCGCGCGCTTCGGTGAACGCTGCGCAACAGTTTCGTTTCGAATCGGCGACCACAACCCCATAAAAATCGCGGAGTTCCTCGGCGACCGCGGCATCTTCACCTGGGACGGCAACTTCTACGCTCTCAATCTATCCGAACGCCTCGGCGTCGAACAAAAAGGCGGCGTCCTCCGTGTCGGCATAGTCCACTACAACACTACCGACGAAATAGATCGCCTTATCGCCGCATTGCGAGAATTCTGCAATCAGGTCTGATTCATCGTTTCATCCGGTGGATTTGTGAATACGACTCGTGTGACAACGCGTGCGGCGGACGTGTATTCTTTTTGGCTATGACAAAACGACCGAAGCCTATTGTATTGACCGTACTCGACGGCTGGGGCTATCGCGCGGAAACCAAGGGCAACGCCATTGCCCTTGCTCGCAAACCGGCTTACGACGAGCTGGTTCGCAAATTTCCCAACACGCTGATCAGCACCTCCGGCCCCGCAGTTGGCTTGCCTGAAGGGCAGATGGGCAACAGTGAAGTCGGCCACATGAATATAGGCGCCGGTCGCGTCGTGCGCATGGACATCACGAAAATCGACGTGCTGGTCGCCAACAAGCAACTCGATGAAGTCCCGCTCTTCAAACAGGCAATGGAGCGCGGCCGCCAGCGCCAGCTGCATTTTCTCGGCCTGCTCAGCGACGGCGGAGTTCATTCACACATCGAACATCTTTTTGCGCTGCTCGAAATGGCCAAGCGTCACAAAGTCGAAAAAGTTTTCGTTCATTGCTTCATGGATGGCCGCGACACTCCTCCGCATAGCGGCAAAGACTTCGTGCAGCAGCTTCAGCAAAAAGTGCGCGAGCTTGGTGTCGGGGAAATCGCAACGGTCGTCGGCCGCTATTACGCGATGGACCGCGACAATCGCTGGGAACGCGTCGAGCTGGCTTACCGTGCGCTCGTTCACGGCGAAGCGGAAACCAAGGCAGACGATCCCGTCGCTGCGCTGCAAAAGAGTTATGAAAATGGCGTGACCGACGAGTTTGTGACGCCGGTCGTCGTCACAAAGGGCAGCGGTGCCTCCGCAACGCCTGTCGGATTGATTCGCGATGACGACGCCGTGATTTTCTACAATTTCCGCGCCGACCGCGCTCGCCAGATGACGTTCGCCTTGGTCGCACCCAACTTCGACAAGTTTGTCGATCCAAAACGCCCCAAGAATCTTTTCTACGTCGCCATGACGCAGTACGACAAAAACTGGCCCTGGCTGCAAGCCGTCATCAAGCCGGAAAAACTCGAGCACATCCTCGCGCAGGTCTTCGCCGGGCTGAATTACAAAAACTTGCGCACCGCCGAAACCGAAAAATACGCGCATGTCACTTACTTTTTTAATGGCGGAGTTGAGCAGCCGTTCGCTGGTGAAGAACGCATTCTCGTTCCTTCGCCTAAAGTCGCGACGTACGATCTAAAACCGGAAATGTCAGCAGAGGGGATCACGGACACAGTGGTGAAGGCAATTGAAAAAGGCGAATTCGACGCGATTATTATGAACTACGCAAATGCGGACATGGTTGGCCATTCTGGGAAGCTCGAAGCGGCGATTAAAGCGGTGGAGGCCGTCGACTCTGGCCTCGGCAAGATTTATCAAACGTTGAAGCCGCGCTGCGGCGCGTGGATCATCACCGCCGATCACGGCAACGCCGAAACGATGATCGATCCAAAAACCGGTGGGCCCCACACCTATCACACGACGAACCCCGTGCCGTTCATTCTCGTCAGCGAAAACGACGAGCTAAAATTGCGCCCGGGTGGCGCCCTGCGCGATATCGCGCCAACTCTGCTCGGAGTCATCGGCGAAAAATCGCCTGGTGACATGACCGGCACCGATTTGCGCATCTTGTCTTAGTTTCTTTTCTTGGCTTCAAAATGAATCGCACAAAACCCAGCGAAACAAAACTCGTCATTTGCGTCTGGCATCCGTTTGCGTTTTGGCGCCCGCAGCCAGTCATGCCGGGAACGCTCCGCGCTCGATGGCCGGAAATGCGTGTGCTGCATCTCCCGAATTACGACGTGCTTCCTCCCGAATTGCCTGACACCGACATTTTTGTCGGCTATTCTCTGCGCGCCGATCAACTGAAGCATGCAAAGAAGCTCAAATGGATTCATTCCACTGCCGCGGGGATTGCGCAACTCACTTATCCCGAACTTCGTGAATCTGGAATTTTTGTGACGAATCCGCGCGGTGTTTTTTCCGTTCCCATGGCAGAACACACCATGGGATTGCTCGTCGCGATGGCTCGCAATTTTCCGGATTCCGTTCGCTTTCAAGACAAATCAGCCTGGGGCCAGCAACAACTTTGGGACAAGCCGCAACAGCTCACTGAGTTGAACGGCAAAGTTTTGCTGATTGTCGGCTATGGCTCAATCGGCGAAGAACTCGCCAAGCGCGCGCAGGCTTTTGGCATGCGCATTTGGGGCGTCACGCGTTCCGGCACTGGCGAGAATTCTTTTGTAGAAAAAATCCTGCCTGCCCGTGATCTGCTCCACGCTCTGCCGGAAGCGGACTACCTTGTTATTGCGGCGCCGGAAACTGCCGAAACCAAACACCTCATCGGTGCAAAAGAAATCTCTCGTATGAAGCGTGGCGCGCGCCTTATCAACGTCGGCCGCGGATCTTTGCTGGAGGAATCCGCGCTCATCGCTGCTCTCGAATCCGGCCATCTTGCTGGCGCAGCCCTTGATGTCGCTAGCCAGGAGCCTTTGCCCGGAAACTCACCCTTGTGGAAAGCTCCAAACCTTTTTGTTACGCCGCACACCAGCGCCGTCAGCGACCGCCTCTGGCAGCGCGAAACGGCTCTGCTTGTCGAATTATTGGAACTCTGGTTTAGCGGCCGCGAAATGAAAAACGTCGTCGATCTTGCCCGAGGGTATTAATCCGCATCAGTCCGCGCCCTTCGGCGCGTTATACCCTTCGCGCGCGTAGACCTGATACTTCAGTTTCTTGCCTTTTTGATCTTGTACGATTAATGGCGAACCGTCCGGTGCAACCAATTCGATTTTCACTTTGCGGAACTTTCCGTCGCGAACTCGATTCGAAGGCGAATACGAAATGCTGTACTGGTTTCTCAGAAACCCGGCGACCGCGCTGAAAATTCCAGGCATTTCTCCGTCAAATCGCGGGAACCATGCATAGCCGCCAGTTTCTTTGGAAAATGTAGTCAGCTGATTTTTGGCTTGCAGATAGGTCATCTCTGCCAGGGACCCCATGTTGGGGGATCTGACCGTGGCAAATTCCCCCAAGCCGATGCAGAAAATCGTCACATCGGACTGCCGCAATGCCTTCATTGTCTGATCCAGATTGTGTTTGGAGAATGTGTCTACGCCGGTGGCAAGGATCACGATCGACTTTTTGCCTTTTACGTCTTTTAGCCGGTCCGTGGTTTCTAGCAGCGCGTCAAATACGTTGGATTCGCTAAACCCGGGGAAATAGAGATGGTTGATCGCGGCAAGAACTTCTTCCTTATTCTGGGTGAAGTCCACTTCAATGCGCGTTCGCATGTCGAACGTTTCGAGGGCAATCCAGTCCTGCTGCTTTAGATTTGCGAAGAGGTATTGAGACCAGTATTTGGCTAGATAGCCAAACAATCCGTAGCTGCGTCCACCGAATTCCAGCACCAAAACCATCGTGATCGGTGAATCGCTTGGTCCAAAGTTCGTAATCTGCTGCGGCACACCATCTTCATAAACACGAAAATTTTCCTTTTTAAGGCCCGTGAGGATGTCTCCGTTCGAAGTCGTTGCCGCGACTTCCATGGTGACCAGCGGAACTTCCACCGAAATGGAGACACCGCCCGAAGGTGGGGGTTGCTGCTGTCCCGCCGGGCTTTGCGGATTCTGCGACGGCGGCGGATTCTGTTGCGGTTGCTGGCCCGTTTGCGGCCCTGTAGGAGCTTGCGCGTTCGCAGGCGTCTGGCTCAGCGCTGTGAACAAACTTGCGCACAGCAATCCCGCTGCAATCCTCTTCATGCCTTCCCCCATCCTCGCCAAACTGAGAAAAACCGTACTGCGGAACACGCTACGCCAGTAGAGTTTAGGAAACTCTCTAACTTCCCGGCAACCTAAGCATCTCACCTTGCATGTTAGTATGAAGCACTTTCCCGGCAAAACGGTTGTCGCTCGAAAATTTCGGTATTCTGACCAAGGAGGAATTTGGTGATCGGGAAGCAAAAGTCTTGGATGGGCGTTATGGCGCTGGGGTTGGCCATCATTGGCGAAAATAGTTGGGGCGCAAATAATTTGCGGGCTCAGGGATTGCCCGTCGCTCCGCCTGCGGTCCAATCTACGCCAAGTACAACTGCCCTTAGCCAGGAGGCCCTCCGCTGGCTCACGGATTTGATCAAGATTAATACGTCCAATCCTCCTGGAGCGGAAGAAGCCGCCGCAAAATACATCGCCGGCATTTTGCAAAGGGAAGGAATCAGCAGCGAAATCGTGCCTCTGACTCCCGGACGCAGCGCCCTAATTGCCAGGCTGCGCAACTCCGCCATCGCCGATCCCTCACGCGCCCTGCTCCTCGTCGCCCATATGGATGTCGTCGGCGTGGACAGATCTCGCTGGACCGTCGATCCGTTCGCCGGTGTTCTTAAAGATGGTTTTCTTTATGGCCGCGGCGCCGTGGACGACAAAGGCATGCTTGCCGCGAATCTCGCGGCCTTTGTTTCGCTGAAGCGCGCGAATGCGCGTCTCAACCGCGACGTTATTTTCCTGGCCACCTGCGATGAGGAAGCCTTTGGCGATGCCAGCATCAAAGTTCTGATCGCAAAGAACTGGGACAAATTTGCCGCGGGCTTCGCCATCAATGAAGGCGGAGTGGTCGTTGAGAAGGGCAGCAAGGTGCTTTACACGGCTGTCCAGGCCAGCGAAAAAGTTACCTACAACGTGGACGTCGTCGCGCGCGGCACTTCCGGCCATGCGTCCATTCCACTGAAGGACAATCCCGTCTCGCATCTCGCTGCTGCCATCGACAAGATCTCCGGTTATTCCGCGCCCGTTCACTTGACCGCAGTGACGCGCCGCTATTTTGAAGGCATCGCTCCCTTGGTGGATGATGAGGTCGGAAAATGGGTTCGTTCCCTTGATACAGCGGATCGTGGTGAGCACGCCGCCCGCGTGATTTCCGACGCAAATCCTGCCTGGAACGCCATGCTTCGCGACACGATTTCACCGACAATGCTTAGCGCCGGAGTACGTGCCAATGTCATTCCCGCCGAAGCGCGGGCCACTTTGAACGTTCGCCTGCTTCCGGGCGATACGATTGACACGCTGCTCGGTCAGCTCAACAAACTCATCAACGATCCGCAGGTGAAACTCGAAGTGCAGCAGAATGCCGGTCTCGCGGCGCCAACTTCTTCGCTTGAAAATGATTTTTACAACTCGATCGTAAAGTCTGCCGCCCAGGAATTTGGCGGCGCGCCGGTGCTTCCGTATCAATCCACCTGGGGAACGGATTCCGCCCAGTTGCGCCTGCACAATGTTCAAGCGTACGGACTCGTCCCATTTCCTTTGACCGAAGAAGATTTGAAGCGCATGCACGGCAACGACGAGCGGATTCCCGTCGCTTCTTTTTCCAAAGGCGTGGACTTGATGGTCCGCATCGTGAACGACTTCGCCGTTTCCCACTAAACGCGGTCTCATAAATTCGCTCTTAAGGAGGTCGGGGCTCTAGCCCCGACGCAGTCGCCTAAAGGAAAAACTGCCTTTAGCCTTTGTCATCCTGAGTCTCGGTAACTCTTGTGACCGAGGCGAAGGACCTCAACTGATTCGGTACCGTCATCGGAACAATTCGTGCACTCTCTCACCTCGGAATCGCCGCGATGAGTTAGGCTGTATGTATTTTTCGAGGCTCTGACGCGACTGTGGACTCGTTTCGGCACTCCAAAATCGTCTGCACCATTGGCCCGGCCAGCAATTCGCCGCGCATGATTCGGAAATTGTTGGAGGCGGGAATGAACGTCGCTCGCCTGAATTTTTCCCACGGCACACACGAAGAACACGCAAAAAACATTGCGAATTTGCGCTCCGCTGCTTCGGCGATGAAAAAGACCATCGCCATTCTTGCGGACCTGCAAGGGCCAAAGATCCGCACGGGAGTTCTTGCGGGAGGCGGGCCTGTAATTCTGCGCACGGGACAGGAATTTACGATTACGATCGCAAAGATCCTCGGCGATTCCACTCGCGTGAATACCGTTTTTGAATCACTACCACGCGAAGTAAAAGCCGGCGACAGAATTTTGCTCTCGGATGGCCTGATCGAATTGCGCGTGCGCCAAGTACGTAAGAACGGCGTCATCTGCCAGGTCTTAAATGGCGGCGCGCTCGGAGAAAACAAAGGAATCAATCTGCCTGGAGTAAAATTACGCGTTCCGGCTTTGACACCAAAAGACAAGGCGGATCTGCGCTTCGCTTTGACGCATGGTGTCGACTACATCGCTGTCAGTTTCGTGCGGAGACCGGAAGATGTTGCTCTCGCAAAGCAACTAGTCCGTCAGGCGAAAAAGGAAACGCCAGTAATTGCGAAGCTGGAAAAGCCGGAAGCGATCGAAAATCTCGATGCAATTCTGCAGGTCGCCGATGGTGTTATGGTCGCGCGTGGAGATTTAGGCGTCGAAATGAATCCGGAAGCGGTTCCCGTCGTACAAAAGCACATCATCAAACGTGCGCGAGAATTTCGGCGTCCCGTGATTACTGCGACGCAAATGCTCGAATCCATGACAGAAAATCCTCGGCCCACGCGGGCCGAGGCCTCTGACGTTGCGAATGCTATCTTCGACGGCTCCGACGCGGTGATGCTTTCCGCGGAAACAGCCAGCGGAAAATATCCTGTTGAAGCAGTGAACATGATGGCG
>Ga0126376_10001990_pt1 | contig 11375 bp, 9 predicted proteins | sample PanSoiMetPlot_15_FD_92760 | JGI IMG/M metagenome (GOLD analysis project Ga0126376, IMG submission 92760) | Tropical forest soil microbial communities from Panama - MetaG Plot_15 | ecosystem: Environmental > Terrestrial > Soil > Tropical forest > Bulk soil | place: Panama | collected 2016-02-17
ATAGCACCCACGGCACGAGCAGCAGGCACAGGAGACCGGGAACGAGCCCTGCAATGGCCCAGCGGGCGTAAGTAATCTCGATTCCGGTTACCTCCTGTGCAAATCTCGCAATGATCGGGTTAGACGCTTGTCCGGTCAGAAACATGGCGCAAACAATGACGTTGCACTGGTAAACGCTGGACATCAGAAAAGCGCCCAGCCTGCGGGCGGTTGGCCCCGGTCGAGATTCGTAAGCTTCAGCCAAACTTTTTGCGATGGGAAAGATGATTCCACCGGAACGAGCGCCCGTGGAAGGGATCACCGTGGCCAGCACCATCTCTGTGGAAGCAAGCGCGTAGCCGAGCCCGAGAGAATGCTTGCCGATGGCCCTGATGAAGAGAAAAGCTATCCGTCGTCCCAGTCCGGTCTTAATCATGCCGCGTGAGATAAAAAACGCCGCCAGCACCAGCCAGACAAACGGATCGGCGTAACCGGTCAGCGACTCATTTATGGTCAGCACGCGAAATACTGGCAGTGCAGTGACGCCGAGCAAAACCATTGCCGCGCCCGGTATTGGGCGCACGATCGATCCCGTGATCGTCGCGGCAAAAATGGCGAGTAAGCGCCACGACTGGAGAGTAATGCCGGAAGGAACTGGTATCAGGAGAATCCCAGCGGCTACAAACAGCACGATTCCCCAACGCAGGAGTCTGCTTCGAAATCCAATTTTATCGGCCGGTTCGTTGTCGGATTTTTCGGGAGGTAACGTTGATGGTTGTTCCACGCAATCGTCCTTTTATCGGGCGACACAAAGAGCCACGGGATGTTATTCCCTCAGACGCTACTTACTCAAGAGGTTTGATGTGAATCCGAACGTAAGTATTTAGCAAACCCAGCGACAAACAGAAGTATTCTAAAGTGCGAGGTCGTCAAAATGGTCGAAAAATCAGAAAAGGTTACTGATAAGCAGGTTTACTTAAACCGTCGACGATTCATCCAGGCAGCGGTTATGGCGGGAACGGCGACAGCCAGCACGTTGCTTTATCGGCATTTGAATCCGCCTCCGGCGCAGCAAGTTAAAGGCGACAAACTCCAGGAAGTAGCCAAAGCGCCGACGCAGAAAGCACTCAAAGAGGGTCTCGCTGTCAACGACAAGCTAACGCCGCTGGAAGCGATCACCAATTACAACAACTTCTATGAGTTTGATACTTCGAAAAGCGGAGTCGCTTATGCAGCAAAGGGTTTTGTCACACGGCCATGGGCTGTCACAGTCGAAGGTCTGGTTAATAAACCCAAAGTTTTCGATCTCGATGAGCTACTGAAGTTCCCACTCGAAGAACGCATTTACAGATTGCGTTGCGTTGAAGGCTGGTCGATGGTGATTCCCTGGATTGGTTTTCCTTTGCAGAAGCTGCTCGAAAAAGTCGAACCAACGTCACAGGCACGTTATGTAGCCTTTCAAACGCTACTGGACCCGGAGCGCATGCCGAATCAGCGCACCGGCATACTCGAGTGGCCATACGTCGAAGGGCTGCGCCTGGATGAAGCGATGCATCCGCTCACGATTATGGCTACGGGGATGTACGACGAAATCTTGCCGCCACAGGACGGAGCTCCCATCAGACTGGTAGTACCCTGGAAATATGGGTTCAAGAGCATCAAATCAGTTGTGAAGATAACTCTGGTAGCCGACGAGCCTCCGACAACGTGGAACATTCAGGCGCCCAATGAGTATGGGTTCTATTCAAACGTGAATCCGAACGTGCCGCACCCTCGTTGGAGCCAGGCGACAGAGCGAAGAATCGGTGAATACGGACGTCGCGACACGCTGCTGTTTAATGGTTACGGCGAGCAGGTGGCGCATTTGTATGAGGGCATGGACCTGGTGAAATATTTTTGAGGACCTGATGACATTCCCGAAACTCGTCGTATTTGTTAACTCGCTGATACCGCTCGTACTGCTGTTATGGGATCTGTATCACAAACGAGTTGGTCCTAATCCGCTCGATTTTGTTACCAAAACGACGGGAATGCTGACGCTGATATTTCTCAGCTTGACCATTGCGATCACGCCGCTGAGAAAGATCTTTCGCATCAATTCGCTGGTCAAAATTCGGAGAATGCTTGGTCTTTTTGCCTTCTTTTATGGCGCGCTTCACCTGCTGACTTATGTCTGGTTTGATCGTCTGTTCAATCTAATTAGCATGGGCCAGGACATCGTGAGGCGACCATTTATTCTTGCCGGCATGACAGCTTTTACTTTGATGGTTCCTCTGGCGATTACATCGACCAATAAAATGGTTAAGCGGCTCGGAGGAAAGCGCTGGGTGAAGCTTCACCGGCTTGTCTATCTTTCGGCGATCGCCGGTGTGGTCCACTTCTGGATGCTAGTGAAGGCTGACATACGTCTACCTCTCACGTTCGCCTTTATCCTCCTGTTCCTGCTCGGATATCGACTAATTGAGCGTTACACGCCCACCCAACAGCCCAACGTGAATCCGTTCCCGCGCGAATAGTCTTGATAGTCACAGTTAAATGCCATCGTTTAGAATGCTTCGCGGTGTGTGATTATTACTTCCGGGGCGTGAATTCATGAGCGAGCGAAGAGGTAGCCATCGAAAGCGGATCCTTCTCGAAGCAAGATGCGAAAGCATGTCTCGCACGCATGAGGTGCGTGTTGATGATCTCAGTTTGGGCGGATGCTTTGTAAATACGTATGGCCAGGTCCAGCTTGGTGAGCACGTTGATTTGCAGATACAACTGCCTTCCGGCCATTGGTTACCGCTTCGCGGTATTGTCGCATCGTATCAGTCTGGAGTTGGATTTGGACTATCTTTCGGTTCCCTGAGTGAGGAAGAAACCGCTGCTCTGAAAGAACTGATAACTACGGCTAAAGAGCGTAATCTTTAGTGCTTGGACCGGCGCTTTTCGTCATATAACAAAATGCTGAAAGCGAGGAACATACCCGCAGCCGCCGCCAACAAAAAGAGAATCATCGCGATGCCCGGATAACCAAAGATCCGAAACGAAGTCTCAACTCGCATCAGCATTGCCGCGCCAACAATCAGAGCAGCAACGACGAGACCCAACGTGATCCGGTTCGCAACCTTCTGAAGTCCCTCCAGGACAACCTTCTCATCGATAGCATCCACCTTGAAGCGAAGCTCGTTGTTCCCTGCCGAATCGAGGATTCTGTTTACTCGCGTGGGAAGCTTTTCGACAAATTCCTTTAGATCAACAACGCCCGATAACAGATTGTTGGGAGCGATGCTGCGGAGGATGTTGCGCTGCAATATCTCGTTGGCGCGTTCGCGAATGATGATGTTTGGATCGAAGTTTGGATCGAGAGTGTAAACGACGCGGTCCAGATTCAGCAGTGCCTTCGCGATCATCGTGAATTCGGGCGGCAAGCGGAACCAGCAGTCAGCAGAGATTTTTGTTATCTCGAGTGTCACCTTTCCGGCGTTGAGGCGGCTAAGAATCGCATCGGAATTATCAGCCACAAGATCAGTGACTCTTCGTTCGAAGGCCGCGCGATCGAAGCCCTCCTTTTCTTCACCCATTTTGATTGCGGCTTCCGCGGCCATTTCACCTCGTCCTTCGCTGATGGCGAGCAGCAGTCGTAACAGGTTATCCTGGAAAGTTCGTGTTATGCGGCCCACCATCCCCACGTCGAGCAACGCAATACGATCGTCGTCAGTCAGAAAAACGTTTCCTGGATGGGGATCGGCATGGAAGAAACCATCGATCAGAAACTGTTTGAGGTAGGCACGAAACAACTCGTCGGCAAGCAACCCCCCATCGATCTCCAGAAGGCGCAGTGGATTCAGCGCCGTGATCTTTTTTCCGGCGATGTATTCCATCGTCAAAACGCGTGTGGTCGTGAAGTCGTCAATTGGCTCCGGTATGACTATCTCTTCAAACTCGGCGAGGTTTTGTCCGATCGTATGCAGATTGTTGGCCTCGATAGTGAAATCCAATTCCCGCAAGAGACTCTTGCGCAGGTTGACGAGCATATTGTCAAACTCGTAACGCCTGCCCAGTTCTGTATGCTGATCGAGAAAATGCGCAATCTCACCCAACGCTTCGAGGTCGCCTACGATCAGATCGCGAATGTCAGGTCGTTGAACTTTTACAACGACTGCTCGCCCGTCGCGCATGTACGCACGATGTACCTGGGCCAGTGACGCAGCCGCGAGCGGGTGCGGATCGAAGTCGGCGAAAGCCTTTGACATTCTGACTCCGAGTTCGCCCGAAACGATTCGCTCAACTTCGTCGTACGAGAATGGCTCGATCTGATCCTGGAGTCTTGTTAAAGCGTCGAGGTAAGGGCCAGGTAGTAAGTCTGCCCGCGTCGAGAGTACTTGTCCCAGCTTAATAAAAGTTGGACCAAGCTTCTCGAGGTCTTTGGCAAGATCTTCTGCTGGAGCAGTCTCGGATTCGGCTGCGATCTCATCAGGCAGAACACTGCCTTCAAGCCCTGCTGGACTGATCAGGTCAGAGCGGCCGTATTTGATCAGCAGCATCGCGACATCTTTGTAACGCTTCAGCCGCTCTGGTTTTAGCGAAACGACCATTGGAGAATCACCGTGAAAGCCGAGCTTGGGGATCGGGGAGCGGGAAAGCAGGGAACGACTGGCAGGTCTTTGTCTGCCATGCCTAATTATGTAGTGGGGCCCTTTGTCGCTAAAGCAACAGAAGTATTACGTAAACGTCACGTCCGCGCCGTGGCCCAGCGGTATGCTGATGTCTATTGCGGTGAGCTGACCTTTGCGGCACCGCCGGCCGCCCGATCGATTGCCGCACGTAATCCCTCAGCGCTGAGAATTCTTAGTTGTATGCCATTTATGAATATAGTTGGAGTACTCCCGACTCCATACATCTCACCGTCTTCGATATCTTTCTTAACTTCGGCTGCGTAAACGCCACGGTCCAACGCCGCGTCGAAGCGTGCACGGTCCAACCCCACTTCGCTTGCGTATTTTTTCAGTGACGGTATGTCGAGAGCCTTTTGATTCTTAAAGAGCACGGCGATGTATTCAAAAAACTTACCCTGGGCATTAGCTGCATTCGCCGCCTCTGCGGCTTTGCGCGCGTTTTCGTGTTGGTTCAAGGGGAAATCGCGAACCACGAAGCGAACTTTATTCCCGTAGGACTTTAAAACCTCTTCGAGGATGGGATGCATCGCAGCACACGCTGGGCATTGAAAATCAGTAAACTCGACAATCGTTACCGGAGCATTTGCATCACCACGTGAAGGATCGTCGTCGACGCTAATGTTCTGAACCGGTTGCGGTGGTTCAGTTATGAGCCAACGTATGTTCGCGTTCTTGCGAAGTCGTGCTGAGAGATCTTGTTCCAGACGTTGTCTCGATTCATTCTGTAGATACGTAGCGAGCTGATTACGGACCGTATTAAGATCGCCCGAGATTCGAGATTTGTTCTCAGAATAAAACTTGGCTATTTCTTCTTCAGTTGGATTGCGAACTTTATCGCTAATCTCAGCGCGAATGATTTCCTCTGGTCCAATCTGGCGGCGCTTTGCTTCGTCCAGCAGTAGCATGTCGTCGACCATTTGATCGGCACGTTGTTTAGCTACTTCGTAAACCTCAAGCCGCAATTTGTAAATGATTGGCTTCAATCGCTCGATCAAAGGAGCGGCTGTGAGTGGCTGACCGGCGACGGTTGCGACAACTGAAGCGGGATTTAGGTTGGGGGAATTTATGTCAACACCCATGACAACCGGGTGAGTTTTTCGCAACCGATCTACGAGGTCGTCAGCAAGCTTGTTCTCCGCTTCGTCGTGGAGATATGCCATCACCTGCTGGTTGGCCACAGCTGGATCCGCACCTTGAAATTGGTCACGGTTATCGTCAATAAACTTCTTGATTTGAGCCGGAGTAATGGTAGGTATACGGTTGCTGACTTCAAGCTCGTACAAACGATGAGTGTCTATACGGCGCTTTGTCGCCTCCACCTGGAGCAGCATCGTGTTGATCTGTAAATCCAAAACTTTGCGGCGTGCGTCAGCGATTTTGTCGTCGAGGCGTTCAAGTTCTTGACGAATGGCAGGGTCGAGATCAGCGGTCGTCAAAGTCTGACCATTGACGATGACCAGCGACATTGATCCAGCAGGTGGTCGCGCAGGCTGACTGATTGGGGTTGAAGTTGGTTGAGTCGCTGGCGGAGGTTGCGTGGTCCCAACATTTGGCTTGCGAACCATTCCTCGCCTTTTAGTCGCTTGTCCGGGTGCGACTATCCACAACAGCAGAATTAAGATGAGGGGGCCAATCTTTAACTTAGTCACGGAGATCATGAACTCTGGGATCATAAAAGAACTAAGCTTAGAGCACAAATAAAAGACTGGCGCTGCCTGTGTAAAAACAGCGCCATGATATGTGTTGGCAATATTAAATGGAGCACTCAGTGGTGCCGAATGATGCTTCGACGCCGGCGCTTGACCGGGGTTCGAATCGATAAGAGATCGTTGTGACGGCCATTGAGAATAAACGCTAATCCCTGATGGGTCACGCCAAGCAGACGCGCGGCTCGCGTCACGCTCCCGCCAGACTCTTCCAAAGCTCGCCGGATCAGGTTGCCTTCATAGCGAAGAACTTCCGTATCGAGAGAAAAGCCTGGCGTCAATGCCACGGTTTGAGTGGCTGCGGGTGTTGCCTCGTTTGTACTTGTGATAGCTATGGATAGAACGCGTCGTGCACATTCCCCCAGACGTGTTCTAAGACTAAGGTTTTGGGAGTTTGAGAGGAGTTCTTCGGCGGTTTGGTAGTAGTTGTGCAGAGCATTGACAGGTAGCGATGAATTCAATTCCTCGATTGCCGTGACGGCTGCAATACCACCACTATCAGGGTCACCGGCGCTGCGGGCAATCGCCAGCGCTTGATCAAGCGTTGCTCTGGCGATGTGAGTTTGTTTCAGACGAGCAAGTGCCTTACCGTACGTGGTCAATGCTTCAGCCAAAAACGTCTGTTCATCGCCTTGCTTGAGGGCTTGTACTGCACGGCGAGCAACTCGTTCCGCTCCTTGACTGTTTCCCTGCATCAAGAAAACCTGTGCAAGAGTGTCATCTGTGTATGCCGCACCGCCGCGATCTGACAATTTCACAAACAACCGCCGCGCGTTGTCTAGGTGCTCGCTAGCATCATCAAATCTACCAATGCTTCCAAACAGAAAGCCGACGTTGTTTTCGACCGTGGCTTGCAAGCTATAAAACCCAACTTGCTCAAAATGAAAACTTGCAGCGGTATACTCCATCAGCGCCGAGTCGATGTAGTCTTCTCGTTTTTCGGCAGCACCGAGACTCCTCAAAAGAATGGCATAAGCGTTGTGAAATTTCCCCTTGAGGGCATGATTGGTACAGGTTTCGAATTGTGGCACCGCTTCGCGATAAATCCTTAGAGCTTCATAATCTCTGGTAGCAGACTTTTCGACAATAGCACTATTTAGAAGTGCCCTCAGCTTCTGCTCACTATGGACTTCTCCTAAGCCATCCAGAACGAGTCGCAACGTAACACGGGCCTCATCCAATGCGCCTTCACGCCAGTAACAGATCGCTAAATCAACGCGAGCTTCGGCAGTTTTTTCCGCGTTTCCGAGCGTTTCAAAAATAGCTGCACTTTCACTAATAAGATCTTTAGCCGCTTCTTGAGCACCTGTAACTTGCTTTGCACTTCCTAACCACCCAGTCAACATTCCAGCTCTCAAAAGAAGTTCAGCTCTCGCATCTTCGGCTAGACTGGTAGTCTGCGGACGATGCAGTAAACCCTGCCAAAATGGCTGCAGCACCTCGCAAGCGCTCTCAAACTCGCCTGCTTCCGCTAAATTCTTAGCTAGCTCGCATAAAGGAATTACGTCGTCAATAACCGGAATTTCGGTTGAATTCTCGGTTGAATTCTTAAAAGCCGCTGTGTGCAACTCCATATTAGAACTCCAGTTCTCAATTTAGGTAAGGAACCTTGCAAGCCATTCAATTGACGGATATTATCACGAATAACCAGTTTCCACTTGGTTGCGCACCCACTCACAGGCTCTGACTACACTTTTTGAGGAGAAGATCAATGAAACCTGTCAAAAACTTGGTATTTGCTACGTTACTTGTATCCAGCATCGTTTTTAATACGTTTGCTGGAGAGGTCCAAGTCCCTGGCGCCCCTGCACCGCCTGATCCGCCACGCATGACCGCTACTGAAGAAACACCGACGGAGACTAGCACAGACACTCAGCAAACTACGGTTGAAACCTCGGATTACTTGTTTTTCGAGGCGTTGACAACCTTTCTGTCAGTGTACTGAGAAGCACACCCGAACAAACCACCTGTAGCTGTCGCCTCGGCAATGCCGGGCTGCATGTGGTTTTGTGTGTCCGGGCTCACCGATCAACATTGAAAAGCTTGCTTGGGAGGCGGTGACGCGGTGCATCGTACCCCCATCCGGCTTCTGTGGCAATAGGAAGTTTAACGATTCATCCCCGAAGCACGACGGGATTCATCGGTCGCCTCCTAATTCAGCGTCTTTTGGTCCCGGACTTTCCCTTCTGGCGTGCCCTCTATTGTCTCTATTGCCTCGGCCAACCGTCGCACGGTTTCGAGTGTATCGATATCGTTCGCTGTTTTGTCCGGGCGTAGCCGCAGAATCCTTGGGAATCGCAGAGCATAACCGCTCTTATGCCGCTTTGATGGCTGAACTCTGTCAAACGTCACCTCGATCACAACAATCGGCTCAACAACGCGAATCCGACCATGACCGAACTCCTGAAGCGTATGAGTTTTGAACCACTCTGTCAGCTCCGTCAACTCTCGATCAGTTAGACCGGAATACGCTTTGCCAATATTCAAAAGCTCATCGTCCTCTGCGGACCGCCGAACAGCAAAGGTATAATCGGACAGTAGGTTGCGACGTTTCCCATGGCCTACTTCGACGGCAGTAACAACAACGTCAAGCGTGGCTATAGCGCGTTTTAACTTGAGCCACTCACGTCCACGCCGGCCTGGCTTATATGCTGAAGCCGGACTCTTAATCATCAGTCCTTCATTGCCACGCGCCCGCGCCAGCTCGAATTCATTGTCGAGCATCGCGGCATCGCTGAGCAGCTTGCCTTGAGACATTCTCAATGGTCCCTGATGGGATACTATCTGGCCCAGCAGATGTCTTCGTTCCCTCAAGGGTTGGTCGATCAGAACCTTCCCACCGGAGTAGAGAAGGTCATAACCGATCAACGCAACAGGAACCGACTTCAACAATTGAGGACCGACATTTTTTCGTCCCAACCTCTTTTGCAACTCGCTGAACGGAAGAATTATGTCGCCATTGGCGGGAACTATCTCTCCATCAATTATGACATCCGTAGATAAAGTCCGAAGAGGCTCAATCAACTCCGGAAAGCGGTGTGTGATTTCATCCATGGTCCGGGAGTAGATAGCTACTCTGCCAGACTCTACATGTGCCTGTGCACGTATGCCATCAAACTTATCTTCAACTAAAAACTCATCGGGCATGGTCCGAGCGACGTCAGTAAGATCCGTTGCCGGTGTCGCCAGCATAAACTTGATCGGATGAAATAATCGCATACCGATGTCGCGAAGATCACCTATTCTTGCACGTGTCGCTGTCTCGCCAATATCTCCCAACAGCATATTTGCGTACGAAACATCCTTGAGCGATCGATTAAAAACACGAGCAATAGCATCCTCGACTAAACCTTCTCGTAGACCAATGCGCAGATCGCCGGCGAGCAACTTAACAATATACTTCGCCTCAAGGGCGGTAGCGCGATGCAGAACCGCTGCCAGCAGCGCTGTCTTGTTCTTAATCCCTCGAGTCTCACTCAACCTGGCGATCAGCGACTCAGTTTCCGCAAGTGTGATCGTCGGCTGAAGAGAACGCTTTGTCTCTTTGACGATCTCAGCAGCGAGATCTCCCGGATCTCCCAATCGAACATAACGAGGGTAAAGATCCTCCAAACTAAATCCTGTCGCTTCACTCAAAGCAGCACTGATAATACTTCCACCCACATTCGTCGTCCGCGCATCAGTCGACGCAAATTGATGGCCCGCAAAATAGCGCGCCGCGCGAGTGAGGTCCGCATCTGAGAGGGCCTCCAAATAACTTCCAAGAATTGCAGCTTTCTCAAGCTTCTTCGTTGTCGTCGCGACCGCGTCCGCGCATTCAGCAAACGCTTGTAGCATTCCTTGAGAGTCGAGCGATTTGTTCTCGTCAGTCATCATCACCCGCAATTGTAAGAGATCCCGCAAAGTCTCTTAAGTCGGCCTCGACTTCTGCTTTTTAACGCTGACGCGCTACAATTCAATGTCACCGACGAAGCCCGACTCTTCCGGCACTCCCACTCCGGGCGAGGTTGCAGCGTTCGCATTATTCAGAAAGGTGAAAACGAGCCGTGTTTGCACTCATTCTCGATTCCCTCGGCAGCACTGAACTACTTTTTATCCTGGTAGTAGCACTAATCTTTTTTGGTCCGCGAAAACTACCTCAACTCGCGCGCTCTATGGGTAAAGGACTCGCGGAGTTTCGCAAAGCTTCCGATGACTTCAAGCGAACCTGGGAACGAGAGGTAGCTCTGGAAAGCAGCCGGACGGACGATAATTCACTACTTGAGGCAGAGCGACAATCGACGCACGAACCAGCATCCAGCTCAAATCAATCAATAACCGTTGAAACTCCAGATCCGGAACTGGTCGTAGCACGTGAGCACCCAACCCAAACCACTCCAGAAACCATGTGGGCACCTCCGACTCAGCCGACAGATATTTCGGCCGAAGCTACACAAGCCGAAGCACAACCAGTAAGAAAACAAGATTGGCTCTAATTCTATCTAATCAATGTCTGCACTTTTAAGATCACTATCCGCGAACCGGGGCAAGGAAGAAGAACTCGGCGGACAGATGTCGTTTCTGGAACATCTCGACGAGTTGCGCCGCCGTTTGATCCGTTCGTTCATCTTTGTTTTTTTGGCTGCCTCCGCCTGCTGGTTTTTTTCCGATAGCATCTATGCCTTCCTGGCAGCGCCCGTCGAGCGAGCACTCGCCGACGCTCAACGACGGCAAGTTCCGATAGCAGGGCAGACGGGAACTGAGATGATCGCGTCCGTCAGTTCGCTCAAGGAGAACGATTCCGGCAGATATGTGTTCGCTAACGAGACCAAATTAGGAACCAGCTTGATTCCCGCTGGCGCTTCTGTAATGGCGCGCGTGTACAAAGACGCCAACGGCAAACTGGCCCTCTTCACTGATGAGCCGTTGTTTGCAGGCAATGCTGTCATTCCAAAAGGCGTGCGCCTGCCAACCGAACTGGGCGCCACAAACGAGTCATTTACCGGTGTTAACGACAAACTTATCGTCACCACCGCCCTCGAGCCCTTCTCGC
>Ga0126376_10001991_pt1 | contig 11374 bp, 13 predicted proteins | sample PanSoiMetPlot_15_FD_92760 | JGI IMG/M metagenome (GOLD analysis project Ga0126376, IMG submission 92760) | Tropical forest soil microbial communities from Panama - MetaG Plot_15 | ecosystem: Environmental > Terrestrial > Soil > Tropical forest > Bulk soil | place: Panama | collected 2016-02-17
GAGGATATTGAGCAAGTCCCGAGTCGAGCGCGCCAGCCGGTCGAGCCGAGTCACGATCAGCACGTCGCCCCGGTCGAGCCGCTTGAGCAGCTTGGCAAGCTCGGGCCGAGACGCGACGGCGTTTTGATTACGGCGGTTGGTGTCACCCGGCATCGCAGCGGCGACGGCAGGGACTCGTATCTTGGAAGATTATGGTGACCTCGCTCGGTGGCACGGACCCGCGTGCGCGCGCATGAATAAATACGTGCCTGCCACGGTGCCTGCCACGCATTTGTCTCGGTGAACGCTGGCTCTCGTTTTCGTGATTTGTCGTCCGACAAAAATAACCGGTCTCATCGAGACCGCATCAACGAAATACTGCTCGTCGGTCCGCGAAAAAGCCGAAATTCAGACAGGCTTAAAAGGGTATTTTCGGGTAATCTCGTTATTTTCCAAATTCATTTAAACAATTTAGGCCAGGCCAAGCTTCGCTCGGGAGTGGCAGAATGGGGAACGCGCGCGCTCCAGAAAGCAAGGCGCGTCGCGGGGAGCGTAGGGCGAGGCCATTTCTTGCGGGGGGCCGGAGCCCGTGGCTGGGGCCGTCTGGCAGGGTGGGAATGCGCATCGCCAGAAATGTGAGTAAGGGTGCTTAGTCGCATTTCATGCTCAACCTCTTCTTCTCTATCTCCCCATATCTACCCTTACTCACATTTCTGGCGATGGGTGGCCGTGGGCCTCGTCGAAGGCCTGCGACGCCCTTCTTCTCCCCATATCTCCCCTTACTCACATTTCTGGCGATGGTTGGCCGTGGGCCTCGTCGAAGGCCTGCGACGCCGTCGTGGCACCCAGCGGCGCGTCGTTGAAGTCGAAGATTGAGGTCGTCTGGCCGGCCATGGCCAGCAGGGTCTCGCGATCGAAGCCGTCAGCGAGCGTATAGCGCCAGACGGTTTTGTCCTTGTTCCCTTCATCAGGCTGGCTTTCCTCCCTGCACTGCAGCAAACCGAGCATATGCAGCGCTTCCATTTCCCGCTTTGTGGTTCGCCAAGGTTTATCGATCCGCCGTCGCACGTCGCCGGGACGACTGTGCGGGTACTTGGCAAGGTCGAGTAGAATTTCCAATCGCAGCGGTGGAATTGAATCTCGCGCACAGCGAATGACCAGCTGTAGTGCTCTCTCGCGCGGCATGCCGATGGCCACGCCGCCGCGCAGCATCTGCGTCAATTGCTTGGCGAAGCGCGTGGGCATTTCGGGAGCGTGGGAGTTAATGATCTCGCCAGCATAGTCGCGCTCGACTGCCGTCCGTGCCAAGGTAACGATATCGGCTGCATTCAATATCCGATCCTCTTCGGCCTGCGTGAGGTCGTCCACGGTGATGGCGGCGTGTTGCACGACGCCAGCTACCGCTGCCGCGAGTTGCTCGCGCATCTGGGTCTCGTCGCCGGTATTGCGGATTGCCCGCTGGCCCGAAGGCTTGCGCCCTTCGTTGGAATCGATGCGCAACAGAACGAAGCGGTCGCCCATTGCCGAGATGACCGCGTGCGCCGTATCCCACGCAGTAGTCACCGCACCAATAACCGCAATCCTGCCTGTCCAGGTTAGGGTCTGCCCGCCATCTGTGCCGACGTTACGCTCCCATCGGCCGTCGTAGATTTCGCGGATCGCGGCAAGCACGCCGCCGCGAACCTGACGGTCTGCGGACAGGATGGAGGTCACGTCCTTGATGACGAGAATGCCGCGCTCGCCGATCTTGCGTAGCAGCCCTCCCGTTGCCTTCTTAGTTCTGGCCCTCGCCGACGTGGCGGAGAGCAGCGCGCCTTCGCTCTGGATTGTACTGGTGATATGCGCGCCGCAGCCGAATAGCGCCTGCACGGTCTCCGTCTTGGCCGCACCTGGTCCTGAGACGATCAGCAGCCACAGCGGGTCGCCGTCTAGCCGCTCTGCGGCGGCTGTTGCTGCCACGGCATCGATAGCATCCATATCGTATTCATCGCCGAGCCATTTACGAAACACGTTGTGGAGATCGTCCAATGTGCAGCATGGCCGCAACCCCTCGCTGGCGCCCTCTCCTAGCTCTACGGCATCGAATTGTGCGGCCGGATGCTCACAGCCGATTGGCCGCTCTCGAGATGGTTCTAGGCTCTCGGCCAGTTCGAGGAGTTCGTTCTCGTCCCAAGACGGTATCGCCTTGGTCTCGTTCCAACCGCCTTCTTCGCAGAGGATTTCTGTGGCGACAAAATAAGACAGCCCATAATCGCCGGCCCACCGTAGCAGAGCGATTGTGGCGTTACGGCCGCCTGCGTTTTGTACGGCTTCCGGCGCGTAGTTCTTGGCGTATTGGCGAAAGCGTTCCATCACCTCTGGCGAGTCAATCTCAACCCCCGGCATCACCAGCGGCTCATGCTCCTGTCGTGTTTTCTCGCGCCGGCACGGCTCGACTAGCGAGCGCGGCGCCTCTTTCATCTCGTATTCGGCCAGAGATCTGACCCATGTGTACTCGCCCTTGCCGGGCCGCACCGTGCCGGCGCCGACAACCAGTGAGTTGTAGCTGCGATGGTCTATGCCGCTCCCGAGCTTGTCGGAGCCGAACTTGACGGTGGTCGGATCAATGTCCGCGGGCAGCCTGTAGAAGTAGTGCCGGCCACCGCTCGGCGTTTGCGTGATCACGGTGTCAGTGTCGAGCCCGTGCTCGTGCACGAGATCGATAAAGGACTTGCTGCCGGTGCGGTTGTCACGGTCGTCGATGTCGAGCACCAACAAGCCTTCGGTGTTGATGCCGAGATCAAAGTCGAGACTTTCTCCGTTCGGCCCTGTCCACATCGCCGCCACGTCGGCGGGGTCGCGCGATGGAATATGTTGGTGGTATCGGCCTTTCGGAGGCCTTGGCTTGTTCGGCGGTTGCGCCGGGGCTTTGGTCCCTGGTTTGACCGGCAATACCCGAAATCCCAACTTCGCCAGTGCGACTGCCTTGTCGCGCATGGTGATTGGTAGTGTCTCGACGGCGATCGGCGGCGCCGCTCGCTTGCTGCCGACAACCCCAGCGCGGTCCTCGCTAGCCATGTTGGCCAGCCGAATAAACTCACGCCAGTCGGTTTCGGCCAAATCGTCTGCGGACTCTACCCCAAAATACGAATAGAGCTCGCGGATGGCTTGATCCGGAAGAAATAGAGCCGCCTGTTGCACGTCCTGGAGCGTTGGCGCCTCCGGCAAGCCTTGCGGCTGCGTCGGCGGAGCGTCGTCAACAACGCTTAGGTTTTGCGTCTGCGCTTGGTTAAGGTCCGACATGGAAAATCGCCTGTAAAGCTGGTGCACTTGTTGACGGAGATTCGTTCCAGTCTTGGGGTTCGGCGTTTGGTTCGCTGGCGAATGTCATGACCGCCTCACCGTTGTCCGTATCGACGGTGGTCACTCCGTCCTCGCCGCAGATGCAAATGTGCGGCACGCAGTTGCAGCCGGCGCCTTTATAGATCATGCACCACGGATCATGCTCGACACGGCGTGGGAGAAGCCGCCACGTCTTGAGCAACCCATTGGATGACCAGGGATGCGCGTGCGCTCAATAGCCGCCGCTCGTCTCCGTTCCTGCCGGTTCATGGTTTGCCTTCCGCAGCATTCACTGCGTCGATCGCGCGGGTGAGGTTGACCATGTCGCTGAGCCGGCCGTTCGGCAGCCGTAGGCGGTACATGCCGGGCCACTTCCCATCGGGGACAATTTCCGGCGGTAAGCTCCTTTTTCTCGGGGTTGCAGGCCCTTGAAACCACTGGGAAATTTCAGGCCATGTTACGCATGTATGGGGGTAGGAGCCTGGAAGCCTCTCGGGCGCGTTTGTTACGCAAGCAAAAAGCAGTGAGAGCCTGCGCTTAGCCGGCCGGCGCCGGCGTGCGCTTGCGGGAACATTGTTGTGAATGTCCTTTAGAATCCGATAGGCAGCTTGGCGGCAAGCCCGGCTGCAATAGGTAGACCAGGCGACAGTTTTTCTTCCGCCGGCTTTGTGTCGGTTGCTGTGGCGGCCGCGAGCGAACCGGTCACCGCATACTGGGCAGATCGCGGTGTGTGTGCGCGGTGTTGCGCTCTCTAATAATTTGGTCATACGCATCTCTTTGCCGGCGTCGCGCGTGAACGCGGCCCGGCATTTTTCTTGCCGGGCGCCGGCGTAACAATTGGTTGACAAAATAGCGGCGGGTCACGCCGTCGGCTGGCTGGCGCGTTCAAGCATCCGTTCAAGTGCCTGCACGGGGACCCGCAACAATTCCGATTTTAATAATCGGCAGTTCTCCCCGTGCGGCAGCGTCATAAGATGCATTTCGGCATAGCCCGAAATACGTCTTCCCGGCCTCTGGCACAGAGATGGTAAGCGGCTTTTCGTCCATATTTCACTCCTTGCAATGGAACCGCGCGACCCCATTACGTGGGGCCGCGTGGTTCTATATAAGAGATGGTGGTTTTTTGTCAATGGGGTCTTGTGACCCCATAGCCCTTCGTGCTACGTTGTCCCAGGAGGTGGGACGATGGCCCGAAAACCAACAGATACTGTGCAACTCAAGCTGCGGTTCCCGGAGGCTTTGCGCCGTCGGCTCGTACGGGAAGCAACTCGGCGGGGCCAGTCTTTAAACGGGTACATCGTCCGCATCTTAGAGAAAGCATTTGAGCAATCGGATAGCGTTCAGGAGCGCGCCCAAGCGATTGCCGAAGCTCTCGGTGACGAGATCGTCGAAGCAATAGTAGAGGAGGCCAAGAGGGTGGAAGCAGAGGAATCGTTGGCAGAAGCTCAGAGGGAAGACGAGCTAATAGAAAGGGGAAAAAAAGAATGAGAGGTCACATCCGCGAACGCTCGCCCGGCCATTGGGCCATCGTGATCGACGTGCGCGATCCGCAAACTGGCGAGCGGAGGCGCCGCTGGCATAGCTTCACCGGCACTAAGCGGCAGGCGCAGGTTGAGTGCGCGAGACTGGTTTCCGAGCTGCAGAACGGCACCCGCATCGACCCGTCGAAAATGACGGTCGCGGCTTTCCTTGAGCGCTGGATCGAGCACATGCAGGGCCAAGTGTCGCCTCGGTCGCACGAGCGCTACGCCGAGCTTTGCCGGAAGAACATCGTGCCGCTATTGGGAGGCCTAACGCTGACAAAATTACAGCCGGCCCATATCAGCGCTGCCTACGCGAAAGCGCTTACAAGTGGCCGTAGGAACGGCAAGGGCGGGCTTTCTGCGCGGACTGTGACCCACATGCATCGGGTTCTGCGCGAAGCGCTACAGCAGGGCGTGCGTTGGCAGATGCTTGCCCGCAACCCGGCTGACGCTGTCAAGCCGCCCAAGGTCGAGCGAAAGCAGATGTCCGTACTGGATACCGACGCCGCAGCCGATCTGATCGAGGCGGCGCGTCCTTATCGTATCTTCGTGCCGATCCTGCTCGGCGTGCTGTGTGGCCTGCGAAGGGGTGAGATCGCCGCGCTGCGGTGGCGGTCAGTTGATCTCGACGCTGGCCAGCTTGCTGTTGTGGCGAGCATTGAGGAGACGAAGCATGCTTGCCGCGAGAAAGAAACCAAGTCCGGCCGCGCCCGCAACGTTGCCTTGCCTGCGATGCTGGTCGAGGAGCTGCGCCGTCACCGCGTCAAGCAGGCGCAGGAGCTGCTGCAAGTTGGCGTCGGGTTGACTGGTGATAGCTATGTCGTGGCGCAGGCGGACGGCAACCCATTACAGCCGAATAGCTTGACGCATGCGTTTGCTGACTTCATCGCCGAACGCGGTCTGAAGCGCATCCGACTGCATGACTTACGCCACAGCCATGCCACGCATATGTTGGCCGCTGGCGTGCACCCCAAGGTCGCCAGCGAGCGGCTCGGGCACAGCAAGGTCGGGATCACGCTTGATCTTTACAGCCACGTTCTGCCGGGCATGCAGGCCGAGGCTGCGGCACTGGTGGACACCGCCTTGCAGGGCGCCATGCAGCGACGCAAACCAAAAGGGTAGCAATGCGGTAGCAAATGCGGTTTTGTTCTCACGCAGAGAACAAAAAAGCTAAATGATTTCAAAGTAGGGAAGGGTGGCCGAGTGGTTTAAGGCAGCGGTCTTGAAAACCGCCAGGGGCGCAAGCCCCTCGTGGGTTCGAATCCCACCCCTTCCGCTCCCTATGCCAAACAAGACCAATAACGACGGGCCTTTTATGAAAGAAGCATTTATCGGTCGACAGGCCGGACTACAGAGCCTCTTGGCGCGCGTTATTTCGACCGGCGGGTAGCTGCATAGCCCCCAGGCCCGGAAAACGCGTCCTGACCCGGTTTCTGGCCCGGCGCGTTGCTGGAGCGAGAATCGCCAACGCGGCGCGGGCTATCTCGGTGCAGTGCCGGGGTCGCGGGACGGCCAGGGCCGACCCTGACTGATCCGCTGTAATCCGAACGCCACCGAGACGATCCCCATCGTCATGATTACCGTTCGCGATCCTGTTGGCACCGGACTCATCGCGAGCCTCGCGCGCCCGGGCGGGAACGTCACAGGGATGTCCGGCAGCGCCGGCCTGGAAATCGTCGCCAAACAACTGGAGCTGCTCAAGGAGACCGTCCCCAAGATCCGCCGTGTGGCCATCCTCTCGAACCCGGCCAATGCGTACCACCCGCTCGCGATCAGAGAAGTGACCGTCGCGGCTCGGTCGTTGGGAGTGCAGCTTCAACTCCTGGAGGCCCGAGGTCCCACCGAGTTCGACGGCGCATTTGCGGCGATGGCCACAGAGCGTGTGGGAGCACTCCTCGTAGTGTCCGACGCGATATTCAACAGCCACCGAACACGGCTCGCAGACCTCGCAGCCAGGAGCCGCCTGCCGGCAGCATACGGCGTCAGGGAGAGTGTGGAGGCCGGCGGTCTCATGTCTTACGGGACGAGCTTTCTCGATCTCTACCGGCGCAGCGCCGCGTACGTGGACAAGATCCTGAAGGGCGCCAAGCCCGCCGACCTGCCCGTGGAGCAGCCGACCAAGTTCGAGCTGGTGATCAATCTCAAGACCGCGAAGACACTCGGTATCGAGGTGCCACCAACGCTGCTCGCCCGCGCCGACGAGGTGATCGAATGACGGCGCGAGTTCGTCTCGCTGCCTGCGCCTGTTCACGCACCTCCCGCGCGGCGAGGGCCGCCCCGCCCCATCAGGCGGAGCAGCCCCGTTGCGCTTGCCCTAGGGCAGGCGGCCCGCCGCGCCAGGCGGAGACGCACTCCCTGTTCTCGCAGAGGAGCGCGATATTCCTGGCCGCAAGCTGTGCGCCGTTGTTTTACGGTCACCTGCGCACTGGACCGATTCAGGGAATGACGCCCGGACGGGAGACGCGCCAAGCGAGGCCCGCCTGGGAAGGACCCCGGATAACCCGCGCGCGGCATGTCTGAAACGCGCGCGGGGACTTCTTACTCCGCCGCCTGGAGCGCCGGCGGCTGCAGATCGTGCGGCTGCAAGCCCAACAAGGCGAACGGCGACGTATCGAACCTTCTGTGCACCTCGAGACCGGCGGCGATCGCTTGTTCGACCAAGCTCTCCTCCTCAAGCTCGAGCTGTAGCAACGCGACGCGCAGCTCTTTCTCGAGGCCGGGACGCTCGGCGGCCGGGATGCCCTCGAGACCGTCGACGCCGGCGGTGAGCTTCTCGACGAGCTGGTCGCGGAATAGCCACGCGGCGAGCCGCGACGCCGAGCCGGAGGGCGCGCTGAACGCCGTGTTGGGCGCGGCGAATTCCTGCACGTCGGGCCAGCGGACTTTCACCTTACCCTCGCGCAGATCAAGACGTGGTGCGCCCTCGTTCGCGAGCCGATCAACCTCGGCGACGATCGCGGCCTTGACTTCATCCGCCGGCAGCGGCGCCTCCTTCAGCGCGATCAGCTCGGCGCGAACGCGCATGATCTCGCCACGCACGCGCAAGATGGCGGCGCCGATCGTCTCGCCCTCGTGCGGCTTCGCGTCGGTGTTGACCGGCGTGCCGTAAATAGGTTTGTCCTGACCTACCGCCGTCATGATCGCGGTATTCAATTGCGACAGCGTTTGCTCGACGTTGCCGCGCAAGCTGTTGCGCTCTGAACGCAACCGGTTCAACCGATCATGCTCGGCAAGCAGCTCTCGATGCTCCGCTTCCAGGCTTGCCAGCTTGCCGTCGACGGGCTGCATCCGCCGGCCCACTTTGAGCCGATGCTCAATGGCGTGGAGGCGTTCCTCGGCTTGACGCTCGCGCTCGATCACGCTTCTCGTCAATGCCTCCGCGTCGGCGAGCGATGCGACCAGGTCGTTGTAGCGGCGCTGCGCAGCGCGCGGGAGCGCCGCGATCGCCTGCGGGAGGGAGTAGATCACGGTTGCGGCCCTCGCCAGGCGTTACACAGGTCAGCGCAGTATTCCTGGTAAGCCTTGTCACGGATCGCCTGCGCGGTAGCGGCGTCCATGAACCTCGGCGGCGCCGGCGGCGCTGCATCCGCGCGGGGCAAAAGTCCAGCATTGCAGGACTTTTCGCCGACGGGCGGCACCACCTCACGCGCGGGCTGGCGCCACGCATTGTTCAAGTCCTCGACCATTCGGCGGTAAGCCTCGTCCTTGACCGCCTGGCCGCGCTCGGCGCACCGGGCGCGATGGCGCAGCAGCGCGGGGTTTTTGTGGCCCGCGCCAGGCATTCGACGCCTCGACGACGCTGTCGTCGTACGCCTTCGCCTTGGCCCGGTTCGCAGCCGCATCGGCGAAGCGAAAACCTGGCCGGTGCCGCGCCGCCTCAGCGTCGGACATCTGATAGCGCAGCGACAACATCACGTCCCTCTGCCACGGCGGCAACATCATCACCTCGCCGTCGCACAGCATGAGGGGGACGCGCACGCTGCTGCCGTCGCGCACCACCTCGTCGTCGTCATCGCGTCGTCGCATAGCGACCTCCTCCCGCCTACCGCATGATCAGGTGGCTGACCGGCCCCGCGAACTTCTCCCATTCAGCTTGCTGCGCCTGGCGCTGCTGCTCCGCAAAAGACACCGGCGGAGCCAACGCCGCAGCATCGAGATCGACGCCGTCGCGCCCCCAGGCCGCATCCCACGCCGCGCCCCACGGGTCATACCCGCCACGGCTCGCCGCCAAGGCGGCAGCACCGGCAACGGCATTGGCGAGATCATCATGCTGGTTGGGAGGATGATCGATGTTGTCGCGCCCCGAACCGCGCGCCACCGTCCGCTCCAAACTCGCGAACTGCGCGATCAGCCGCTCATTGCGCGGCAGCACTAAGCGCCCGCTGTTGATGAGCGGTAACACCGACACGTAGATGTCAGACTTGGCCTGCTCGCTCGCCTCGTAGCGGACGCCGCGCTTGTGGAACTGCTCCGGCGGAAAACCACCACCCCAGCGATCGCCCGTCACCTTGTAAATGCGGTAGCTGCTGCGCAACAGCTCGCAATACTCATGCACCGCGATCTCCGGCGAAAACGGCGGCAGCCGCTGGCGCGCAAGATCGACCACCACCTGATCGCGCTCGCGGTGACTGATCGCAAGAGCAAAGCCGTCAGAACCGCTGCCACCCGCAGGGTCGACGAACGAGTAGTACGTCCGCCCCGCCACCGGCGACAATTCGGTGTAGTCGCCGACACACGCCTCCACGGCCTCCACGCTGACATAGGTCTCCAAGTCGGACCTAAATTCAGCCAAAAGCTCGGCGGTGTTGCGCGCTCGATCGCGCTCCAACTCTCTGTCGATCTCCGCCTGCGGGATGGTCGCGTTGAAGTCGCGCGTCGCACCCTTCGCCACCAACACTAGCGGCGCACCGTCACGGCCGTAATGCTTGCGGTACGTCTCCCACAACGTGCCTCTCTTGGCGTAAGGGCTGCTCGCCATGATCAGCGGACCACCCGTCGTCAGCAACGCCGGCCGCACCGCGTTGAGAACCTCGGTGTCCGGGTTGGCGTGACCAATGTCGGTGTACCAAAACGCCGCCTCGTCACAGATGCAGCCGACATAGGTCGGACCACGCAAGCGCCGGAACGAGCAGGCGCGCACCTCCAGCGTGATGCCGTTGTTCAACTCGATGTCCTCCAAGGTGCGGCTCACCACCAAGTGCTTGAGCATCGGACTGCCATCAAACACCGCCAGCGCATAGCCGAGAACGATCGCCGCGACCTTCTCATCAAGCGCGACACACAGCAGAACACCACGCTCGCCCGGCGCCAGCACGTCATGATGATCACACAACGCGCTGAGATACACCGCCAAGACCGCCATCGCACGGCTCTTGCCTCCGCGCCTACTTGCGACAATGGCCAGGTCATGCACGCGCTGCAGCGGCTCATGCTCGCGCCCAGTCAGCTTGGTGAAGATCGCCCGCTCATCGTTGGTGAGCTTCTCGCCCATCGCCGCGATCAACAGCACCCGCCACGCCCTCCACGTCGGACCGGGCAGCGCATCGCCGAGCAGGTTCGGGTCGGCGAACGCCTTGCGCAGCGAGATCGACGGCCTCATCGCGCATCCCCGTCCTTGCCGAGCTTGCGCAGCTCAGCCTCGGCCGCCTCGATCATGCCCTCGATCTCCCGCCGGTCGCCGGGGTCAGCCCATATCTGCATCTTGAGCGCACGGATGCGCTCCTCGATCTCACCGCGCTTGGTGCGGGGCCGGTCGGCATAGCCGTCGCAGAGAAACACCCGCGTCACCTTCATCACGACGCATCCTTGCCATCGGTAACCAGCTTGACCACACCGGCCCGCTTCTTCTTGAGCCGCTCTTGGCGTCGCGCTTCTTCCAGCATTTCCCGCTCTATTCGTTCCCGCTCTTCCTCGTTCTCATGCAAGCGTTCGAGCCGCTTGATGAGCCGTAGCGCCATTTCTATCTGCTCTCGCTTGTGCCAGTCCGCCGCGTCCCACTGCGCAACACTGGCAACAAACCTGTAGAGCCAGTCAGACAAGCTGCCATAGCGACGACAGTCATCGCTCATCGCGCATCCCCCTCGCCGTTCGCACGCAGGTAGTCCGCCAGGCTCACTTGCTGCGGCTGCGCCTTGCGGTCGAGATGCAGCCGTCGCGTCAGCGCATCAGCCGCCCTGGTCGTGCGTAGAACATCATCCGGCGAGACGTCTTCACCCCGCAGCATCCGCGCCCGCAGGTCCTCGCTCAGCGCTACTGTCTCAGCACAGCGCCTGATCGCAGCCGCAGTGACCAGGTCGTCGGCATCGCTGCCGAGCCGCTCGCGAAAGCCGGCGATCAGCTCCTTGACCCGCTTGCCGATGACATAGCGCCCATCGAACAGCTTGCGCGCACGCCGGTGGTTGCGGCGCTTGGAAGGCTTCACCCCGTTGGCAACCACAAGGCTTTCAGCGGGCATTCCACCCCTCTCCGAGAGGCCGGCCCAACCCTAGGCGAAGCATCAACTTAGCCGGCCTTTTTGACCCGCCAGGGCCGCACAGCGCTGTAGACCTATC
>Ga0126376_10001992_pt1 | contig 11373 bp, 13 predicted proteins | sample PanSoiMetPlot_15_FD_92760 | JGI IMG/M metagenome (GOLD analysis project Ga0126376, IMG submission 92760) | Tropical forest soil microbial communities from Panama - MetaG Plot_15 | ecosystem: Environmental > Terrestrial > Soil > Tropical forest > Bulk soil | place: Panama | collected 2016-02-17
TGGCTTGGGCGTTCGCCATCATCTTCCGCTCGATCATCTCCCGCACCACGGCGAGGCCTACGGCGCAGGAGAGCGGGTTGGCGGCATAGGTGTGGCCGTGCATGAAGCCGCCTGCCTCGGCGACCGCCTCGACCATGCTCGCGGGTGCCAGCAGCGCGCCCATGGGCGTGTAGCCGGCGGCGATACCCTTGGCGAGCGTCACCAGGTCGGGACGCGCGTCCGGCCAATGATCCGCCGCCAGGAACGCGCCGGTGCGGCCGGCGCCGCTCATCACCTCGTCATAGATCAGCAGGACGCCGTGGCGCGTGCAGATCTCTCGGACGGCGCCGTGATAGTGGTCGGGTGCCACCAGCGCGCCCGTGGCGAGCCCGCCCACGGGCTCCATGATGAAGGCCAGCACCGTCTCCGCACCTTCGCGCCGGATAGTATCCTCGAGCGCCGCCGCGCAGTGGCGGGCGTAGCTGTCGGCATCGTGGTTGGCCGGCAGGCGATAGCTGAAGGGTGCCGGCACTTTGGGCATCGGCTTCATCAGCGCGCCGAACAGGCGGTCGGCCTCGGGATCACCGGTGACCGCGAGCGCGCCCAAGGTCCCGCCGTGGTAACCGGGCTCTCGGGCGATCACCTTCCAGCGCCGGGCCTCGCCGCGCACCACCGCATATTGGCGCGCGAGCTTGATCGCGGCTTCGGTCGCCTCCGATCCACCGGAGACGAAGAACGCCCGCTCGAGTCCGGGTCCCGCGAGCGAGGTCACGAGGTTCGCGAGTTCGATATTGGGCTCGTTCTCGAACACGGACCGGCTGGCATAAGCGACCTTGCGCGCCTGCTCGGTCATGGCGCGCACAACCCGCTCGTTGCCGTGGCCGAGGTTGCTGACGACGGGTCCCGACGAGGCGTCGATGTAACGCCGGCCAACGGTGTCCCACATATAGATGCCCTCTGCGCGCGCCACGGTGGGTCGGCGCGGCGCGCCCTTCTTCGCATAGAAAAGCTGGACCGGGCCGCCGTGGCTCGGGCTGGCGGCGGCTCGGGAAGCGCGGGTGTCGGGCATCATGGGACCTTTCGAGGGAAGGCCCTGAGGATGCCGGTTCCACGGACTCCGAGCAAGGCGCGGACCGAAGTTTCCTAGCGCCAGGCAAGCAGTGGATTGTGACGGAGGATGTCGTTGCGCCGGAGGATGTCCCGATCCTCCCTTGGGAGTTTGTGGGTCTCTGCGAACCGCCTGAAGCGCGCCGGGAACTGGGTCGTCGAATATCGGCGCTCGGTCGGCACGAGCTGGACGACGTTGGGCCGCGCGACGCGCTCGGCGATGAAGAACGAGCGCCCGATCGCGCCTGCGATCGCGCGCGCCTCGTCCTGCACGCGACTCGCGCCCACGAACTCGGCCCAGTTGACGCCAAGCGCGCCGCCCGGTCGCAGCGCCCGGAGGCAGTCCTTCCAGAACCGCTTCTTGGTTTCGGCGGCGCCGCGGGCGTCGTAGAGATCGACCAGCACCACGTCGAAGGCACGTCGCGCCGCCGCCACGATATCGCCTGCGTCCGCCATGACCACGGATCGCGTCAGATGAAAATAGCGCTGTGCGATCGCCCGCATTACCGGCTCGCGCTCGACCACCGTAACGTCACAGTCGGGCAGGTACGCCGCGAGATGCCGGATCATGGCGCCGCCGCCCAGCCCGAGCAGCAGCGCCGAGCGCGGCTCGGGCACCAGCGCAAAGGCCGCCAGCATGAGCCGCTCGTAACCGAAAACCAGCCGCTCCGGCCGGAGCAGGTCCATGGCGGATTGCTCCATGATCCGGCCGGTGCGGTCGATCGAGCCCAGCATGCGCACGAGGCGCCCGTGCCGCATACAGTCCGCGACAAAGAGCGTCGCCCCGAACTTGGGCGCGCGCCGCAGCGTCAGGATCTCCGCGCTCCGCCCGCAGTGCTCCTTGATCCGCTCGCGAATCATGGGTCCGTGGCAGCGTTGCTATATAAGCGGGATCACCGGCCTTGCGCGCGAGCTTCTAGCCGATATTGACGAGCGCGCCGCCGTCGACCGGGAGGGCGACGCCAGTGATGAAGTTGGCCTCGTCGGAGGCGAGGAACAGCGCGGCGTTGGCGACGTCCCACGCGGTACCCATGCGGGCGCGGAGCGGCACTCGCGCGTCGCGTTGGGCGGCGATCTCGGCGCGACTCTTGCCGGACGCGCGGGCGCGCGTGTCGACCGCCATCGGTGTATCCATAAGGCCTGGCAGGATGACGTTCGCCCGGATGCCGAAGGGCGCGTTCTGGATCGCGATCTGTTGGGTGAAGGCGATCATACCCGCCTTGGTCGCCTTGTAGGCGACATAGGGATAGTTCTCCCAAGCCGCGACCGAGGAAATGTTAACGATGGTGCCCGCGCGCTGCTCGCGCATGAACGGCAGCGCGTGCTTGCAGGCCATGATGGTGCCGCGCAGGTTGATGGCGGCGATGCGGTCGAAGGCCTCCTCGGTGATCTCGAGCGGCGAGGCGTCGCCGCCGGCGATGCTGACGCCGACATTGTTGTGGAGGATGTCGATCCGGCCCCAGCGCCCGCGCGCGGCGGCGATGGCGGCAGCGAGCGTCGCCTCCCTGGTAACGTCGGCCTCGAAGGCGACGCACTCGCCGCCACCGACCTCGCGCGCAAAAGCCGCCGTTTCCTCTGCCGCCTCGAGACTCCTGTCCGCCGCCAGCACCTTGGCGCCCTCTTGAGCAAAGCGAATCACAGTAGCGCGGCCATTGCCGATGCCCTCGCCAGGGCTCTGCCCGGCTCCGATGACGATCGCGATTTTTCCGGCAAGCCGCATGATCACCCCCGCCCGTTGCCGGCGGAGCATAGCACCGCGTCCGGGATCGTGGTTTGCGCCGCAAACCCAGAGAAGATCAGCGGGTTTCGGCGAGTCATTCCGAAGTCGCTGGGACGGGCGAGGTTTGCCTGACGACGCCATCGGCGCTAGATACGGGGCTCCTCAGGCAATACCGGTTGTCTTTCCGGTGCTGGCCGGTTTTGAGACTTAGTGGCCGGATTCGAAAGTTTCGGACTCGCCGAGCAATAGGTGCTAGGGTTCATGCATCGTCAGCAACGGGTCACCCTGGGCGCTGACGGCTGAGAGACACGATCTCCCCAAGCCTCTGAAGGGGTCGCGCGCACTCCCGCCTGAACAATCGGCGCAGGGAGGGCGGCATGGCCGAATACCGTTCTTATTCACTCAACCGAGCCGGTTCGATTGTCGGAGTGGGGTGGGACTTCACCTGCGTTGATGACGCAGCCGCAATTGAAATGGTGTACGCGATGCATCCCGAACATCGTTTCGAGGTGTGGCAAGGCGCGCGCAGAGTCTATGTGAGGGAAGCACCTATCGACTGCTAGTCGCCCGGCGAGTGGCCTAATTCGGCCAGCACCGTCTTTCCCGATTCTGTGGGCAGTGGGGGTAGAATCGTGCCATATTCGATGGTCGGCGAGTCGCTTGATTGATCAAAAGGAGTGAGGCTTCGAGCAATGCCCGCCGACGGGCTGAAAGGGGCATATCTTCGGGCACAGCAGCCCGGCAAGCCAAAGCCGCCGGGGAATCCGCCGGCGGAGCCGGACGATCCCGACGAGCCGCCGCCGATGCGGGATCCGCCACAACCGGTCCCGGTGCCGCCAGAGAACCCCCCGCCGCCCATGCAGTGAAGGTTCGGTGCAAACACATCAATGTGAAACTGATGCGCGAACAGGATGACACCGTCCCGCGGAAGCCAAGAAAAAAGAAATCCGACGGTGGGGTCTCGCAGCCGGTCGAGACGCTGTCGCAGCAGATCGCGGAACAGGCGCGCAAAGCTGGTGATGCCGAGCGCTGCGAGGGGATCCTCGCGGACACGCGCAAGCAGCTCATGGAGGAATTGCTCGCCAAGCACCAAACGCCCGGTGCCGCCGAGCGGATCGTCGATGAGGTCATGGCTGGAGCGCGCAAGCTCCTGGTGGAAATTCTCTTGGGCGTGCAGCTGGGTCAACTCTGGGAAGTCTATAGCGCCAGCGAGGGCCGATGGTCGCCCAGCACGGTCACCGACATCGACGGTGATTACATCACCCTCCGAGCTCGGGACAATCAATGGCACCGCTGCCACCGCAACGACATGCGCGATCGCCAGCATTACCGCCTGGTGGCCGATCTAGGCCAGCCTCCGGAGCAGCTTGTGCGTCAGCAGGGCTGACCGCCCAGACTCGCTCAAGTTATTGATTACGCACCGCCTTCCGGGTCAACAAACGGTTAACCTTTCCGGGCGAAAGTAGGTCGGGGCTATCAGGCTGGCTGACCAGGGAACGCACAAAAGTGGGATTCGAGACAATGCCGCAGGTCGCAGATCCAGTGATCGCGGCGACTTGGGACGAGATCGAATTGGAGGCGGCGCTGAGAGATCCGACCGCCGAGCCGCCGCCTGCGGGGACGGCCCCCAGCCTCTCCGAGGCTCTGCGCGCCGTCGAAGAGCTGAAGCGGCTTCCAAAAGCGGAGCGCAAACGGCGTGCGGAGGAATTGCTGCTAGCCCTGACCAGCGCAGCTCCGTCAGGAGAGCAAACGCCCGAGCCGAGTCTCTCGGAACCGATTTCTTCGGAAGAGACGCAGGCCACCGAGCCCGCTGCGGTCTCGCCAGAAATTTTCGAGCCGCCGACCCAGGTGTCGGTGCCCATCGAGACCGCAGCCGGGGTATCGCTGGAGGTTTCCGAAACGCAGGCTCAGGGATCGCCGAGCGCCAGTTTCGCGGCGGGGATGTCGCCGGACATCACGGAGCCGGTTGCCCAAGTTTTGCTGGACCCCGAGCCCGTGGCTGAGGCGAGTTCCGCGATTGCAGAACTCTCGCCTGAACAGCCGCCCCCTAGCGACGGCATGGCGGTAGAAGCGCCGCTCGAGCTCTGCGCACCGACGCCCATCGGGAAAATTGCCGCAGTCGAGGATTCTGCAGGCAAGCCTGCACCGAACGCGCGAATTGCCGAGCCGACGCCGGAGGCCGTGCGAGAGCCGTCGTCGCCTCCGCCGGCCGCCGCCGAGCCCTATTCGATTCCGAAATTCCTCGCGACCGAGTGCCCCTCGCGCGAGCTCGAGCACCCCGACAGCTTGATCCCCCTTCGTAGCGCACTCGCGGCTTGCGCGGTCGTCGGCGCCGTGCTGCTGATTTATTTCGGGAGTTCGCAGGAGTTTGGCGTCGCCGCGCGCCCGATCGTCGGTGCGAGGAATTTGGCCGAGATGCCCGCTGCTCCGGCTAATATCTCGCCCTCAGTCGCCGTTCGTCAGGCCTTTGTCACGGAGCCGCCGGCTTATTCTGCGGCCTCCGAGCCGGTGCGCTCCTATCGCCCGCCTTTCGTCGGGTTCGACTTCCTCGACGATACCGCATCGCCGGTGCCGACCGCCGCCAAGGCCGAGGCGGCGCAGGAGCCGTCGCCCCCGCCCCCTCAAGCCGTGATCATGCCACCGCCGCCGGTCGAAGAGACGGCGGCCCTCTCGCCACCGCCCGCGGAAGAGACGATGGCTTCCTCGTCACTGCCGCCGGCACCTGACGCGGACTTGGCGGCGCTGCTCAAGCGCGGCGACGCGCTCCTTAAGGCCGGTGACATCGCGGCCGCGCGCTCTGCCTATGAGCGCGCAGCTACCACCGGCAGCGCCAAGGCCGAGATCGGCGTCGGCAAGACTTACGACCCATTGGTTCTCGCCAAGCTCGGCGCGAGGGGCGTGCGCGGCGATCCCGTGGAAGCGGCGTCCTGGTATGCGCGCGCCGGCGAAGCGGGCGATGAGGAAGGCCAGCAACGCCTCCACGCCCTCATCTCCGGCCTCTCAGATTGCATGCTCTCCCAAGGAGCCTGTGCGCCGCGCAAGCCCTGAACTTGGCGCGCTCCGGCCGCAACTCGCCGGAGCACTCAGGGTGCCCGGGCGGGGATCGCGAGATCGACGATGACGGGGAAATGCTCGGATCCGATCCGAGCGCCAAGGCGGTTGCCGGCAACCGTGATGCCAGGGCTCACCAGCACACGGTCGATCATCAGGCCCACGAACGGCAGCCGCGAGAGCCACGTCGCCGTGAGGCCACGGCGCAGCCCCGTGTCGACCAGACCGCCGCGTGCCAGTAGCTCTCCAAAAGCGGGCGACCACGGTGTGAGGTCGAGATCCCCCGCGAGCAAAACGCGGCGCTCCTGCGCCTGCGCGGCGAGCCGCGCGGCGATCTCGAGCTGCTGCACCTGCGTCGTCACGCCATCGTCGATGGGCGGAGCGGCATGGAGTGCTATGACCCTGAGGCAGCCCTGCCAGCGCTCGCTCGCGCAGAGCTCGGCGCTCAGGACGCTGCCCACACCATCGGCGCTGAGCTCGACATGCCAATCCGGCACCGGCCAGCGGCTGAACAGGACGGTGCCGTAGAGCAGGCCTGACGACGGCTCGCCCGCGCGGTATTTCGGCAGCGCTGTTTCCTCCGCGAGTGCCGCGATGCTGCCGGTTATCTCGGAGAGCACGACCAGGTCGGGCTGTTCGCGCTCGATCAGCTCCCGAAACACCGCGCGGTCCGTGGCTTCTCGGTGCATGTTATAGGTGAGCACGCGGAGATTGCCCGCCGCGGCGTTGCCGCGCGCCGCGAGGCCCAGATAGGGCAGCAGCGGCACCGCATTGATCACCAGCAAGGCCAGGCTGAGCGCGGCGCTGCGCCGCGCGCGCCAAAGCAGTCCGGCGCCCAAGGAGACCAGGCTGAGCGCCGCCAAGTGCGGGCGAAAATGCGCGATGAGCGCGAGGCCCCACCACCACTCGCCGAGGTGGCTCGCCGCCGTCGCGAGCGCCAACAGCAGCGCCAGGAGCATCGGTAGGAAGCGTTTCGGGGCGTTAAGATTTTCCGCTGCCATGCGTGGGATGCTGCAGAGCCGGGGGTTCGCGGTCAAAAGAAAAGCCCCGCTGAGGGCGGGGCTGAGTGGGAGGCTCCCCGCAGGAAGAGGATCACTGCGGGAAGCGAAATGGTTAGCGCTCCAGTCCTAAGGAATCGTTAATTGCCGCAATGGCAGCGCTAATGGGCCGATCACCACCCGTATATGAGGAGGGCAGTAGTCAGGGCGATCTTTGCGACGGCCTTAACCATCAGCCACTTACGATAACGGAAGCAGAAGTCACGAATGGTGAGCCAAGTTTGAGCGGAGGGCTTCATGGCACCGCACCCTAGCGCGCACCAGTTAATGTGCGCTGAAAAAGCGCTCTCACTGCGTGACCGCTGACCAGGTCCACACTCAGTGGTGGCGGTTCAATGGCGACGTTGGACGAAGGTCCGCAGCAGCTTGACGAGGTCCGATACGTCGAAGGGCTTATGCACGATCGCATCGGCACCGAACCTCTTGGCGATCGTTATGAACTCGGACCTCACAACTCCGGCACCATCGGACATTGCGACGACTTTCGTCGCTGGCCGTATGGAGCGCATGGCCAACGCCGTACGGTAGCGCTCGGGAACGAGAATGTCGGTCAACACCACTCCGGGCGAATACCATCGGAAGGCCGCGAGAGCCTCATGGCCGTCTCGCGCTGTCGTGATGGGAATCTGGTACGCTTGCAGCACCTGCGTAAAGGAATGCAAAAGGCCGGGATCGTCATCGATCACAAGCACGCAATCCATGCCAGCGACGGCGCTCCGCACTTTCAAGCCATCCGGCATGCCATCCCCCAGCAGTGGGCCACTTGTCGCGCGAAGCGTATGCTGGGGAGCACATGGTTAATGCCCGCTTAAAGTCTCTGGTGTCTTTTGCCCGCTTAATCGGCGACTTTCATCGTCAACGGTCCGTTAAGGGGGTGCTCAGATCATAGATGAGTAACGGGGTCGGCTGAAAGCGGCGGTGGGGTGAGGGCATGGGCAAGCAGGACTCTTCCATATCTACGGAGGTTGTATTGGCGCTTCAGACCGCGGTCCCGGGTCCGTCTCGTGTCAAAGAGAGACGGATTCAGAAGCGCCGCGTGCCGCCGCGTTGGAAGGCGACTTTTCTCGGGGCCGAGCACGAGCCGGTGAACTGGTCGCTGGGCGGCTTTCTGATCGCCGATAGTCATCCGCACACGCCCGTCGGGACCAAAACCGCGGGCTTCCTCGACATCTTCGGGGTCCCCGGCCGATTTGCGATTCACGTCGAGCTGGTGCGACGGGACAAGCGCACGCGAGAAATAGCTTTTCGGTTCGTCGATCCCTCGCCAGCGATGCTGGACGCCCTCAAGCGGCTCGCCGAGTAGGACGCGGTTCACCGTCACCCAACGTATTCGAATGGGGGACCACAGATTGGTCATTCTTCCTATGCCAACGTCCCTCCAAGCGTGAGCCCTCCATCCACGACGACGGTCTGGCCAGTGATCATTGCCCCGCCGAATCCGAGAAACGCGATCACTTCGGCGATATCCTCGGGCTTGCATCGCCTTTTCAAGAGCGCTCCGTCGATCGAATTGCGCCTCTGAGCCTCCGTCGCTTTCATCATCCAAGATGTATCCACGGCTCCCGGCGCAACTGCATTGACGCGCACCTCTGGGGCAAGTGCCCGCGCGAGATTCTTCGTCAAGCTGATTACGCCTGCTTTGGTTGCGCCATAGGCCAAGCTGCTCCCAGCCGAATCGAAGCCCGCGATCGAAGCTAGATTGACCACCGCGCCGCGAGCGGCTTTCAGCGCAGACGCCGCAGTCTTCGTGCAGCGAAATACCCCTTTCAAGTTCGTCTCGATTACCTCGGACCAAAGCTCCTCGGTGATAAGGTCCAGCCGATCGGGGTCGATCCTGGTTTTTGTGGCGGGAGTGGCGGCGTTGTTCACCAGCAGATCGAGACGACCGAGTCGGTCGATTGCTTCGGTGATCATGCGCTCCGCGCTTCCACTAGCGCTGACGTCTCCCGCCGCCTCGATGGCATTCGCTCCGCTGGCTTTCAGTTCCGCAACCGCGAGCTTTCCTCGACTGTCGCCGGGCAGAAAGTTGAGGGCTACAGCAGCTCCGGCATGCGCAAGCAAGGTCGCGGTCGCCAACCCGATCCCAGAAGCCGCTCCCGTCACGATCGCGGTACGACCCGTTAGATTGTAGCTGATCATTCGGGCTCCTCGGCCGCTCAGCGTCCTTTGACGACGTCTATACCGGCCCTGAAAGCCGAGGCGAGCAGGATCACATCGGTTGAGTAAATGATAAAGCGGAAGCCTTTGGCCATCCATTGGCGCGCAGCATCAGGTGTCGTAACGAGGCAGCCGCCTGTCTTGCCGTGCTTCTTGCAGGCGGCGATGACCTTATCCACCGCCGCGGTGAAGCGTTCGTGCTCGTACTGGCCAGGGATCCCGAGTGACACCGAGAGGTCCATATGACCCACGAACGCAACATCGATCCCTGGGGTCGCGACGATCTCATCCACATGCTCAACGCCTTTCGCCGTCTCTATCTTGGCGGCGATCAGCGTTCGGGCGTCCGCGATCTTGATCGACTGCGCGATGTCGACGCCAAGATAGTCGTCATGGGCGATGCCGAAGGCAACGCCACGGACGCCCTGTGGCGGGTAGTGGGTGATGCGCACGATCGCTTCAGCTTCGGCCTTGCTCTGCACTACCGGGATCAGGAGCCCCATGGCACCGCAATCGAGCGGAGGGACCAAGAGGTGGTAGTCGTGCCAGGGAACATTGACCAACGGCACGATGTCCAAGCCGCGGCACAGTGCGATTTGGGTTTTGATCGCGGCGATGTCGAGACAGCCGGCTTCCTGGTCGTACATGATGAAATCGGCGCCGGCACTGGCAAAGATCTGCGGTAGACCGGGGTTGATGAGCTCCAAGATCAGCGGCCCGAACACCGCCTCCCCGCGGATCAGCCGCTCACGGACTTTGTTGCTGCGCATCGGGTATCCTCCCGCAACGATGTAATGCTTCCGATTGGTTGTCTTGTTGACATGTGCCGTCATGCTTGCGTACCCATCTGCCTTCTCGCGGCTGCGGCGCGATGGTCGAGTGTCCCGCACCAGCGTTCATTGTCCCTTCGCGAGCCGGCGCTCCATGCTGCGGCCATACGCCGACATTGCGTAGCAGCAGACGAAGAACACCACGGCCGAGAACACATAGCCTTCGGTGGCGAAGCCGAGCCATGCCGGATCCTTCAGCGCCTGTTCGACCGAACCGAGCAGATCGAACAGGCCGATAATCGTCACCAGTGTGGTGTCCTTGAACAGATCGACGACGGTGTTGATGATGCCGGGGACCGCGATGCGCAGCGCCTGTGGCAGCACGATGAAGGCTTGCACCTGCCACCAGCGCAGGCCGAGCGAATCCGCGGCGTCCTCCTGCCCGGGCTCGATGCCCTGCAGTGCACCGCGCACCACCTCGGCCATGTATGCGGAATTGAACAGCACGAGCGCGCCCATCGCGCGCAGCAGCCGATCGACCGAAACGCCCGCTGGCAAGAACAGCGGCACCATCAGCGTGGACATGAACAGCACGGTCAACAGCGGCACCCCGCGCCACATCTCGATGTAGCCGACCGAAAGCAGCCGCACGACCGGCAACTGCGAGCGCCGGCCGAACGCGAGGACAATTCCGATCGGCAACGAGCCCGCCACGGTGACGAACGCGACGATCACGTCGAGCATCAGCCCGCCCCAGAGCGAGCTCTCCACGTAAGCGAGCCCGAACATCCCGCCCCACAGCAGTACCGCCGCCATGGCCGGAAACGCGGTGAGCAGCAGCAACACCCAGAGCCAGCGATGCCGCACCTGCTCGCGCAGCACGGGGATGCAGAACGCCACAAGGAGCGCTAGACCGAGATCGACGCGCCAATACTCCTGGCGCGGATAAAGGCCGTAGATGAACAGCGGGAAGCGCACGCGAATGAAGGTCCAGCAAGCACCGTCGCCGGAACAGGCCGTGCGGTTCAGCCCGGAGAACGAGGCGTGCACAACCGCCCAGCGGTACAACGGGGGCAGGATCAGGCCGGCCAGTAGAAAGACGAGAATGGTGAGGACGGTGTTCGTCACCGAGCTGAACAGGTTGCGCCGCACCCATTCGATGGCGCGCGCCAGCCTCCCGCCGGCACTCCGGGGAACGAAGCCGCCTTCCGCTGGCAGCCGCCGCCCGGCGGTGGCGTCGCTCATCCGCCCAGCAACGTGACGCGGCGGTTGTACCAATTCATCAACGCGGAAACGATCAGGTTGATGGAGAGGAACACGACCATCAGTATGCCCAGCGTCTCGGTCTCGCGTGCCGTCTGCAGCAGCACGGTGCCGGCGAAGATCGCAAACAGCTCCGGATATGCCACCGCCGCGCCGAGCGAGCTCCCCTTGATGATATTGAGGTACTGGCTGGTGGTCGGCGGCACCATCACCCGCAGTGCCTGCGGCAGGATGATCTTCGACAACACCTGCCACGGCCGCAGCCCCA
>Ga0126376_10001993_pt1 | contig 11370 bp, 10 predicted proteins | sample PanSoiMetPlot_15_FD_92760 | JGI IMG/M metagenome (GOLD analysis project Ga0126376, IMG submission 92760) | Tropical forest soil microbial communities from Panama - MetaG Plot_15 | ecosystem: Environmental > Terrestrial > Soil > Tropical forest > Bulk soil | place: Panama | collected 2016-02-17
AGATCGCGACTGAGAATGCGGTGAAACCTCTGGACCAACTGCCTTCACGCATACCCTGGGCCATGTGATCCTGCTCCACTTGCACTGGACGCCACGCACCTGAACCAGCCGGCGAACGCCACAGCTCACCGGTCTCTTCAACCATTAGTGCGCCTTTTGTGCCGTAAATCTCGAACCTGTTTTCGTACTTGCCCGATTCAACCACCGAGATTGAAGCCGCACCGGTCGCGTCCTCCGTGTGTGGACCATCAGCGAATTTGAACAAGAGCTTCGCTTCGTCGTCAGTCGTAACCGGACGCAAACCACCATTGGATTTGTCGGGCCGCTGCTTGATATGCGTCGTCAACATGCCAAGCACTTTGGTGACCTCCGTGCTCAACATCCAACGAAATGAGTCGACCACGTGCGACCCGATTGCGCCCAGCGCACCGCCACCCATCGCCGCATCCGACCACCAGTCCCACGCGCGATCCGCGATGCCACGATAGTCAGAACGAAACACATAATTGCTATGGCGCACTGATCCAATCGCGCCTGTCTCCAACATCCCGCGCATTACGCGCCGGCTATTGAGAAAGCGCAACTCATGATCGATCAAAGCCAGCACGCCCATTGCTTTCGCTTTTTCAACCATGCGTGCTGCTTCACCCGCGTTCAATGCCATTGGCTTTTCGCAAAGGACTGCTTTGCGATGATCGAGTGCGGCGAGAGTAATCTCCATGTGAGTGGATGGAGGTGTTACGACGCTGACGAGATCCACGTCCGGATGAGCCACCAGCTCCTGCCAATCGCCGGCGACGTGTTCGATACCAAACTCTTTCGCGATAGCTTCGGCGCGCTCGCGGTTTCGGCTCGCCATCGCGACAACCCTCGCTCCCATGCAATCGCGAAAGCCTGGGATCTGCGTGGTGCGGGCAAACCCCGTCCCGATAATTCCGATTCCTACAGGTGACTTCTTCATGGCCGCAATACTCTACCATGACCACGTGTCATAGGTCCTATAGGACGTATTGGACCTGTTTCTTTTGAGACTAGGATTGCCGGCCGGCGAGGCGCGCGATCATCGTGACGAGCTGACCGCCGCTGATCGGCTTTGCGATGTGCATCTGATAGCCGGCCGCGAGAGCTTCCCGGCGATCGACGTCGCGAGCGTAAGCAGTCAGGGCGGCTGCGGGTGTTTCGCCGCCTTTATCACGTGGCAGTGTTCTCACGTGTTTGATGAAGCTGTAGCCATCCTCGTCGGGCATCGCGATGTCGCTGAGAATCACATCAGGCTTCCAGTCAGCCAGTTTCGACAGCGCTTCGTTTGCAGATGTACACGCCTTCACTTCGCCGCCCGTTCGGGTGATCACGGTACTGATGATCTCCCGTGTTTCCGGTTCATCGTCGACAACCAACACTCTCAAACCATCGAGCGAATGAACCTCTACCAAACTCGTGTCCGGGGAATGAATTGTTGTCACTGGGGCCAGGCGTTCTGAAAGAAGCGGGAACGTTGCTGAGAAAGTCGCGCCCTTGTTGACGCCGTCGCTTTGCGCTGAAACTGTGCCGCCATGAAGCTCGACGAGATGTCGAACGATGGCCAAACCCAATCCCAATCCGCCAAAACTCCGCGTCGTCGAACTATCAGCCTGCCGAAATCGATCAAACACGCGCGGCAAAAACTCGGGATCGATTCCCTGTCCACTATCCTTCACGATCACGCGGGCATCAGATTCGTTCTGCTCGACGCGAACCGAGATGTTCCCGCCGTTCGGAGTAAACTTCACCGCATTTGACAACAAGTTCCAGATGATTTGCTGCAAGCGAGCGGAATCGGCAGAGATAGCTCCCAGTCCCGGTTCGGCGTAGTAATCCAGCGTAATGCTTTTCGCGTCAGCGGCTGGTTGCACCACGTTGATCGCCGCACGCGTCACGGAAGCAATATCCAGCGGCCTCACGTCGAGATTCAGTTTGCCCGAAACTATGCGCGATACGTCGAGCAGATCGTCGATGAGCTGGGCCTGAACGCGGGCATTGCGATCGATAGCTTCGAGTCCCTGGTTCAAAATCTTTTCGTCGCGCTTCGCTTCACGAAGCACGCTGGACCAGCCCAGCAGCGAAGTAAGCGGCGTTCGCAATTCATGAGAAAGCGTGGCCAGAAACTCGTCCTTGATTCGATTCGCGGCTTCTGCCTCAACGCGCGCCCGTTCCGCGCGCAACAGCAGTTGTCCGCGTTCTTCTTCGGAGCGTTGCAGTTCGCTGATGTATTTCGACAACTCCTCCACATGTAGTCTCGCTGCTTCAGTCTGTTCCACCGAAGCAGCGATATTTTTCAAGTAAGTTTGGTAGGTGAAACAGATAATGAGAATGATTGGCGCAGTCGCTACGATTGCATAAAAGCCGTATCTATTGATGAGAATCGCGATGATGCCGGCGGCAGACGCACCCGCGAAATAGGTCACCGAAGTCCATAAGTAGTAAGTGCGCCAGGTATTCCAGACGGACTCTTTGATCTTGTTTGCCTTCTCGATTGCAATCAGCGTCGTGTTGCTTATGTACTGCACGAAACCCATTACGCAGATTGCGTAAAAGAACTTTGCTGAGAAATCCCTGGCAGCAAGACTTGTAGGTGGACCAAAGACCAGATTCAAAACTGTCGACGTAAAAAACGTACTGGTGGCGAGAATCGCAGAGTTCAAGAGGAATACGCGTGGCTTTTTGCTGATGATCACCGTTACGGCGATACCTTCCAGTGCCGACAGTAGAATCGCCGCAGCCCCGCCGTACATGAGCATCCCCAGAAAAATAAAGGTATCGGCAACTGTAATGCGACCACTGACTCGCGGAATCCGGACGGCGATCATCGAACTCGCAACCACCATCAAACAGAGGAAGAAAAAGCGAGCATCAAGGTTATTGAAGGGAAAGAGATAAACCGAGACAAGTGCGATCGCTACTCCCGTCGCCACGAGCGACCAGATATAAACTTGTCCGAAGTGAGGTCGATTAACATCTACTTCTGCAGCGCTCATTGTGCTACCTCACAACCGCAGACACCGATTACACAGATCGCTGAGATCCATGTAATCAGTGTAAAACTGTGGATCAGTTTAATTGTCCAGACAGTCAGTGTCTGGTGCCGCTGACATCGATGGCCCACTCTCGCCGTCAAGCATTGCAGATTGCGCAGTCGTAACAAGATCGCCCGTGACAACGCCATCTCCGGTGACGACACCATCGCCAGTTACTACACCATCGCTCAACAAACTACCTTCGGTCAAGAGATCCTGAAACAGTAGATTCACGGCAAGAAAGGCTGCGCCGTCTCCGGTTACTACACCATAACTCGTAAGGATTTGATCGCCAGTAACTACACCGTCGGAGAAGAACGACGGATCGAGCATCAACACGCCATCACCAGTGACGACGCCACTGCCGAGTAGATTTCCGGGAGCATAGACGAGTTGGTACTTAGTGATCAGGTCTAAGCCCGTAACGTAGGTGTGGTTGAGAACAAGGCCACGTGACCAGGTGAACGTTTGGTTCGCAATCGTGGTTTCCGGTGCCGGTGGATCAACGGTCAGCAGCGGCGAGCCGACCGTCGTTGTCGAGCTCAGGTCTGTGCGCACTGCCTGCGCTAACTGGACCGCTCCCGCAACGTTTAACTGGCCGGCGCCCTGCTCGAGCATGTTGTATCCCGCCAGAGGCTGTGCCGTGTACATCAACAACGCTTTAACCAGGTTCGGAGTGAGGCTCGGATTTGCCTGCAACATGAGCGCTGCGGTACCGGCGGCGACTGGTGTCGCCATTGAAGTCCCGCTCAGGTACATCATCTTCCGATTGTCAGTACAACTGACACCTGCGTCCAGCGATGGCGTTTGCGTCACGATATAATTGTTGCGAGCTTCAGCGTCGATCAGTTTGTTACCCGGTGCCACGAGATCGGGTTTGAGCATGTTGTCGTAGTGTTTGTTGCCGGCGTCGTCGGTAGTAAAACTTCTCGTTGGCCCACGCGAGCTATACGACGCAACGGTGTCGTCACTACGTTCATCGGTGCCGAATGTATTTGTGGCTCCAACCGTGATCGCAGATGGCTCATTGCCGGGCGAGTGAATGTGACCGTAAAGCTTGTTTCCATCGCTGTCTTTTCCGTTGTTGCCCGCCGCGGCAAACACGACTACTCCCGCATCGACCAGTCTGCGCACTGCACGACAGATCGGATCATTCCGGTAAGAATCCACCGCCGGCATACCGAGACTCATATTCACAACGCGAATGTTGTAAGTCACTCGATTTTCTGCCACCCAATCCAGCGCTCGCAACACGTAAGCCGTAGTGCCGACACCTTCCGAGTTCAGCACGCGCAGGTTGATAAGATTCGCATTGGGAGCTATGCCGACATACTCACCAGTGGAGATTCGACCGTTACCGGCAGCCAGCGATGCCACGTGAGTTCCGTGCCCGTAAGGATCGTCAGTGCGACCTTCACCCGTGAAGTCTTCGCTATACACGACACGAACAAAGTTATTTCTATCTAAAAAAGACTGGTGATCGGTGTCGATGCCAGAATCGAGAATGGCAATTCCGACACCCGTACCATCCAGTCTGGTGCCTGAAGTGCCGCCGGTGCGAATCTGATCGGTTCCAGTCGTGCGGGAGAGATGGCCCATGGGCCTCACGTCTCGATTCAACGAAACATACGAAACGTCGCTGCGGTTTGCCAGGGCAATTGCGGCCGAGACTGGCAGAGTAACGGCGCGCACCGCAAAGTTTTTGAATTTGCGTATATTGCTGCCGCCTGAGTATACAAGGGTGGTATCGATTGAGAGATCAGCCGCACTGGCCGGCTGAACAATGACCTGGACGAAATCGCCGCTCTTACCTTGTGCAACCTTCTCGAGGATGTCTTTCGAGACCTTCCGATTCAGTGCGACAGAGGATTCGGCGTGCGTCCTGTTCTGAAAGAGAAACAGTGCCAAAAAAAGGAGTGCGACGAGACCACTCCAAAGTATCGGGTTTTGGTAACGCTTCATTTACTACTCCGAAAAACCGTGGGACCTTCCCCAGGCTACGAACGTTAATTCTGATGAGGTTCGGGCAAACTTCACGTATCTGCCGGGGAGACTGGTCGGGTAGAGAAGTCTAACAGGTTTTAACGCTTTGAAATGTGGAGTTTTCGTGTCGGACAAATCGGAAGAAAGAGCCAAAGAAGGCCGAAAAATGCGGGATTCTCGCTTATTTAAAAGTTCTGGAACGTAGGTGCTCAACAAAGGCGCTGACATCCACCTCATTTCCATAGAACCGTTCGCACAAACGACACTTGATTTCGAGGTCTGAGAGTCCTGCGGGGAAGGACGCCAACACCATAGCTTTTGCCACGTCAAACATGCGACTTGCCATCAAAACACGTTCAGATCCGGAGCGCTCCAACAATCTTTGGCGAACGAGTGCGGCAATCTCTGGCGGCGTATCAGTCATCGGTCTCGCCGACCTCCATTAACAACGAGCTTACTCCTAAGCTTTCCGCACGGCTTCGCAAATAGAGCATATCGCAATCCACGGCCAACAGATTCTTGACATCGCGAAGCTGTAATTCTGATTTTGAGTTTCGCGCCCAGTACAATTTGGAGAGAATCAGATCTTCAAGGCTTACAATCCAGATTTGAAAGTCTTCCATCGTTATCTGCTTCCGTCTCGCAAACTCCTCTTGCCGGTAGTCGTCTTTCTTTAGAACAATACAATCCAATTTGATAACCGTTTCACTGTGAATAAGGTTAAATGTCGAATGTCGCTTAATAGCATCTCTAACGGCGTGACGATCTACATAATAGTCAGGCTCAAACAAGCTGATTAGAACATCCGTCTGATCTGCGGCGAGTTTAACCACTAAGTCAATGTCGCGAGTCATCCGAGGCTGTGCATAATAGTTCATGGCCATGGACCCGGTTAACATGAATGCTATTCCGCCGGATTCGAGCCGTTCGGAAACATCGCGCAGCACATCGAGTTCTGTCTGTATCATGCGCCGAAGAATTATAGTGTCAGGCCGTTGTTAAGAGAAATCCGATGAATAACCTACTCAAACACTGCCCCGTGGTGATTGAAACCCCGGTTGCCTGGGGAGAGATGGACGCGTTTCGTCACCTTAATAATACGGCATACTTTCGTTACTTTGAGAGTGGCAGGATTGCTTATTTCGAACGGCTGAATCTGCTGGAGTACATGGAAGAGACGGGAGTTGGGCCAATTCTCGCGTCGACAACTTGCCGTTTCAAGATACCGCTGACTTACCCGGATTCAGTCTCCATCGGGACCCGCGTATCAACAATCGAAGCCGATCGCTTCACGATGGAATATTTCGTCGTCAGTCTCAAACACCAGAAAATTGCCGCTGAGGGAACTGGATTGATCGTCTGTTTCGACTACAACCAGAACAAGAAAGCGGCACTACCGGCAGAATTGAAGCGACGCATTGAGGAGTTGGAAAACTCGATCAAATACAGTTAGACAGGATTTATCTTGTACATCCTGTAAAATCATGCACATCCTGTCTAAAGACTGACCTGGAGATTTCAGTTCACATGAAGAATTTTGTAAACCGATTTTTGTTGCCTACATGCTTGATTGTCTTTTCTGCGACGACTGGTGCGCAAACAAGAACCCTTCCGAAACTACTACCTGTCCGTGAACAACAGTTGACCAGAGAGGCATGGCTAAAGAAGCGACTCGACACATTGCTTCTTCCCATGATGCGTCAGCAGAAAATCGACCTGTGGATTGTTACGAATGAAGAGTTTCACGCTGACCCGGTTACGGCTTATATCGCACCGCCTCTTCCTTACGTTGGCCGGCGTGACTTCTTTATCTTTGCAGATCGCGGCGGAGACAAACTCGATCGCATCGCGCTGGTGCGTTATGCGGAAGAACACCTGAAATATTTCTTCGAAGTCCTGAATCCGCCAGGCAATGAGATCGCCGCCACCCTGCGCCGCATCGTCGAAGAACGAAAGCCCAAAACAATCGCCCTCAACATGGGCGGAACACGTGGCGCCACGAACGGTCTTACTCACGACGCTTACAAGTATTTGACAGAAACTCTGGGACAGGACTATGCGTCGCGGTTTGTGCCGGCAGCGCCGTTGATTGTCGAGTATATGGATACGCGACTGCCTGAAGAGCTCGAACACTATCGCACCGCAGTCGAGCTTACAGACGTATTGACGCAACGCGCGTTTTCAAACGAAGTCATCAAACCCGGTAAGACGACGGTTGGTGACGTTCGCTGGTGGTTTCTGCAACAGATAAACAATCTCGGGTTGGACACCTGGTTTCAACCGGATCTGCGCATTCAAAGAAAGAATCAGGAAACCAGCAAGACACTTCAATTCCTCAGTGTGGCCGAGGAGTCAACCATCATCGAGCGTGGAGACGTGATTCATATCGACTGTGGTTTGAACTATATGGGGTTGAGCACTGACTGGCAGAAGATGGCGTACGTGTTGCGCGAAGGTGAAAAGGATGCGCCCGAAGGATTAAAAAAGGCGCTCACGAATACAAATCGATTGCAGGATTCATTGTTCACTCACATCGCACCGGGAGCGAAAGGGTTTGAGGTTTACGACGCTACGATGGCAGACATGAAGAACCTCGGGATTGAAGCAATGATCTATTCGCACTCGGTCGGTAATCAGGGACACGCGCTTGGCGCCAGTATCGACTTTCGTCGCCCGGCGGCGGGAGCGACATTGGAGCCACCGTTCCGTGAAGGCTCATACACTTCTATCGAATTGAACACGAGTACACCGGTTCCGGAGTGGGGAGGGCAGAAAGTCACCATCATGATGGAAGACGATGCCTATCTAACAAGGGACGGAATGAAGTGGTTCCGTCCGCGACAGACAGCGTTTTATTTAATCCGCTAAGCACGCATTAGTGACACCGGTGCTTGCAGTCGTTCTTAGCTTCTTTTGCTCTCCGTTCACAGATCTTGCGCTCGTGCTTGAAGGGTATCAGCCCGCAAGCATCTTTCTTCACGTGGTAACTGTCGGCGCAGTGGTCTGTGCAGCGGCTTCCATGGCGGCGTGCGAAAGTCGTCGTGGACAATCCCGCGATCAGAATCAACACTGAAAGCCCCGAACCCACAACCAGTCTCACCTGTTTCATCTCATTTCTCCTTTTCAAGATTAAGGGGAGATTCGGTCGAGGGGATTGCAGATAACATGCCACAAAAGGCACAAAAAGCACAAAAGAACAGGGGAAAACTCTTGTGCTTTTTGTGCCTTTTTGTGGCTAACAGACGAACGGCATAGCTAATCGATTGGCTCGGCCGTGATTTGTGGTTGATTCTTCAGTGGACCAACTCCCTGCTTCCCTGGATGATCGGGAATATCAATCTGGATCTCAGTCACATTGTTAAAGTAATTCAGTTCCGGGAGTTGATGGCAAAAACCGATCGGATCCGTGAAAGGACATGGCTCGCCAGGCGCCGCTACGAACGGCGGATTGACAGTGATCCGGATGATGTACGTGCCTGGAGGAACGGGATCCTGTCCATCTCCCCCATCCAGAACGAAATACTGACCAGCAAGCTGCCAAACATAAGTATCGGCCCAACCCATGCTAATTCCCTGATTGCCGGCAATGGCCGGTTCTGTCGCGGTAGCTGGCGCACCACAGCTTAGAAAGTTTCGATCGTTGTTGGCAGGGCCGGGAAAGTCCTGGAATTTTTCTATGTCAATCATGCAAAAGCCACGCTTGGCTGCACGCCAGGTGTGACCCGTTGCCGGATCAATCAATTCGTAAAGACTGTAATGTCGAAAGTGGAAGTGCCGGTGACAGGTGGCGAACTCAAAGAGTCCATCACCATTGGCGAAATGGACATTAGGATCTCCGACTGCCAAATCAGCAGTGCCGATGTTGGGCGTAGACACAGTGAAACGTATCAGCGTATGTTCGCCCGGTGTGATTCCGCCTTCTTGAACACTACAGAAAGCAGCCGATAACTTTTCGTCGCGCACCACCCAGTTTTGCAAGAGCCGCTTTTGGTCGACAATTAAGTCAGGCTTGCCGGAAACAGGGGCAATGGCCTTGGCTTTCTGAAAAACCAGGGCTGTTACGATCGTTAAAGTAATTGCAGCAAAGAGGACAGTCCACTTTTTCATCTGAGGTCTCCTTTGTGAAAGTGAAAGCGCTGTTTTCGGGGGACCTAAGTAGATAACCGCGGCCAGAGAATGTCAAGGGTTGACTAGATCCGGTTCCTCACCGGGCGGAAAGTGCCGAAAACAAGATCAAACAGTGGGGAGGTGACGCCGAAGCGCAACTCAGGAGTTTTATGGTGGTGCAGTAGGTGATATTTTCTAAGATATCTGATTATTCGCAGACGGCTTCTTCCGTGGTGGCATTGAAAATGAAGCCATTCGTAACAGAAGTAACCGGCTGCCATTCCGATGAAAAGCCAGGATGCTGCTGCCCACGAACCAATCGCCGCCCATGCCAATAACAAGTAAGCGGCGGCAATTGGTGCACTCAGGAACAAGCTGCCGAAAATGCGGTCCCTTGCGGTTGGATCGTCGTGGTGTGACAGGTGCGCGTGATAAAGGAGCTTACGGCCTAAAGGCGACCGCGCGTCATAGTGAAAAATGAAACGGTGTAGGCCGTATTCGATCAAACTCCAACTGAAGAACCCCAAGCTGAGTAGCAACCCGACGATTCCCGCGGAAAAACCTTCACGCCTGGCAATCAATCCGAGGCAGAGCGCCACAGCCGTATAGAAATACAAAGGGAAAAACTGCTTCCAGGCCGCGGCTCGCATTAATCATCTCCCGCTGAAAAACGTCACGAGAGTCACACTTTAGAATTGGCACGGCCGGTCATAGGTTGCCTCTGTGTCCTCTGTGCCTCTGTGTCTCTGTGGTTTATTCACCACAGAGGCACAGAGACGCAGAGAAGAGTGAAGTTGATGACTTTCGAGGCAAAGCCGTGATAAAGAATGCAACTCGGATAAATGGAAACAACCTTACCCTGGTGACGAGGGTGCGTTCCGACATCAGTTGGAACGTATCTTCAACCACATCGCGCTCCGCTGGAGCGCAAATTTATTGAGAGAGAAGGCTATAAACATGGTGCTCCTCCGGAGCACTTCATAACACAGCATCAGATCACACTACTTTTTGTGCAAAGCTGTCATCCGCTATGAATTCGTTGGCGAACCCTCTCATCAGCGTTGTAATGCCCGTCTATAACGCGCTTCCTTTTCTTGACGAGAGCATTGGCAGCATTCTCGGACAAACTCTGAGTGATTTTGAGTTTGTAATTCTTGACGACGCTTCCACTGACAATTCGATCGCACGCTTGCAGGAGTGGGCGGCTCGCGACAAGCGAATACAGATTCACCAAAGCACGAATCGACTTGGACTTTCCGGCAGCTCAAACGCCGTTATCGCGCAGGCGCGTGCTGCGATCGTGGCGCGCATGGACGCCGACGACATCGCTCATCCGGATCGGCTGCGACGGCAGTGGGAGATCATTCAGAACAGTCCGGATGTTGCTGTCGTTGGCACGCTCTGCAATGGAATTGATGCCAGCGGACGCGAAGTGCGTCCGCGTGATCGCTGGCGAATCGTGCGGCGTTCCGGTTACATTCCGTTTCCTCACGGCTCGGCAATGTTTCGCCGCGAAGTGTTTGATAAGGTGGGCGGTTATGAGGAAACTGCGATTGCCGGCGAAGACCAGGATCTGTTTTCGAGAATGGCAGCACACGGCCGGATCGTTACTCTTCCCGACGTCCTTTACAGCTATCGTTATCATGCAAACAATGCGACGCTCTTCAATGGCCTGCGTGCGATTGGCGAGAACCATTCCAATAACGGTGATTCCCTGGCCGCATTCTACATGCTGGGCGCGATGCGACTCTGGGCAGGTGAACCACCGATGTTGCTCGAGGCAATGCTCGAGCAAAAGTCTTTCAAATGGGACCCCAGGAGTTTAATGATCTTCGTTTCAGCGCTATGGGCACACGTTAGCCCACTCACATTGAAAGTTGTCCTGCGTGGATCGATCAGAGTTCGCGACCTGCTCGCAAGCATTACAGTGAAGGACGGGAAACCTTACGAATGGCGATCAGAATAACCGCCGCAGGCATGGGTGCGCGTGGAGAACGGTAAGTTACCGCATCTGAATCAAATGAGAAATGTAATCTTCGGAATCAACATTACGCTGGATGGCTGCTGCGACCACACCAAATTAAGTGGTAATGACGAAATATTTGAATATTACGCACACCTCATGCGATATGTGGACTTACTCGTCTATGGGCGTAAAACCTATCAATTGATGGTTCCTTTTTGGCCCGATGTCGCCAAAAACCATTCTGGACAGACAAAAGCAATG
>Ga0126376_10001994_pt1 | contig 11365 bp, 9 predicted proteins | sample PanSoiMetPlot_15_FD_92760 | JGI IMG/M metagenome (GOLD analysis project Ga0126376, IMG submission 92760) | Tropical forest soil microbial communities from Panama - MetaG Plot_15 | ecosystem: Environmental > Terrestrial > Soil > Tropical forest > Bulk soil | place: Panama | collected 2016-02-17
AACAAACAGATCTCACACGGCGAAGCGAACGTCAAAGGAACTGCGACTCACGAACTATTAGTCGACGAGAAAGGCCGCAAAGTCCTCACGCGAAAACGCTTCATTTGATCCCAAAGTTTTAGACGAAGCGAACTCGTTCGAGCACCTTTTGATTGCCGCGCATGCGGATGACGTGCGTCGGCAACGGTCGTCGTGGACCGGTGGGCTTGCCTCCAACTGGACCAGCCGCTCTGAAGCCTTTCGTAGGCGCTGCCGTTCTTGCGGACTCATCGAAATCTATCGCATCCGATTCCAGCAGAGTTGCGACAAACGTGTGCACCTCGTCGGTAGTAGTCCCTTCATTCGGTAGCGCGCTCACCACTGCCGCGCGTTTGCCCGACGAGCCGACAAGAACCGGTTCAGCGGCAAAAGTGACGACGCCTTTCAGATCTTTACTTAATGAATCCAGTGAGACTTCGCGGAAGTGCGTCGCTTCAGCTATCTGTTCGTCCCCAATCGAACGCGCTGAAACCTCGAGACGTGCTTTCGGCGGCGCGCCAATGAGACGCTTCAGATCGTCGCGCGTTGACGGCGTCAGGATCGACGCTCCTTTTCCTTTCATCTTGGGCGGCGCGCCAGCGAGACTGGATCGCGGCGCAAGCATCGCTGCGCTGCCGAGCGAAATGTCGTGTCGTGTAAACGCCTCCCCAATCGCCTTCTGATTAGCGCCGCCATTGAGTTTCTTATCCGCTAACACCATCGCGCGTCCGATTGACTGAAAGAAGCGAGGAGTTTCCGGCGCCTCTCGTGCTGCCGCCGCCAGGATTTTTCCGAGTGTCTGCGCCGCTTTCCACAAACTTGCCTGGTCCTGCTTGGGCTGGTTCACAAAAATATTGCGCAGCGCATCGTAAAAACATCCCGCGAATACGCGTCCGAAGCTATGAACTTCTGAAGTAAGGACAGACGGCTTTCCACGCTTTGGTAGCGCGGATGGCAACTGCCATTTGAAGTTGTTCAAAGCGCGACGAGGAGCAGAGCTGTCGAAGTCCGCGCCGTTCTCGCGCTTTGTGCCGTCGGCGAGATCTTCCATCAGACTCTCGACGAAGTTGGCTTTGCCGAGGTCCTTCGTTACTGCCAACAGCGAGGTACGCGTTTCCTTGTCGGAAAGCGCAGTCAGTATCGCCATGCAGTCGCCGAATGCTTCGTGAAAGGCGTTGGTTTCGGGGAAGGTGCTGGTCCACAACTCCGGTCGCAACACGTCAAGAAAGGCGTGACCGGACTCATGCGAAACCACGTCGGTGCTGGCGCCGCTGAAGGTGCTTTTGTTCCCCGTGGTGAATTCGTAAAAATCAAGACCCGCCTGCGTATAGCCCGCGTTCAATTGAAAGCCTGCATTCGGCGTTAACGCCAATTTTTTTGGCGATGAAGTTCCCCATGCTTTCAGTTTGCCGTCGATCATTTCCCACACCTCGACTGCGCGCAACGCCGCCTCCCGACATTGCCAGAAGAGAAACTCCGGAGTGCCGACGTTGTGAATTCCTTCCTTCGCTTTCCCGTTGAAGGCGAAATCGGCGAGCCCGGCGGTGCGTCTGGCGTGCGGTTTTATTTTCCGGTTCGCAGGACCAACCTTGGCCAGAGGGTCGTTGGGGATAAAGATGATCATGAGGCAATGTCCTTCTCAAATCAGCGTCGGGGGATGGGAGTGATCAGGTTGTTGCGGGCGAGGGTTATGTCGATCATGCCTTCGAACTCAAATTCCTCCCTCCCCTCTACGTTTTTCAGCTTGTCGATGGCGCTCAGGATAGAATCCTTAAACCCGGCGCGTTGAGTCAGACCCACGGTTTCGAGTGGATACAACCGTCCACTCTCCTTAAGATCCACTTCTTCCATGATTTCCTCATACGCATTTTTGCTGAAATACCAGGGCCACTCCTGCACGGTAGACAACTTAGCCGGCTCTACACCGGTAGGTGGAGGCTTTTTCTGAAAGCGCTCAGCTACTTTGCGAAAATCATTCTGAAACGAACCGTTACGCCAGAATCCCGGCAACGCATGATTCTTAAAGAGAAAGATCACGGGATAGATATCGACGTATTCGAGACAGGCAGCCAAAAGCAATGCGAGGTCAATACAAGTTCCACGCCGGCCTTCGATGATTTCAGTTGGCGTGCGCAGGCGTTGAGCACTCAAATTATAAGTCGGTGGTGGATTGATGTAGCTGAGCTTGTAGTTGTAGATCAGCGCCGACCAGATCGCCTGCACCTGTTCGTCTACACCCTTGATCGATTCATCGTCATGGGGATCGATGCACTGATAACCGTCGAACCCGGCGTCGCTGTTATCGCGCAACGCCATCACATAATTCTGGGCCGCATCAACAATCCTGCTGACGGCCGGATCGCGCGGTAACACAAAAGACGGCAGCCACACACGCTCCACATCGTTACCACGCCATTCATCAAGCGGAGGCAAAGTCACTCGGTACGTCTGTCGATGCAGCAACTGGTTTTCCCATGAAACCTCAACATAGAGTGCGGTGTGAATGTTCTCGTTGTTGAGAAGCTCAGTTGAATAAAGGAGCGGAACGCGAATGATCTTATTGAGGTCCAAAGGATTCTCGACCATGTCCACGGCGCAGCTAAAACGCGAACTCTGGCCTCCGACATAGAGGATCACTTCCACTCGAATGTCCTTCACTCGACCCGTTTTCTCTTTCCGGAGCAGAAACCTTTCGAACAGTTCGCAGTTGTTGTGAAGCATCGAGTAGTTAAGATTCGGACAGCTCTTGATTTCAATCGAGAAGAGCTTGCGAGCGTCCTCCTCAGGCGCGAGCGTCAACACCTTCTCTTTATCAGAGAGCAAAGTGGTCTTCATGTTGCGAGTAGCCGCACTCTCCTGCTTCATCAAAGAACGCTCGCTCCAAAGGACCACGCCGGTGCCGGTCAAAGTCGCGCTCTGTTTCTTCAACGCATCGCAGGCGAAGTTGAATGCTTCGAGCGTGTCCCAGTTGAAACGACGCCACGCTTCGTAGAAGTTGCTGAAGAAGAGCTCAGACAAAGCGTCCTCAAACTCATCCTGAAAACCGATCGCAGCAGCAGCTCCGGCCGCCACAGTAGCCGCACAGATGCGAGCCGCCGAGAAGAAGATGTTGAAAGAAACAAGGGCCGGTTTCTGGGCAGCGATATTGAGAATCGTTGCAAGCTCATCGGCCTTTACCGGATCGCCACCGCCGAATTTGCCTTTCAAGAGATAGCCGTCATAGACCGACGACATATCGATGACGCCCAAAGCAGCGGCTTGATTATTATCGAAGCCCGACAGATGGATAACATCAGGAGACCGGTCGGCTATGTGACCTCGCAATTCATCGCGCGTTTCGTCCACGCTGAACTCGGTTTCCTTCAGAGCCAGCCCGGTCGTAACAAGACTGCGCTCAGAATCGAAATTGTAGTTACTCCGCAAATCTCCAGGTGCGCTTTCAATAATCAGAGCTCGCGAGAACTTCTTTTTTTTTGGCGGCTGCGCGGGTGCGTCGTGGCGGTCGAGATGGCGAACCACCATCAGCGGCTTTCCGTCGCGGAATGCGCGAGTGCCGGCACTTAGCATGTACTCCCAAGGAAATATGCGCGCTTCCCATCCTTCACTCTCAGTCGTGAAAGGTATGCTGACCTCGACAGTTCCACAGCCTGCGAGATAACGAAGCTGGTCCTTCGTGATCCCGATTTTCACCAGCTCTTCAACTGTGCGCTTCGCTTGTTGTTCGCGTGCAAACTCGGAAGTGTTCCAGCGTCGCCGGTTGCAAAGCACGTACGTCCACTGCATCGCCGCGCGTTGCAGATCACGGCTGCTTTTAAAAACGATCGGCGCGCCACCTTGAGTACGCAACTGGATCGTGATGAAGCTTTCCTGCGATGGCTTTTTCTGAACACTCTTCTTCGCTTTACCGGCGACAAGAGTCCCAGATCCGTTCGTGGGCTGTGACGCGCTGTTGCCATTGGTCGAGCGCACACGAGCCCTGGTTGCAGTCGTTCGGCTCTTTCGCGCCTTCGCCGCGCGAGTGGCTCGAGGTGTCATGCGTTTTTTAGGCATCGGGTTTTTTTAGCCTGTCACCTTGAGGAAGAAAGGATCGATCGAAACTTTCACTGGAGACGTGTTGTTGACGTCAAGCAACGTGCTGGTGGTCCAGTTTGCATTGCGTTGGTAGACCACGCCGGACGGAAAATTCTGTTTCCGCGGCGTATTGTTGGCGGAAAAAATTCCGTAGAAGTCGTGTCCCAACGCCATCAGGTGGGCGTAGTCCCCAAGGTAAGGATCGAATTTTGCCGCTGGTGTATCGGCCGGCGTGGTGGCCAGAGTCAGTGTGGTCCAGGAAGTTCCATTCGTGGTTAATTCCAGTTTGGTAACCCAGCGTTGCGCTGCCGCAGGACCACTGAGTTGCTGGTACAGGAATCCCAATTTGCCGGCGTCGTTGACGGCCAGGCCTGGATTCAACGCGTTTCGAATCGTGCGCAGATCTGTCGACCACGTTTTTCCACGATCTTTCGAGCGCAGCAGGTGCAACACGTAATCGGAGCCATGATCGTCGTTGTATGCGATATACACCACATCGCTGTTGCTTGGATCGACCACCAGCGCTACGTCGCCGCCCGTGCGTTGCAGTCCCAAGGTGCCGCTGAAATCAAACTTGGTGCTCTGGACCACACGCACGCCGGCTTTATGGTCCAACGGATCTACCAGATCTGAAAAAGGCTTCGCACCAGTGCCGCCATTGTCATCACGTAACACGACGATGTCGGCCGTCCCTTTTTCAGATTGGTCATCGTACGATCGCCAGGAGTGATAGATCGCGTAGGCAGTGCCGTCAGGATGAATCGACGGACGTACCGGTGGACCATCCTGGCCGGAAGTTTCTCTTGACTCGATGCGAATCTGTTGGAAATCCGGAGTCGTGCTCGCCGCATTCAACGATTGATCGATAGTGGCTGTTGCGCCGTCATCTACGCCGAAATCGTTGTTGCCGACATACAACCGATCCTTGCCTTTGTCTGGTCCACTCGCGACTGTGGCGACCTGAACGTAAGGCTGGTCAACACCCTTGCGATCGACAAGGATCTCCATTGGCGTCGAGCTCATGAAATTTTTCGCGCGCAGGATGTTCATGCGTGTGGTTCTTGAATCTCCACGCAAAATGCCTGCGTAAAGAACATTCGAGCTCCGGCTGAACTTCACGGTGATGTCGCCGGTGCCGGTGCGATTATTTGCGCCGGGCACGATCGAGTTTAGGGTCCAGGTTTTTCCGCCATCCTGCGAGATATAGATCGGCGCGAACTGCCCTTGTTGCGGATCGGGAGTAAATGCCGTGGCAACTATCTGCTGGGGGTTGGCAGGATTCACAGCGATCGTCGGCTCACTGTCCTGATTAGTTTCGCCGCTGAGCGATCGCGGAATGATGTTAACGAGCAGAACGCTTGGCGTCGCGGCTTTCTTCGCAGCCTTCTTCTTCGGTGCCTTTGCGCTCTTGCCGGTCTTCTTCGATTTACTGGTGGAACTCGACGCTTTTTTGCTTTTCTTCTTTGCAGGCATGTTCCCTCGCCTCCGCGAAGTGGGGTGATGATGATGATTACTTAGTTTTTTCGGATTCGATGATCTTCTTTATGCCACCCGGTTGACTGTAAGGTTGAAAGTCGAGCGGATCGAGAGCGACGTACGTGTCCATCGTCTCGGCAGGCGCGGCTGCGGCGGCGGTCTTCTTTGCTGCCTTGCTGCCCTTTGGAGGTTTCTCGGGTGTAGTTTTTTGAAGCATGAAATGACCCTGTTGGCCCGGATGAAACTTCGGCGCGTTGTACCACATCACATCGGTGCTGGCAGGAAACCGCACGATGATTTTCTTCTTCTTGTGTTTGCCTTTGTGTACGTCGTCAACTTCGACAACTGCGTCGCGCCATTTTGGATCGTGTTCGCTGACAGGCTTGCGGCGCGTGGTTACCGCAGCAGCGAGGGCGCTCTTTGACGCGGTCTTCGTCGCTGCCTGTTCACCTGGCGGCAACGTCACTGCCAGGACCTTTCCCGAAACCACAAGATCCGCATCGTCGAAATGCCGGCGACGTTCGCGTTCGCGGTGGCGCTCAACCGGATCCTCTGCAGCGCTGAGCATCGCGGAGTGGCTGGCCTGGAACGGTTCTTCAATTAACGAACGCACTTCGATGCTTTCGCCATACTGCCCGCTGACAGTATGAAAGATCAGTTGTTGGCCCACCTTCGGCTTGATAGCGCCACTCAACTGCACCGTGATCTCCTGTCCGGCGTACGCGGCGAGATTCGGTGGCGCTTCGATAAGCTGATCGACAGTGACGACAACCGTGTTGCTGTCCACGGCCACAGTCTTCATCGTGGCGCTCTTGAGTTTCTTAACAGTTCCTTTGAATACGAACGTTGGTTTTTCGGTTTGCGCTGCTTTGCGTGCCGGCATCCTTGCCTCCTTGCCGTAATGTTATCGCTGAAACGTTCGAAGTGACTCTATCTCTATCGATGTTCAATTACCGAAACAACTGCCAACACCAAACAGACAATCGCTGAAACGGGACGCAGCCAGTACATCGGAATGCGCTTGCGCAAACCGCGTCCAAGTGCGAGTGCGAGCACGCCTTTCGTGATCAGGGCCAGCGTGCCGGCCAGCCAAACGACGAGTGGCAATCTGTATCGTGCGGTTAACGTGGCGGCCATGATCTGGCCCGGGTCTGCCCATTCCGAGAAAAGAATCGCCAGGAACGTGATCAGCGCGCCTTTCGCAACCCGGACGTCATCGTCGTCTGTTTTTGACGTCCTGTCCTTTTTCTTAAACCAGATAACCATCGCGGTGATGAAGAACGTGATCGAGCTTGTCAACATCACAAAGTTTTGCGGTAACTCAGCGATGATCCGGCCCAGCAATACCGCCACGAACATCTTCACCGCGAACGCCGCAGCGAAACCGGAGAAGATGCTTAACGCAGAAAAGCGCACCGTCAGCGATCCGATCATCAAGAGACTCCGATCGCCTACCAACTCCGAGAGCAGGATCGCCCCGTAGATTGCGAAGATGACGTAGAACAGATTTACATTCATTGTTGACCTTGCAGAAAGATCGAAGATACCACGGGCTTGCCCCGTGGAGCTTCACGTTTGCTGCTATTTAGCTGGGAACGTGAACCTCCACGGCCCAGGGCCGTGGCATCCATCCTACTGTTTGTGATCGTCGGTGTAGCGACGAGCGTAAGACTCCACGGGACAAGCCCGTGGCATCTTTCCACTTTCAACTTTTGGAAGGCCGAATTGACGAGTGTGCGAGGCGCAGAGGCTCGGGAAATCAGCCTGTCATAAGAAAACGCGCGGACGATAATACTGTTGCGCGCCCAAAGTCAACGGTTTTGGCAAGACGTGTTTTGGCAAGACGCTCGCAGTGTTCCACTCTGTATCCACAGATTACACAGATTCAAAAAACAGTCTGTGTAATATGTGGATTAACAAAGCTCTATTTGGGACACGGGGTTGGCGACGGTGTCGGCGCTGTATTCGACTTTGCCGACATGTGGACAATCAACTTTACTGAGTTATCTGGTAGTTTCCTGAAGGCGAAGACTTTATCTACCGTGGTTTGTTCGTTGTGTAAGTCTGTCAAGGTTACGGTTCCCATGGCCACCGCCGTGTTTCCATAGATCTGAATACCTTTGACACCTCCGGGAAGGTCGTTACTGTACTTGCAGTCTATCCAGGGACCGCGTGCGAACCCCTCACCGTCATTCGGATATTCGTGTTGGTTGCCACCGATGAAATACGAGAGTGTGCCGGCCCTGTCCGTTCTGAAGGCATGCGGTGCGTATGCCAGCGTTGGGCGGAACAATAGTTTGTAAGGCCCATTGAAATCGTACATTTTGTCGACGAACTCGTTGGCCTTTTTCTCCCAATCACTATTTGGAATTCGGCTCAGCTTGGAGATTTCCACCAGCCCTGCACACCACGCCGTCTGGAGATCGTCTATGTCTTTTGGTGTGATCACAGGCGGAGTTGGACTGGGTTGGCCGCCGATCGGCGTCGATGGGGTTGAGCAACTGACGACAAACACAGCCAGGATCACCAGCAAACTGCAGCCGCACAACAAATGGGTTAGCGCTCGCATTTTTATCCTTTAGGACAATACGGGAATTTTTTTGGTCACGGGCTTTGCCGTTACCGCTTCAGACCTGCTTGACTACCGATTGAAAGGAAAAATGTTGGGACTTGAGGTATTGCGAAGTAGAGAATACTGCCGCCCAGATGGATTGACAATAGTGGTCGCCTTGATCGCTAATTGTCACGTCAAGCCTTAATCCATTCGAAAGGAAAACCGATGTCTATCAAGTACACCTTACTTGCGGTGGTTGTAATGATCTTCGTTCAAACGGGGACCGGATACAAAGTCGAAACTCGCTACCCCGTTCCCGGCAACGGTGGTTTTGATTACGTAACGATCGATAGCGCGGCGCGACGTCTCTACTTATCGCATGGCACGCAGGTGGACGTGATCGATCCGGACAACGGCAAGTTGATCGGGACGATCGCGGACACGCCCGGAGTTCACGGCGTTGCACTTGCACCCGAGTTCAAGCATGGATTCAGCAGCAACGGTCGTGAAAACAAAGTCTCGATGTTCGATCCCACGACGTTGCAGCTCATCAACAAGATCGACGTGGGTAAAGGACCCGACGGCATCTATTACGATCCGGGCACCAAGCGCGTCTTCACAAACAATCATGGTTCACACGACATCACTGCGATCGACGCCAAGACGGGCGCCGTTGCAGGCACAGTAAAAGTTGAAGGTGACGGCGAATCGGCGGTCGTTGCGGACGGTGTTGTGTATTTGAACCTCGAAGACACAAACGAAGTCGTCGTCTTCGATCCGAAATCACTGGAAGTGAAGAAGCGTTTTCCGATCGGCGTCGCAAAGACACCGACCGGTCTGGCCTACGACGCGAAGACGAAACGATTGTTTATCGGTTGCCGTAACGACCCGAAGATGGTTGTGATGGATGCGGAGTCAGGAAAAGTGATCACCAGCTTCGCGATCGGACGCGGCGTGGATTACGCGGCATTCGATCCTCAAGCAAAACTGGTTTTCTTTTCGTGCGGCGAAGGCGTGCTGAGCATTTTTCACGAAAAATCTGCCGATGCCTACGAAGACGCGGGGCCTGTGAAAACGCAGTCTGGTGCGCGAACCATGGCCTTCGATCCGAAGACGAAAAAGATCTTTCTCAGCACAGCCGAATACGTCGAGAGTCCGCCGGCGACGCCTGGAGGAAGACCACAACGCAGCATCAAACCCGATTCGTTCGTGGTGCTGGTCGTGAGCAAGTAGAAAAAAACTGGTCGACACCTTTTATCACGTATTTTTTCGAAGCCGCTCCGCACTGTATCTCTGGACTAACCGTCTTGTTTATCTGCTTACCCTGGACGCAACGCCGAACAGTGCGTGAGGGCTTGAACTACTTAGGGCGCGAGTTTAAAAACTCGCGCCCTCTTTTTCGTGCGCTCAAGTCCTCCTTTTGAGAAAGTTGCCGCTGAATTGGGAGTTGCTAATTGCGAAAAGCTAAATGCGAGATAAGGGCTGGACTGGTGAACTGGGCTCCAGAAAAGCCCGGCGTGGATACAACTAAACCGTTGGCGAAAAAGGAAATTACTTTTTGCGTAACGCGGCCTTCCCTCAGAAGTCAGATTCAGGCTTGGAGGATGTCAGTACCGTAACGCGGTAGCGTCGGGTCAGTCTCGCATACGATATTCTTAGGAAGTGCCATGTACGACCCGACGCTACCGCGTTACGGTACTGACTGCATCAACAATGATTCATTTATGAGAGTGATGTATGACAACGATTAAAGTAGCCCCAGTAAAATCACCCATCTCGATCGATCTCCTGGAGAAAGTCGATATTCGCGTTGGCACGATCAAGCTGGTCGAAGACGTCAAAGGTTCTGACAAGCTCGTTAAGTTGACCGTTGATTTCGGCGATCACACGAGAACGATCCTGGTTGGGATGAAACAGGAGCGAGAGGACCCGAAGCAGATCGAAGGCACGCAAACTCTATTCGTGATAAATCTCGAGCCGAAAAAGATCATGGGCGAGGTCTCACACGGCATGCTGCTCGATATCGGATATGCAGACGGAATCAAACCAGTTCTCGCGCAGCCTGAAGCGGAAGTGCCGAACGGCGCGAGAGCCGGTTAAAACCGCTGCGGCGCGCCGCTCACGACGCGCACCGTGTCGCGCGCGATTAGTAATTCTTCGTTTGTTGGGATCACAAAGACTGCAACGCGCGAACTATCCCCGCTGATCTGACCGTTCTTACCTGCGCCGTGCGTTGCATTCAGTTCCGCATCGAGCTCAACCCCTAGCCAACTCAACTCGCCACAGATTTTGGCCCGTATCTCCGAAGCGTTTTCGCCTATCCCGCCAGTGAAAACGATCGCCTCCGCGCCGTTCATCGCCGCAAGATAACTGCCAATGTATTTACGCGCACGATAGCAGAAGATCTCAATCGCCAAACGCGCGCGACGGTCGTCGTGCTCGTGTGCCTCAGCCATCAACTCACGCATGTCGTCAGTCAATCCCGAAATCCCGAGCAGTCCTGACTGCTTGTTGAGCAGCGATTCGACCTCGCGTGACGATAACCCTTCCTTCGTTCCGATCAGATCGACGATCGACGCGTCGATATCACCGGAACGTGTGCCCATCACGAGACCTTCGAGTGGCGTGAATCCCATCGATGTGTCGATGCTGTTGCCGCCCTTGATCGCGGCAATCGAGCAACCATTGCCGAGGTGGAGGGTGATGATGTTGGTTGCGTCTCGCGCAATGCCTCTCAGTTTGCGATAACGATAAGCGACGTAACGATGCGAAGTGCCGTGAAATCCGTAACGACGAATGCGGTGACGTCGATACAGTTGATACGGTAACGCGTAGAGGAACGCATGTTCCGGCAGTGTCTGATGGAATGCGGTATCGAAAACCGCGACTTCGGGCAGCGCACTGCCTAAGGCTATGCGCGCCGCGATGATGCCCTGGATGTTCGCCGGATTGTGCAGCGGCGCAAGCTCGATGCAGTCTTCAATACTACGCAACACCTCGTCGGTTATGAGCACCGAGTTCGTGAAGCGTTCGCCGCCATGGACCACGCGATGACCAACCGCGTGAATGTCAGCAATACTACTGACCTCGCTCAATCCCGATTCTTCGCCGATGGCCCAACGAAGAATCATCTCCACAGCAGCACGCGTGTCCCGCACCGGTTCCGCGAAACGCTTCGGCGGCATGCCTTCAGATGTGAACGTCACGATCCCTGCGCCGCCGACGCGTTCGATGAGTCCATGGGCC
>Ga0126376_10001995_pt1 | contig 11361 bp, 9 predicted proteins | sample PanSoiMetPlot_15_FD_92760 | JGI IMG/M metagenome (GOLD analysis project Ga0126376, IMG submission 92760) | Tropical forest soil microbial communities from Panama - MetaG Plot_15 | ecosystem: Environmental > Terrestrial > Soil > Tropical forest > Bulk soil | place: Panama | collected 2016-02-17
CATCCGGTTCGATCGGAACGCCGTCGTGTTGAGCAAGCCCGACAAAAATCCGGTCGGCACGCGCATCTCCCAGATGGTGACCGAAACTGTCTTGGTTTTGGCACTTCTATGGGCGTAGTAGATTGCAGCCAGCAAGTGTCCGCTCTTAAAGAGGAGGCGTTCACCGCAACGCGGCCGCCGACTTATTATTTGCTGCGGGAAAACGATTCAGCGTCTTCCTTGCCGTAGCATTCGTTGTCGATCAGGAGTAATACATATATATGTACTCAATGACAACGGGTTATGGATACTTGCAACTCGTCGCGAGGGTCCCCCTACGCCTGGACGATTTTCGTGCGCTCGGTGCGTCAGATAATATCCCAGCCGCCACGGCTGGAGCACCTACCAAACCCATCCGCAACGACACCGCACTGAGTCGCACAAACTCAACTTACAAAGCAACGCTTTGCACCTTGCACATGACCTCATCCACATCGGTCCTCCTCTTAATTATTCGCACAGATTGCAGATCCTTTGCCCGGGCTGGGCACATCACGGGACAACCATCTGTTACCCGTGATGCGGCCTGACTCGCTCCCGGCAACCCTCAATACAATCAACGCGCTGGCTGGATTAGCAAAGAAAGCTCCTCGCCAGACGTCCGTTTTTGGATGAGCTTCTTCTCCCTGCTGCTTGGCAACACCAGGCGGTAGCCATCGCCTCGAGATAAGAACACCTTGTTGAGGAATGTCTCGTCTCCGTATCGCGCAAATACAAGCTTAGGCTGATTACCCTGGTTAGCGACTTCGTCGCCAACAGTCAATACGAACTGGCGGTCTTGGCCGTCGTTGCCGTTGAAAACAAGAATTCCAGAATGCAATTCCTCAACCTCGTAGTTGCCGGCTTTCAGTAGAGTATTTCCCACCGAAAAATCGAAGGGTATGTCCACGACCAAGCGGTTGCTGCTTTGAGCATACGCCGGTGTGACCAGCGCTGCTCCAAACACGGCTATCAATGCAAACATAAACTTCATCAAACTCTGCATACTTTTCCTCAGTCTTTGAATTGATTCACGATGGTCGTGATTACACACTGCCTTTTCCAAATCGATAGCCCGACTACATACGGCTCTATCCGCAGAATGCAGGGCTTTCATTCCAGGAATAACCAAATGCATGAGTGCATACGGATTTGATTCCGTGAAGAACAGGCTGATTGGTCGGACTTGTCAAAAGAGTGTCAAGTGTTTGTACGGTGGAGAATGACAACTTCAGCGAGTCCGTACACAGAGCAACTGTCCGCCGAGCGGACGGCTGATTAACACCGTACGTGGGCGAGAGCCGGGGTTGGAACTTTGTCGAGAACCCGCCGCACGGGAGGTGCGGACAGGAATGATCTGCGAAGGGGATCATCGCTGACGAAGGAATTGGCAATGGCGAGAATATGCGCTTCGGCAGAAGCACGATTCCTCTCGGCGGCGCCGGCATTCTTTGCAAGCCGGTAGAAGTCCCACCCAGTGGCATGAACTTGCCACGCGGCGACTGGAACCGCAAAGCTTTCGACAATCGACAAGGCCTCACGAAGGTGACCGGCCGCTTGTTCCCACTTCTGTTCTGCTATTGCGATTCGTGTTTTCATCTCCCAGGCGAGGGCTCGAATATGGGGATCCGCCGTATCCAACGCGGATTCCAGGAAGGCATCCGCCTCGCCGCGAGCATTCGCAAGATTGCCCGACGCCAACCAGACATTGCTTAAACCCAATTGAGCAGTCATTCGCCAAAACCAGTGCAGGAAGAACTTTGGGGTCATCTCCGGATCACGAACTTGAGTGAAGTATTCGATGGCCTTCTCATATTGCCCACGATGAAGCTCGGCGTACCCAGCGGCAACCTTCGCGATTGTCTTGGGCTGTCCCGTGGGATATTGTGCCTCTGGGCGCATGATGAGGTCGCAGAGTCGACGAGCGCCGTCGAAATCGAAAACCAGAGTCCGCAGCCATGCCTCGCGAAAATTGAATAGCCAAGGGTCATTTCCATTCTTTTCCGCCATTTGTTTCCCCTCTTGCAGAAGTTGCGAGAGCTCCCCGAACCTGCCTAGGCGGAGAAGGGCTACGGTCTTGCCGCTGAGGGCAAAAAAATTAGCGATGAGACTAGTCGGGGTTCCCACCTTCGGAATCCCAGCATCGAAGACCTCGAAGGCCTCCTGATAATTCCCCTGCAAAGCCTGAACATGGGCGTAGATCATGCTGTGGTATGGCGGCGTGGCAGAATCGTTAAGATGGACGAGCGCCCGGTGGGCGGAAACACACAGATCCGCATCTTGCTTGCGCCAGGCGTCATAAATCAGGCGAATTCCAGCCGCGAGCATTTGCGTGCGGGCTAGGAGTAGAGGGTCTCCGAGCGCCCGGCTCACTTCCTCGGCTTCAGCCATTGCTGCAAGGCCTCGATCGGGATCAATAAGGCCATACGGCCGCACTAGGCAACTTAATGCTCGTACCTGAGCGAACCTGAGACCGGTCTGAGCAGCTCGTGAGGCCTCCGCTTCGTATGCTTTGGCAGAGTCGGACATAGCGCCAAGGGCGTAGTGGGCATCGCCGATGAGCTCCAACATCTGAAGCTCCAATTCCGAGCGCACTTCCGAAGGAGCCTTGGGGACAAGCTTAAGGGCGTGTTGCAAAACTTGAATGGAATCGCGGTAGGCAAATCGCGAGGTCGCGTTTTCCGCTGCCAGTAGAAAATGACGGATGGCAGACTCATAGTCGCGACCTTCTTCGAAATGAAAAGCCACTTCGGACGCCAATTCTCGGTGCTCCAGCGTGCAGAGGGTTTTGAGTCTCGCGGCAAGGCCAAGGTGCAACCTGGACCGCGCTCCGTCGGAGAGCAATCTGTAGATAGCCTGCCGATAGAGAGAGTGCCTAAACTCGTAATGAGTCGAAGCGAGCCCGTTGCAAAGATCCAGAATGCCGGCGGACTTAATCACCTGTTGTCGAGCGGCGAGTCGGTCGCACAGATCCTCAATCTGCTCGGGGCCGATGTCCAGCATCGGGGAAATCGCCCAAACTGAAAAGCGCTCTCCAGCAACGCTTGCACTCTTCAAGACGCGTTGCTCTGCCCCGCTCAGCTGATCAAATTGCGTCTCCAGCATTTGTTGCAGTGTCTCCGGCACGCTCGGAGCAATGTTTTCCAAGGGTGTGGTCAGGCTCCAACCGTCCTTGTCCTGGGCGATCAAACCTCGCTCCAGCATGTCCTGCACGATGGCCACCATAAACAGAGCGTTGCCGCCGGAATGACGGTAAACCACGGTGGCCAGACCGGCAGGTAAATTCCCTTGAGAGAATTCCATCGCCAGATATTCAGCAATCAAGGGCTCTTCTAGCCGCTCCAACGCAATCTCGGAGCACAATTGATGAACCTGCAAGTCCTGCTTTAGCCCTTTGAGGCCGCTGTTCGAAAGAACAACATCCACCGGCCGGTACGTGCACAGGAGCATCAGCTTCGCAGCCTCGCGCCGGCGGGCCAGTGCGGAAACGAGATCGAGAGTTGAGGGATCGCTCCAATGGAGGTCTTCAAATACCAGTACAAGAGGATCCTCCGAAGTGATCGCTTCTAATGCCTCGCAAATCTCCCGTACCATCCGCTCCCGCGTCGCCCCCAGGATTTCTCGTTGTAGCGCCTCTCGCTGCTCCGCTTTGACCAGTGCTGGGAACTGAATTAGCCAGGTCGGAGCGCGTTTCGCCAGTATCGGAACGACAGGATTGCCGTCCGGATTCCTGGTTAGCTGGCCCAATGATTCCAGCATGGGATAGTAGGCTTCTTTGCCCCCGAAACCTTCCACGCATTGGCCACGAGCAACCCGCAAAGTGTGATTTCGCACCGCCTGTTGATGAAACGAGTCCACCAATGTCGTCTTGCCAATTCCGGCTTCACCAGTGACGAAAATGACTTGCCGCTGGCCTCGCAGAGCCCTGCGCAGAGAGTTGTTCAGTTCGTCCAAAGCACCCTCTCGGCCCACCATCTTCCTTGTGGTTTCGGTGGCCAGGCCTCGCGACCCAGGGGCGACCTCGTCACTTACCGTCGCTAGGAACTGGTATCCGCGCTTGGGAATGGTCTCGATGAATTCCGGTTTGTCGTGCCGGTCACCCAGAACTTTGCGGATTCCCAGGATGTATTTCTTAATGAGTTCCGGATTTACATAAGTTTCCGGCCACAGTGCTTCCAGAATTTCATCTTGCGTCACCAGGCGCCCGGGATGATCCACCAGATAACGGAGCACGTCGAAAGCCTTCGGTGCAAGTGGCACGCGGTGCTCACCTCGCCAGAGGCACTGGTTTGCCGGATCGAGCCGGAATAATCGGAATGACTTCATGTTTTATCAACAGCTTTCGATGCTTGCGAAGGGATGTCAGAAAGGTACGCCACGACATTTTACGGCAGCAAACTGGGAGGTCTTCACCCTTTTTGTGCAAAGGTCGTCTCCCTGCGTTGTAACGCCATTCCTTTGCCGGCTCCGGTCACTGAAACAAGACCAAAAAGCGACCGGGACGTCACCCTTTCCTGTCCTTAGGTTCGTAAGCTGACAACGTTATGCGAGGAGCTTTCGTAGTTCGACTGGGACCGGAAACAAAACCATCTCAAGGCCTGTTTGAAGGGTGGGCGGAGGAAGTTGATTCTTATGAGGAAATTAGATTCCGTTCAACCGACCAACTGCTCAGATTTCTTGGCGACCGCTTTCACGCAGCTTTCGGAGCAGACGTGAACAAGCCGGACGAGCTGCAGACAGGCAGCTCCTCGAAAGGAACTGAGCGTTAGTGGACGATCGTGGCCTGGCATCCCCAGCCCGCTCTGCGGACGAAATCATGGGAGGAGCAATTGCAATGGCGTCCAAAAGTTCAACTGTCCTCAATAGCAACACCGAGTCTGCGCTCTCCGGAACTCCGGACGCTCCTCTCCGAACTAACGATGAAACGGATCTGCCGTCTGTTGCAGTGGTATTGGAAGATTCCATTTTGGGTCCTGAAGGCGAGTTCCCTCTTCGGCGCGAGCGGATCGACTTTATAAAGTCGGACAAATATCGAGTGGCACTTGTCCATATTGGAAAGAAGCGGGCAGGCGGGAATGCCCAGCCATTTGCAGCTATGGAGCATGTCTTGGTGCTGCCGCTAACCTGGCGGGAACTCATGGTCCTGGTCCGTGCGGGAGTTGGCCATTCGGATTCGGAACGGGCCGGCAGGGAGGTTGGGTTCGCTCAGATTCGCGTAGATTTCTCCAGAATGGAAGTCAGTCGCGCCGACCGGCCGGTTGCACTCACCGCCCTGGAGTTCAAGGCGCTTGCATTTCTCGTGCAGAATCCAGAACGAGTTATCTCGCGAGACGAATTGCTGAATGAAGTCTGGGGATACGACAACTACCCCTGTACCCGCACGGTCGACAACCACATTTTGAAGCTGCGACAGAAGCTTGAGCGGGATCCATCCCATCCGGTTCACTTTCTCACCGTGCATCGGGTCGGCTACAAGTTCGTTCCGTAATCACTCAGTAATGTCCGACGTATGACCATGAGGTGTCGAATGGGAACTATTCCAGCAGATTTTGCGTCATTCGCGATGACCAAGGTACCCGACGATGATCTGGCTCTCGTTCACGCGAGTCGCGGTGGAGATGTTGCCGCCTTCGAGCAACTCGTCAAGCGATACGACGGTAAGCTGCTCAGGATCGCGCAGAATGTGACTCATAATCCAGAGGATGCCGAAGAGGTGGTACAGGAAGCCTTTTTCAAGGCTTACCAAAAACTAGGTCAATTCCAGGAGCACGCGAAATTCTCAACCTGGCTGATTCGTATCACTCTGAACGAATCATTGATGAAGCTGCGAAAGCGTCGTGCCATCCTGGAACAGTTAGTCGACAACGATGTTGATGCCGACAGCGACAGCGAGAGACGCCCGTTTGATGTGGCCGATTGGGCTCCAAATCCCGAAATGCTATACCGCGCATCAGAGTTCCGCGAAATTCTCATCACTTCTCTTCAAAGGTTGAGCCCAGCGCTGAAAGTAGTATTTGTACTCCGGGACATTGAAGAACATTCGCTGCGCGAAACTTCCGAAATCCTGAACTTGACAGAGACGGCAGTGAAAACACGGCTCTCTCGAGCCCGGCTACAGCTTCGCGAAGATTTGAGCAAATACTTCAAGATGCCTGAGTAAACCGGGAAAATCCGCGCGCGACCAGGCCCGACCACTGGGAGTGGTCGGGCCGTCCCTCGCTACCCACACGCTGACGCCGTCGAAGACAAGATTCACAGGACCATGAGCCACGGGGAACCAGGCGGGTCCCATTGTTCGTGTGTTTCTACAGTTTCGAGACTGTACGGTCTGCGTTATTCGACACGCCATCGGGCAAGCGTCCGGTCGAGAAGGTCCAATGTTCACTGCGGGGTGGGTTCTTGTCTGTCAGCGGATCGCTACACGCGCCTTGGTTGTTGTTCCCATCTGCGCTCCGGCAGATGCACGATCTGAACTTAACCGTGATGACCGCGAAAAAAGATCCTCTTTCGAGCGCGGCTGCAGCTTAGCGAACCATTGAGCAGCCCCTACCCAGCCGATCCGGTGTCGAAGCTCATGTTTCGGTCTCATTTCCCTCCTGCATGGTTGCCATATCCCATTTACATTCTTTCGTCGCACTTTTATCTGCCCACTCGGAAATCACTCGTCACCGAAACTAGACCGAAACGCCACCGAAACTTCCACCTCCGGTTTTCCATACTTCCGTACTCTCAACAACGTTAGCTGGTCTGGGTCGCGAGCGGCCCGGCTGGTTCACACACTTCCTACACACCAAAAGGATCAGGATCAAATGAAAAAGGTACTAGCAACGCTGTTTCTCGTGCTGGGCGTATCCGCTTCGTTCGCTCAGACTACCTCTAATGTAGTGCGCTGGCAGAACATCTCGGGTGTAATTACGGCCCTAAACGTCGACAACCCTGTTTCCCCCGTGGATGCCAACGGTACGCCGGTGGCTCCGATTATCCACAGCGGCACATTTCCTTGGAGGACGAACAGCGGAAGAGCAACCGTCAACCTCGAGACCGGCGCTGTTTCCTTCAATGTACAAGGCCTCGTGATCAACGGAGCCCGGTTTAGCGGAACGCCAGGGCCGATCACTCAGGTAACGGGCACTCTGGTGTGCAATACAGGAGTGCTGAACATGCAATCGACTCACAACACCGGCGCAGTCCCACTGTCTGCACAGGGCGACGCACAGTTCTCTGGCCATTTCGGACAGCTAGGTCAGTGCGGGAATCCGGTGTTTCTGATCCGGATCTTCAATCCTGCGGGTGCCCGTGGTCGCTGGATTGCCACTGGCGTGGAGCGAACATTTAGCGAGGAATAACAGCTCGAATCTAATCAGTTCCGGGGCGAGGCAGCTGTGGCCTCGCCTGTTTTTGTAGTCCTGTCGGCATAGCGATCTCAGGCTCACACTGAGAGGGAGATCATGAAAATCCGCGTGTCCAATTCGTTGTTCGTGATCCTGGTGAGTGCGGTGTTATGGCAACCAGTCTCGGCAGCCGCTGATTATTATGATCCTCCCGCCCGTGTGGCGCGGTTGAGTTATTCGCGAGGTTCGGTGTCCTTTCAACCAGCCGGCGATAGCGAGTGGGGCGACGCCGTTCCGAACCTTCCCATAATCACCGGCGACAACCTCTGGGCAGGCGAAAATTCACGGGCCGAGCTGCGCATTGGGTCGAAGGCGATCCGCCTCGACCACGACACCGGGATTTCATTCCTGACGATCACTGACCACCGCATTCAGCTACGCCTCATGCAGGGCTCGCTCATAGTTCACATCCGGCATTTAGCCAACGAGAACTTAGAGGTTGACACGCCCAATCTGGCGTTTTCGCCGCAGACCGCAGGGGAGTATCGGATTGACGTAAACCAGGAAGGTACAGAAACGGTTATAACCACTCTACAGGGAGAAGGGGAGGCCACAGGGCCGTGGGAACCCCATCCTGTCCTGTCGGGACAGCAGGCGCGCTTCAGCGCAAACGCAGCCATAGATGTGGACGCTGGAGAAATTTCATCCACAGACGAATTTGCCGACTGGGCTTCGGAGCGTGACCGCCGTGAAGATGATGTGGAATCCGCCAATTACGTTTCCCGCGAGATGACCGGCTACGAGGACTTGGATGAGTACGGCGAGTGGAGTAATGTCACTGGCTATGGCGTGGTATGGGTCCCGTTGGTGGTGCCAGCGGGATGGGCCCCCTATCGTTTCGGGCACTGGGTGTGCGTCCAGCCCTGGGGATGGACCTGGGTTGATGATTCACCCTGGGGATTTGCTCCCTTTCACTACGGGCGCTGGGCCTGGGTGGACGGCCATTGGTGCTGGGTGCCGGGTCCGATAGTCGCCCAGCCGGTGTATGCGCCCGCTCTGGTAGTGTTCCTCGGGGGACCTGGCGTGAGCTGGCTGCCTCTGGCGCCGGGTGAAGTTTTCATTCCGCAGTACCGCACCAGTCCAGGTTATGTACATAGCGTGAATATGAGCAACACGATGGTGAGCCTCGCCACAGTTGACAAAGTCCACAGCCGCTACAGCAGAGGCAGCAGCACACCGGCGAGTCAGATCACCTACCTCAATCAGCAGGTGGCGAACGCAGTGACCGCGGTTTCGCATGACACCTTCGTGAAGGGGCGTCCGGTGGCGCGAGGCGTCATGAAGGTACCTCAAGAGCGGGCCGACGCCAGCGGTGCCTTACCTACAGTTCCGGCGCCCGTCAAGAACCGCATCGCCGGCCACGGACGGCCTGCACGGTCGGTTCCACCCGCAGCGATCTTTGACCGTCCGACGCTGACCAGGAGCCTGTCAACAGCGGTGACGCCTCCCACCGGAAAAACCCCCAGCTGGAAGCCGAGTCCCGGAAACCGGCGCCCTATACCGGTCGCGGATCAGACGCCAACCGGAAAGTCCCTTCCCTCTCGCAATCCGGCGCGATCTCACACGCCGGATCTGAGCACTCCTACCCCGCCGACCTCGGCAAGAAGCAAGGTCGAACCACAAACGGCTCATCCCGCAAGATCCCGTGTTCAACCTGCAAAGAAACCGGCATCTGAGGCGCAGCCCAAGAGCGAGTAGCGAACCCAAGAGTGAATCAGTAGCCGCCGACGCCTGGCAGGCACTGGTCGTTTCCAGGCTCCTATTCAACTCAGCGGCGAAGACCCCATTAATTTTGACAGTCGCGGATTTCAAGAGAGAAGAACATACACAAGTTCACTGCTCTTTTCGAAGCTTAACCGATTTGCTGAGGCGGGTGCCGCAGCGCTTGGCTAAAGCTTCTGCCACCAATCATGGGTGGCAGCACGTCTCCGAAATTGGACCAAAATGTCACCAGTAGTTCACCTACGGTGGTTCCACGTTTTCCTAAGCTGTGGTCGTCCGCTTAGGAGGCGGGATCATGAATCCAAGGACAACCACTTTTTTCGGTTTGCTGACCAACTGCAATCTCGCGTTATTGGCTCTCACTCTTATACTTGCTCCCAAATTCAGTTCCGCTCAGACGGCGGGTACGCTTGATCCAACCTTCGGCACCGGAGGAAGGGTGACTACCTTCTTCGGAGGCGATGGTTTGAATGGTGACGACGCGTATTCCATTGCAGTGCAGACCGACGGAAAGCTCGTGGTAGCTGGAATAACAACCAATCTAGACGACACGACGGACTTCGGGCTGGCGCGTTTTAACGGCAATGGCACTCTCGACAGCACCTTCGGCACAGGCGGAAAAGTAAAGACGAACTTCGGCGACTTTGACGGTGTGCGTGCCTTGGCCATCCAGCCTGGTGGGAAAATCGTCGTCGCAGGCTATACCCTGGTCAACTTTAGTCCCGATTTCGCGCTGGCGCGCTACAACAGCAATGGCACGCTTGACACGACGTTCGGAGTCGGTGGCAAGGTGATCACGGACCTGGGCGGCCCCGCTCAGGCGCTTAGCGTTGCCGTTCAGTCCGACGGCAAGATCGTCGCTGCTGGATTCGCCCACCTCCTCAGCGGAGATTTTGATTTCGCGTTGACGCGCTATAACGGCAATGGAACCCTTGACACCACATTCGGCACAGGTGGCAAAAAGACGACCGCCTTTGGCGTGCCTTCGGTCGCCCAAGGGAATGGCGTTCGCATTCAGGGGGACGGGAAAATCGTTGTCGCAGGGCTGACCATTGTCAACAATATCGCCAATTTCGCGTTGGCGCGCTACAACAGCAATGGCACGCTTGATACAACGTTCGGTGCTGGCGGCAAAACGGTAACCGACTTCGGCGCGGACGACCGGGCGTTTTCTGTTGCCTTGCAGGCGGATGGGAGGGTTGTTGCTGCGGGAATGACAGGGGCCAATTTCGCGCTGGCGCGCTATAACATCAATGGCACGCTGGACGGGACCTTCGGCACTGGCGGTAAGGTGATCACTGACATCGCGGGAATGAACGACATAGCTCTGGGCGTTGCGGTCCGCTCGGACGGAAAGATCGTCGCTGTGGGCCGAGCCTTCGTCTCCGGACGCCCTGCGTTTGGTGTCGCGCGCTATAACACCAACGGCACACTCGACACCGCCTTTGGCACCGGAGGAAAAGCGACCACCAGCTTCGCGGGCAGCTTGGGTGACCAGGGGTTTTCCGTTGCCATCCAATCGGACGGGAAGACAGTCGTGGCGGGCAGTGCAGTCGTCAACCTTAATACTCAGTTCGCAGTTGCGCGGTACCAGTAACACTCATCGTCGTTAAGGACCATAGCTACCGTAAAGCAAGGCAAGGCGGCAGCTACACTCTCGATTGCAGTGTGTGTAGTTGCCTTTTCTGCGGTTGCGGTTTTGGTTCTTCCGTCGTGAATCCTGCCGATGCGACGCTGTCTAACAATTTGACATACCGTGCCTTCCATCCCAAGTCTTTTGCGAAATCCTGCCCGGCGATCGATGCTGGCAGGCATCCTTAGTCCCAAGGTCACCGAAAATGGACTAAAACGTCACGGCATTTGGCACCGCTAATTGGCCTCACTTAGCTAGAGTGCCAGTGTCGCTGCGAGGCATCGCCACTCGCAGGATCAGATCGGTTCCGGTGTTCACAAAATATCAAGCAGATGGGTTCAAAACGATTCATGGAGGATCTTCATGCGCGCACAGGCTAAGTTTCTTATCCACGCTGTGAATCTGCTGGCTGTCGCATGGGCCTGCACGTTCTCAGTTTTTGATGCAGCCGCGCAATCGGCTGTCGGCGCATTCCACCAATCGGGAGAATGGTCAACTCACGCCCACGACGCCCAGCATAGTGGCGTTTCCCCGGTTCCATCGCAGAGTCTCGCGAAGATTCACTGGCAAGTTCCTGTGGATCTGGCGCCCCCAGAA
>Ga0126376_10001996_pt1 | contig 11361 bp, 13 predicted proteins | sample PanSoiMetPlot_15_FD_92760 | JGI IMG/M metagenome (GOLD analysis project Ga0126376, IMG submission 92760) | Tropical forest soil microbial communities from Panama - MetaG Plot_15 | ecosystem: Environmental > Terrestrial > Soil > Tropical forest > Bulk soil | place: Panama | collected 2016-02-17
AATCATGCAGAGCGGCGCTCTCGGCGAATGTCAGCGAGCTCATGAAATCCGCCGTCGCTTCTCGCAGGTCCGGGGGAGGCTCGACGTAACCGCGGACCATTTTCAGGGCGATATTGAAGGGCGGTATCCCGGCGGGCCATTGCGGCAGCGCGCCGCTTTCTGCTGGAGGACCTTCCGGGGCGCTGGCGATCGGGGCTCGCTTTGTGCTTCCCGAAGATTGGATCGCGGGGGGTTTCTTGGCCGGCGGACTCGATGTCTGAGCCATCGCGAGGATCATCGCCGTTCGATCAATGAGGGTCAAACCTCAGCGGTGGCCAATTGGCGGCGCGCGCCTGACGATGCGAATCTCGCTCGCGCGCAATGGCCTCTTTCGGCAGGATTTCGAAAATCGGTGTACTACAGCGGCGCCGATAAACGCCGTGGCAACCGGGATGGCGGCGGCCGCCACACCTGCTCCGGCGCCCAGCGACCAGCGCTGCCAGCCGGAGAGCATTGACGCTGCCCTGAGCAAAATCAGCCCAACGGCGAGCCCGAAAAGGATGCCGACGAAGAGCATCAGCATTGCGCTCCGCGCGCCGTAGTAGGTGCGGATTGTCGATCGAAGCTCGCCGTCGGACTTGAGGAAGACGCGGCGGACCGAGGGATCCGCAACGTCCAAAAGCGCCACCTCAGGCGTGCAGCGAAGGCACCTTGTCCCGCCCGAGAAGGTCCGCCGGCATCGTGGACAAATTTTGAGCACGCTCGCTTCTTAGCTTTGCCCTGCGGCGAAAGCCAAGCCATCCACCGCGTTTGCTCGGCTTGCCGCGGAGCGCTGCAGCCACCCCGGCGAGCTTCGGTCTTCGTCTTCGGGTATCTTCCGGCCGGGCTGAAGACGCCCAAAGGATGATTCGACGATGCCAATGGAACTCTCGGTGGACTTCAATTTCAGCGCTGCTCACCTCTTGCCCTTTTACAACGGTCCGTGCTCTCGGCTTCACGGGCATAACTATCGACTCCGGGTCGCGTTGGAGGGCGTTCCGAATCCTCGCGATGGAATGATTCGCGACTTCGAGGAGATTCGAAGCAAAGTTTGGGAGCTCGTTTTGGTCCAATGCGATCACCACAACCTCAACGATCTGATGGAGAACCCTACCGCGGAGAACATGGTTGCCTGGATGTGGCAAAGACTGAAGCCGCAACTCGACGGACTCAAGGAGCTGCGCCTGTGGGAAACACCCGAGTACTGCGTCACTTACCGCGAGGGCTGAGAGCTCAAGCGCCAGCGCATCTTCCGGACCGAGCGGGCATGGAGCGCGCTGTCCGCGACTTTCTTTCTGCGGCTGGCGTTGATCTCACCGACGCAAACCTCCGCCTCACCCCTCGCCGCGTCGCCGAAGTGTGGGCCGGTGAATTTTTGGACGGCTACGAGAAAACGCCGCTGAATGCTCTTGGAGAGCTGTATCCGGCGCCCTCTGGATCTTCCGGAGAGCTGGTGGTGTTGACGGACTTACGCTTTCAGTCGATGTGCCCCCATCACCTGCTGCCTTACGAAGGGACGGCGCACATCGCCTACGTTCCGTTCAAGAGCGTCGTTGGCTTCGGCCGCCTCTCGGCGCTGCTTGATTGCTTCGCTCATCGCCTCATCTTGCAGGAGGAGCTGGTCCGGCAAGTCGCCTCTTCGCTCGCACAAGCTCTGAACAGCCCGGCCACCGCTTGCATCATCGAGGCGGACCAGGCGTGCCTCAGGCTTCGCGGCCACGGGCAGCGGCGCGCCCGCGCGCATACGGAAGCCTACGAGGGGTTGCTCGTGCGCGATAAAGCTCTGCGCCGCGAGCTTTGGACCCGCATCGGACGGCGCCGGCGATGAGTGCGCTAAAAAGCGAAGCGGCAGTGGTCGCAGGCGCCTTCGAGTGGATCGCCTGCGCCCCCGAGCTCGCGCGAGCGGGATCGGAGTTCGGCGTCTCGGCTGGGGGTCCGATGGAGGCCCTGGGATGAGCGAGGAAATTGCGCGGCGCTGGGATAGCAGAGGGCTGGCGCAGCTACGGCGTCAGCTTGAGGTTGGGCTCCCGCCTGGCCAGGTCTCCGCCGATGCCGACCAACTTGCCGCCTACGGACGCGACGAGTCCGATTCCGGCGAGTTCCTGCCGCACCTCGTGGTTTTTCCCATGGACTCGGCGCAGGTCTCGCACGTACTGCGCACCTGCCAATCGCTCAGGGTGCCGGTAACCCCCTGCGGCGCGCGAAGCGGCAAGAGCGGCGGGTCGCTGCCGCTGCAGGGCGGTGTGGCGATGAGCCTCGAGCGAATGAATCGGATCAAGTCGATTTCGACGGAAGATCTGATCGCGGTGCTCGAGCCAGGCGTGATCACCGGCGACCTGATCAAGGCGGTGGAAGCCCGCGGCTTGTTCTATCCGCCGGATCCCAATTCGCTGGAGTTCTGCACCATGGGCGGCAACGTCGCCGAGAACGCCGGAGGTCCGCGAGCGCTCAAGTACGGAGTGACACGGGATTACGTGATCGGACTGGAATGGGTGATGCCTGACGGCGAGCTGCTGCGGGTGGGCCGCAGAACCATCAAAGGCGTTGCGGGATACGACTTGGTTGGGCTTTTCGTCGGCTCGGAGGGGACCCTCGGCGTCGCGACGGAAATAACCGTTCAGCTGCTGCCTCTACCGAAGCTGGTGAAGACGGCCTTGGTGCTGTTTCGCTCGGTAATCGACGCCGCCCGCGCGGTCTCGGCGGTGCTCAGCGGGGGCATCCTTCCCCGAACGCTCGAATTGTTGGACGACGTTTCCATTCGCGCCGTCGACGGCAGGGGATTTGCCTTTCCGCCGGGAGCGGGCGCCGCACTGATCGCCGAAGTGGACGGAAACGAGGAGGCCGGTCTGTTCGCCGAGCTCGCTTCTCTGGGAAGCATCTGCGAAGCGCATCACTCGATCGAAATACTGGTCGCGCAGGACGAGTCGCAGCGCGAAAAGCTCTGGTCCGCGCGCCGAGTGCTGTCGACCGCTCTTCGCGCCCTCAAGCCGTTCAAGCTTTCCGAAGACATCGCGGTGCCCCGTTCAAGGATTGCAGAGACGATCGGTCACCTCAAAGAGCTCGGTGATCGGCTCGAACTGACGATCGCGACCTACGGCCACGCCGGCGATGGAAACCTGCACGCCAACATCCTTTTCGAGCGTCCCGACCAACGCGCGATCGTCGAGGAAGCAATCGAGCAGATGCTGCGCTTCACGGTGCGATTAGGAGGAACGATTACCGGCGAGCATGGAGTAGGCTTCTCCAAGCGTGCGTACCTTCCGATCGAGCAGCCGCAGAAGCTGCTCGATCTCCAGCGCCGTTTGATGCGCTTCTTCGATCCAGCAGGAATTCTCAACCCCGGGAAGATATTTCTTCCTTAAGCAGTTGAATTTCCTGCGCTGATTCAAGTCTGCCGGGCTGGTGCTTACGCAGCGCAATGACTTGCCAACTGGTCCGTTTGTTCAGTGCAAGTCCTTTCGCGCCCCGACTGGAAAATCGGGTGCGAATGCGAAACGCGACGCGTCGGTACGCGTCTAAGAGGACAGATAGTTGGTCAAGGAGGTCTAAACCAAATGGCGGCAAGAATTGAATATGACGAGGGACTCTCACAGTACCTCCGCCGGCTGGGCGACCATCCGCAGTTGACGCGCGAGCAAGAATATGAGCTCTCGCGGCGAGCGAAGAAGGGCGACGAAGAGGCGCGGCGTATCCTGGCGGTTTCGAATTTGGCGTTCGTGGTGGCGATCGCGAAAAAATTCGCTAACCGTGGTGCACGCCTAGACGACCTGATTCAGGAGGGCAACGTCGGCCTGATGAAGGCGATCGAGCACTTCGATTCGAAGAAGAACGTCCGATTTGCGACATATGCGGTCTGGTGGATCCGGGCGTACATCACGCGGTATCTGAAGGACAACCGAAGCCAGGTGCGCGGAGGCGAAGCGGAGCGGCAGAGCATGGTGGACTTCTCGCTCGATGCGGCGATCGACGACGAGTCGGAGTCGACGTACATCGAGCGGCTCGAGGACCCGGACGCCGGTCCACAGGAGCAGTACATTGCGCAGGAGAAGGATACCGAAGTGCAAGAGGCGCTGGCGCGCGTTCGCAAACGCATCGGAGATCTCGGGTGGGCGATCCTTCAGGAACGCCTCACGCAGGACAAGCCGAGGACTTTGGAGGAGCTTGGGCAGCGCTGGGGTGTCTCTCGCGAGCGAGTCCGGCAAGTCGAGCTGAAGACGAAGACGTTTCTCGCGCGTTATCTCTCCGCGTTCAATCAGGACCAGGAGACCGAAGTGGCGGCCGACGCGGCCTGAGTGTCACCGCTCTCTGGAGCTCGTGGTCTATTGCCGGTTGCCGCTCGCTAAAACGGCGTGGTAAGCCCGCGGCGATGCAGCGAAGCCGCAAGAGCTTGGCGGTGGAGGTGCGATTCGCTCGAGCAGGCGCGCTCGGGCGGCCGTATCTAGAGGCAATCAAATCTCAGCTGGCGAATGGCTGCTGGCCCAAACGCGCGCGGCGGGCAACGGTCCGTCGCATCAACTCGCCGAGCAACAACCTTACCGCGGAGTGGCGCCGCCGCGTCCGCAATGGGGACTTGAGGGCGCTGCTCGAGGAGGAACGCAGGTGAGAGCGGAGAAGCAGGTGATGGAAACCGCCCGGACGGGCGACAACCTCGTCGAGCGATTGCTGCGACAGGGGAGAGAGAATCCACGGGCGGCGGCGACTCAAAAGAAGGCCGGGCGTTGGGAGGACGTGAGTTGGGCTGCGATCACCGAGCAGGTGAAAAAGCTCTCCGATGGCTTGGTGGCTGATGGCCTCAAGCCGGGCGACCGGGTGGCGATTTTTGCCGCCACCAGCCTGCAGTGGGTGATTTGCGATCTGGCGATCTCGGCGGCCCGAGCGATCACGGTTCCTATTTACGCGTCGAACACGCCGGACGAGTGCCGATACATTCTGAACCACTCCGAATCGGTCGTCGTCTTCGTGGACGGCGATGAGGCGGACGGCAAACAGCCCGGTAGGCTCTCGCGGCTGCGCGAACGCCTAAACGACTGCCCGTCGGTGCGTCGCGCGGTCATCTTCGACGGGACGCCTGTCTCGCCGCGCGAAACCACGCTGGGCGATCTCGTTCGAGCGGGGGAACGTCGGGACGCGGTCTCCGACGGAGGCTTTGAAGCCCGCGTCGCGCAGATTAACTCCGACGATGCGGCGTGCTTCATCTACACCTCGGGTACGACGGGGGACCCCAAGGGCGTGATCCTGACTCACGGCAATTGGAGTTACGAGGCCCGAGCGGTCTCCCAATGCCACCTGATGGAGAAGGACGATTCGGTGATGCTGTTCCTGCCGCTCGCACATTCATTCGCGCAGGTTGTCAAGGCGGCTTGGCTGGGGCTCGGATTCCGGATGATCTTTGCCGAGTCGGTCGACAAGCTGCTGCCAAACCTGATCGAGAGTCGGCCGACCATTCTTCCCTCGGTCCCGCGCGTCTTCGAAAAGGTCTACAACAACGTGCTGGCCAACGGCAGCACGACGCCGGGCCTAAAAGGCAAATTGTTTCGCTGGGCGTTTAGGCTGTTCGACGAGTACGGCGAGGCCAAGGCCCAAAACCGCGAGTACAGCTCGTTGGGGTTCGCTCTTGCGCGGCGGCTGGTCTTCAGCAAGGTCGCCGACACGCTCAATCAGAAGCTGGGCGGCAAGATGCGCCTCTTCGTCTCCGGAGGCGCGCCTCTCTCTCGGAAGATCGCGCTCTTCTTCGACTTGCTGGGCTTCAGGGTCCTCGAGGGCTACGGCTTGACCGAAACCTCCGCGGCCACCACGGTGAACCGGCCGGAGAAGATCAAGATCGGCACCGTCGGCCCGGCGGTGCCGGGAACCGAGCTGAAGATCGCGCCGGATGGTGAAATCCTGGTTCGAGGACCGGGGGTGATGAAGGGCTACTTCAAAAACCCCGCCGCCACGGCGGAGGTGCTCGAGGGCGACGGTTGGTTCCACACCGGGGACATCGGGGAGCTGGATGCGGACGGCTACTTGCGGATTACCGACCGCAAGAAGGACATCATCGTCACCGCCGGCGGCAAGAACGTTGCACCGCAGAACCTGGAGAACCTGCTGAAGACTTTCCCGCTGGTCAGCCAGGCGATGGTCCACGGCGACCGGCGGAAGTACCTGAGCGTTCTCATCTCCGTCAACGAGGAAGTTGGACGCAAGCTCTTGACGGAGAAGGGCGTGTCAGTGGCGACCTACGCAGAGATGAGCCGCCGCCCCGAAATTCGGGCGGCCGTTCAGCAAATGGTCGATCAGATCAACGCGCAGGAGCCGCCCTACAGCACGCTGAAGAAGTTCGCCATCGTCGATCGGGACTTCACTCAAGAATCCGGCGAGCTTACTCCCACGCTCAAGGTGAAGCGGAAGTTCACCACGCAGAAATACAAAGCGCTGCTGGACAGCCTCTACGACGAACCGGTCGCCTAACAAGCCTCTTTCGTAGAGTCGATCTCGCTAGGCGTCCCGAGAGCCAACCTTGCCCGCGGCCGCTTTCGCATCTGGCGCGCCGCCGCTCGCGAGCGTCCCCAGGTCTTTTTTGTCATTTCCATTCGGAGCGTCCTCGCTCGCTTCAGCGAATCCGCGCTTGAAATTCCGAATGGCTTGACCGATGGAGCTACCCAGCTGTGGAAGCTTCGCCGCGCCAAACAGTAGAACGAGCGCAACGAGTATGATCAGCAGTTCAGGAAATCTGAGGCCAAACATGGTGATGCTCTCCTAACGCGCAAAGCATAGCCGGGTAGCGACAAGAGCGCCAGTGTGTGATTCAATTGAGGCCGAATAGACGCCTGGTGCGAGGCCGGTTCGACAACGCGCCTAAGCGGAATCGCGAACAGAAACGTGGCGCCCGAGTTGGTCCCCGACCGCGCGCCCGTGCGTTTCTACGGAGACTCGCAGACCAAGATGGAATCCTTCGCCCAGCTTCCCTTGAGCAATGGCTCGCGTGCGTCCGGCGCAGTTTGATTCAGAAAGTTCGGACGGGAGTATGGTGACGATGGCTGCAAATCATCTTTTTGCGGGCTCAGGCTCGACAGGCCCTCTGTTTATTGCGTGACGCTTCAACCGCTCGGCGGCAGGCTGGGAGGGCGCTCTCGAACAAATTTCTTGCCTTGGTCTCGGTTTTGCTCAGAAGTTGCAATCGCGGATTGGGAGTAGAGCACTGAACCCGACGAACGGACACCCGCCGCCTTCAATCCTGGTGGTCGACGACGACCCGGATATCCTGGAGGCCCTTTCCGAAATCCTCGAGTCGGAGGGGTTCGCCATCCGGCAGGCCAGAAACGGCCAAGAGGCCCTCGAGATCCTCGAAACAGTGTCGCCGAATCTCATCCTGCTCGATCTGATGATGCCGGTAATGGATGGTTGGGAGTTTGCCGAAAAGATGCGCCGGCGGGTCGACTGGTCGCAGATCCCGGTGATCGTCTTGAGCGCAGACCGGAACATCGGCGGAAGAGCGCGCGAGCTCGGTGCGCTGGGCTACCTGGCGAAGCCCTTCGAGTTGAGCGCCCTGCTCAGCTTGGTCCAATCATCGCTCTCGAGGTCGCAAAAAACAAAGACGCGAGGACCGCCGTAGGTGCACGGTGGAGCTTGACGCCACGACGCGTACGTCGCTACGGTCCCGCCCGAGCTGATTTACCAGTCAGTAGCTGCACGTTTCCCAGAGAGGACAGCAGATGGCGGACACGAGCGTGAAGAACATTTTGGAAAATGAGATTCCCAACTTGCTGAAGGCTCGACCCGAGCTGGCGAAGGACATCAACGCGGTCATCCACTTCAACATCACTGGCGATCAGGGGGGGACCTGGACGATGGATCTGACCAAGCCCTCCGATTGGGTGACGAACGGCGCCCTGGGAACCCCGAAGATGACGATCACCGTCAGCGACCAGGACTTCGTAAAGATCCGTCAAAAGCAGCTCAATGCCCAGATGGCGGCGATGCAGGGCAAGCTGAAGTTCAAGCCGATGGACATGGGGCTGGCGATGAAGCTTGGAAAGCTCCTCTCCTGAATCCGGCGGCTGGCCTACCCTTAAGCGGAATCAAGGTGCTGGACCTGTCCAGGCTCCTGCCTGGACCCTACGCATCGCTGGTCCTGGCGGATCTCGGCGCGAGCGTGGACAAAGTAGAAGATCCTACGGGCGGCGACGCAGCGCGCAGTCTGCCACCGCTTCTCGGCGAGGAAAGCGCCTTCTTTTGCGCGTTGAATCGAAACAAGCGCTCCTTGTCGCTGAATCTCAAAAATCCAACGGGGGCGGAGGCCTTTCGCAGGCTGGTCGCGCATTACGACGTGCTGATCGAAAGCTTCCGCCCAGGTGTGATGGAACGCCTCGGGTTGTCGTTCGACATTCTGAGCTCGCAAAACCCGCGCCTCATCTACTGCGCCATCTCTGGCTACGGCCAAACGGGTCCGGATCGACTGAAGGCCGGCCACGACATCAACTACATCGCCAGAGCGGGGGTGCTCGCTTATGGCGGTGAGCCCGGCGGACCGCCTGCGATGCCCGGCGTGCAAATCGCCGACGTAGGGGGCGGTAGCCTCTTCGCGCTGGTGGGAATCCTGGCCGCCCTGCACGAGCGACATCAGACGGGTCGCGGCCGCTTCGTCGACGTCTCGATGATGGAGGGCGCGCTCGCGTTTCTGCACATGCCTCTCGCCGCCGCGCTCTTGGCGCGTTCCACAAGCGCCCTCGCTCGGGGCCGCGAGCCGTTGAACGGAGGATACGCCTCTTACAACGTCTACCAGACCGCCGATGGACGCTATCTGTCCGTCGGTGCGCTCGAGCCGAAATTCTTCTCCCAAGTGTGCGAGCGACTTGGCCGGCCGGAGCTTTTGCAACAAGCCTACGACGCCTCAGATGGCGACCGAGCCGTTCGCGCCGAGTTGGCCCGCATCTTCGCCAGCAAACCTCTCGCTCATTGGCTCAAGGTGTTCGACGGTGCGGATGCGTGCGTCGAGCCGGTGCTCGAAGGCCTCCAACTGCTCGACGACCCTCAACTGCGCGCGCGCCGCGTTTTCGTGGAGGCCGCGGACAAGCCCGAAAAGGCCAGTCGGCACTTGCGCACGCCGCTCGATTTCGGCGCCGTTCGCATCCGTTCCGCGCCTTCCCTCGGACAACACAGCCGTGAGATCCTCCGAGAGGCCGGTTTTTCCGCGCAGGAGATCGACGAGCTGGCGGACCGGGTGAGCGCGCAATGGCCGGACGAGTGATTCTCGCGTTGCCCTTGATCGACGCTTCGACTTGTCGCCTCTCCGCGCGCCTGGTATTGACTGTTCAGTCAACCGCCCGCGGCAGGAGCGGACATGCTCAACCCCTTCACTGAAGAACATGAAGCATTTCGAAGGACGGTGCGCGCGTTCGCCGAGAAGGAGCTCGCCCCCCACGCTCTCGAGTGGGATCGGGCGGGAATCTTTCCGCGCGAAGTATTCAAGAAATGTGGAGAGCTGGGTTTTTTCGGAATCAATCACGATCCCAAGTGGGGTGGCAGCGGCCTGGATTATTGGTACGTGACGGTCTTCTGCGAAGAGCTGAGCTACAGCCAGAATGCCGGAGTGAACATGGCGCTGCTGGTGCAAAGCCAAATCGCGACGCCGATCATCAACGAAATCGGAACCGACGAGCAAAAGGAACAGTTCCTCCACCCTGCGATCTTGGGCGAGAAGATCGCCGCTCTGGGGATCAGCGAGCCGAGCTGCGGCTCCGACGTGGCGCGGTTGAAGACGACCGCGCGGCGAGACGGCTCCGACTACGTGATTAACGGCTCCAAGATGTGGATCACCAATGGAACCCGCGCCGACTTCATCACGCTCGCAGTGAGAACCGGTGGCGAGGGGTACGGGGGCATCTCGTTGGTGACCTTCCCGACGGATGTGAGGGGTTTCTCAGTCTCGAAAAAGCTGGACAAGATCGGCAACCTCTCGTCCGACACTGCGATTCTGTTCTTCGAGGACTGCCGAATTCCGACCCGCTACCTCCTCGGAGAAGAGAACGAGGGCTTCTATCACGTGATGAGCAACTTCCAGGGCGAACGTTTGGTGGCGGCGCTGATGGCGGTCTCCGGCATGGAGCGGATGATCGAGGAGGCGATTCGCTATGGCCGCGAGCGGGAAGCCTTCGGTCGTCCAATCATCGGCTTTCAGGTGTGGCGGCACAAATTGGTCGAGCACATTGCGGCGATCGAAGCCGCCAAGCGGCTGACCTACCACGCGGTCGACCTCTTCAATCGAAAGCAGAATCCGGTGAAAGAGATCTCGATGGCCAAGCTGTTTGCCGGCGATCTGGCCCAGCGCGTCGCCTATGACTGCCAACAGCTGTACGGAGGGATGGGCTACATCGAAGAGACGCACATCGCTCGCGCCTGGCGCGACATCCGGCTGATCACCATCGGGGGCGGCACGTCGGAGATCATGAAAGAGATCATCTCCAAGCTCGCCGGCCTCTAGAGATTCCCGCGGAAGCGCCGCAGCTTTTCGCCCGGGCTACTTCTTGCGAAAAAGGGATTCGGCGGCGTCGAGCAGCGCGTCGTGGCTGGCCTGAGCGGACACCCCACCCTCGCCGATCTGGAAGAACTCGCAAAAGTTCGCGTCGTCCTTGTCCGAGGGAACCTCCGCGAACGGTTCCTTGCACTGCTTCGCCGCTGCCAAATCAAAGTGGCGGCAGTTCCGGCAAGAATGGAGATCCGCTCCGCAACCCGGGCACGTATCTCGACGGCCCACCTGATTGCCCACGACCTCCAGGGTGCGACCACAGCGCGCGCAGCCGGCCATGTCGCAAATATATCCGAAAAAGCGCCCAGGCTAGAAAGAGCCGCTGGACACACCCGGCTTCAAGCAAGCGTGCGCGTCCCTTGCCGAGTAAGCGATCGAACGCAACGCTGCATCGGTGTGAAGCAATCGGTGCGCTACTGTGCGCCAAAACTGTCGTCCGGTGGGAGCCGCGCTAACCTCAGCGGCGAACCATTCCACCTTCCAGCGTGTGCTGTCGCGCGCGCCGCAGCAGGTACACGCCGTATCCGCAGAAAGCTGCTGCGGCAGCGAGTAGCACGCAGGCGATCTCCAGTCGCTGCCAGCGATGAGCGCGCTCGAGCAGTGTGCGCCGCTGGTCGAAGGTCGCTAACTCGGTATCCACGAAACCGCCCTCCAGCGAAGCTGCATAGTCCAATCCGTGGGCATCCGCCCTCGCCAACAGCCAGCCGGCCTCGGAGCGAAGATGCGACATTTTTTCGAAAGAGATCACGGCTCCGGTTGCGGACAGAAAGAAGACAATCAGTGCGGCGATCGGCTTGCGCAAGCGACCTCCGTTCCCGGTGCTCGCGCGGAACGCG